>Ga0208297_1000307_pt1 | contig 116591 bp, 93 predicted proteins | sample LMS_cellobiose_e_FD_187367 | JGI IMG/M metagenome (GOLD analysis project Ga0208297, IMG submission 187367) | Rumen-fistulated moose microbial communities from Alaska, USA - LMS_cellobiose_enrichment (SPAdes) (version 2) | ecosystem: Host-associated > Mammals > Digestive system > Stomach > Rumen...
GCCAAGTCGGGACGGGATAAACGCTGAAGGCATCTAAGCGTGAAGCCCCCCTTAAGATAAGATATCCCATGCGAATGCAGTAAGACCCCTGAAAGACGATCAGGTGGATAGGTTAGAGGTGGAAGTGCAGTAATGCATGCAGCTGACTAATACTAATAGGTCGAGGGCTTGACCTAAAAATGGTTTTTATCGGATGAATTAATGTGTAAGTGAATGTCAAGTATTGGCCCGGTGGCTCAGTTGGTTAGAGCGCCGCCCTGTCACGGCGGAGGTCGAGGGTTCGAGTCCCTTCCGGGTCGTTGGTAATAAATATGGGATCTTAGCTCAGCTGGGAGAGCATCTGCCTTACAAGCAGAGGGTCATAGGTTCGAGCCCTATAGGTCCCATTTACCTAAAAAATGCCGACGTGGCTCAATTGGCAGAGCAGCTGACTTGTAATCAGCAGGTTATCGGTTCGAGTCCGATCGTCGGCTTGAGTGTGAAAACACTTACTAATAAAATATGGATGGATTCCCGAGTGGCCAAAGGGGGCAGACTGTAAATCTGTTAGCGACGCTTTCGAAGGTTCGAATCCTTCTCCATCCATTTGTTTCAAAATAATTAAAAAATAATATCGCGGGGTGGAGCAGTCTGGAAGCTCGTCGGGCTCATAACCCGAAGGTCATAGGTTCAAATCCTGTCCCCGCAATCCGAAAACATGCAGTTTTCGAAAGTAATTGAGTCAATGATGTTGGCCTTGCCCAGATAGCTCAGTCGGTAGAGCAGAGGACTGAAAATCCTCGTGTCGCTGGTTCGATTCCGGCTCTGGGCATTTTTTATTGGATTTTTTTGATTCAGTAAATTTGGGATATTAGCTCAGTCGGTAGAGCACTTGACTTTTAATCAAGGTGTCCCGGGTTCGAATCCCGGATGTCTCATAATTAGTTTATATACAAGTTAAGAACGTTATTTATAAAATAAATAATAAACTTATCCACAAATTATAAACGAAAAGTTGATAAAATCCACTGTAAATTATCTTACAGTGGATTTTTTGTTATATCTTATAGTCTATGTTGTAATTATTAAGTCTATATTGTAATTCAATTCTGATATAATTTTATCTTAAAATTTCTTTATTTCACCTTTATTCAATATTTAATCATTGGCATTTAAAAATATTACTACATACTTTTTGCAGCTGTCTTTAGTTACCTCGTATGAAAACAAATAATCTAACTAGTAAAGTGTTTTATTAAATTTTACTCTTGATGGCCTGTTCGGATACTTATAATGTAACAGTATAGAGAAAATAGCTTATAAGCTAAATAGTAATGTTAATTTATATTTATTTAGTGTATAATTATTATAGTATGGATTTATGAGATTTAATTATTTAGATCCGTTTATATCGTGTAATTCATGTAACCAGAACATTCTTAATGATTTATAAATAACAGGAGGAATATAATGAAGATTTTTGAAGAATACAAGATAAAAGACCTGTTGTTAAAGAATAAAGTAGTTATGCCGCCTATGTGCATGTATTCATCAGATGAAACAGGGTATGCAAATGAATTTCATTTTACACATTATGTCACCAGGGCAGTAGGTGGTGTAGGTTTAATAATACTTGAGGCTACTGCAGTTTCATCTAATGGACGAATAACTGATAAAGATCTTGGTTTATGGGAAGATGGACAAATCTCTGGATTAAAGCAGATAGTAAAAAGTTGTCATGAACATGGTAGTAAAGTAGCAATTCAGTTAGGGCATGCCGGACGTAAGTGTACAGCCCCTAATGAAAGAATCGTAGCTCCCAGTGCTATAGCTTTTGATGATAAAAGCCAGGTTCCTCATGAATTAACAATATCTGAGATTGAAGCAGTTGCCAAGGAATTTAAAATGGCTGCCGTAAGAGCTGATAAGGCAGGATTTGATGCCATAGAAATACATGGGGCACATGGTTATCTGATAAGTGAATTTTTATCCCCTGTATCTAATAAGCGTGATGATGATTATAGCGGCAATGCTGTAAATAATGGACGTTTCCTTAAGGAAATACTGGAGGCTGTAAGAGAGGTCTGGCCTAAGGAAAAACCTATTATTGTCAGAGTTTCAGCTGATGATTATCTTCAAGGTGGAATGACACCAGAATTTATGAGTGATATCTTGAAAGAATTCAATACTTTATTTGATATTATACACGTTAGTTCAGGTGGCGTAGCACATGCTGAGATAGACACTTATCCAGGATATCAGGTAGAGGCTGCCAACTATTTGAGAAATAGTTGTTCCATGCCTGTAATAGCTGTTGGATTAATTAATACTCCGGATCTTGCAGAAGAGATTATAGCAAATAAAAGAGCAGATTTGATTGCTATTGGAAGGGAATTGTTAAGAAATCCCTATTGGGTGTTAAATACTGCAAGGGAAAAGAGAATACCATATGAATATCCTAAACAGTATCTAAGGAGTTTTAACATATTTTAACTTTAGTATATTTATATCTATATAAATATACTTACAGGTTTTTAATAGATATGCTTCACTTAATGAGGCTCAATGAAATAATTGTTAAGAAAAAGACAATAAAATATAAAATAATTTAGATATTTCTTAAAAATAATTTTTACTTTTTAAATCCAGATAAAGTTTTGTCATTAAACTATTGCATTACTGCTTATATTATAGTATATTTATGTATGTGATTGGATTTAGAACGGTTTAAGTTAATTTGTTTACAAGTATCTAAAATAATTTAGCAAACAGTACATACCTAAAATGGTAAACTGAACGGAGGATTGTCTTATGAAATTTTTTATTGACACAGCGAATGTTGAGGACATTAAGAAAGCAAATGAAATGGGTGTAATCTGTGGAGTAACTACCAATCCATCACTCATTGCAAAAGAAGGAAGAGATTTCGTAGAGGTAATTAAAGAAATTACTTCAATCGTAGACGGACCAATTAGCGGAGAAGTAAAGGCTACTACTGTAGATGCAGAAGGAATGATAGCGGAAGGCAGAGAGATTGCAAAGATTCATCCAAACATGGTTGTTAAGATACCAATGACAGTGGAAGGGCTTAAAGCTACAAAAGTTCTTTCTTCTGAAGGAATTAAAACAAACGTAACGCTTATTTTTACTGCAAACCAGGCATTACTTGCAGCCAGAGCAGGCGCAACATATGTATCTCCTTTTCTGGGCCGTTTAGATGATATTTCTTCACCTGGTATTGATTTAATCAGAACCATTGCAGATATTTTTGAAATCTATAATCTGCAGTCTGAAATTATTGCTGCCAGTGTCAGAAACCCTATTCATGTGACTGACTGTGCACTGGCTGGTGCTCACATAGCTACAGTACCTTACAGCGTTATTGAGCAGTGTACAAAGCATCCTTTAACAGATCAGGGAATAGAAAAGTTTCAGAAGGATTATAGAGCAGTTTTTGGTGAATAAAACAGAGCAAAAGGTAATTCAATAGGGACTAACTAATAGTCTTTTGAATATAATAAAATTTCCAAAAAGGAAAAAAGAGGTTTTGGAGATTAACAAGGATTTAGGAGGACAAAAATGAGTAATATTGATACATTGTCAGTTAATTCACTGCGCGTATTAGCAGCGGATGCAGTACAGAAAGCGAATTCAGGACATCCTGGTCTGCCACTTGGTGCAGCAGCTATGGCATATGAGGTATGGGCGAAGCACATGAATCACAATCCTAAGAACCCTAAGTGGACAAACAGGGACCGTTTTATCCTGTCAGGTGGTCATGGTTCTGCACTTCTTTACTCTCTGCTACATTTATTCGGATATGGCGGTTTATCTGTTGAAGATCTGGCATCTTTCAGACAGTTGGATTCCCTTACACCGGGCCATCCTGAATATGGTCATACAGTTGGTATAGAGGCTACTACAGGACCTCTTGGGGCTGGTATGGCAATGGCAGTTGGTATGGCAATGGCTGAAGCTCATCTGTCAGCTAAATTTAATAAAGAAAATTACCCTATAGTTGACCACTATACTTATGTTTTAGGTGGCGACGGCTGCATGATGGAAGGTATATCCTATGAGTCTATGTCCTTAGCAGGAACCTTAGGTCTTAGCAAGTTAATTGTTCTTTATGATTCTAACAAGATATCTATAGAAGGTGACACTGATATAGCATTTAGAGAAGATGTTTCTAAGAGATTTGAAGCATTTGGCTTCCAGACACTGGTTGTAGAAGACGGTAATAATCTTGAGGAGATAGGTGCTGCTATTACGGCAGCAAAGGCTGATACTACCAGACCTACTTTAATTACAGTTAAAACAAGAATTGGTTATGGTTCTCCCCGAGAAGGAATGGCTAGTGCACATGGTGAGCCTCTTGGAGCAGATAACGTTAAGGCATTAAAAGAAAAATTAGGATTCCCTGCAGACAAGGATTTCCATGTTCCTGCAGAAGTGTATAAGCATATAGAGGAAATTAATAAAAAGAGTGAAAAAGCAGAAGCTGACTGGAACGAGCTTCTTAGCAGTTATGCTAAGGCTTATCCAGAATTAAAAGAACTCTGGGATGAGTATCACAATGAGGCTATTGCTGAAGACCTCTTAGAGAATGAGGAGTTCTGGGCATATCCTGATAAACCGGATGCTACCAGAAACTTATCTGGTATGGTTATTAACCGTTTGAAAGATATTATTCCTGGTTTTATCGGAGGTTCTGCAGATTTAGCTCCTTCCACTAAGACATATATGAAGGATGCAGGAGATTTCTCCAGAGAGGATTATTCCGGACGTAATCTGCATTTTGGAGTTAGAGAGCTTGCTATGGCAGCCATCGGTAACGGTCTTGCACTTCATGGCGGGTTAAAGGCATATGTATCTACTTTCTTTGTATTCAGTGATTACGTAAAACCTATGGCCAGGCTTTCTTCTTTAATGGGACTTCCACTAACTTTCGTTCTTACACATGACAGTATCGGTGTTGGTGAAGACGGACCTACACATGAGCCTATCGAACAGCTTGCTATGCTCCGTGCCATGCCTAACTTTACCGTATTCAGACCTGCAGATGCTACAGAGACAATAGCTGGATGGTATTATGCAGTTACCTCAAAGAAAACTCCTACTGCCCTTGTTCTGACACGTCAGAATCTGCCACAGTATGAAGGTTCCAGTAAAGAAGCTTTAAAGGGTGCTTATATCATTGCGCCTTCCGAGAAGGAAATACCGGATGCTATTATTATGGCAAGTGGTTCTGAAGTTGAGATCAGTGTAAATGCAAAGGAAGAATTGAAAAAAGAAGGAATTGATGTAAGAGTTGTTAGTGTTCCTTCAATTGATCTTTTTGAAGAGCAGAGCAAGGAATATAAGGAAAGTATACTTCCTAAGAATGTCAGAGCCAGAGTGGCCGTTGAAGCAGCAATTGATTTTGGCTGGGGTAAATATGTAGGTCTTGACGGTACTACTGTTACAATGAAAGGTTTTGGTGCTTCCGCGCCAGCTGGCCTGTTATTCAAGAAATTTGGTTTTACAACCGAAAATGTAGTTGCAGCTGTTAAGTCTGTTTTATAATAATTGAAGATAAATAATTAAAGACTGACATTAATATAAGACTAAAATACTAAACTTGAACAAAGGTCGATGCTTACTGAGCCTGAGTCTGGCAATAGATAATTATTTATTTTCAGAATGATGAATATCAGTTACAGCCAAGTAATAGTAATGTATACAAGAAAATAATATTGAGATTAATTGCAGGGCATCCATGATACTGTTAAATTGTGGATGCCTTTATTTTTATATTTGTATAGTATAATCTTTATTGACTTGTAATTTTTAATCACTTATATTTTTATTTACTTATCTCCTTAAATTATTTATATTTCTTTTCCATTCCTATATTTTTTTATTGCCTGTATCATTATAGTAAACCTTTTTAATTCTAATAGAATTTTAATATTAAGTTATTGCAAATAGCTATTTTTACAGATAGAATGGGTTTAGATGGAATAATATACAGGAGGGTAGTATATGCCTAAAATATTAATAGTAGAAGATGAAAGTAAAATAGCCCGCTTTGTTGAGCTTGAATTAAAATATGAAGGTTATGAGGTGGAAATTGCTGCTGATGGCAGGACAGGTCTTGAGAAGGCTCTTCAAAAGGATGTAAGTCTGGTTCTGCTGGATATTATGCTTCCCGGTATCAGCGGTATTGAGGTATGCAGAAGGATTCGTATGGAATCAGATGTTCCGGTTATAATGCTTACTGCCAAAGATGATGTTACAGATAAGGTAGCCGGACTTGATATAGGAGCTGATGACTATATGACTAAGCCGTTTGCCATTGAGGAACTATTAGCAAGGATAAGAGTAGCCCTAAATCGCCATACAAAGCAGGTACAGCCCAAACAGGATATACTCAAAATTGGAAAACTAAAGCTTAATCTGTCCGGCCACAGTGCTTTTTATGGTGACGACGAGCTGGTACTGACCAAGAAGGAATATGAATTATTAGAGTATCTTATCAGAAATAAGAACATTGCTATTACCAGAGAGCAGCTATTGAATAATGTATGGGACTATGAATACCTGGGAGATACCAACGTAGTAGATGTATATATCCGCTACCTGAGACAGAAAATTGATGATAGGTATGGTATACGCCTTATCAACACGGTGAGAGGGGTAGGTTACATTATTAAAGATGAAGGTTAATTTTAAAGAATCCTTGAGGCAGTTTCTTATAAGGATCGTACTTCCTTTTCGAAAGAAGCGGGAAGTCTGGCTGGGGAATTTTCGCTTTTCCATTGCTTTTCGTATTTCCCTTCATTACCTGAAGCTACTAATAATAAATGGTGTCTTATTTTTATGTTTCTTCTCCCTTCTGTTTTTGTGGGGTGAGAAGCTCCAGATGCATGACAGGGCGGAGGTAATACTGGGCGAAGCAGTAGAAGAAGGTTTTCCTGAGGAAAATGCCAGTAATAACGACAGTACTTTTGATCTTCTTGGGATTCATTATAAAGCAGTAGATAATAATAGCGGAGTTATTCTTTTTAACAACCTGGATGAGGATCTTTCGGGAGAGAAAAAGCTTTTTGATTCTATTTATATCAGTGGAGTTTTTGATGAAAGCGACCTGGCCGTTATAGTAGAAGAACATAAGGAGGTAGTTATTAACGGAGCTTCAGTTGATATACTATTTCAGTATGACCTTGCCGCCAGTTTAAAGGAATTAAATATGCTCTTACTCTGCGTTGGTTTATTGTATTTATTATTGGTATATGTTATTACCCATTTTGGCAAAAAAAGTGACAGGACATTACTGGAGCCTATATTTGAGATGTCAGAGACTGCAAACCGGCTTACAGTGAATAATCTTGGCAGCAGACGGCTTAATGTGGAAGGTACCAAAAATGAATTAAAGGATCTTGCAGTAGTAATAAACAATATGTTGGATCGTTTGGAAATATCCTATGAAAGTCAGAAGCAATTTGTATCCGATGCCTCTCATGAGCTTCGTACGCCTATAGCAGTTATACAGGGGTATGCCAACCTGTTAAACAGATGGGGAACAAGTAATGAGGAAGTTATGCTGGAATCCATAGATGCCATCAATAACGAAGCCAAAGCAATGCAGGACCTGGTAGAGAAATTACTTTTTCTTTCAAGGCATGATAAGAAAACCCTTAAGCTGGACAAACATCGATTTAACATGTGCGATGTTGTGGAGGAAATGGTAAAGGAGACAAAGCTTGTAGTAAAAGACCGTGTTATTGAAGCATCTATTCTGCAGGATGTAGAGGTATATGGTGACAAACAGGCTCTTAAGCAGGCTATTCGTATATTTATTGACAATGCTGTTAAATATTCTGAGGAAGGGGATACCATAACAATAACCTGTCAGGATGATGACGGAGATTGTGTAATCAATGTAAGTGATACCGGAATGGGTATGACGAGAAAAGATGTTGAGCATATATTTGAACGATTCTATCGTTCCGATCAGGTCAGAGGTGCTAAAATAGGCGGACATGGGTTGGGATTATCTATTGCAAAACTGATTGTACTTGGTCATACTGGTAAAATTAAAGTACGATCACAGCTTACAAAAGGGACAACCTTTACCATAACGCTGCCTAGAAGATTTTGATTTAAAAACATAAAAATAATAATAAAAAACGGCACCAGTTCACAGTGGAGTAAAATCTGCCAACAGGCTAATACCTGTTGGCAGATTTTATTGTTTTTGCATAAGGGAATCTGTGTCCTATTTATAGAATAAGACGTGTTATGTGGGTCTGAACCTGGCACGCTTAAGGAAGAGTGGAACGAATGTCATAGAGTGGCAGCGCTCTGTCTAGCTCCCCCCAAGCGAGGCAGAACGTTCGGGGCTAGCAGCTTGCCACGGGTCTTAACGTAACATGCATAACATTTATTTGCATTAATTTGCTTTTAAAACTCTTTGGTTTTTCCGAATACTAAAGATTAATATGATAGCTGATACAGCCCCAAAGAACAAAAAGGACTGTATGAAAGGTGCAAAGTTATATTCACCACCCTGCCAGAAGGTTATAAAGTCACTGCTTATATAAGACATAGGAAATACTTTCGCTACAGCCTTTACACCTGAAGGAAGCTGGTCAACAGTGATACCCATCATTCCGCATAAGATCATGAAGCCAAAATAAAGGAACATACACACCGCATAGGTAGGACCGAATTTGCGGAATATAGTTGCCAACCCATGAGCCAGCATAAAAAATATTACAGATAATGCATATAAGGATAGGATAAAAAAGATAGCTGAGCTGATTTTAGGTGTCTGCAAATCTAACATGATAAAATCAACAATAGCATAGATTATAAAGGCTGCGGTTGTAAAAATAAGATAGGATACCATTTTTGCAAGCAGCATGGTTTTCTCAGAAAAACCGAAAAGATTTAAGCGTAAGGGGACATCCTTTTCCAACTCCTGCGAATAGTTTGTTGCATAACCAATAAGAAGGACTGCCATTGGAATAACCAAACTCATGGTTATAAAAAGGCCGGTTACTGTTTCTGAATACATATTTTCCGGTATTTGTGATTTCAGCATAACTGAGAACAGGGCTGACATAATGATAGGGAAGAAAATTCCGAAAAAAATAACAAAAATATTACCGATTATATTTCGTAATTCATAGCTTATTAAATACCAATTGAGCTTTTTTTTATTCATAATACAAACCTCTTTTCAAACAGATATTATTAATGTCAGATGTTATTATGTAAGTTATTATTGTATAAATTATTAAAAATGTAGGTTATTCAAAAAGTTAGTTATTAAAAATTAACGTATTGAAAAAGTAAGTTATAGAAAAGTAATTTATAGAAATCTAAGTAGTTGTTAATATAAGATGTTGTTAATGAAAATACCATTTAGTTATTGTTAATCGTATAAATATTTTTTATTTAAAGTTAATATTCCTTATTATTGAATTTTTGTTATTGATAGGTTTATCCATTATTATTTTGAAAGCTTAATTTGGCATTGATGGACATGATTTCGATATTATTATTGCTTCGTTTAAAGTTAATATCTTCTTTAATAAGCATTTCTGTTACCTGATTTTCCTCCTCATTATTATGGCAGGAGAGAGCTATTAAATGAGCCGGTGCTGCAAGTTTTGGTAGCTTACTCGTAATAACTTGGTTTTTCTCAGAGTTATCAAGAGTTATTACCGTTTTTCCGCAGTATTTGCGGAAGAGTTCATCTTTGCTGCCAAAATCTACAACTTGTCCCCGTTCTAATATTAACAGCTTATTTACCAGTTGCTCCAACTCTTCATAGTAATGTGAAACTACGCACAAGGTAGTGCTTTTATTACTGTACCATTCCACTAGCTTGGACATAAGCTTTTGTCTTGTTTCGAAATCCAGGCCGGAGGTTACTTCATCAAAAAATACCAGAGGTGAATCTTGAATCAAGACAAGTATGATGGTAAGCCTCTGTTTTTGACCTCCTGAGAGAGCAGCGTATTTCTTATTCAAACACTCTTCGAAATCAAAAAAGATTATTAAATCCTGTAAGAGTTTATTCTTCTTTATTCTGGTATACAGAACGGCTTCTATTATATGCTTTACTGCCATGGTATTAGCATAATTATTGTATTGCATATGAACAGCCATTTCTTCCGGTTGGAGGTCGGTTGTGATATTACCCTGGTAATTTGTTAAACCCAGAATAGTTTTTACAAAGGTTGATTTCCCTGCACCGTTTGAGCCAATGATACCGATACGGTCACCGGCTTTAAAACGAATAGGACTATTTATCGATAAGGCTATTTGATTACCATAATTAACTTTTATCTGATTGATTGTCACCATGATGTTTCTGATCCTTTCGTCAGTTGCTTTCTCTTTGATGGCTAAATTATAACAAAAACATATGAATTTCAAATGAAGATTCTATGTAGGAGTAATGCATATGCCGCTATAATATAAGTTAAAAGATAGCATAAAGTAAATGATAGTATTAGTAAAAGGACAGTATAAAAATTAGTATAAGTTAAAAATTTAAAGAGACCGTTTCAAATTTAGTGTTTTGGAATTTTTGGACCTAAATTATTATATAAAATCCATGAATCACAGTAAAGGCTGAAAACCTTGCCTTTTGCAGTGTTTCATGGATTTTGTGTAATATAATTAAGCCCCAAGTGGAGTATTCTGTAAAGTGAGTTTACACGAAATAAGAAACGGAGTCAATTTAAAATACAGAAGTTAGAATATAGTATCAGTTAGATATAGAATCGGTTAGGTTATATTATTTAAAATATACTTCTGCCATAACGCCTTCTTGAATATTGCTGAGCTTTACGTGGAATTTCAGTAATTTAGCATAAAATGATACAACATATAGTCCAAGTCCGTGCGCCCGTGACTTGGTTATGCTGGATACAAAGGGTTCAAATACGTGTGGCAGAAGTTCCTCTTCAATCTCAGCACCGGAGTTTATAATACATAATTTGTTTGCTTCATACAGTATGGTTATCTTGCCACCTTTCGGCGTAAAGCTGATTGCGTTGGAAAGCAGGTTATCAAGAATTTTCTTAAGCAATTCCGGATCGGTGTAAAGACTTATACCCTGTCCTTCCGTGGTTATTTGAATTGCTTTCTCATCCAATTGAACCTGATAATAGCTGATACATTCTACTACCAAGTCATCCAGTGAGATTGGATCTGTTTGAATTGCTGGAGAACAGTGGTTTAGATACAGGATATCCTCTATGATATTTTTCATGGACTGAAGCTGCCCCTTCACCTGGGGAAGATATGCTTTTGTATCCTTGTATTTTCCTATTTCATTAATCATGCCTTCTACCAGGAGCAGGGCAGCAGCTATTGGAGTTTTAAGCTGATGGGAGGAAGCACGTAAGAATACCTCCTGCCTCTTATTTTCTTCTGCCAGATATTTATTTTTCTCTTCTAACTCCTGATAGCTTTTTTGAATCTTTACATACAATTCATTCAGGCTTTCGGCAAGGCTGCTGATTTCGTCGTTTCCGGTTATAGGTATTGGTTTTAAATATAATTCCTCTGAATCCTTCATTAGCTTCGCATGATTGGATAATCTGATAATAGGGTTTATGATCAGCCTTGAAAAGAGCTGGGAGGATATCAGTATAAGCAGTAAGGCCACAGCAATAAGCATTGGGAGGCTTTGAAGAATTACCGGCTTTATCTCATCAATTCGCGGTGTCATAACCGGCAGCAGGGTAATATCAATAGAATCTTCCGTTAAACCCAGGGCAATATAGCTTGTATAGTAATTACTTCCGTCAGTTATATTAGATTCGTATACCATGAGTTTTGAGGATTCCTTGTGAAATTTTGAAGAGATTAGCTGATATGCTTCTTTATCCTCATGAAAATCAAGGTCAAATTGCAGCGGATAATCCGCAGGGATAAGCTTATCAAGAGCCAGCAGTTCCTTAAGCTCATCAAAGGGGATATCCTCTTCTTTTAAGTCATTTATCTCATCCGTATTTTGGGCATAATATTTCAGCTTATCGAGAATATTAAGCAGCTCCTCATTTTCTATGTGAACGGTAAGTTTAAAGAACTGATTAACTGCATAGAAGTAATTTCCGGCCAGAGGCAGTTCAACGGTTAGCGTACCGCTGGGGTTCTTCACTTCAAGGTTATCATAACTGCCGGTCTTCATATAACCCTTCTGCAGGCTTACGATTGAGGCATAATTTCTATCCTGCATGTAAGCCACATAAAGTGAAGGTACCATTAGTATAAAATATCCAACTAAGAGAGTCATAATTATTAGTGATATAATACTGCTGTAAATCAACGTTTTTCTGGAAAGATTCATGGAACACCTCATTCTGTTTCTTCTGTGACTTCATTAAATTGATAACCTATACCAATTACGGTACGAATATAATTTTTAGGCAGTTTCTTGCGTAAATTCTTTATATGTGCATCTATGATACGGTCATTGCCGATATAATCCTCATTAAATATTCTAAGAATAAGCTGTTCTCTGGTAAAAGCACGCATGGCTTCCCTTTTTAGGGTCTGTAATAGCAAAAACTCACTTAAGGTAAGCTGCAGGGATACGTTATCGTAAAAGGCCTGATATGCCTCTTCATTCAGATACAGACCCCCTGTTGTTACGGCTTTCTTATCCGTACTACCTGTTCTTCTTAATATGGTTTCTATTCTTTTCAGTAATATTATAGGTGAGACAGGTTTTACTACATAATCATCTGCATAAAGATTAAAAGCTTTTACCTGTGTTGGTTCATCATCTATAGCAGTAAGCATGATAGCTGCCATAGCAGGTTTTCTATCTCTTATGTGACGTAACACTTCAAGTCCATTTTTACCTGGAACCATAATATCAAGTACAGCCAGATCAAAATCCTGCTCTTCCAGCAACTGTATTGCCTCATCACCATCTTCCGCAGGAGTGACATCATATTGCTTTATCTTCATATATTCCATCAAAACCTCTTTTATTGTGGGTTCATCTTCTAAAAATAATATTCTGACCATTCTTAACTCCTCATTTCCTGCTATATGTAATCATAATCCTTGAATTTATGCTGATTGCCTAATTATATCAGAACAGGGCAGCAGGGGACAAGTTAAACAACAGAAAGAAAAACTAAAACAGGAAGCAACACGTATAGGCTGCTTCCTGTTCTGGTATTATAAGAATTAAAAACTCTTACCGAAGGGAACAGCAGTATAAATTAGCCGTCCCTATGATATTAAATAAATATCTCAAATTTATATTCAACGGTCTTAAATTGATGAAAAGCTGCATCGTAGGAGATGATCAATTCGGAAACCATTGCTTTTAGTGTTATTAAATATTCTTGAATTGAGCCATATATAGCTCGTAATAAGCACCTTTCTTTTCCAGAAGTTCTTTCGGGCTTCCTTCTTCTACAATGCCTCCATTATCGATGTAAAAGATTCTGTCAGCTTTCTGTATAGTGGAAAGGCGGTGAGCTATAACGAAGGAAGTACGTCCCTTAAGGAGGACTTCGATACCTTGCTGTACCAGCAATTCTGTATGTGTATCAATACTTGAGGTTGCCTCATCAAGTATGAGTATTTTGGGCATGGATACCATAGTTCTGGCAAAGGCTAAGAGCTGCTTTTGCCCGGCAGACAGCCCGGCGCCTCTTTCCTTTAATTCCGTATCATAGCCTTTCTCCATTTTAATAATAAAGTCATGGGCATTAACGGCTTTAGCGGCCGCGATGATTTCTTCATCGGTTGCATCGAGTTTACCGTATTTCAGATTATCCTTTATAGTACCGGAGAACAGGAAATTATCCTGTGTCATAATACCCATCTGCATACGTAAGCTTTCAATGGATACATTACGGATATTATTACCGTCAATATAGATATTACCTTCTTGTATATCATAAAAGCGGCTGATCAGGTTAACCACAGTAGTTTTGCCGGCGCCGGTAGGTCCAACCAAAGCGATGGTCTCACCGGGTTTGATACGAAAGCTTACATCATTTAAGACCTGTGTATCTTTATCATATGCAAAGGTTACATGATCAAAATATACTTCTCCTTTGATCTGGGGAAGCTCCTTGGAATCACTTTCATCGTTGATATCAGGAGCGGTGTCCATAATCTCAAAGATACGTTCAGCACCGGATATATTGGTTACCAGCTGGTTATAAAAGTTACTCAGGTTCATAATTGGTCTCCAGAACATGGAGATATAGGAACTGAAGGCAATCAGTGTTCCAATGGGGGTAACATTATCTCCTGTCATCTTTATACCGAAAAAGAAGAGGGAAACAGTACCGATACCCCAGCAGAAGTCTATAATAGGACCAAAAGCATCACTTAAGAGAATCGCCTTTATAAAGGAGCCTCTGTGCTCATTGAGCATGCTGTCAAAGGCATCGGAGGTTTCCTTTTCCGCTGTAAAGCTCTGGATAATACGCATACCGGATAAATCTTCATGGATAAAAGCATTCAGGTTGGAATTTTTCTTTCGATAGGTCTGCCACCTGACATGGGAGTATACCTGAATAAGCCACATACCGGCAATAAGTAAGGGAAGGCTTATTAATGCTGCTAAGGCAAGCTTATAATTTTTAGCCATCATGATTACCACAACTGCTACTATGGTTATAAAATCCGGGATAAGAGTGGTAACGCTGTTGGTGAGTACATCCTTTAAGGAGTTGACATCACCGATAACGCGTGCCAGTATCTTACCGGTAGGGCGGCTGTCAAAGAAGCTGAAACTAAGCTTCTGGATGTGGGTGTATAGCTCCTGTCTTATGCTAAGTAAAACAGTGTTGCTTATCTTTGCCATAATGAACATACGAAGCTTTACTAACAGAATATAGATAATGTTCAAGGCTGCCGCAGCTATACCAAGCTTGATGAGGCCATTAACATCCTTACCTGCTATATTAACATTGATTGCGTGCTCTATTATAAGCGGGTTTAATAGACTGATGGTTACAGTACCGCCCATAATCAGCAGCACGGCAATAATTTCTCTTTTATAGGCTAATAAATAGCGAAAGAGCCTTAAGAGAGTATTTATTTTACCGGGGCCGACCAGATTCTCATCAACCCTGACTGCATTAACTGACATAAATCCTCCATTTCTGCGCTTTTTGGCGCATGCGAGTTTAAGATAAACCTGTCTGATAAATATAATTGATTAACATCTATAATTTAAGTTAAAATTTGATACATTTAACAGATTTTGTGCACCTCCTTGCCCTGTATATGAAAGAGCTAAGAGGTGTTGGTAATTAATTTTATATGACCAGGGATGCATCCTTCTTTACTTCCTTTAAAGAATTATCCGCTAAATAGTCCCCATACTGTGCCATATAAGTCTGATAGTATAAGCCCTTCTTCTCAAGGAGAGATTCGTGGGTACCTCTTTCTGCAATTGCACCGTCTTCTAAGAAAATAATTTCATCGGCGTTTCTGACTGCTGATATTCTGTGAGCGATAACAATTTTAGTCGTTTGCTCCAGATCATTTAAATTCTTCTGTATAAGATGCTCAGTTTCCATATCCAGGGCTGAGGTTGAATCGTCCATAATGAGAATTGGTGTTTTCTTTGCAAGAGCTCTTGCTATACTGATTCGCTGTTTCTGACCACCGGAAAGACCAACTCCTCTTTCACCGATTACAGTATCATACTGATCATCCATCTTCTCAATAAAATCAGAAGCCTGTGCCTGTATAGTGGCATGTATAACTTCCTGATCCGTTAACTGGGGACGCAGACCCATCTTTACATTTTCATTTACAGTATCTGAGAATAAGAATACATCCTGCATAACCAGTGCCATATTCTTTCTTAAATCATAAAGGGAGAGATCCTTTACATTGATACCATCCAGTTTGATATTACCTTCTGTTGTTTCATAAAAGCGCTGCAGCAGATTGATAACAGAGGTTTTACCTGAGCCAGTGGCACCCATGATACCAAGGGTCTTACCTGGTTCTAAGTGAAAACTCACATTTTTAAGAACCGTTGTGTCATTTACGTTAAAGGAAACATTTTCAAATTCAACATCACCGGCAGCTTTTTCAAGTGGAATAGAATCCTCTTTGCTGATAACCGTAGGTTTTTCTATCATTATTTTGTTGATTCTCTTAGTTGATGCAGCTGCTGAGGCCATGTCGTTAAAGAGCCAGCCCAGTAATTCCATAGGCCATACTATATTGTTAGCATATTCTGCAAAGGCACCGAGTGTACCGAGAGTTATGTCTTCCTGTATTACAAGAAAACCACCGGCAACTATAACGATAACCGGAAGAAGCCTGGTTATGAACTGGAAAAAGGGATTGTATTTTATAAGTACTTTGGACTGTCGCATGTTCAGTTCATAATAACGTTTGTTGTGAGAAAGGAATTTGCCTATTTCAAATTTTTCTCTTGCAAAAGCTTTCACAGTTCTTACACCTGCCAGATTTTCCTGGGCTACCAGATTTAACTTAGCATTTTCTTCGCTGATTTCTTCATAGACATTATCCAGTTTCTTTTCCATCCTTATTGCAATAAAGGCAACTATAGGCATTGCAATCAGCGGAATAACAGTAAGCTTCGGGCTTAAGGTATACATGCTGTAGAGAACCAGTGAGGTATGTATGATAACCTCTACTACGAGCATTCCGATAAATCCAACACCTGACCAGACTTTATCTACATCATCCTTTAGACGGGACATAAGTTCTCCGGTATTGTTCTTATCAAAGTAATCCAGGGACAGGCTCTGGACATGGCGGAACAGGTTTCTTCTGATGTCTGCACCGATCTTAGAGCTGACTGAGTCAAAGAGAACCTCTTTGAAGTAGCCGAACAGTGCTCTGCCCACACCAATCATAAAGATTGTTATTAAAAGCCTGGTAAGCAGCTCAACCTTACCGGCAACTATAACATCATCAATAATAAGCTTTAAAATTCGTGGTGATAACATATCCAGGGCAATGCTTATCGTCATACAGACAATGGCAATGGCATAGATATACCAGTATCGTTTGATATATTTTGATAGTTTCATAAATCCTCCTCCCTATTTTTGGGCAAAAAATAGCCGTGGTCTATTACCACGGCATTAAAAATTCTTTATTATATTACATGTGTAGTCAATTATTAGGACTGCACTATATAAAAGAAGTATGCGTTGAGGTAATAAAAGTTAAATTATTATTTGTATTATTGGCTGCAGCATCAAAGTTACGATTAAACATATTATTTACCTCTCTTTCTTTTATAGTCTTTTCACATTATATCACACTACTAATTTTTGTCAACTAAAAAATGAATGAATTTAATATATATTTAAAAAAATATTGAATTTTTAAAGGACAAATTAATTTTCTTATTAACAAAGATTATAATTAGATAAAACAAAACATGTGTAGGTGAAAATATCAGGTACGGGTATTAAACATAATTTTTTCAATGAAGTACCAATGAAAAGTTAGCTAAGAGGATAGGGGGCTAAATCATAGTGTAGTTAATTAAATCAAATTCATGTATAAGAACAAGAATTATGATAAGGATATCTTCATAAGGTTATCTTTTGTAATAGAGGCTTTTTTGTAGTCACACCCCTGCTAATATGCTGTAAGTTAGCGGTATGCGGAATTTGCAGCTGATGTGGCCGGACTATGAAAGAATAGTTGCATGTAAAAATGAATAAAAAATACAATTTTAAATGAAAAATTTTGTCACAATGATTGTTGACACTTTAGCCCAAGGAGAGTATGATTCCATTGTGGATTTGAAATGTCTATAATGGACATGAAATATCAATAAAGGAGATGAGAGAATGAAATTAACCAGAGGAATCGAGCAAGCCGTTTGTATCATAGCATTACTGGCAACCCAGGAACACTCCATACCCGTAGCATCGGAGGAAATCCATAAACGACTGAAAGGTTCCCTGACTTATACAAAGAAAATAATACGAAAACTGGTAGTAGCAAAACTGGTAAATTCAGTATCTGGTAATAATGGGGGATTTACACTGGCAAAAAATACGGATGACATAAACCTGCTGGAGATAGTAGAAGCATTGGAAGGGACAATAACGACTTATCCGGACTCTGGGCTTATTGACCAGGTATTTGAAGATATACAGGTCATTGCCAATCAGGGTACGGTGGTTATGAGAAATGCTTTTGCAGAAGCAGATATGTTATACAGGGAAGCACTTAGAACAAAAACAGTAAGCCAGCTACTTCAGGAAACCTTGGGCAGCAAGGAAATTCAGCCCATCAACTGGAATAAGGCAGAACAGTGGAGTGACTTCGATTTATGGATCAGAAAGGTGATGGATAAATATATATGGAAATGATAAAGTCAGAATGGAAGAAGATTAAAGCAAATAAACTGCTGCTGATATCTTTTATCGTAATATGTTGTATACCTTTGTTGTATGCTTCCTTTTTCTTAAGATCAATGTGGGATCCCTATGGTAAGGCTGAGAATCTTCCGATTGCAGTTGTAAACCAGGATCAGTCAGTGGAGTTTGAAGGCCAGACTTTATCCGTTGGTGAAAATGTAGTGGAGGAGTTAAAAGAAGATGAGAGTCTTGAATGGCATTTTGTAAACTCTAAAGAAGCTTTACAGGGTTTAAAGGATAAGAAGTACTATATGATAGTAACTTTCCCGGAGAATTTTTCTGCCAATGCAGCAACTGTTCTCTCTGATGCTCCTACACAGATGGTTATTAATTACGAAACCAATGCCGGTGTGAATTATTTAGGTAAAGTAGTAAGCGTTCAGGCAATCAAGGAACTGCAGACTAAGGTTTCAGAGAAAGTAACAAAGGCATATGTATCTGCAATTTTTGATAAAGTAGAAGATATGGGCGGAAAGATTACGGAAGCCGCAGATGCTTCCTCACAGATTAAAGACGGTTCTGATAAACTGATGGAAGGCAATGAAACAATTTACAGCAACCTTGATAAATTGTCCAAAGCCAGCTTAACTTTCAGTGACGGTGTGGATACTTTAAGTCTTGGCCTGAGTACTTACCTGGACGGTGTTCTCTCAGCTAATAAGGGAGCCGCTACCTTAAAGGATGGCTTGGCACAATACCAGGCTGGTGTCAAGACTTATACCAATGGTGTTAAGAAAGCAGCGGAAGGAGCAGATACCTTAAATGCAAATTCTGAAGACTTAAAGAATGGCGCCAAACTGGTATCTGACGGCGTTTCAGAGTTAAATACAAAGCTTGGCACCACAATCGGTTCCTTAAGCTCAAATGCCGAAGGTGTGAAACAGCTTGCTGACGGTATGACAGCAGTAAACAGTGCAGTATCAACCCTTAATACCGGAGCAAAAGCCCTGGCAGCAGGAATACCTTCAAAGGATCAGGTAAACGGTGTATCAAAGTATCTTGATTACAGCACTTTCAGCCAATTACCCAAGGAGCAGCAGGCAGTTCTCCTTCAGAGTGCCGCAAAACTTCTGGCAGGTTATGAAACGGTAGGCACAGCAGCCAGTCAGATATCCGGTGGTTTAGGTCAGCTTGCAGAAAAAACCCCTGCATTGGTGGAGGGTACTTCTAAGTTAGATACAGCTTTTGGTTCTATTTCTACACAGGCACCTGCTTTGACAGAGGGGCTCAGTAAGTTAGCAACCGGTGCGAAAAGCCTGGAAACCGGTGTTACCTCTTATACCGACGGAGTGGATCAGTTAACAAAGGGCTTGGATCAGTTAGATACCAAAGCAACAGATTTAAACAACGGTATTGACAAGATAGCCGGAGGCAGCAAGGAGTTAACAGCAGGTCTTAATAAGCTTGCTGAGAATAATGATAAATTATCAACAGGTATGGATAAAATAGCAAAAGGTGCAGAAGATATCCATGACGGTGCGGCTAAGTTAGCAGACGGTTCCAAACAGTTGGGAGATGGCTTGACAGACTTATCCGACGGTGCAGGAAAACTGTCCGATGGTTTACAGGAGGGTGCTGATACCATTGATTCCTTTGCGGTCTCTGATGATTCTATCGATATGATAGCAGCACCTAGCACTTCAGAAGAGACCTTATACAGTGATGTTCCCAACTATGGTCATGCACTTGCTCCTTATGTATTATCACTTTCTCTGTATGTAGGATGTATGCTCTTTAACTTCATCTATCCTATCAGAAAAGTTGCCATGAAAGGTAAACCTGTAGTGCAATGGTGGCTTGCCAAATTATCCGTAGGTATCGTTGCGGCAACAGCAATGGCAGTAATCGATGCAGGCTTTATGCATGTGTTAGGGGTAACTACAGTAGAGACCGGAAATTACTATATAACAGCCATAATAACAGCCAATGCCTATATGCTCCTGATTATGCTGTTATCTGTAGCCTTTGATAATCCCGGACGTTTTGTGGCTATGATACTTTTGGTACTTCAGCTTGCCGGTGCAGGCGGAACCTTCCCTATGCAGTTAACGGATAAGTTCTTCCAGGCAATACACCCGGTACTTCCTATGACATATTCTATCTATGCCTTCCGTCAGGCTATAAGCGGCGGTTTAGGTGAAGGAACTTTAGTTACCAGCTTATTTATATTATTGCTTATTACATTGGTATCAGCGCTTCTCTTACTGGTATCCATGACAGTATTAAAAAAGATTAGCAAGGATGGCGTATCACAGTTAGATGATAACCAGAAACTTATGGATACAGATTACTCCTATGTAAATTCAAGTCTGTAATTAAGTATCTAAGGAAAGAAGGCTTCATGACTTTTAATCGGTTTTTAAAAGCCATGAGGCTTTACTTCTGTTTAAAAACCATTGGTTAGGAATTCTTATTTTCCCGTTATAATGCATATTTCCTATAAAAATCATTCAGAATGTTAGAAAAACATATAAAAATGATAAAGTTTTTATTAATTTTCACTATATTCAAAAATTGTTCATAATTCTATGCTATAATGTAAAATGATTGGTGAAGTGGAGTTGCAGTAAGTATACAACTAATCGTAAAATATTCTAAACATGGGATAACAACGCGGGATTGACTTTTCCTTGTTTAAGGAGGACGGAAATGGATTTACCTATTTTTTATAGTGAAGAAGACGAGTGGAAAAAAGTAATGCTCATGTATGACTCTGCTTTGAAAGAAATCAATACAAAGCTTGAAATACTGAATAATGAATTTAAACTGAATCATCAATACAATCCCATAGAGCACATAACCTCCAGAATGAAATCTCCACAAAGTATAGCGAAAAAGCTAAGGCATAATAACCGGGAATTAACTGTAGAGAATATCGTTAAATATATAAATGACGTGGCAGGAATACGTATTATTTGTTCTTTTACTTCCGACATCTACCGTATTGCAGATCTTATTGCAGCACAAAGTGATGTTAATGTCCTGAAGGTAAAGGATTATATGATGTGTCCCAAGCCTAACGGATATACAAGTTACCATATGATAATTTCAGTACCTATCTATCTCTCTGAGACCATGGTCAATGTAAAAGCAGAGATACAGATTCGTACCATTGCCATGGATTTCTGGGCCAGCCTGGAACATAAGATATATTATAAGTTCGAAGGGAATGCACCTGAGAGGATTAGCAAAGAATTAAAGGAATGCGCAGAAATCGTATCCTTTTTGGATCACAAGATGCTGTCCCTGAATGAAGAAATCAGGATGTACAACCCGGACAGTGAAATGGATCACTACAGGGAAGTTGTATCTGAATCCTTTCAGAATATGATCAGAGAATCCTACGGAACAGTCATAGACGAGGATGATATCATTCAGGAGGATCAAGGCACCTTAAAGGATAGTGCAGAATATGAAGAGAAACATGAAATGTATGAGGAATTGTTTGAGGAAGTGGAAGTAGATAACCCTGCAGTAGCTGCAACGGATGCTGCCCCTGATACCGGGAAAGACGAGGTCAAAGAGAAAAGCAAATTTTTTCGATTCTTCAAACACAATGTTATAAGCGAAGAAATGGATAAAATGTAATGCCGGACATATAAAACAGCCTGAGGAAATCCTTAACCTGCCTCCCAAAGTTAATTTATTAGGTCTAACTTTGGGAGGTCGGTTCATCCTCAGGCTGTTTCTATAGTTTCATAGTAATTTTAATTATCTTCTTCCAATCTCAGTATCTGTCTCGGTTAATTTGCTGTTCTCTTTGATATAAGCAACAATATCATCAACTTCTGTAAAAGCAAGTGCTACATAGCTGTCAGCAGCTCCGTAGTAAATAGCAATCTTTCCTGATTCAGGATCATGGATTGTTGCACAAGGGAAGCATACGTTAGGAACGAAACCTCTCTCCTCATACCACTCTTCAGGAGTTAAGATGAACTTGCTGCAACGATATTTAACGATGGAAGGATTGTCGATATCAAGGATTGCACCACCGATGCTGTATACAAAACCATTGCAGGTACTGCTTACACCGTGATAGAACATTAACCAGCCTTCAGAGGTCTCAATAGGAGTAGCACCTCCACCGATCTTAACGCTCTCCCACCAGCTCTTACCTTTTTCCATTACATGTCTGTGTTTGCCCCAGTATACCATATCAGGACTTTCACTTATAAAGATATCACCGAAAGGTGTGTGTCCGCTGTCGCTTGGACGGCTGAGCATTACAAAGTTGCCGTTAATTTTACGAGGGAATAATACTGCATTACGGTTGTATGGAATGAAAGGATTCTCAAGTCTAACGAATTTCTTGAAATCAGTAGTTTTAGCCATACCGATTGCTGCACCGTAAAAATCCTGGCACCAGATGATATAATAAGTATCTTCAACCTTAACAAGACGGGGATCATATGCATATAAAGGCATAAAAGGCTCACCGTTCTCATCTTCAAAAGGAATCTTATTCGGCTCGATATCCCAGTGGATAGCGTCTTTACTTCTTCCCATGTAGATGTAAGGAATCCCGTCTGTCTGCTCACCACGGAACACTCCGATGAACTCATCACCATAAGGCATAACAGCACTGTTGAAGATTCTTGCAACGCCTTCTACAGGGTTTCTTCCGATAATAGGGTTCTCATTATATCTCCATACAGGTGCTCCGCTGAGGTTCTCAGGTCTTTCCTGCCAGGGAATGTTCTTAACTGCGGGACTTATCATTTTAATTTTACTCATAATCTCAAATGCTTCCGTAATGGAAGCCCCTTTCTAATATTTTCTCGTAAAACCCAAAGATTCTATAGTTAGTTCTACCCAAGATTAAGGATTCTTAAACTTATTGAAGCTATTCCTTAACAGGTTTTATTTTCGTACTGTTACCGGAGAGCAGCAATTTATTTTCTGCGAAAAGGACTTTCCGTAAGATAATAAAATTCATCCTCTTCGCTTAATGTACCCAGAGTCTTGCGGTAGAGTAATATCTGAATAAAGATGACCGCTTCCAAAACAAAGATAAAAAATGTACTGGTCAGTACTAGTATAAACATTATAATATCAGAGAAAAAATATAACAGGCAAACAACCCCTACAAAGAGCAGTATAAAATAAGGGAGTTTGATAAATATGATACAGGTAATTTCTATCAGATCGATATTTTTTCCAATAAAAGTGCGATAGCCGGCTATATAAAGCATAAATACCAGTAATATGGAGGCCATAGCAAGGCATAACACAGAATAAATCATTTTATCAGCTCCCGCCCACAGGTAGATACCTGCGAGATTGAGAAGCATGATTAAATGAACGGGAATATATTTCATTAAATGGAGGGAATGTTTTAAATTCACAAAATAGGTTTTAACAATGCTGTCAGTGATGTTTATCTCTTTGTATATTACGTCCTTCCCAATCAGAAAGATTGCTCCAAGTGCAGGCAGAAGTAAAAAGCCTAAGGATAAAAGGACTGTCAGGAAGAATAAGATACTGGTAAAAAACACGATATGGACAGCGGACAAGATCTTGTAGAACAAGGATTCTCTTGTCATGATTTAATGGCACCTGCTAATCCGTAGAAAATATATTTCTGCAGGAAGATATATACAAGACCAATCGGTATGATTCCCAATAGAATTGCCGCTGCTACAATCTCAAAAGGAGTTGACATACTGCCGAAGAATTTATAAAGGGCCACAGTAAAGGTCTGTACGTCTTTTCTTAAGTAAAGGTTAGGAATATAGAAATCATTATAATAACCAATTCCGTTTAAGATGAGTAAAGTTGTGCAGGCAGGCTTTAAAAGAGGAAGAATAATTTTTCTGTAAATCGTAAAGTAGCCGGCACCGTCTAACAAAGCGGATTCGTCAAGCTCCTTGGAGATGGAATCCAGCAGGTTAAACATGATATAGATACCGATAATACCTACACCGGAGTATAGAAGTATTACGCTGGCCATTTTATTAACCAGGTGCATACGGTATATAATCTGGAATACAACGGTCTGGGTGGTAACAACCGGTATAAACATAGTTAATGTAAATAAGGTCATGATGATCTTTCTGCCTCTGAACTTAAAACGATGAAGCACATAAGATACCATGGTAGTAAACATTATCTGCAGAGACAGGGATATACCAAGAATAATAGCAGTATTTAACAAAGCCTTGCCAAGATTACCTACACGAATGGCATAATTGAAATTATATCCGTTGAGCCAGTTCTTAGGAGGAGTCAGTACACCTGTAGCAGAGTATTCTGCACCGGTTTTAAAGGCCATGAATATTAGAGGAATTATAGGGATTATTACAAAAATACATGCTGCAAAGAGGAATACATAGCGCAGTATCTTGTATACTTTACTTTCCTTTATCATCTTGCACTTTCTCCTTTCTTGTTAAAGATACTCTGTAAACCAACAGCTAAAACGACGATTACGAATACCATTATGGATAATGCAGCAGCAAAACCAACACGGTTCTCCATAAAGGCACTCTGCTGAATCTGAATAACAGGTGTTACTGTTCCATTAGAGCCGTTCATCATAATATAAGGTATTTCAAATACCTGAATGGAACCGGAAACACTTAGTAATATGTTAATAAAGAGTACGTTACGAATGGAAGGAATGGATATGTAGAGAATTTCCTGCCATTTTGTACAGCCGTCTACGGCAGCCGCTTCAAATAAATCTGTAGAAATCGTCTGAAGAGCACCAAAGAACATGATAAAGTTCATACCATAATAACGCCAGATACTGATGGAAGCAATAGAGGGGTTAACTAAATTCAGGTTCTGAAGCCATTGCTGTTTTAAGGCTCCAAGACCGATTGTATCAAGTATCAGGTTAAGAGTACCGGAGTTATTAAAGAATATAATAAAAATTGTAGATACGATAACACCGTTTAATAAATAAGGAATAATCAGAATTCCTTTAAACAGGTTTAAACCTCTGAACTTGCCGTTTACAAAGATTGCAAGGAAAAATGCAAATACCAGCTGTGGTATGGCAACAATCATATACCAGAGGCAGTTCTTGAAAACCATGATATACTGTGGATCAGTCAGTAATCTTTCGTAATTCTTAAGTCCAATCCATCTGGGAGTGCCGACACCTTTATAGCTGGTAAAACTCAGATAAACATTGGTTAAGATAGGAATATAGGAGAATACCAGTAACTGAATGACCGGTATCACTAAAAATGCAAAAATAATGATTTTGCTGCTTTTTGTTTGTTTCATTTCAACCTCTTTCACTGCAGTTCTGAATGGGGAAGTCCAGACTGCTAATGTTACATTTGTGATTGTTGTCTTTGTGAAACCGCTAAAGAGCCCTCACAGGCCGTAGGGCAACGGCCTGTGACTGGCTCTTACATTGCGGTAATCGGTAGCGTTAGATTAGTCTACCCACTCAAGTCCGAGTTCTTCTTTGTATTCTTTGTAAGCTTTGTTCTGTACATCTACCTGCTTGTTGTAAGCTGTCCAATCATCAGGTTTTGTTGTATCAAGAGCATCGAATAAAAGACCAACATATTTGTAATCTGCATATAAACCAGCTTCTGTTAAAACATCCTGATTTGCAAGAGTGTTTGCATCAGTAGCAGGGGAGAGAAGAACTTTGCAGTCTCCGCTTTCAACCATTTTATCAATGATGGAATACAGTTCGGGAACAACAGGAGTTACACCTTTTTTGTTAGCGATATATCCGCTGTCTGCGATAAACTGTGCATCTTCAGAAACGTACTCGATGAAAGCTCTGGCTGCTTCTTTGTTCTTGGAGAATTTGCTGATTGCCCAGTTGTCAGCAGGAGCTGCAAGGACATATCTTCCTGCACCGAAATCAGGAGCGGGAGCAAATTTGATAATGGAAGGATCTTTTCCTTCAGGAACACGTCCCTGGATCTGAGGAACAACCCATGAACCGAAAAGCATCATACCAGCTTTTCCATAAGCTACGCTGTCCATAGCTACACCGAAATCAGTATAAACTTCAGGCTCAAAGTATCCTTTTGCTTTCCACTCTGTGTACATTTTGATTGTTTTACCAAAAGGAGCAGTTTCACTGAAAGGATTCTCAGTCTTTAATGTCTCAGCAAATACGTTAGCATCACCAGCAACATAAGATGCGAAATCCTGTACAGTTGCAAGAGGCCAGTTCTCAATTCTGTGTAAAGAGATAGGTGTTACACCGTTTGCTTTGATAGCTTCACACATTTTGTTGAACTCTTCAAGAGTTGCAGGAATTTCATCGTATCCAGCTGCTTTGATAACTTCTTCATTATATACTACAGCCTGGTTGTAGGCTCTTCCGGGCATTACGCTGTAAATGGTTGTACCGTCATTAGGCATTGCCAGCGCATAGTCGCCATATAATTCTTTACCTTCTTCTACAGTAAAATAAGGCTCTGAATACTGTGCCCACTCTTCAAGACTCCAGTTAGGAGCTGTAAAGATGTCAACGGATTCATCCTGTACCTGGAACAGAGGTCTTAATTCATCTTCATTGGAGATAACATTAAGATCAACATTGATACCGGTTTCTGCTGTAAACTTCTCAGCTAATTGTTTTAAGTAAGCAGTAGACTCATCACGATATGTATTACCATCTTTGTCTTTCTTCTCTTCACCTAAAACTCTGTTTCCGCCATGTGTATATACACTAATGGTAGTTCCTTTTAATGATGATAAATCAGTACCTTCAGATCCTGTGCCTTCAGAAGAGGATGCTCCTTCAGTTGCTGCAGGCTCATTCGTCTTGTTTGTGTTGTTGCTGTTTGAGGAGCATCCAACCATGGAAACTACCATCATGGATGCAAGAACAACTGCCAAAACTTTTTTTAGTTTCATAAAATTCCTCCTTAAATATTTGTTTTAAGTAAACATTAGACTAAAACCTCTTAAAAAAATTAAGTTTTTAATCTTGAATTTAATTGTATATTTACTTTCCTATTTAGTCATCTACTAATCTTGCAAAATTAAGTCGAATCTTGCGAAAACTATGCAAAATATACTTTTTGGATATATAAATTTAGAATAATTGTGCACTTATGCTAAATGAAAAAACAGTACATTCATACAACTACCTAATAAATTGCATAAGTTAATTGAATTAATCTTACTTTAACTGAATTGTATAGAGTTATTAGTATAAATAAGTTAACTAAACAGGTTATAAAATCATATTGCTATAAACTATTTTATACCTTATTATTATAGGAGGACAAGCTTTTGAATTTATTTTGTGCATAAATACCCAGATTAAAGGTGTTATGGCAAAATAAACAGATTACCTTTTCCTTGAAAGGAGAGTGAAGAGAACATGGATTTTAGTCAAAGATTTAATAACGCAATTTCATCCTATGCTTATTACGGCAAGACCCTGGCTGATAAGTATGTGCCCACTACTGTAACCACTCCCCAGTCTATTAAGGATAATCTTCCATTTGCAGAAGCCTTCCTTGACGTTAAAGCCAAGGATTCTTATTCCCTTGATATCAACTATCTGGATGCCTATTGTCTTATCTATACCCACAGCGGCTTAGGACAGCTGTCTGTTAAAGCAGGTACTTATGAGCTTACAGAAGGAACACTTAGCTTTATTAACTGTCGTATGAAATATCAGATTAAAGTTCCAAAAAACTGGCACCATACGGCTTTCTATATACAGGGAAGTATACTTCCTTTCCTCTATGAAGCGGGAGGTTGGGATAATGAACTGCTTCACAAGGTCCCGGAAGGATCTTTAATTCCCCATGGAATCATGGAACTTTACGATCAGCTGTCAAAGGAGTATGACAATTATATGCTTCAGGCTAAGCTGCTTCTGGATATTTTATTAGGTATGGCTGCAGAAAAAGAGAAAATGGGAGAAGGGGATAAACTTCTGCCAGAATATATCAGAAAAATCAAGATGAGTTTTGAAGAGGATTGCAAAGCCAGATATACCCTTGACAATCTCTCTGCAAAGTATCAGATCAGTAAATATCAGATATGCAGAGACTTTGCTGCTGCTTATGGATGTTCGCCCATGCAGTATCTGAATGACATTCGTATTAAGGTGGCAAAGGAAGCATTAATTAGTACGGATAAGCGGGTAAATGAAATCGGGAGAATGGTGGGCTTTGACAATACCAATAACTTTATCCGGATCTTCAGACAAAAAACAGGAGCAACTCCTCTTAACTATCGAAAAAGAGCTGCTCCATAATAATTAGTATGCCACACTGTCTTTGTGTACCATATTGCCTTCAACAATGGAAATTCCAAAATTCCTGGAAGGATTATTTATCTTTTCAATAAGATTGTTGATACTTCTTAATGCCATTTCCCTGACGTTGACATCATAGGTTGTTATGCCGATATTGCATAAACCCGGGTACAGATAATTATCAAAGCCAACTACCGAGATATCCTTTGGTACTTCATATCCTTTCTTTTGAAGGGCTTTGATAAGGGAGCAGGCGGTAAGATCGCTGTTACATACGAAAGCGGTTGGCATTTTGGCAGGAAATACAAAAGGGAAACCTACTACATCGCCGGTTTTCCAGTCTCTGTCATCTAAGAGCCTGTCTTCTGTAACGGAAAGCCCGTGCTCTAACATGGATTTATAGTAGCCTAAATAACGGTCTGTAATACTGCTTGTATACAAAAGTGTTCCTACATAAGCGATATCCTGATGGCCTCTGTTAAACAGCAGATTGGTAAGAATATAGGTTCCGTAAAAACCGTTGGACACAACAGCGTCACAGTCCAGGTCCTTATCATAAAAGTCAAGGCATATCAAAGGAACATTTAATCCGTCCTTCAGCTTTAATAAATACTTGCTTTTTGGCTGGCCCATGAGAATAATACCATCCACCTTCTTTTCACGTATCAGAAGGGGGATTTCCGGATTATCTTCTGCCTCAGGGCTGATAACCTCCAGCATGGTAAAGCATTGGTTAGCGGCAGCATTTGCTGTTACCTCTTGGTATAACTGCCAATAAAAAGAGACATATTTGCCAAAATAACGCCCAGGCACAACTATACCAATATTATAACTTCTGCCCTCTTTAAGGCCTTTGGAAGAACTGGATTGCTGATATCCCATTTCTTTTGCAAGGTCTTTTATTTTCTCCCGCATTTCCTCACTTACACCTTTTTTGCCTGACAGTGCCTTTGATACAGTGACAATGCTTACGCCTAAAGAGTTGGCTATATCTTCCATTTTGACTTTCCTGTCCATATTTACCCTCTTAATCAACTTTTTAACTTAATTTACTTTCTTTTTACTCTAGTATTTTAATGTACAGAATTTTGTTTGTCAACTTTAAATACTGATAAGGTTGCGCTGGGAAGTGTTTCGTTCAGTTGTTTATTCGGGAAGCTTAAATTTTGAAAGCAGTCCTGCCAGCCCTGTGGAAGCTTCTTCACCGGAGGAATATTCAAAAGGTGCTGCTTCAACATTTTCTGAAATTTCCGCTTTTTCCTCAACAGCCTTTATACTAAGGCTGATCTTGCCGTCTTTTACTTCAATTATCTTTACTGTTACTTCTTGTCCTTCTTTTAAAACTTCTCCGGGAGTTTTAAGGCGTTTGTTGGCAATTTGAGAAATATGAACCAGACCGGACAGACCATTTCCTAAATTGACAAAGGCACCGTAAGGAGCTAATTTCTCCACAGTTCCTTTGGTTACAAGACCGATAGGTAAATGAGAGATTTTACTTAATTTTTCTTCCTTAACCTGTTCTTTTTCCACTTCTTTTGCAGAAAGTACCAGTTTCTTCTTATCTTCTTCCACAGTAATTACCTGTACTTCCACCTCTTTATTAACCCAGGCGCTCAGATCCTCCACGTAGGTAAGAGAAAGCTGAGAGGCAGGTATAAAGCCACGGATTCCTAACAGATAAGTAGTAACGCCTCCGTTTACTTCCTGTGCTATTTTAACCTTTAGCACAGTTTTGTTTTCCAGATACTCTTTTAAAGCAGTCCAGGACAGGAGGTTGTCCGCTTCTTTTTTTGATAAGAGTATGTTTCCTTTTCCATCATCTTCTCTGATAACTACAGCGGAGTATTCTTCACCAATAGTCACATCCCCTTTAATAGAAAATCTGGGATCGTTGCTGAGCTCTTCTAATGGGATAATACCTTCAGCATAATAACCCAGGTCCAGTGTAACCTCTGTTTCAGAGATACCGATTACAGTACCTTTTACCAGTTCGCCTTCTTCAATTTTATGAAGTGATTTGCTAATTTGCTCTTCAAACTCTTCCATGGACGGAATTGCCTCCTGGGGTGCAGCTTCCGGTGCAGTAACAATCTCTTCCGCTTTAACTTCTAATTCATCGCTCATTGTGGTGCTCCTCTCTTGTTTGTGATTCGTTATATATAAGTATAGCCTATTAATGGAATCTAGGCAAGATATGTTGTACTTGTGTAGGGCTAGACTTATATAGATTATAATTAAACGTCCTATAAGATTAAGGCATATTTACAGCATTAACCGTTGGAACGGAAATTCCAGTAGATGTTAATAAGAACTATTTACTGGAAAATAACTGATGCAGCCAACCTCATCTCATCTGCTATTCATAATTTATTCCACTATGTAATTGCCCTTATTCATCTAGGCAGGGAAGGAGATATGGTGTTTATATATGGCATTTGCGGGAAGTATTGAGATATGGTAAAATAGGAAAGGATGAGAGAGTATAATCTCTCCAGTAGTTGCAGGAAAAGAGGTATATATGGAAGATAAGAATAAATTTCAGGAAATGTTAAAGGACGTATTGGAGGTTGCAAGAGTACAGGGAAATGAGCTGGGTATGAATGAGATCAAAGAGCTCTTTGGTGGTATGGGGCTCAATGAAAGTCAATATGAGCATATTTTCGCTTATCTGGCAGCAAATCATATAAAGGTCAAAGGATATGTAAATACGAAGGCTTTCGATGAGTACAAAGAAGCAGTACACGAAAGTGAAAAAGCAGAAGAAAGCTCCCAGGAGAAGGAGGAGGAGTTTTCTAATGGGGATCACTCACAAAGTTCAGAAGCCGGTGTAAAGCAGACAGGAGAGGATTCCCAGTATTTAAAGATGTATCTTGAGGATATCTCAGCAGTAAAAAGGGCTGATGAAGCTGAGTATGAAGCCTTGTTAATGTCCATAAGAGAGAAAAAGGAAGAGGTTAAGGAAAGGTTTATAGAAGCAAACCTTCATAAGGTTGTGGAAATGGCAAAAAATTATCAGAACAGGGGGGTAACCCTGGAGGATCTGATACAGGAGGGAAATATTGGACTTTTGTGCGGGGTAGAAGCACTGTACAGTGAGACTGTTCTGGAGAGTGAGATCAGTTTCTTAGAGGGATATATTAAGAATGCTCTGGAGCAGGCAATCTATGAAAACACTGAGAGCAGCAGTTTCGAACAGGATATGATTGATAAGATCAGCTATATAAAGCGTGCTTCTGAGGAGTTGACGGAAGAACTCGGCAGGGAGGGCAATCTGCACGAGCTGGCAAGATATGTAAAGATGTCTGAAGAGGAATTAATTGACATTATTAATATGACTGTAGATGGTGTAAAATTAAGTATGGAACACGAAGAAAAGAAGCCTTGAAAAGGGAGGAGCTAATTGAAGGAAACAAAGACACTGAATTCAAATAAATGGTACAAGGTCTTCCAAAAGAAGAGGATATTCATAATTTTATTAGCTCCGCTAGCCTTTATCTTACTGTGGATATCACAAAACAGCTCTTATTTTGCTGAGATGATCTTTGCGCGTAAAATTTACAGAGGGATAGCTTACGCTGTAAGTTTTTTCACGGATAAAATTCCTTTCTCCATAATGGAAATCATAATTAAACTTTTTCTGCCGGTAGTTCTTGCAGGCTTAGTTTACCTTATAATTCAACTAATAAAAAGAAGGCAAAAAGGAAAAACAGCAGCATATATATTAACGCTTTCTTTGATTAATATAGGATGTATTGCCAGCGTAATCTTTTTTCTTTATGTAATTATGGCTGGTATAAATTACAACAGATATTCCTTTGCACAAATCAGCGGCTATACCTTAGAGAAGTCTTCCGTCCAGGAGCTTTATGAGCTGGATAAGAGCCTTGCGGAAAGAGCTGCAGAGGTTCGGAAACTCATAACCGATGAGGGGGGAGCTTTCACCCGGGACGGAGCTATCCTTATTGATAAGAGTAATTGGTCGGAGCTGGTTGATGCAGCTGCTGCAGCTTATGAGAAGATTGGCACGGAATACCCTCAGCTAGAAGGAAATTATAAATCTGTAAAAGCTGTATCCTCCTCCAGGGTTATGTCTGCCATGGAGATTACAGGCATATTCTGGCCTTTTACAATGGAGGCAAATGTAAACACAGATGTACCGGATTATACGATTCCCGCCACAATGCTTCATGAGTTGGCACACCTTCGAGGCTTTATGAGAGAAGATGAAGCTAATTTTATTTCTTATCTTGTATGCAGCAATTCTGATGATAATGTCTTAAAATACAGTGGATTGATGCTGGCCCTATCCTATGTGGGAAATCAGCTCTATCAACAGTCTACCGAGTATTATGAACAGGCAAGGGCATTCTATAGTGAGGAAATGAAAGCTGATTTGAGGGAAAACTATTATTACTGGGTACAGTTTGAGGATACTGTCATCAGTACAGCATCAAGTACCCTGAATGATACTTATCTAAAGGCCAATAAACAGAGTGACGGAGTGAAGAGCTACGGAAGAATGGTAGATCTTTTACTGGCGGAATTCAAAGCAGGAAAATAAATAATGTAACTTTAAATCAAAGGAGGTGTCTTTCTGGTATATAAGAAGGCACGTCCTTTTTTTCCGGTTTGTTCGATTACCTCCATTTGCTTTAGTACCTTAAGGGCAGAGCTTAATGCAATACTGCCGTACCCGGCTGCTTTTGCAAATTCTTTTGCCACGAAGGTATCATTAAGAGCTTCCGGAAAAAGCAGCTGATAATCAGCAGGGGAGCTTATAAATATCTCCTTTGCAAGGCCTACAGGAATCCTGTCTGCTTTTCCGGCGTGATTTTTCCTGTCTTTTCCCCAACCATCCAGGAATTTATATTCTTCGAGGTCGATAAAGACAAGGTGGAGCTTAAGCCCCGGATCATTAAGGTACTCTTTTATCTTATACAACTCCGGAAGGATAAGAGAGGCTTTTCCTATCCTTGGGGACTTCCTTCGGGGGCTGACTTCTCCTGATTCCTTGTCTACCCATCGAAGCCATTTAATATGAGGAATGGGGTATACGATAGTAACAGGAGCTTCTTTTAAGAATACAGAAAGCTTCTTTCTCAGGCGGTCAAAATTCTGTGTCTGTATCTCTATAATTCCCTCAGGGGTAACAATGTCGGCATAATAGTTCTGATATTTAATTTCATGGCAGGATTGATTTGGAGCAAGGTAATTTTTCAAAACTGCATGGACAGTCTTTTCGCTCAGGGTTCCGATACCGCTTTCCATTCTTGGGTTATTTATAACAGTATCGATAGCCTGCTCAAACAATAATGTATTCATAAAACCCTCTTTTCTGCTTACTATAAGTAAAAGAATAAAACACCGGAGGAAGCAGGTCAAGCAGAAATCCTGCTTGTTTATTAAAATAAGGTGGGCTATAATTGATTCATATAAATTTACATCTAAGGAGGAGCTATCATGAAAGAGAAAGAGAGTGCGAAAGAGCTACTTTCATTTATACAGGAAGCAACATCACCTTACCACGCAGTGGAGGAAGGCATTAAGTATTTAGAGAAAGCAGGCTTTACCGGCCTGGACTTTAAAGAGGACTGGGAGCTTACAAAGGGAGCCGGTTATTATATCAAACCTTATGCTACATCCCTCTTTGCTTTTACAATAGGAGAGAACTTTGAAAAGGGACAGAACTTCCGGATTGCTGCAGCACATACAGACCACCCGGGTTTTCGCGTAAAACCCAATGCAGATATCAGGAGCGGAGCATACCGTAAATTAAATACAGAGGTTTACGGGGGACCGATATTAAATACCTGGATGGACCGTCCTTTGTCACTGGCCGGCAGAGTTGCCTTAAGAAGTGAGGACCCTTTTCATCCCGAGTTAAGAATCCTGGATATCAAGAAACCGGTACTTACCATTCCCAATCTGGCCATTCACGTAAATAAAGAAGTGAACAAAGGAGTGGAGATAAACAGACAGACAGATACCCTGCCTTTGTTTTCTATGGTAAATGAAGATATTTCTGAGGAGAAATTCTTCTTAAGTTTCTTAGCAAGGGAACTTGGAATTGATAAATCAAGGATACTTGATTATGACATGTATATTTATAACAGGGAAGAGGGCTGCTTCATTGGCACTTCTGAGGATTTTGTATCCTGCCCGAGACTTGATAATCTTACTTCTGTGTGGTCACTTTTAAAAGGTATTAATACAGGCAGAAGAAAAGAAGGCATTAATCTGATAGCATTATTCGATAATGAGGAAATTGGCAGCAAGACCAAACAGGGTGCGGATTCTGCCTTGTTAAATCTGCTCCTGGAAAAAATTATGAGGGGATTATCTCAGAAGGAAGACAATTTATATTCCCAGGTGACAGAAAGCTTCCTGTTATCCGTAGATGTCGCTCACGGGGTTCATCCTAACCGCCCTGAAAAATATGATCCTACTAACTACACAGCTCTTAATGAAGGAATTGTTTTTAAGATAGACAGCAATCAAAGATATACCTTTGATACAGAAGCAATTGCTATTGTTCAGCAGCTTTGTGAGGCTGCAGATGTGAAATACCAGAAATTTGTTAACCGTTCAGACATGCCGGGGGGCGGTACTTTAGGGCCCATCATATCCTCCTGGCTGCCTGTGAAAACTGTGGATATCGGAATACCTTTATTGGCCATGCATTCCTCCAGGGAACTAATGGGTACCAAGGATCAGGCATATCTGGATAAATTAATGGAAACATATTTTGGATTTTAGTACCATTGTTGTGAAAATAGCCAACAGAATTTAAATAATAAAGCTTATATTGACAAAACACACAAAAAGTGTTATAGTTAATTAAGTCAATACGAGAAGGTATTGTACTAGAGGTTGGAAGCGCGTTGGGGAACGTGAGAGGGCAAAAGCTATAATGGAGTAAGACTGGTCAGATACGTGTACAGGAGTGATAAGGTACAGGTTTGATTGGTCTTATTTTAGTTTATGCAACTTTTGGATGGTAATCTTACATACAGATTTATTATGGTAGGGAATAATAGGTTTTTGGGGAACGGACGAGGAGTTTGGCTTACAGTTAGGAATTTTCCTGTTCAGGGTTCCAAATTCCACTAAACTGTCCGCAGTTGTTACTGGCAGGTGAAAGGATACCAAACTCGCAAAAAGCGCTCAGACAGTGGTATCCTTTCACCTAGTAACAACTGCGGACATTTAAGTGTCATTAGGAACCCTTCAATGTAAGATTCCTAACTGTAAGCCAAACTCCTCTGTTGCTTTCAATGGATATCATTATTATTTAGGTGTCGAGTTACACATTGATGAGGTTTTATGATTCTATTATTGCTTCGTTTTTATTATATAATTGTTTCGCTTTATGATTATATAATTGCTTCGTTTTAAATATATAATTGTTTCGCTTTATGATTATATAATTGCTTCGTTTAAATATATAATTGTTTCGCTTTATGATTATATAATTACTTCGTTTTAAATATATAATTGTTTCGTTTTATATTTATATAGTCGTTTTGTATAATTATATTATCTTTTAGGTGTTTATCGGATGATGGGGATGCTATTTTGCGTTAATTGCATTTCTCCTGATTTGTGAATGGTATTCGTCTGTTTATCTTTATTCGATTTTACTTAAGAAAATCGAAGTCTTGTCCGAAATATAATTAAAATACCCCCTTACTGGTTGAAAAACTGAAAAAATATAGTTAAAAGATTTAAAATTTTGCTACAGGACTACCTTACACAGGCAGAAAAGAGGTTGGAATGAATATAAATGTTATTTCAGAATATAAAACAACAGGCGCAGCAGGTGCTGCTGATACCTCGGCACCGCTTCAGGACGTTAAAAAAGATGAAGTCAAAGGCACCAATGAGGTACAGGCACAATCAGCGGTCGCCGTTTACACCGAGGGAACCGAGAAGAGTACTCCTGTTTATGAGGAAAAGCAAGAAGCGGCAGCAGAAGATACTGTATATAAGCAGGAAGAAGAAGCCGCTGGTGGAGATGTATCAAAGACTTCCTCACAAATAACAGAAAGTGATTACATAGCTCTTGAACAGGAAGGTATCTCACTTGAAAAGTTTGAACTGGAGCGTCTTGACAGGATGCTTGCAAGAATAAAGCAGCAAAGGGATTTGCAGGAGGATAGCATTGTAGATCAAAGGGCCAAATTAACGGAGAAAATTCTGCAGCAACAATACCTTGGACTTGATTATAGTAAAAATAAGCATCTGATCGAGAGACTGGATTCTGCGAATATACCCGTTACGAAAGCTAATTTGGAACGTATTTCCACAGGGACAGATAAAGCAAGGTCGGTGGAGAACATGTCTGACCAGACGAAATATTATCTGATTAAGAACCGTATGGAACCTACTCTTGATAATATTTATAAAGCAAGTTACAGTGCTGCCCATGTGAAGGAGACTCCTGTAAACGACAGCCAGTGGGAGGAGATAAAACCTCAGGCTGCAAAAATTATTGAAGATTCCGGCTTTGAAGTGAATGAGCAAAGCTTAAGCAATGCCAGATGGCTTTATTCTCATAACCTTGGTATAACAGAGAACAATCTCTGGGCCACATGGGATTTGGATAAGATTAAATCTGATATGACAACAGATAAGATTACGGATAAGTTGATTACATCACTTGCACAGGGTAATACAAATTCCCCCTCCCTTAGTTTTCTGGCGGAAGGTCAGGGATACAGAGCAGCCAGGGCAGATTTGGATATTAGTGATGATACTATTCGAACTGTGGTGTCAGTCCGCTCGGACAAGGAAGTGGACAACCTGTCTATCAGGGATTTGTATAAGCAGCAGAGACAGCAGGTAAATAATGATAGAAATAACGATACAAATGCGAAAGCTATTATAGAAAATACGGCACAGGCAGCTGTCAGCCAGGAAGAGATTGATATACGGACCATAACCGTAAGAAGACGCCTGGAGGAAATCCGCTTGAAGATGACGTCGGATGCAAGCGGGGAGCTGTTAAAAAAAGGGTTCCATCTTGAGACGGATTCCCTTGTAAAAGTGGTTGAAGGCTTAAAAGAAATCGAAGATAACTATTACCGAAATCTTTTAAAAGAAGGCAATGTTAATGTAAGTCAGGAAAATATCAGCACCGTGAAAGCAAGCCTTTTACAGGTTGAGGATTTAAAGAGTGCACCGGCAGCCCTGCTTTCCAATACGCTTCCCTCCTGGTCTCAGGAAACGGTGGAAAGCCTTACGGCAGCAGGAAATGACTACAAAAGGAATCATGCAGCGGACAGTTATGAGACTTTAATGACCAAACCAAGAGCAGATATGGGAGATTCGATTTCAAAGGCCTTTCAAAATACTGGCAGTCTGTTAGAGGAGATGGGACTGGAGGCCACAGAAGCAAATAAAAGAGCACTTCGTATTCTGGGTTATAACAATATGCCTCTGACGGCTGAGAACATAGACCTTGTTAAGCTACACGATACACAGGTGAATAATGTAATGAAGAACTTCCATCCGGCAGTTGCGGTGGAGTTCATCAGAAAGGGCATCAACCCCGTAGAACTGCCTATTGAAGAATTGAATAATCAGATAAATACTATGAAAGAAGAGCTTGGAGTAACCGATGAGGAACGTTTCAGCCGTTTCTTATGGAAGATGGATAAGAACAATGAAATTACTGAGGAAGAAAGAAAATCCTATATTGGTATATACAGACTCTTAAATGCTGTCGATAAAACAGATGGAGCTGCCCTGGGAGCTGTTGTTAAAGCAGATCAGGAGCTGACCCTTAAGAATCTCCTTACGGCTGTAAGGACAAGGCGAAGCGGTGGTATTGAAACTTCTGTAGATGACAACTTCGGAACGCTTTCTGATTATACAAAGAAAGGTGAATCCATCACCGATCAGATCAATACTGCCTATTTAAAGGAAACCTCGACTTCATCGGAGCACGCAAAAGCTTCCTATGGTAAAGAACTGGTCAGAGAGATCAGGGAAAATCTTTCACCGGAAGCCTTAATTGCTCTCGGGAATACAAGTAATGTTGCAGACATGACCTTAGAGCAGGTGGCAGAAGCTCTGATAGAGCAGGATAAAGAAACAGATAAAGCTTATTATAATGAGAAACTCCGGGATTTCAAGGAATCTGTTACCAAAGAAGCACAGGCTCTGCTGGATAACAATAAGCTTCCTGTTACCCTTTCAAATGTAATGGGGGCAAATGATTATCTGCAAAAGGAAAATACAGCATTTCACAAGCTTAACAGCTTATTGCAGAGAAGTGATATCACGATAGAAGCAGCAGATGCAAAAGAAGAGCAATTTGCCCTGGAAGCATCGGAAGGAACAGTGAACAACAGCTTAAACCTTGAAAGCATTTCGGATAAATTACTGGACAACCTTGAGAATGACAGTCAGATTAAGAATGCCTATCAGGAAATAGAGACTGAGGTACAGGATATTCTTAAGAGTTATTATGAAAAGGGAAATTTAACAGTAAAAGATATGGGTGATATTCGAAGAATCGGCAATGGAATGCAGTTTATTACCCAAATGGCTTTAAGGGAGAGTTATCAGATACCATTGGTAACCACAGAAGGTATCACCAATGTTAACGTAACACTGCTTAAAAATACCGGTGATACCGGTAAAGCTGCCATTAAGATACCCTCCGGTAAACTGGGGCAGATCGAATTGAATCTTACGGTAAAGAATAACGAAGTAAGTGCCTTTATTGTCTGTGAAACCAGAGAAGGATTGGAAGCTGTAAAGAAAAATGAAGCAGAAATCGCGGCGGCATTTTCTACAGAAGATACAAAAATAAAACAAATCAGTTACGGAATAGGTAATAATTTTGGGGAAAGCGGCCGATATAACAACTATAAGCCAAAAGAAGAAGGCGAAATTAGTACCGGAGATACCCCTGCAGATACCGGAACGCTGTTAAAACTTTCTAAGGCATTCATACTTCAAGTGAAAGAGATAGATAATCAACTTTAAGGAAAAGGAGAAATCAATGAGAATTAATCATAATATTTCAGCTTTAAAAGCAAACAACATGCTGAACAGAACAAACAAGACTCTTGATAAGAGTCTGGAGAAGCTCTCTTCCGGATATCGTATCAATAAAGCTGCTGACGATGCTGCCGGAATGGCTATTTCCCAAAAAATGAAGACTCAGATAGCAGGACTTGAACAGGCGTCCAGAAATGCATCAGATGGTATTTCTATTATTCAGACAGCAGAAGGTGCCTTAAGTGAAGTGAATTCCATGCTGCAAAGAATGAGAGAACTATCTGTTCAGGCCTCCAATGGTACGAACACCATCGACGACAGAAAATCCATACAGGCAGAAATTGACCAGTTAAAAGAGGAAATACAGAGAATTTCTGATACCACAGAATTTAATACAAAAACATTGCTGGATGGAAGTATTGACAGACAGTCCTTTACAAGTGATCAAAATGTACAGCTGGTATCTGTCTCTGATACCGTTCCAAGTAAAACCTACACTATTAACGTCTCCGCAGTTGCTACACAAGCAACTTATTCCGGCTCCGCAGCTATGGGAGCAACAAATATTACAGCTGCACAGGCTGGTGTATTTAATATTAATGGAAATGAAGTTAAGATTGAAGAAGGTGATACACCTGATATGGTATATGAAAAAATCAGGGATCTCAGTGACAATGCTAATATAGAGTGTAAAAAAGGTGCTTCCGGTGAGCTTATTTTCACCACGAAGGAATATGGCAGCGATAAGAAAATTGAGATTAATGTAGGAAATGCCGCACTTGCCTCTTATCTTAATATTGATGCAAGTGTAAAGCCCAGTACCCATACCCAAGCACAAGGTAAAGATACTGTTATGGCAGCTGCCTGGGGAACTAATTTTGCATCAACAGCTACTGTTTCCTCCAAAGGAAACTTTGTGACCGTTTCTGATACAAATGGATTTGAAATGACCTTTGATGTAAAAGCAACAGGAAGTACAACAGCAACTGTACTTGACTCCGGCCCTATGAAATTACAGATTGGTGCCAATGAGAGCCAGACGATGGAAGTGAGACTGCCAAAGGTTAATCCTGACACACTGGGTATCAGCATGGTAAACATCTGTACACAGGAAGGTGCAGAAGCAGCTATTTCTATTTTTGATGATGCAAATAATCTAGTAACATCAATACGTGCTAAATTAGGTGCTTATCAGAATCGTCTGGAGCACTCCATATCAAATCTGGATACAACTTCTGAAAATATGACAGAAGCTCTCTCACGTATTGCAGATGTGGATATGGCGAAGGAAATGGCCACATATACTCAGATGAACGTTCTTGCTCAGGCGGGAACCTCTATGCTTGCTCAAGCAAATGAAAGACCACAGACGGTATTATCTCTGCTTCAGGGTTAATAACCGGTTTATTTTATAGGGTGTCTGAAACTTATTGCAGCGTTCTTATGCTCCACTTTGTGGTATTCAGCAATGCAATTTTAGAGATATAATACCACTCTGTCTACAGAATGGTGTTGTGTCTTCCACAAAGCGGAATCTTCAGCTCAGTAAAAGTAGTTTTCTGCACCCAGGATTCGTCCTGGTCATCACATTTAAAGAACTGACTATTCAGTATAGGAAGTTTTTACTTGCGCCCTAGAAAGGAGCAGTAACAGGAATGGAAAAGGAACTAGCAAAATCCTTTGCAGCCAGAATTACTCAGGCTTCCAAAACAGAACTGATTGTAATTATGTATGAAGTCATTCTATCAGATATTCAATCAGCAAAGGAAAAACTGAGTAATGGAGAAACAGAAGGCTTTAAACACGATATCAAGCATGGACAGAAGTTCTTAAATGAACTGATGTCATCCCTTGATTATACCTATGATATATCCCTGAACTTAATGAGTCTCTATATCTTTATTAATAAAGCTTTGGTGGATGCACAGTACCAGGTGGAGATAAAGCCTTTACAGGATGCAGAAGAAGTCCTTCAGATCTTAATGAAAGGTTTTGAAGGAATTGCGAAAGAAGATAAATCCGGTCCGGTCATGCGAAATACCGGGCAGATATATGCTGGTCTCACCTATGGCAGAGGAGTGTTAAACGAGACGTATGTTGATCCAAATCAGGTTAACAGGGGCTTTAAGGCGTAACTAAATATAATGATATAAAAGACAAAAGCCTTGCGTTAATAAGTTCAATGGCAATTATACCTAAAAAAGGTCTATTAACGTTTAAATCATTATAATAATATAAACAATTAAACAGAACCCGTTAGAGAAAAATCTTAATTCTCCTCACGGGTTCTTTCTTTGCAGATGGCAGTGGATTGGCGTTTTATAAATTTGGCTCTGAGAAGCAGTTTACTGGTGGTTATATTGTGTATAAGCCCGTCCAGCAGCAGGAAAGCACTCTTCCCCAAATCCACCCTGTCCTGTCTGATAGTGGTCAGTGCCGGAGAGAGCTGAGTGGCAATGGGAAGATCGTCAAAGCCTATAACACTGATATCCTCCGGAACTTTAAGCCCTTGTTCTGTGACTTCGGTTATAACACCGGAAGCGATAAGGTCACTGGCGCAGATTATCGCAGTAGCCCCTTTTTTTAGAAAAGTTGGAACGTGGTATTTGGCACAGTCGGGAACATAATAACCATATTCAATGAGGTCTTCTTCCGGAATGAGGTTGTGCTTGCTCATGCTGTTTACAAAAGCAGCATAACGCTGGTCGGATACCATGGAGTTTTTGGAGCCATTGAGAAATGCAATTTTTTTATGTCCCAATTCTTTTAGGTGGTCAACTGCAAGGTCAATCCCTTCTTCGCTGTCTGTTCCCACATAACCTACATGATTGTTTCTTTCAATATAATTATCAAGAAGAACGGTTGGCACCGTGGTCTTGTTTAGCTGCACTACCCAGTCGTCGTGAAGAGTGAAGCCCAGAAAAAATGCTCCGCTGTATCCGTTCTTCAGCATATAGGTATCATATTTTTCGTCTGTCTGAAGAGTAAGGCTTGAGGGAATCACAGCTACCTCCCAATGCCTTCTGGCAGCAGATAACTTAAATCCTACGATTATGTCATACCCAAACTGATCGATGTTCTCATAGTCCATATTCTCAATAAAAATGCATACTTTACGTGTGGTAGTGGTTCGCATTTTCTTTGTCGCATAACCCATTTCCACAGCGGTGTCCAATACCAGCTGGCGCATATCATTGCTGATGTCGCTGGCACCGTTTAAACCCTTGGATACGGTACTGACTGCTATACCAAGTTTATTTGCAATATCTTTTATAGTAGCCATGAATTATATGTCTCCCCTGGTTATCTTTTTGTAATTGTTAATTTCTCAGATTATTTAATTAATCATATTTAATTCTTAAATTCTCAAATTACTCAAACCTACTTAGATTCTCAAACTTATTTAGAAACTTAAGCGAATTAAATCTAAAGCAAAATAAAATCTCAAACCTATTTAAAACTTATCTCAGAACATAACAAAAGTATAAACCGAAAAAATCTACATTACAATAGGTAAATTCTAAATTGAAGCCCATATCAGGCGCTATGAGAGCTGATTCAGCCCATTACCTGTAATGGATTCATAAGTGATTTTTTGAAGGTCTCCTTTCAATTTGCTGATAAAAAAGAAATATCATATGGAAATAAGCTCTAGGTGACCATACAGCGGGCAGCAGTTAAGAAAATCACGTATCATATCAACCGTATTTTTACTGATATATTAATATTTACTAAAAAAAGTAAGTTAAAACAAATATAAAGTATATAAAATTATAAAAATCCATTGACAGAAGAGTAAAAGAGTTATATAGTAATAGTAAAGAAACCGTTTTCCGCAGGAGGCAAATTGATGGTATCGATAAATGATGTGGCAAAAAGAGCCGGAGTAGCAAAATCAACGGTATCTAAAGTTTTAAACAATTATAGCCTTGTTAGTAATGAAACTAGATTAAAAGTCGAGAAGGCAGTAGAGGAGTTGGGATATGTTCCTAACTCAGTAGCAATTTCTCTGTCTAAGAAAGAATTTAATCGTGTGGGTTTAATTGTTGATATTCGCCACAATAGCCAATTTGTCGATGAAATCAGCATGCAATATCTGACTGGTGCTTTTGAAAAAGCGAAAGAGTATCACCTGGAAGTGGTAACCTTTTTCAGTTCACAGTTTGATGAAATGAATTACAAACAAGTAACAGCTTATCTTAAGTCTCAGAGAATTAATTGCTTAATTATATACAATTTATCAATAGAGAATAAGAATTTATATAAAATAATAGAGAAACAAGAATTTTTCTGTGTCTTAGTTGATTCACCGATTATAAACGACAGGACCTCTTCCGTGTCCATAGACCAATTTTCAGCTCAATACGATGTTGCTAAAAAAACTTTTGATGAGAATGAATACATCGATAAAGTTTTATATATAGCAGGCGGCGCAGGGGGATATATTACCAATCAAAGACTGGATGCCATGAAGAAGCTGAAAGACGAGTATGGTTTTGAATTGATTGTTAAGTACGGCGATTTCAACGAATACAAAGCCAGAGAAATTACCTTAAACCATGCAAGGAAAATAAATGCTATCGTATGTGCTTCTGATCTTATGGCCATTGGAGCTGTATTTGCACTTACAGAGCTGGATATATTCAGGCCGGTCAGCGGATTTGACGGAATAAGATTAATGGGTTATACCAAGATAGCCATGAATACAGTGAAGCAGAATTTTAATCTGAAATCCAAACAGGCATTTGACGAGTTAAAGAAATTATTAGACGGCGAAAAAGGCCAGCATACGGAAATACCTTATGAGGTATGCAGAATCGATTATATGGATGTCATTCAAAAATAAAGGGTAATATCTATATAATTTTTTCATAGCATTACGGAAACCGTTTTCTGTAGTTTGCTTTGATGCCCGTCCAATAATCTGGAAGCTAATAATATAACCCGATTTGACTTTTGTATTGTAAGTGACAAAGGAGATTAGATGAAATTAGAAGCAGTTTACCATAGAACCTCAGATAATTACAGCTATCCGTTAAATGAAGAGGATCTTATTATTAATATTAAAACAGGTCATGATATTGAGAGAGTTTATATCTATTACGGCGATCCCTTTGAAAATGGAATTCTCGGAGGAAACTGGAAGTGGAGCGGCGTAGAGGAAGAACTCATATATAAGAAAAATTTAACCCGCCACATTTGGTGGACCACAACAGTAAAGCCACAGTATAAAAGATGCAAATATTATTTCAAGTTAGTCAGCGGCAGCCAATCTATCTACTATTTTGAAGATGGGTTTTATACGGAAAATGAGATGAATCACCAGGGAAAAAGCCTGTCATACTTTACCTTTCCATGGATGAATGCAATTGATATTAACACAACGCCTGACTGGGTAAATAACACAGTATGGTATCAGATATTCCCTGAGCGTTTTTGCAATGGGGATACAGGCAACGATCCGGAAGGTACAAAAACCTGGGGTTTTCACAGGGTCACCAATGAAGAGTTCTATGGCGGTGATTTACAGGGAATCATTGATCGGCTGGATTATTTGCAGGATTTAGGAATCAACGGAATATATCTAACCCCCATTTTTGAGGCAGGAAGCAGTCATAAGTACGACACAACAGATTACAGGAAGATCGATCCTCATTTTGGCGATGAAAAGGTATTTAAAAACCTTGTTGATAAGGCCCATGAAAAGGGAATCCGCATTATGCTGGATGGTGTATTTAACCATTGCGGTAAAAGCTTCGCACCATGGCTTGATGTATTAGAACATGGTCCTGAATCTAAATATTATAACTGGTTTATGATTAACAAATGGCCTTTTGATAAAGGCTTGCATAACACAAAGGATGGCTCCTTTTATTCCTTCGCGTTTACGCCCCGGATGCCTAAATTGAATACCAATAACCCAGAGGTTAATAAATATCTGCTGGATATCGTGGAATACTGGGTGAAAAATTATGATATAGACGGCTTAAGGCTTGATGTGGCCAATGAAGTGTCCCATAGATTTTGTAAGGAACTAAGAAGTCTGACCAAAGCTATAAAACCGGATTTTTATTTATTAGGTGAAATCTGGCATGATGCCATGACCTGGCTTACAGGGGATGAATTTGATGCAGTTATGAATTACCCCCTTGCTACTTCCATAACAGATTTTTGGCTGTATCCTGAAAAAACCAGTTATGATTTTGAATGCAGCATCAATCATAATTTCACAATGTATATGCAGCAGACCAATAATGTTTTATTTAATTTATTAGATTCCCATGATACGAACCGTTTAATTGATAAAGTAAAGGATATCGACATCTTTTATCAGCAATTGGCATTGTTATTTACCATGCCCGGCAGCCCGTGTATCTATTATGGGACAGAATTTGCAATGGAGGGCAGTTATGATCCGGATTGCAGAAGATGCATGCCTTGGGAAGAAATAGCTGTGGGATTGTTTGCGGAAAAAATTGAAAAAACAAAATCACTGATCAGTTTAAGAAAATCAAATAATGCTTTTAAAAGTAAACATTTTCATTTTATAGAAGATAAGAAGGATAAAAGAATTATACATTTTATAAAAACAGATGAGGATCACAAACAGGTCGAAGTGATTTTAAACTGCTCGGAACAGGAACATAAAATTGAAAGAAAAGGTAGTGAATTATTTAGTCTGCTGGCAGTAGATACTATATTAAAACCGAAAGGTGTTTATATACAGCAAATATAAAATTGACATACTCATCAGCGAGCTATTTTAAGGAGAATAAGTGTTATGAGAGAAGCGGGAATACTATTACCCATATCGTCACTGCCGTCGAGTCATGGAATCGGTGATTTGGGGCAATATAGTTATGAATTGATTGATTTATTAAAACAGGCAGGGTTTCGCATATGGCAGATATTACCACTGAATCCTTTGGGCTATGGGAATTCACCTTACCAGCCATACTCTTCCTTTGCAGGTGATGAGATTTATATAAGTCTGGAGGAACTCTTCCGTGAAGGTCTGCTCAAGAAAAAGGCACCAAAGTTCGGGCAGAAAGCACAGACGGTTGATTATGAAAAGGTAAGAAGCTTTAAGGAACTCTATCTGAAACAGGCCTTTTTAAATTTCATTCCGGATGAGGACTATGAAGCCTTTGCAGAACAGCCCTGGGTTTATTTATATGGTGTGTTCCTGACCTTGAAAAAGAAAAATGATCTGAAATGCTGGAATGAATGGGATACGGAGCAAAAGGAATGGATAAAAACAAAGGAATTTGATGTTTCTGTCTATGAGGAAGATATCCGTTATGAAATGTTCGTACAGTACCAATTCTATAAACAGTGGATGAAAGTAAAGGCTTATGCAAATGAAAACGGCATCAGAATTATGGGTGATATTCCTTTTTATGTGGGAATAGACTCCCTGGATGTTTGGGCAAACCAGGAATGCTTTTTGCTGGGGGCAGATGGAAAGCCTTCATTTATTGCTGGTGTTCCGCCGGATTATTTCAGTGCCACAGGTCAAAGGTGGGGTAATCCAATCTATGACTGGGAGTATTTAAAAGAACAAAACTTTGAGTTCTGGTTAGATAGAATTGATTATAACAGTAAATTATTTGATATTATCCGAATTGATCATTTCCGTGCCTTTGACACCTATTGGAAAATCCCTTCCTCCTGTGAAACTGCCGTAGAAGGTGAGTGGTTAGAGGCTCCGGGATATGATGTGTTTAACCTTATTGCTAAAAAATACCCCCAGGTTGAAATTATTGCCGAGGATTTAGGTGATTTAAGAGAAGAAGTTCACGTCTTAAAAAATCATTTTGGGTTAAAGGGTATGAAGATTGTTCAGTTTACCTTTGACCCCAAGGAAAATAACAATAATTTCGAAGATGTGAAGAACATGGTTATTTATACAGGAAGCCATGATAATCAAACCATGAAAGGCTGGTATTTGTCCCAGGATAAAAAAACCCAGTACGCTATCAGAAAAGCTTTGAAAAAGTCAGGATATGAAGACCGGGTTATTTCCAAAAGATTTGTAAAGCTAACCCTTGACAGTATTGCAGACATGGCAATCTTACCGGTTCAGGATTTAATAAACCTGGGTGATGAAGCAAGAATTAATACACCGGGAACCTTAGGTTCACCAAACTGGGAATGGAAATTAAACAGTTTTAAAAGCCTTAAGAAAGAAATCAGCAGCTTAAAGGAATTAATACAGGCAAGTAACAGATAGACAGGAACAGATAGCGGCGCAAGGAAGGAGTTAGAATGTTAGAAAAGATATTACAGAAAAGTTATGGCAAATCCATAGCAGAATGCAGCAATGAAGAAATATATTTCGGCCTATTAGAAATGTCAAAAGAAATGGCAAAAGAGAAATACACTGAGAAGGGCAAGAAGAAAATCTATTACATTTCAGCTGAATTTTTAATCGGTAAGTTATTATCCAATAATCTTATCAACTTAGGTATTTATGATGAAATCAGAGAATTATTAAAAGAGAATGGGAAATCCATAACAGAGGTGGAGAGTGTAGAACTGGAACCCTCCCTTGGTAATGGCGGACTTGGAAGATTGGCAGCATGTTTCATGGATTCCATTGCATCACTTGGACTTAACGGAGCAGGTATTGGATTAAATTATCATTTTGGCCTATTTAGACAGGTATTTGAGGAAAATCTTCAAAAAGAAGAAAAGAATCCCTGGATAACAAATGACAGCTGGCTTGTAAAAAGTGATAAATCCTATACCGTACAGTTTAAGGATTTAACCGTAAAATCAAAGCTCTATGATATTGCAGTTACGGGATATGATAATCGCACGAACTGGCTTCATTTATTTGATATTGAGACAATTGATGAGTCTATTGTCAAGAGTGGTATTTCTTTTGAAAAAGAGGATATTGCCAAAAACCTTACCTTGTTCCTATACCCCGATGACAGTGATGAAAAGGGTGAGCTCTTAAGAATTTATCAGCAATACTTCATGGTAAGTAACGCAGCACAGATGATTTTGGAGGAGTGTGAGAAGAAAGGCAGTAATCTATATGACCTTTATGATTATGCAGTGATTCAGATTAATGATACACATCCCACAATGGTAATACCTGAATTAATCCGTTTAATGGTATTAAAAGGTATTGATATGGATGAGGCAATTGAAATTGTATCTAAAACCTGTGCATATACAAATCACACCATCTTATCCGAAGCTTTAGAGAAATGGCCTGTCAAATATTTAAAGAAAGTAGTTCCGCAGTTACTGCCAATTATAGAAGTTCTGGATAACAAGGTCAGAAGAAAATTTGAGGATCCCTCTGTTGCTATCATTGATAAAGATGACAGAGTCCATATGGCCCATATTGATATCCATTACGGATTCAGTGTAAATGGAGTTGCAGCCCTTCATACAGAGATCTTAAAGCAGAATGAGTTAAATAACTTTTATAAGATTTATCCTGAAAAGTTCAACAATAAAACCAATGGTATTACCTTCCGCAGATGGCTGATGCACTGTAATTATCCCCTTACAAAATATTTAACCGAAGTTATCGGTGACGGATTCAAAAGGGATGCGGATCAGTTAGAGAAACTTTTAGCCTTGAAAGAAGACAGCAAGGTACAGGCAACTTTATTACATATCAAACATGAGAATAAAGTAGCCTTGAAAGAACATTTGTTAAAAACACAGGGTATCGAAATTAATGAAAATTCCATTTTCGATATACAGATCAAGCGTTTACACGAGTATAAGAGACAGCAGATGAATGCTTTATATATCATTCATAAATACCTTGAAATCAAGAAGGGCATACTACCTGTAACTCCAATTACACTGATATTCGGAGCCAAGGCAGCACCTGCTTATACCATAGCAAAAGACATTATCCACTTAATTCTTTGTTTACAGGAATTAATTAATAATGATAAAGATGTCAGCCCTTATCTGAAGGTAGTTATGGTTGAAAATTATAATGTAACCTTAGCTGAAAAATTGATACCTGCATGTGATATATCAGAGCAGATATCTTTAGCTTCCAAAGAGGCCAGCGGTACCGGTAATATGAAATTCATGTTAAACGGTGCAATAACACTTGGTACAATGGATGGTGCAAATGTTGAAATCGCTGAGCTTGTAGGGGAAGACAATATCTATATCTTTGGTGAATCCAGTGAGGAAGTAATCGCTCATTATGAAAACAGAGATTATATCTCCAAAGACTATTATGAAGCAGACGAAGAAATTCAGGAGATGGTTGACTTTATCGTAAGCAGTACCTTGATGAAAATCGGTAAAAAAGAAAATCTGGAACGCTTGTACAAGGAAATTCTTAATAAAGACTGGTTCATGACTCTGCTGGACATTAAAGAGTATATAGCAAAAAAAGAAGAGATCATAGCTGATTACGAAGACAGAGAGAAGTGGGCAAAAATGATGATTGAAAACATCGGCAGGGCCGGATATTTCTCCTCAGACAGAACCATAGCAGAGTACAACAAAGAGATATGGAATGTATAAGATTTTTATTCAAAGCGAAATAAAATGTCAGGACATTTTATGGTAAGCAATGATATCCAGGGCATTTTATGATAGAAACTAATATGACAAGAGTCATATCAATTTATCAAATTTTAAGGAGAGGTAGATTTATGAAAAAGAAACTATTTGCATTACTATTGGCAACCACATTAGTAGCATCCTTAGCTGGTTGTGGCAAAAAAACTGAAACACCTACAAATCCAGGAACAGAAGCGACTAACACTCCTACTGCTACAGAAGCTCCTGCAGAAGTAGAAGATGTTACTTTGAAAGTATGGGCACCTGAAAATCAGATTAAAGATGGAACAATGGATTCCATGACAAAATCCTTCCAGGCCTTACACCCGGAATGGAATATAACCTTCACTGTTGAAACTCAGGGTGAAGATACTTTAAAGGATGAAATCCTGAAAGATGTTTCCGCAGCAGGAGATGTTTTCTTCTTCGCAAATGACCAGTTAAACGAATTGATCAATGCCGGTGCAATTGCAAGACTTGGCGGTTCCACAGAAGAAATGGTTAAAACAACAATGTCTCAGGAAGTTGTAAATACAGTAACAAAAGATGACGCTATTTATGGTATTCCTTTTACACATAACACCTTCTTTATGTACTATGACAAATCTCTTTTAACAGCTGATGATATCAAATCTGTTGAAGGCATTATGGCGAAAGAAACAGCTGATAACGTTTACAATTTCTGCTTTGATTCAGCAGGCGGCTGGAAATTAGGCGCCTGGTATTATGGAGCCGGTTTAACAATCTATGGTGAAAGCCAGACTGATTTTGCTGCCGGTGCGAACTGGAACAACGAAACCGGAGTTGCTGTTACGAATTACTTAATCGACTTAATCAACAATCCCAAAACTGCCTTTGCTGATGATGTTTCTCTTTCAGAATTAACAGCAGACCACAGAATTGGTGCTTGGTTTGACGGTTCCTGGAACTACAATTTATACAAAGATGCTTTAGGTGATGATTTAGGAGTAGCTGTTATTCCTACCTTTAATCCAGACGGAAAAGATTATCAGTTAAAAGGTTTCTATGGTTCAAAAGCAATCGGTGTTAACTCACAATCTGCTTTCCCTGCTGTAGCAGTAGCATTTGCAGCCTACCTTGGAAGCGAAGAAATGCAGGTTCAGCGTTTTGAAGAAACAGGTCAGGTTCCTACCAACCTTACTGCTGGTGAATCCGAAGCTGTTCAGGCAGATGAAGTAGCTAAGGTTATCGTTGAAGAAGCAAACACTGCTTCTGTAATGCAGCCTACTTCCGCAGAATTCAGCTCCAGATACTGGGCAAATGCCGGAGCAATTGCAACTGAAATTAAAAGCGGTGATTTAAATAAAGACAATGTAAAAGAAAAATTAGATACATTTGTCGGCACTTTAGCTGTTGAATAAAAAAGTGGAAGTAATAACAAACTTTTATTAAAATATTGTATAAAGAGTTAAGCTATTATACCTAATTAATATCTGGGCAACTTGTGAATAATTGGTCCCTATTCATATAACAGTTGCCCGGATAAGTTTAGAGTATCAAAAGCCAGTTTACTATTAAGAATAGATATTCGCAGTACATAATAGGAGCTGACATAACTATAATTAATTTTTAAGATGGCTTTTGATGCCCTAAACCTGGTACTGCCTTGCATAAATTTCACTTAATACGGCACTGGCTGTTAACCTGGCTTTGCTTTACCGGCAATGAAATGAAAATTTCAGGCATTGATAAAAGCGGGATTTATGGAAGGCAGTACACGAAATTAAATTTGGGGAGGCTGTTAAAAACAGTTCTCCTTCTATCTATCTTAAGAAAAGGAGTTGGATTATGGCACACAAAAAGCAAAAAAAGTCAAAGATCTACGCACCCTTACGTGATGTCGGTTTTGGAACTGCTTTTACAAAAGGAAATGGAATTACTAAACTATCTGCACTTATCTTCGGTTTAGGTAATCTTCTTCATAAGCAGATTATGCGCGGCTTAATTATGCTGGCCTTTGAACTTGCTTATATTTATTACATGGTAACCTTTGGTTTGAATTCCATCAAAGATTTTATTACATTAGGAACCAGAGTACAGGAAGAGGTCTTTAATGAAACGAAGCAGATTTATGAATATGTAACCGGTGATAATTCCATGCTATGCCTATTATATGGTGTTGTAACCATATTTCTGACTCTTGGTTTTATTCTGTTTTTAGTCACTTCCGTAAAGAGTGCCTATATCACACAGAAAAAAGTTGAAACAGGCAAACCCGTTCCAAAGTTTAAAGATGATCTGAGTTCACTTTTAGAACAGAACCTGCACAAAACCTTATTATTTATACCAGTGACAGGTATTCTATGTTTTACAATTGTCCCAATCGTATTCATGATCTTAATAGCCTTTACGAACTATGACAGGAATCACCAGACACCCGGTAATTTATTTGACTGGGTAGGCTTCGACAATTTTATTTCTATGTTTTCCGGAAACGGCGTGCTGGCAAATACATTCTGGCCGGTACTTGGCTGGACAATTGTATGGGCAATTTTTGCTACCTTTACCTGTTACATTTTAGGTATGCTGTTAGCCATCGTCATTAACCGCGAAGGTACAAGATTTAAAGGCTTTTGGAGATTTTTATTTGTATTATCAGTTGCAGTTCCTCAATTCGTATCCTTACTTACCATGAGAACAATCTTTAACACTAATGGTGCAGTAAATGCGATCCTTCGTGATGTTGGAATAATCGGTGCAAGCCAGTCTGTACCATTTTTTACAGATCCGACAATAGCTAAGATTACAATCATCTGTATTAATATCTGGATTGGTGTTCCTTTTACCATGCTTACTACTACCGGTATTTTACAGAACATACCCAAAGATTTATATGAAGCGGCAAAAGTAGATGGTGCCAATGCATTTGTTACTTATTTTAAAATAACCATGCCATATATGTTATTTGTAACCACACCGACCCTGATTACATCCTTTGTTGGTAATATTAATAACTTTAATGTTATTTTCTTATTATCAGGTGGTGGTCCTGAATCCCTGGAATATTATTATGCGGGAAAAACAGATCTGTTAGTTACCTGGTTATACAAATTAACCATGACAAACAAAGACTACAATTTAGGTGCCGTAATAGGTATTATTGTGTTTATCATACTCGCAACATTATCCTTGTTAACCTACCGAAAAACAGGATCTTACAAAGATGAGGAGACTTTCCAATAATGAAAAAACAAAACACTTCTTCTATGAGAGTTAGAAAATTTATTACTAATTCCTTTGTTCATGTGATGTTAGCTGTTCTTGGTTTCATATGGGTTTTACCTATATTTTTTGTAATACTGACTTCCTTTCGTGCAGAAGGCGGAAGTTATAAGAGTTACGTTTTGCCAAGAGGTTATACACTGGATAATTATATAAAATTATTTGATGGTTCAACCAGTCTGACTTTCGCTAATTGGTTTTTTAATACACTTATTGTCGCTATTGCTACCTGCCTTCTATCAGCGTTCTTTGTTTTAAGTGTATCCTATGTAATGTCCAGACTGAGATTTAAAATGCGTAAAAAGATGATAAATATTGCAATGATTCTGGGAATGTTCCCGGGTTTTATGTCCATGTACGCAATTTACTATATCTTAAAAGGCTTTGGTATGTTAGAGGCCGGACCATTAAAATTAGTGGCGCTGGTCATGGTTTATTCCGGCGGTGCTGGTCTGGGATTTCTGGTGGCGAAAGGTTTCTTTGACACCATACCAAAGACGATTGATGAAGCGGCATTTATTGATGGTGCTACGAAATGGGATGTATTCCGTAAAATTACGATTCCATTATCAAAGCCTATTATCGTTATCACTTTATTACAGTCCTTCATGTCTCCCTGGGTGGATTATATCTTCGCAAAGGTAATCCTTGGACAGGACAGAAAATATTATACAATAGCCATTGGATTATGGACTATGCTTGAGAAAGAATTTGTGGAATATTACTATACACAGTTCTTTGCCGGCTGCGTACTTATTTCTATACCAATTTCAATTCTTTTCTTAATCCTGCAGAGATTCTATGTTGAAGGTGTATCTGGTGCGGTAAAGGGTTAAGGCAAGCTTTATCAAAGGGATGTTCAGTTCACTTTGAAATCTATATAAAAGAAGTACTGGAATCTTTCGTTTCAGTACTTCTTTTTATATAAAATTTAGTTGAAACGACAAAAGCTAAAAATTATTGTCAGTTAAAGAGAGGGAGCCTGTATGAAGAAAAAAATAATCGTATTAATAAGTTATCTGGCATTGATGCTTGTTTTGGGTGGTTGTAATAAGGCAGAGACGGACAAAGTGAAGCCGGAGGTTGTGAAGGAAGAAAATACCGGTTCGGATACAAAGGAAGAAAAAGATAATGAGGGAACCGATGTAAGCGGTGAAACAGCAGCTGAAGTACCTTATAAGTATGTTCAGGAGTTAAACATAATTGATGATAATTACCGGAATTTTTATGAGATCTTCGTCTATAGCTTTTATGACAGTGATGGTGATGGTATTGGAGATATAAAGGGTATTATATCAAAATTAGATTATATCAATGATGGGGATAATATTACAGATTCAGATCTGGGTTTTAACGGAATCTGGTTAATGCCCATTATGCCCTCTACTACTTATCATAAATATGACGTGACAGACTACTATAATATTGATCCTCAGTACGGAACGTTAGAGGACTTTAAGGAGCTTATAAAAGAATGTAAGGCTCGTGATATCAAATTAATTATAGACCTGGTGTTTAATCATACCTCAGCAAAGCATCCCTGGTTTACACAGGCTGTAAAATATCTGGAGAGTTTAAAAGACGGCGAAGAACCTGATCTTAAGGTATGCCCCTATGTTGGCTATTATAATTTTACAAAAGAAAACAATGGAAGCAGTTCCTATTATAAGGCGGGGAACTCGGACTGGTATTATGAAGGTGTCTTCTGGGATCAGATGCCAGACTTAAATTTAGGAAACGAACAAGTCAGAAAAGAAATTGAAGATATCGCAAAGTTTTGGTTAGACCTTGGTGTGGACGGTTTCCGGCTGGATGCAGCCAAGGAGTTCTATTCAGGCGAAAAGCAACGTAATGTGGAGGTTTTAAACTGGTTTACGAATTATGTAAAGAGTGTAAAGGAAGATGCTTATATAGTGGCTGAGGTATGGGAAGAAGAGGCTGCCATCAGTACTTATTATGAAAGCGGCATTCCCAGCTTGTTTAACTTTCCCCTGTCTCAGCATAATGGACTCATAACGTCCACGGTTCGAAAATTAGGAACTTCAACGGCTAAAAGCTTTGCAAAGTCCTTGGTAAGCCTATATGAAAAATATAGTGAAGGTAATAAAGACTTTATAGATGCGCCATTTATAAGTAATCACGATACCACAAGAATTTCTGCCCAATGTGTAAACAACGAAGACCAGATGAAAATGGCAGCAGGTATGTTGCTCACCATGAATGGAAGCCCATATGTATATTATGGGGAAGAGATCGGTATGAACAGCATGGGCAGCAAGGATGAAAATAAACGATTGCCAATGCAATGGTCTGCAACGGATACAACGGGAATACCGGAGGCACCGGAAGCAGCAGAGAAAGTAACACAGAAATTCCCTCCTGCAGATGAACAAGGGAAGGACCCTTTATCCATATATAATTATTACAAGAGAGCGGTTAGAATTCGAAATGAGAATCCTGAGCTTGCAAGGGGTGAGGTCAGCGTAATTGAAGAGCTTGGCAGTGCAGATATATGTGCTTTTAAGAAAGTGTATGAAGGCAGTAAAATAGTGGTACTGTATAACATAAGTAATGAAGGAAAGACAGTAGCTATAGGTGATGCAGGCCTTGCTGGTCTTAATATCAGAGGATATTTATCTGTGGACGGAAGTGAAGTTACACTGGCTGATAATATCGTTACCATGCCAAAGTATTCTATCGTTATACTAAAATAAATACTTATAAATATACCCTAAAAGTACAGCACAATTTTTTCATAGGAAATTTATTACGAAATGAAACTGGGTTATCAGGAGGATGGAATGAAATTTATATACGGTAAAAATGATTGGAAAACCTTAGAGAGAGGTCAGGAGAATTGTTATCTGATAACAAATGGGTTAGGTGGATACTCCTCGTTAACAGCCATTGGTTCTAATGCTCGTAATGACCATGCATTGTTAATGGCATGCACCATAGCTCCCAATCACAGATATCATCTGGTTACAAGGCTGGATGAGCAGCTTGAAATTGGAGAAGAAGAAAAAATTGAGTTATCCAGTCAGGCATATGTTAATCAAGCGAAAGACCAGACTGGGTTTAATTATCTGAATCAGTTTTCCTTTGAGCATTATCCTGCCTGGACATATCAGGTAGATGCAGTTGAAATAAAAAAGTCAGTGGTAATGGCTTATGGGGAAAATACAATCGGTATTCGCTATTTCATTACTAACAGTGGCAGTAAAAACGTTAAATTAAGCCTTACACCTATGCTCCAATTTGTTCAAAAGGGTGAAATCCTGAATAAGAATCAGAGCTTTACCTTAAAAGAGAATGAAATTTATAGCAATGGAATCACTCTCAAATATACTACCAATGGCAAGGTGAGCAGCTATGGTACAGAATATATCAGTGATCTGTATTATGGCTATGATGCAAGGGACGGCAGAGATGCAATTGGCGTAACCGCCCATAATCATAATATTTCCATGATAGTGAGTGGAAATGAAGAGAAGGTTCTTGATTTAATCTATAGCCTGGAAAATACGAACCATTCCATAGACGAATTAATTCATGCAGAGACTGCAAGGCAAAACAGTCTGGTAGAGCAAGCTCAGATGAAAGACGAGTTAGGGAAACAGCTGGTAAAAAGTGCTGATCAATATCTGGTAGACCGGGCATCTACCAAGGGTAAAACCATCATGGCAGGTTATCCTTTCTTTGCTGACTGGGGACGGGATACCATGATATCTATGGTGGGATGCTGTATTTCTACTAAACGGTTTGAGGAAGCCAAGAGTATATTCCGAACCTTTATGTTATACAGTAAAAATGGTTTAATGCCAAATATGTTTCCGGAAGGCGGAAATGATCCCTTATATAATACGGTGGATGCTTCTCTTTTATTTATTGGTGCTGTATATGAATATTATCAGGAGAGCGGTGATTTTGACTTTGTAAAAGAAGCATACCCTGTTATGGAAGATATCATAAAGTGGTATAAACAAGGCACGGATTATCATATTAAGATGGATACGGATGGACTGATCATGGCAGGCAGCGGCTTGGAACAAGTAACCTGGATGGATGTACGTTTTGGTGAAATTCTGCCTACCCCAAGGCATGGTAAACCTGTTGAAATCAATGCCTATTGGTATAATGACTTAAGGATTATGGGTGTTTTTGCAAGGCTTTTAGAGAAGGAAGACAACCCGTATGAAGAACTTGCCGAACTGGTAAGCAGGAGTTTTACGGAACAGTTCTGGAATAAGGATGAGAATTGCCTGAAAGATCTTGTATCAGGTGAAGGAGCTGATTATCAAATACGTTGTAATCAGATCTGGGCCGTATCACAACCCTTTTCTATTTTGGAGAAGGAGAAGGAGAAACAGGTAGTAAATAAAGTTTATGAAACCCTTTATACTCCTTATGGATTAAGAAGCTTAAGCAAATATGATAAGGATTTTAAACCGGTTTACGGTGGTTCGCATTTTAACAGGGATATGGCTTATCATCAGGGTACAGTTTGGGCATTTCCCCTGGGAGCATATTACCTGGCCTATCTAAAGGTAAATGAGTATAGCGACAGTGCGGTGACAAGAGTAAGAGAGCAGCTGGAGGTCTTAGAGCCTTGTATGAGAGAGGGCTGTGTCGGACAAATAGCTGAAATCTATGATGGTTTAAACCCCACGATTTCACAGGGGTGTTTTGCACAAGCTTGGAGTGTAAGTGAACTTTTAAGGGTATTTGCCAAACTTGAAAGTTGTAAATAGAAAGCTGTCAGTTGTAGAGAATATAAGAATAATTACAGGGAATTTAGGAAGACTCTTTCACTTTTTACTTCCGTATAAGGGGAAATAAGTCTGACATAAGAAGTTGTCTTATATGCACAAATTAAAGGAATAACTTAAATAATATAAATCGAAACAGTATGAGGAATTCAGCATGAATAAAAAATGGTGGCACAGTTCAGTTGTTTATCAAATATATCCAAGAAGCTTCTATGATACCAATGGTGATGGAATAGGAGATATACAAGGTATCATAGAAAAATTAGACTATTTATCTGATTTGGGAATTGATGTTATATGGTTAAGCCCTGTGTTTAAATCCCCAAATGATGATAACGGCTATGATATCAGTGATTATGAGGATATCATGGAGGACTTCGGTACACTTTCGGATATGGAAAGGCTGCTGGAGGAAGGAAATAAAAGAAATATCAAGATCCTTATGGATCTGGTGGCGAATCATACCTCTGATGAGCATAAATGGTTTATAGAGTCAAAGAAATCAAAGGATAATGCCTACAGAGACTATTATGTATGGAGAGATGCAGTAGATGGTGGTGAACCTAACGATTTAGGGTCCATCTTCTCCGGAAGTGCGTGGGAGTGGGATGAGTCTACGAAGCAGTATTATTTGCATTTATTCAGTAAAAAACAACCGGACTTAAATTGGGAGAATCCCAAGGTAAGACAAGAAGTATATAGCTTTATGAATTTCTGGATTGATAAAGGAATCGGCGGTTTCCGTATGGATGTAATTGACCTTATTGGAAAGCTTCCTGATGAGAAAATCACCGGAAATGGGCCAAAGCTCCATGAATATATTCGTGAAATGAATGAGAATACCTTTGGAAATAAAGATCTGTTAACAGTAGGAGAATGCTGGGGAGCCACCCCTGAGATTGCCAAGAGGTACTCGAATCCTGAGAATAAGGAATTGAGTATGGTATTCCAATTTGAGCATATTGGGCTTGATCAGCAGCCCGGTAGGGATAAGTGGGATCTGAAACCTCTTGAATTAACAGACTTAAAAAAGGTATTTCATAAGTGGCAGACCTGCTTTGAAAAGGACGGCTGGAACAGTTTATTCTGGAATAATCATGACCTGCCAAGAATTGTTTCCAGATGGGGAAATGATAAAGAAGGCAGAGTTGAGAGTGCGAAAATGCTTGCGACCTTACTGCATGGTCTTTCCGGAACTCCCTATATCTATCAGGGGGAAGAGCTGGGGATGACGAATATCAGATTTACGGATATTCAGGATTATAAAGATATTGAGACCCTGAATATGTATAAGGACCGTATAGCAAAAGGATATTCTCATGAAGAAATCATGGAGTCTGTTTATGCAAAAGGCAGGGATAATGCCAGAACACCTATGCAGTGGACAGAGGGAGAAAACGGCGGATTTACAACAGGCACGCCATGGATTGCGGTAAATCCTAATTACAGCCTGGTGAATGCCTCCGCTCAGGTAAATGATCCTAAATCAATCTATCATCATTACAAGAAACTGATCAGACTGAGAAAAGAGAACGAAGTGATTGTATATGGAGATTTCCTGATGCTGTTACCGGAGGATAGGAATATTTTTGCATATGCCAGAACTCTGAACGAGGATAAAATAGTAGTTTTGTGCAACTTTTATGGTGAAGAAACAGACTATCAGCTGCCAAAAGAGTATGAATACACGGGAGAACTTTTAATATCCAATTATGAGGACACGGTCAGTAATAAATTACGACCCTATGAAGCTCTTATGTATAAGGTGATATAGGGAACAGGCAATCAGATAACTTTCTGTAGACAGCTATTCCAGGATTTCATGATATTTCACAATATGAAAAGGCGCTTAATGAAGGCTGAAATAAGACTTTATTAAAATTAACAAGAAAGCCTGCAGCTCTTTTCTATGGGAATATGGAATTCCTGGAACTACTTTATATAGGTTTCCATTTCCCTTAATTCAGATCTGATATCAGCAGTAATTCTGTGAAGAAGTCAATCCGTGTAGCAAATATCAGCAAATCTCTCTCAATTTCACTCTGGGCTTGGGTGTTATCAGGTACAGATAGTAATTTTGTTTTAGAAAAAGCGGTACGGGGACATGTCTGAAATTCACCGCAGCTTGTTGAATACCCTGGCTTATTTATAATTAAGGTGCAAAAAAACAGCGAGCCTCTAAGCTGCGCGCTGTTGTGTAATGTTTATCTTAGATTTTCTCTTAGGTTCTTAAATTGCGGAGCAGTCATCCTCCAGCAGCTTTGCTTGTTTTAGAAGAAATTTATACCTTTTTTGAACAGCATTTACTTCATAAATATAGCAGTCAATTAAATCGGGATCTACCACATTCTCAAAATTGGAATAAGCTGACTCCAGAGCAAGCTTTGTTTTTTGGATTTCATACAGCAAGGCTTCATTGTTCTGCCTTTTTCTTTTTGCAAACAGTTTCATACATGCTCCATTCCGCCTGACTAAGGCTTATACAAGAAATAGGTTATTTATAGTATAGTCTGCTAATTACCAGAATATACTACATTATATAGAAAAAATTGTTAATTGGGAGAAAGGGATTGCATGGAAACGAAATGGTATTTTCTTGGAGCGATATTACTGGTATGTGTGTTTCTGCTGATTGTAGGATTTTTAAAGCAGCGATTTGATCTTATAGTAAACTTTATACTAAGAATTTGTGTGGGCTTATTAGGAATATATTTACTGAATACAATACTCGCCAGCAGTCATATTTCTTTGGGTGTAGGCACCAACAGCCTGAATGCTCTGGTAGTAGGAGTACTTGGATTGCCTGGTTTTCTAATGGTATATGGAGTAGCAGCCTATTTTTATTTTACATAAGAGGATTTGATAAATAGAGCTTTTAATACCGAACAGACTTCAGACAGCATTCGTATATATGGCTCTGGACTGGTACCTAAGACTGTTGGACTATTATACATTATCAATTGCTTATAAGGTAAAAACCAACAAAAATATTTAGTAAAGTTATGTAATATAATGAAATTACAGATTAATGATATTCTTTGTTGACAAAATAATACATACTGGTGTAATATGGGAACATCTTACATAGCAAAGAGGTGAACCTATCGATTATAGATTTCTTTGCAGTTTCTTGCTTCTTTTAGCAGCAGTAAAAGAAGATCTTAAGTCTTACAAGATACCAAACCGCCTGATAGCAGCAGGTTTAGTACTAAGCCTGGTCCTCTTAGCTTTTGAGCAGGGATGGACAAGTATCCTTGGATGGATTCCGGGAGTACTTTTACCTGTGATAATCCTTTTTCCATTGTTTATGATAAGGGCTTTGGGAGCCGGAGATATTAAACTCTATTCGGTTATTGGCGGATTCTATGGAATTACGTTCTGTTTTCAATCAATTTTATTTTCATTTCTGGCAGCAGCCATATTTTCTTTATTTCATATTATTCTAAATAAACAAATCCACAACAAATTTAAGTTACTGATAAACTATATGCAGCGGATATACTGGAGCAGCCGGTTTAAGGAAAAAGAAGAAGACTGGTATCGTTATTTCAACAGGGAAGCTGATAAGAGTAAAGTTGGAGTACATTTTTCAGTGTACATATTGATTGGTGTTACTGTTAGCTTAGGAATTAAGAAGCTGTATCCGGAGTTTTCTCTGAAATCATTGCTGTTATAGAATTTGTACAGTTAATTCTGTCAAATCTTTTGTAATACCATATATTTCAGTTTGCAGCTCAAAGGGAGGAAAATTGTTTAAAACACTGGCTATCTACGATAAGGACGGAGAATATGCGGTACATCTGTCGGAGTACATAAAGAGCAAGGCTCGGGGGTTCTTCCAGATTAGATTATTTACCGAAGAGAATGCATTAAAGGAATTCCTAAAAGAAGAAGCAGCAGATATTCTATTATGGGGAGAAGGGTCGGAGAATATTGACTTAAGTATTGGAAATTATAGGTGTTTGGTTATCCTGACACAAACACCGGATTCCATCATCCCCCCAGGCTGTACCTCTATATACAAATATCAGCCTGGAGAAGCGATTCTAAAGGGATTAAAGGAGCTGCTACCGGAGGAATCAGGTGATTTAAGAAAAAGGGAAGGTAAAAAGGAGCTTATTACGGTATTTTCTCTTAATAACGCACACTTTAGCAGGGGGTTCGGCCTGGATTTGTGGAAAGAGAAGGCTAGGTTAAAGAATACTTTATTTTTTATGCTGGATCCATTTAACGGAGTGAAAGGATTGGAAATCAGAGAGAATGAAAGCGGACTTTCAGAATTCATCTATTATCTTAAGCAGAATACTCAGAGCATGAATAAGAAACTTTTAAACCTGATACAGAAAAAAGGTGAACTTCATTTTATGAAAGGAGCAGCTTTTGGAACAGATCTTTATGAAATTACACCGGAGGATATGGAGAACTGGCTTCAGTTAATCTATCAGTCAGAATATGATACCATTATATTCGAGACAGGCATATTTTCACCGGCTGTTATTAAGCTTCTTAAGGATAGTACAAAGATTTATTTATCTGCTGAGGAAGGCGGATATGGGGAGGAGCAATTAAACAGTTTTCTTTCCCAGCTTAAGTGGGCAGGTTATGAGGATGTTCTTACTCAAATCTCTGTGGTAAGAATTGGGAAGGAAAGCAGCTTCTTAGGATTGGAGGCAGAGAATTGTTAAAACAGGAGATCATAGAAGAAGTCAGAAGCCGTATAGATCTTACAAAGGATATCGAAGATGAAGAAATTCTGGATACAGTAGATGAGCTGCTTCTGCAAAAGGGGAAGGAGAACTTCTTAAGCCTTAGGGAAAAGAAAAATTTAAGGAATGATATCTTTAACGCTATCAGGAGACTGGATATCCTGCAGGAATTAATTGAAGATAACCAGATAACGGAAATTATGATAAACGGTTATAACAATATATTCATAGAAAAGGCAGGAAGGGTTTACCCCATTGAGAAACACTTCGATTCAGAGAAAAAGCTGGAAGATATAATTCAGCAGATTGTTGCCAAGACAAACCGCATCGTTAATGAGGCAAACCCAATAGTGGATACCCGTCTGATGGACGGTTCCAGGGTTAATATCGTTCTTCCACCGGTATCTCTTACCGGACCAGCTATAACCATCCGAAAATTTCCCCATAAACCCATTACCATGGAAAACCTGATACAGATTGGGTCTATAACCAGAGAAGCCTCTGACTTTTTAAAGAATCTGGTACAGGCAGGTTACAACATATTCATAAGCGGCGGTACAGGCTCCGGTAAGACTACTTTCTTAAATGTCCTGTCTAATTTTATTCCTTCCGATGAGCGGGTTATTACCATAGAGGATTCCGCAGAACTTCAGATAAAGAACATTCCAAATCTCGTGAGTCTTGAGGTTAGAAATGCAAATGTAGAAGGTAAAAATGAGGTCAGCATCAGGCAATTGATTAAAGCTAGCTTACGTATGAGACCAAGCAGAATTATCCTTGGAGAAGTCAGAGACGGAGCTGCGCTGGATTTGCTGCAGGCCATGAACAGCGGACACGATGGTTCACTATCCACAGGACATGCTAATTCTACAGGAGATATGCTAAAACGGTTGGAGACCCTGGTACTTATGGGAGCAGATATTCCGCTCATGGCAGTAAGACAGCAGGTAGCTTCAGCCATAGATATACTAATTCATCTTGGAAGGCTTAGGGATAAATCAAGAAAAGTCCTGGAGATTACAGAAGTTAGAGGGATAGAGGAAGGGGAAATACAGCTTAACAGACTTTATTCTTTCATGGAAACCGGTGAGGATGGGAAAGGAAGAGTGTTAGGAGCCCTGAAAGCGACAGGGGCTTTGCTGGAGCATAGGGATAAACTGTTAGCTGCCGGTCTTATGAAACGGGAGGTAGGGTTTGATCGAAAATTATGATATCTATCATTATAGTAAACAGGAAATTTTTCTACTAATTCTTAAAGGTACTGCCTTTTGTATAATCTTTGGAGTTTTATTCTATAACAGCATTTTAGGGGTATTCCTATTACTCTTCTTTCTCCCGGTATATATAAAAAGAGAAAAAATGAAATATATAAAAAAGCGCAAATGGCAGTTAAATATTGAGTTCGGTGATGGGCTGTCAGGGTTAAGCGCAGCGTTAAATGCCGGTTATTCAGTGGAAAATGCTTTTTACCAGGCAATTTCAGACTTGAAGCAAATATATGGGGAAGAGTCCCTTATAATAAACGAATTCAGTACCATATTAAAAAAACTAAAAGTGAATCAGAACCTGGAAGATATTCTGAATGATTTTGGTGAACGAAGCAGAGTGGAGGATATTAAGAATTTTTCAGAGGTCTTCCAGACAGCTAAACGCACAGGTGGTGATATAATCCGGGTTATACGATCTACGGAGAAAACAATCCGGGATAAACTAGAGGTGGAGAGGGAAATTCAGACAATGATTACCGGAAAGCGATTGGAATCACGTATCATGAATATAATGCCCTGCGGTATTATTGGATATCTTCGGCTCTCCTCTCCTCATTTTCTAGACCCTCTCTATGGTAATATTATGGGGGTGATTGCTATGACGGCAATGTTAATCTGCTATTATGCGGTTACGCAGTTAACCAATAAATTAATAGATATTAAAGTATAAGGAAGCGGAGGTGAATATAGTGGCTGTATTGTTCGGTGCTATTTTTATATTTCTTGTGCTATTTACAGCTGTTACCGGAAGATATGAGAAGGATTTTATCAAAACACTGCCAGCTAAGGAACATCCGCTTATTTTTTTATATCCCTTCATATTATTTATATCCGCAGAAATAGAACACATTTTAGAAAAAAGCAGAGGCAGATTAACAGGTGATATAAATAAAAGTAAAGATACAAAAAAGATTATGGCTGACAGTATGGAAATTACTCCTGGAAATAATAAATTAAAGGAATATAAGAACCAAAAGGAAGATAAGAGTCTAAAGGAAGATAAGAGTCAGAAAGAATATAAGAGCCTAAAGGGAGATAAGAGTCTAAAGAAAGAAAAGAACCAAAAGGGAGATAAAAACCAAAAAGCAGATATTAATCAAAAGAAAGGTAGTAATCAAAAAAAGGGTATTAACCCAATTAATAAAGAGAAACGTTTTCTGAAATTACAGGAACTCTCTTATGAAGATACAGTAAAAGATAATCTTAAAGGAATTTATATCGGCAATGATCTGGTATCCACTCTTAAAATATATCATTTAAGGAAATGGTCTCTTGCATTATTTTTATTCCTGGTATTTGATGCGTTAGCATTTTTCGGAGCTTTCAAGGAAGCAGACAGTAATTACCTGTTTAGCGGAAAATATCTGGGTAGACCTGCGGCCAATGAAGAGGATATAAATATCAGTCTTACTGCGATATTAAAAGATATCAGCGGCAAGATATTTCATAAAGAAATAGATGTACAGGTTTCTAAAAAAAAATATTCTGCAAAAGAAGCGGAAGAAGAATTTTCTAAAGGGATAAAGTATCTGGATGAGGTTACATTGGGGAATAACACTTCGGCGGATCAGATATACACTTCCCTGGTATTTAAAGAGAAGATACCAGAGTCCCATGTAAAGGTCAGCTGGACCAGCAGTGATACAAAACTTCTTGAGGATAACGGTACGATTCACAATGAGGAGCTTAAGGAGAAGACGCTTATTCAGGTAACTGCAATATTAACATTGGAGGATAGAAGTGCCAGCTATTCCAGAGCATATGTTATCTGCCCCAGGATTTTCACAGAAGAAGAACTTGCATTGCAGGAACTGGAAACAGAGCTTAAGACAGCTGATGAGGACTATATAGAGGAACCTAAACTTACTCTGCCAAAAGAGCTTAAGAAATACAAAATTACCTGGTTGGAAAAGAGGGACTCAGAAGGTTTGAAACTCTTTCTTTTGGGAGTGGCAGCAGCGTTTCTTAGTATACCGCTTACCAATATGGAAGTTTCCTCAAAAGCTGAGAAGAGAAAAAAGGAACTTTTAATGGATTACCCGGAGCTAATTAACAAATTTATGATGTTAATAAATGCGGGTATGTCAGTGTCAAATGCCTGGAAGAAGCTTGCTGCAGATTATAAGAAAAAAGGCGGTGATAAAAGATATGCCTACGAAGAACTGGCACTTACTGCAAAGGAACTTCAAATGGGAATAGCAGAAAGCAAAGCCTATGAAGAGTTTGGAAAAAGGGTAAAAATGATACCCTATCTTCGCTTTGCAGCTCTTCTTTCCCAGAATATACAAAAAGGGTCCCCAGATTTTATCAGCAAACTGGAGGATGAAGCTTTAAAAGCCTTTGAAGAAAGGAAAGAAAGAGCTAAAAAAGCGGGAGAAGAAGCTGGAACTAAACTCCTAATGCCCATGATGGTAATGTTGGTACTGGTTATTATAATTATCTTAATACCGGCAATGAGCTCCTTTCAGCTGTAAATTATTTTATTAAGAAGAAGGTTTATTGATGTAAGCTAAGAGATTGCGTAAAAAAAGGAGCAAACCTATTGAAAGGCAAAAAATAAAAATTAAGCTCCAGGATAGAGTTGTTTTTTATTCATTATTAGTGAGTATAAGGTATTAGATATTTATCTCAAGAATTTTCTATAAAAATTTGCGAAAATTTTTCTTTAAGAAATTTACTGTAAAATATAATACTGAAAAGGAGATAACATGAAATTTATAAGGGACTTTATAAAGGAAGAAGACGGTATAGGGGTCGTGGAAATAATATTAATACTAGTTATATTGATTGGTATTGCAGTTATTTTCAGGGAAACCATAATGGACATTGTAAATGGAGCTATAAGTAAGATAAAAGAGGATGCGACCCCGTTCTATGAGGATTAATATGAAGGAAAAGAAAAGTGGCGTGATAACCGTATTCTTAAGTCTGATACTGTTAAGTGTATTGGCTTTTCTGCTAGTTCTGCTTGAAGCAGCCAGAATAAAAGGCGGTGGTGTTATGGCAAAAAGGTCATTTGAGGTTGCCGCTGATTCTCTGTTTGCAGAATATTATGCACCTCTGTTTGAGGAGTACCATGTGTTTGGGCTGGATGCAGGGTATGGTGAAAAGGAAGCTGATTATGGAATCTTGGAAAATAAGCTGAAGAATTATATGGAATATACTTTTAACTCAAGAAAAGATCTGGAGGATTATGAATATCTAATACCTGATTTTTTCGAACCATATGGGCTAAGGACAGAAGCGGTCAATATAACTGGAACAGAAACACTACTGGATTATAAAGGGGAACTTTTTATAAAACAGGTTTCTGAATATATGAAATATAAGGTACCGGAAGATGTTATAAGTAATTTGTTATCAGAGTTGAAGATTATAAATGATACCAAAGAAACCGGAGAGATATTAAGTAAAAAGCAAAAAGCCCAGGAGGCAGCAGCCGTGCTTGAGAGTAAGGTACTAAAGCTTATGGAAGCAATAGACGGTTTTACCATGAAGAAGAAAAGTATTAAAGCTGAAGGCGGAATGGCTATGATACAGGATAATTTCGTTAAGAAGCTCTGGATTAAAACTGTGGATAGGAACAGTCTTGGTATTGACAATGACTGGTTGTTTCAGTCAGTAAAATCCCAATACTTGAACCCTTTGTTATCTCTTAATACAGGGCGTTCGGAAATAGACAGCCTCTATGATTTAAAAGCCAGAGAGGATACACTTGCCACAGAACTATCAGAACTTCTCTCAACAGATACAGCAGATTACACACCCAAAGAGAAAGAAGAATATAGAGAGACTGTCTTTAGGAAACAGGATGCTGTAAAGAATTGCAAAGACGAACAGAGAAACAGGATAGAAAGCCTAAACCAAAGAGGAATCAAGCTAAAAGAAGTAATCAGTAAAGAAATAAGTGCCATAAACGGTGCTATTAAACTGTTGGAGGAAATTACACCCCTTAAAAACAATGCAAAAGAAGAAATGGAGCAATATCAACAGGCATTAGAAGCGTATAAGTCAAAAACTGACAATGAACAATCAGGAGGGCTGGATGATGAGCTTGATACGGTTAGACCTGGCACTGAAGGAGTCCATCAGTATGACTTTGACGGAATGCTTAAATGCCTGCAAGGTAATAAAGAAATCTTAGAGAAGCAGTTAAATAATTTAAGTCTGTCCTTATCATCTGACAGCGCCTCCTGGCAAACTTACAATGAGGAACTAAAGGCTTATGAGATTAGCATTAAAAGCCTGGATTTTAACCCTCTTCGTTTTCAATACTCTGACTGCAGGAAGCCGGAAGAAAGCAGTTCTTTCTTTTCTGGTATCAACGGTATCTTAAGAAACGGACTTATTGAGCTTGTTATAGAAGCAACCGATGAGGTCTCGCAAAACCAACTGGACATCTCAGAACTCCCTGCAACTATTATGAATGTGCCAAAAGAAAAAAGGGGATATGAGGCTCAGAAGAACGAGCTAGCTCTTGATAAAGGTGATGATTTATACGATCCTGTATTTTCATCCCTGGAGGGAGAAGATACTACAGAGGATAACGGACTTACCCTGTTAAACGACATTTTATTTCTCCAATATATAGAGGAGCATTTCGGAGATTATGTAAATGGGCCGACAGCAGGAGAAAAAGTACTTGCTTATGAAAAAGAGTATATTATAGCAGGGAATGAAAAAGACGCCGATAACTTAGCCGGAATGGTAAACAGAATTGTGGCTGTTCGAAGCCTGACCAATACCATAACTCTGTTAACGGATACGAAAAGCAGAGAGGAGGCAGGCGCATTAGCAGCAGCTTTTGTAGGATTTACAGGTATGCCGGCGTTAGTTGAAGCAGTAAAGTATGTAGTGATAGTTACCTGGGGATTTGGAGAGGGGCTAGTTGATACAGCAGCAGTATTTTCAGGTAAAAGCGTACCGTATCTAAAACAGAAAAAAGAATTTTCCTTAAGCCTTACAGATATATTCGGACTTACAAAAGCCAAGATAAAAGAAAAGGCATCTCATTATAAGAAAGATAGCGGACTGGGAGTTGGTGATTATAATAGTTACCTGAAAATCTTCCTTCTGATGAAGAACAGAGAGGTTAAGACTTACCATAGCATGGATCTTATCCAGGAGAATCTAAGAGCAGAGTATGATAACGGCTTCTCCATAAAGAACTGCCTGGCAGGCTTTCGTGCAGAGGGTGAGTTTCAGATGAAAACCAAGCTGATAAACTCTCCATTTATAACAAAGGTTACCGATGACAAGGGAATATATACATATAAGTATAAGCAGGAATATGCCTACTAATTTCATTATGGAAACTAAAAGGGACAGGGATATCCGTCTATACTATATTTTAAAGCAATCTCTCTCCGGGAAGCATCATCCAATAATTTTACAAGACGGATATCCTTGTCCCCTTTAAGAAAGGAATGGTAATTGAAAGCCAGAAAAGGTCTAACAATAAAAGGCTCCCTGACGGTGGAATGCAGTCTTATACTTCCTGTTTTTATTTTTACCATAGTGGCTTTTTTGTACCTGTTCCAGATATTTATCCTGCATGATATGCTGCAGCAGGCGATTACGAAAGAAGGACTGGAGCTATCAAAATACGGATATGCATACCAGTATATAACAGACTATGAAGGAACCGATGAAAGTATTAAAAATGAAAGTATAGAAGCTGAAAAAAATACATCATCCGAAGAAAGTACATCAGCCAAAGAAAGTACATCAACTGAGGAAAGTACATCAACTGAAGAAAGTACATCAGCCATAAATTTACTAAAGGAATTGCTGATAACCAAAAACATTAACAATGCTTTTTTAAAATTTAAATTAGGAGAATACATTGATAAGGATTATATAAACCGTTCAGTGATCAAAGGTGGAATGGAAGGTTTGTCCTTTTACTTATCAGATTTTATGGGAAAGGAGGATCAGGTAGACCTTGTTCTGAGCTATTATATCAGGCCACCCATTATTCTGCTTCCCGTGGATGATTTCTTTATGATGCAGAGAGTTACTTTAAGGGGATGGAATGGCTATCGGCCTGATAAAGCAAGTGGCAGTGAAGCAGATGAGGACGAAGAAGAACCCACCCATGTCTATATTACGGAAACTGGAAAGGTCTATCATGTAAGTGAAAGCTGTTCTCATTTAACAAGGACCATAAGGCAGATTTCTTTTTCTATGGCAAAGGTAGAATCCAATATATATGGTGGTAAATATTATGCCTGTGAGCTGTGTGGTGATAAGGCGGATACTCAGGGAAAAGTGTATATCACTGATACCGGTGACAGATATCATAGCAGTATAAGCTGCAGCGGACTAAAAAGAACCATCCTTAAAATACCCTTGTCTGATGTAGGCGGGAGAAGTTTATGCAAGCGCTGCGGCGGCAAGAAGTAAAAGAAAAGCAGGCGTAATTTTTTGATAGATATTATTAAGAAACAGAGAGGAAGAGTCTGTCTGTATTGTATGGAGGAATAAGAATGAAAATTACAGCAGAGGTGTTAATGGGGGTATGGCTGCTCCTGTGCAGCTTTCAGGATATGAAAGAGAAGAAGATATCCATTTTTCTTATAGCTTCAGGAGGCTTGCTATTGTCTGTAGCTTTTCTTATTATCGGCGGGATACCTGTTATTAGTCGTTTGAGTGGTTTGTTTTTTGGTCTATTACTGTTTGTAAGTGGGAGACTGCTTAAAGGGCAGATTGGTGACGGTGACGGTATGATTATCTGTATTACCGGAATATGCCTGGGATTTATTAAGAATTTAAATCTTATGCTGTTAGGGCTAAGTCTTGCTGCGCTGGTATCATTGTTTTTACTGATCTTTAAAAAAGCAGGGCGAAAAGATACCATTCCCTTTGTACCTTTTCTGTTTCTTTCATATCTGGGGGGAATATTTTTATCATGAACAAAAAAGCGGAGGGAAATTATACCCTGGAAGCGGCTATATTGCTGCCCCTGATCCTGTTTATCATAACTGCGCTTCTCTATACGGCTTTGCTGCTTCATGACTGGAAGAGTGCCATGGGTGCCGTACACCTTATAACAATGGAAGGTGAAGCGGTAGCTAGAAAGAGCATGGAGCCGGTAACAGGAAGTATAGATTACGAAAAGTATCTGAGTAGAGGAATATTTGAAGGCACCAGGGACTACACCAGGGAAGAAACAGAACTGGAAGGCGTTCTTACGAAATATATAGAGGATAAAGGATTTATTACGTCCATAGAGGATTTGAAGGTTGAGCTTACCAGTAAGGGAATCAGAATTTATATATATCTGGAATTTAATTTACCAATTACTGGCATAAGTAAGCTCTTTAAAAAGAGCGGAACAGATTATAAATATGAAGACTATAAAAGCTTCGATATTCAGCCAGAGTTTATCCGGGTATTTCGTATAATGATGGACACAGGCGAAAATCTACCCGGAGCAGATACCATTTTAAGTTCCCTTAAGAAAGCATTTAATTTCGTAGTTGATTAACGAACTATATCCGGATAATGATTATTTATCTATAAAAACAGTGTGACATTAAGGACATATCATAATTCATACTTGCTAATGGGACTGCTATGTCTTATTCCTCCGCGTTGCCATAGTTGTAAATATAAGATGCTATATTAAACAATTTTATGCAGGATAGTACTAGAGTAATAAGCTATAAGGTGTTTTTAACATCCTGATTTGTATTTGTGCTAAGGCACATGGTAGATGGGAGTTAATATGGAAAGTAAGCTGAAAAAAGAATTTATAAGAGATTTGAAAAGCAGTTATATGGTGCTAAAAGGAGACAGCAGAGAACAAAATTATAAGAATAAAATGCTATCCCAGTATAGTATTCCAGGCTTTTTAAATATTGATATAAAGAGTATCAATAATATGGAGCTTTATTACTATGACATTACAAATCTTAATACCCTTGAAGAAGCATATGGTACCAGAGTATTTCATTTTAAGGATATAAAGGAACTCTTGGAGGGAATATTTGATGCGATTGATAACGGCAGGGAATATTTCCTGGAGCAGGATGATTTTATACTATATCCGGACTGCCTTTATATGAAAGAAAATACAGACAACCTCAAACTCTGCTATTATCCAGGGTTTCAGGAAAGTATTATCAGCCAGCTGTCCATATTATTTGAGTATATAATGAACAAAGCTGATTATAAAGAAGAATCGGCCGTTCTTCTCATATATGCGCTCTATAAGGAAAGCCGTGAGAATAATACAACCCTATACCGCCTTCGGGATATATTAAAGGAAGCTACGCCAAAAGAAATTAAGGTAAAAAAGTTAAAATCCCCTCAGCAGCTGAACGAAAATGCAGCAGAGGATAACATCCTAACAAAGGGTAATTCGTTATCTGGTGTAAATATACTGAAACAATCTGCAGCAGAGGAAAATGGTTATCAAATTAATCTCAATGGGGAGTACGAGAAGCAGGAGGAAGTAAGCTTTTATGAAACCTCAACCTTTATAATGGGAGGGGCTATCGTGGCAGGGGCTTTGGGTTTTCTTTTTGTTCTGTTTAGAACCGGTGTCTTATCCGACGAGTTAGGACATCCGGACATTATAAAAGTAACGGCTGGACTGGCTATCGTAATATGCCTTTCAGGATATCCTCTGACCAAGGTGTTTGATCCCAAAAAGAAAAGTACCAGATTAATTACAAAACTAGTATATGAAGATGTAACAGAAGAGCCTTTAAGAACTGATCAAACAGCATATAGACAGAGTGAAGAGATAACAGAAGCTTCCCAGATATTACAAGAAGATAATAGTGTTACCACTATTTTATCTGAGACAGAAGACAAGACAGTAATTCTGTTTACACAGTTATCCCTGCCTTGTCATTACCTGGTTGAAAAAAATAGCCGCAACCCTGCTGAAATACCCATTGCGACCTTTCCTTATTATGTTGGAAAAGACAAGAATCGTAATCAGTTAATACTTACAGAAGGTAGTGTCAGCAGGCTCCATGCTGTAATAACGAAACGGGGTAATACGGTATTTCTTACTGATTTGGGATCGACTAACGGAACTTACGTCAATGGGCAGAAGCTTGAGAAAAATCAGCCTGTACAGGTTGATAATTCAGATGAACTCGCTTTTTCCAGAGAGATCTATCTCTTTAAGATTAAAGAGTAACAGCAGCTTTCTGCAATGATCTTTTAGCCAAAACAAAATGCAGAAAGCTTGTATAAGTCAGTAATTAATAGTATAATCTACCATTATAGGTCGGCGCAGGCAGGTTAATAAAGCCTAAGCCCAAGCCTTTTTTGGAGGTTGTATGAAGAACTATATTATGGCTCTTGATCAGGGAACCACCAGTTCAAGGTGTATTCTTTTTAACAGACAAGGACAGGCTGTAAGCAAAGCGCAGAAGGAATTCAAACAGATATACCCGGTAGCGGGCTGGGTGGAGCAGGACCCCAAGGAGATTTGGTCCTCTCAGATCAGTGTAGCGGCAGAAGCCATGGCAAAGCTTGGAATAAGTGCGGAAGATATTGCATCTATTGGAATCACCAACCAGAGAGAGACAACAATTCTATGGAATAAACTTACGGGAGAACCCGTATATAATGCCATTGTATGGCAGTGCAGAAGAACTTCAGATATGATACAGACCATTAAGGCAAGCGGACTTGACCGGGTAATCAAAGAACACACGGGGCTTATTCCGGATGCCTATTTTTCTGCCACTAAAATCAAATGGATATTTGACAATGTAGAAGGTGTAAGGGAAGAAGCCGAGAAGGGAAATATCCTCTTTGGAACAGTGGATACCTGGCTTATCTGGAAACTGACAGGGGGCAAGGTGTTCGCGACAGATTACACCAATGCCTCCAGGACCATGCTTTTTGACATTAAGAAATTAATATGGGATGAAGAGATATTAAATGCTCTGGATATACCAATGTCCATATTACCTGAGGTCAAACCCTCCAGCCATATCTTTGGACTTACGGAGAAAGGTCTGCTAGGTGGAAAGATAACCATAGGCGGTGTTGCAGGAGACCAGCAGGCGGCACTTTTCGGGCAGGGTTGCTATGAAAAGGGTGAAGTTAAAAATACCTACGGAACAGGCTGCTTTCTATTAATGAATACAGGCGATACTCCAATTACCTCTGATAACGGACTCCTCACGACCATTGCAGCCTCAGAAAAAGGAAAAGTTCAATATGCTCTGGAAGGCAGTGTATTTGTTGCAGGTGCGGCAATACAATGGCTAAGAGATGAACTGCAGATAATAAGAGCTGCAGCAGAGACGGAAGAAGCGGCACTATCTGTCAAGGATACCAACGGGGTATATGTAGTTCCGGCTTTTTCGGGTCTCGGAGCACCTTATTGGGATCAATATGCCAGAGGCACCATTGTAGGTATGACCAGAGGATTTAATAAAAACCATTTAATCCGTGCAACGCTGGAATCCATTGCTTATCAGAATTATGCAGTATTAAAAGCCATGGAACAGGATGCCGGTGTGGAAATTAAACGGTTAAAAGCTGACGGAGGTGCCTCCTCCAATAACTTTCTGATGAAATTTCAGGCAGATATTCTGGATATAGAAGTTATAAGACCCTCCTATGTAGAAACTACTGCGTTGGGAGCTGCCTATCTTGCAGGTCTGGCAGCAGGTTTCTGGAAAGACAGAGAGGAGATCAAAAGTAACGGAATCGCACCGGAAATATTTAGCCCTGATATGGAGGAAACTATAAGAGCGAATAAGCTTCAGGGCTGGAACAAAGCTGTGAAACGTTCTTTTGAATGGGAAAAAGAATCAGATTAATTGTTAGGATTAGGCAGAAATGAGGTTTGATAATGCTTATTGATGATATCACAAGTCTCCTCGGTAATAGGAGCTTCAAGACCATTGGTGTGAATGCCAGAGACATACGTGTCTTTTATCTTGATAAAGAAGACGGATTGTATACTGTCATGGTGCTTGATTGCCCCAATGGCAATGAGTTCACATCCTTGCAGTATAATAATATTAAGAGACAAGTTACGCAGAACCTTTTACAGAACACAGGAAAACAGGTACATTTTCAGACTCTTGTAGTAACAGGTAATGTAGCCGGGGCAGCTGAAATCTGTCAGAGGGAAGAACAGGCCTGGATCGTGGACACGAGAAACAACCGGTTGGTGATATATGAAAATCAGCGGAATGACTTTCTCGGGATTAAGAAGGAGTTAGAAGAGCTTCTTTTTTCTGCCGGTGAACCAGATTCCTCTGTTCACAGAAGCTCAGAACAGGAGGCATACAACAGACAGAGTGAAAGCAGAAATAATATCTCTAAGTTTATCTCACCATGCAATACGATTATTGTAATATTAAATGTGCTTGTTTTTCTGATGATAGAAATTATACTGCCGGCCAGAACAGGGAACCAGCTCTTTAAAGATGGGGCGCTGTCCTGGATGGAGGTTATAGATAATAAAGAATATTACCGCCTGATAACCTATATGTTTTTGCACTCAGGGGTCAGCCATTTGGGAAACAATATGATTCTGCTGCTTTTTATAGGTGACAATCTGGAGAGAGCCGTAGGAAAATGGAGGTATATAGTTATTTATACCCTCTCAGGAATCCTTGCAGGCGGAACCTCTATCCTATATAATTTATTTGAATATAACCTGATTGTTTCCGTTGGTGCTTCAGGAGCTATTTTTGGTGTAGTTGGTGCCATGGCCTACATTGTTGCGGTAAACAAAGGACGGTTAGAAAACATTAGTTCAAGACAGATTATATTCTTTGCCATATTAAGCCTTTATGGAGGAATGACCAGTCAGGGAGTTGATAATTCAGCCCATATCGGGGGGCTTATAAGCGGGGTATTGCTGGCAGTTCTATTATATAGAAAGTCAAAATCAGAAAAAACACACCATAATGTTTAAGAGTATAGTATTAGTATGGAGTTTCAGGAAGAGAGAAGTGATGATAGCTCATTCATGGTTCTGAATGCTCTGCCATGGGTATTCATTCATATCCTGAATAGGACTTAGGATAGGTGAGAAAGTATACCCAAAGTATACCATTTGAAATTTGATTAGATTATAGGAAGCTGTAAGGCGACAGAATGGAGGATAAGATGAATATAAATATTTATTATGGGGGAAGAGGATTGATTGAGGATCCTTCCATATATGTGATTCATAAACTAACGGAAGTCCTGGAGGAACTCAGAGTAAAGGTTACACGTTTTAATCTCTATGAAGAAAAGAATGGAATCACAATGCTTCCCAAAACCTTAAAAGAAGCAGACGGTGTCATTCTGGCGGTTAATGTGGAATGGCTTGGAATCGGTGGATTTATGCAGCAGTTTCTGGACGCCTGCTGGCTCTATGGAGACAAGGAACAGCTCAGTAAGCTCTATATGCTTCCTGTAGTTACGGCTACAGCCGGCGGAGAAAGAGATGCGGAAGGGTACCTGGTGAAGGCCTGGGAAGTTCTTGGAGGAACGGTCCTTGATGGTATAAGAGCCTATGTGGAAGATCACGTGGACTTTGAAACCAACAAGGATTACGGTCTGTTGATTGAAAAATATGCTGAGAAACTCTACAAATCCGTTAACCAGAAGGCGAAGAACTTCCCTGCAAGTGATTCTTATATCAGGCATCGGTTTATAAAAGATACTTTAAATGACCTAACACCCCAGGAGAGCGAACAGCTGTCCGTGTATGTATCCGATGATACTTATGTAAAGAAGCAAAAAGAAGATATTGAAGAGTTAACACAGATATTTAAAGGCATGTTAAATAACAAAGACGATGAAGGCCAGGAATTTCTGCCCAGGCTAATTGAGAACTATCATATTATCAAAGAGGAAGATGTAATATATGAAATTGGATTTACAGATATTGAAACAACAATAACAGTAGAAATAAAACAGGGAAAGCTAAACTGCTATCATGGCAAGGGAAATATGGCTGATGTAGAAATCAAGCTTCCGACGGCTGTAATGAAAAAGATAGTATCAGGGCATATTACCATGCAGATGGCCTTTATGTCAGGTGAGCTTACTGCAAAAGGTAATTTCAGCCTTATAAGAATATTTGATCAGGCATTTCCGTTTAAAAAATCCCTATAAATGAGTCAAAGGATTACCGGGGCAGGTAATCCTTTGAAGTAAAGCAAAAGTTTTGGTAGGTAATAATTCTTTACAATGGGAGTCTGATGTAAAAAGATGTTTCTTCTTCTGTGGAAGTTGCTGAAAGAGTTCCGCCATGAGCCATGATAATATTGGATGAGATTGCCAGGCCTAATCCGGAACCATTTGTTTTATAAGTTACAAAAGGAGTAAAGATAGTGGGAAGGATATCCCCGGGTATTGGGCTGCCGTCATTTTTAATCGTAATCAGAAGATTGGATGAGTCTTCTGTACTGCAGACAATCTGGATGTGATCGCCTTTATCCGTAGCCTCTAAAGCATTTTTCAAAATATTTGTAACTACCTGCTTAATCTTGATGCGGTCAAAAGAATACAAGGTATAGCAGGGGATATCTTTGTCATCAATGATTAGTGATATATCTACGTCTTTCTGGCTGGCTGCAGGTTGAAAACCTGCTAATATGGATTTTAATAACAGCAGGATATTCTGGCTTTGCCTGTTCACAGACTCGCTGTGATTATATGTACTGAATTCCTCTAGCAGCAGTTCTAATTCATGAATATCCTCTTTAAGCTGTTCCCAGTATTTGATATTGTGTACTTCCGGGTTACTGCTTTCAATCAGCTGGGAGGTACTCTTTATCAGGGTCAGCGGGTTACGTAATTCATGGCATATCTGTGAGGAGAGGTTTTTACATCCGTCAAGGCTTTTTGTCATAAAGTAAGCAAAATCATCATTGGAACGCATTAAATCCTTTAATTTATGTTGCTCTTCGTTGGAAAATAACATATTGTCCACCTCCTGAGATTATCTTATCAGAATATGTTATTTTTTACAATAAAATCTAATTTACAGAAAACGACAGTTAATACATTGAAAAATGTTATAAAATAATCACTATTTACCAAATAAAGTCTACAGTTGTAGGTAGAAAAGAAAAGGAGAGAGAAATATGATTAATAATTGTGTATTTTGTAGTATTATTGGGCACGAAATCCCTTCAGCCACAATATATGAGGATGATTTGGTGAAAGCTATACTTGATATAGCACCCTCTGCAAAAGGACATACAGTAATAATTCCCAAGAATCACTGCAGTGATATATTTGAATTGACCGAAGAAGAAGCTTCCCATGTCTTTGTGGTTGCAAAGAAGATTGCAGGTGTTTTAAAGGAAGAGCTTGGCTGTGACGGCATTAATATTCTGCAGAACAATGGCAGGGCTGCAGGACAGACAGTGTTCCATTTCCATATGCACATCATTCCCAGATATGAAAATGATACCGTTGACATCCACTGGGATAGCAAGAATTATGAAGAAGGAGAAATGCAGAAACTGGCTGACAGCATTACCCATAAACTACATGTCTGAAAAACAGATAAAAGGATAAGAATATACAAAATTTGGAAATATATAAAAACAGAATTAATGAAGGAAAATAAGAAAAAAAATAAAAGGCCGTCGACGGCCTTTTATTTTGTCAGTTCCTTGATCAATTTAACAATTGTATCAATGGAATTGTTTAATTTACTGGAACTCATAGCTTTCACATATTCAGAGCGCTTTTCATATACTTCCTGAATACCCTTTAGCAGAGTTTCATTGGATACATCTTCTTCTTTTATTACATAGCTGAAACCCTGACGTTTAAAAGACTCAGCATTTAATATCTGGTCACCTCTGCTGGAGGCTGCAGATAAGGGAATTAAAAGGTTGGGTTTTCTAAGGGCCAGGAGTTCACAGATTGCATTAGCACCTGCTCTTGAAATCACAACATCCGCAGCAGCCAAAAGATCACTTAATTCCTTTTTGATATATTCATACTGAACATATCCTTTTGTACCTTTAAAACTATGATCCACCTTATCCTTACCGCATAGATGAATTACCTGAAAGGTCTTTAAGAGTTCAGGAAGAGCTTTGCGGACTGCTTCATTTACGGCGGCTGATCCGGTACTTCCGCCCACTACCAAAAGAATAGGTTTATCTGTGGTAAAACCACAGAAATCAATGCCTAAAAGTTTATTACCGGCAAAGAGTTCCTGACGGATGGGGGTACCCGTAAGTACAGCTTTCCCTTCCGGAAGGTATTTAACCGTCTCCGGAAAATTGGCACATATCTTACTGGCAGATGATATACTAAGTTTATTGGCTAAGCCGGGAGTGATGTCTGATTCATGAATAATCACCGGAATACCCCGTCTTTTCGCCGCAAATACTACGGGGACTGAAACAAAACCGCCTTTCGAGAAAACCACATCGGGTTTTAGCCTCTTCATCAGGCTGACTGCTTCAAAGAATCCTTTCATTACCTTAAAAGGATCGCTGAAATTCTTGGGATCGAAATAACGTCTTAACTTACCGGAGGAAATACCATAATAGGGAATCTTTAGTTCTTCTATCAGAGAGCGTTCGATACCTTTGTGAGAGCCGATATAATGAATATCGTAACCTGCTTCCTTTAGGGCAGGCATCAGAGCAATATTGGGTGTCACATGCCCTGCCGTACCGCCGCCGGTTAAGACAATTCGTTTCATTCTTATTTCCTCCATTCTTTTAATGCTTTGGAAAGCTGATCGGGACATGAAGTAGCCTTACGTCCGCAGGTGGTACCCTCCAGTCGCTCAATAACATCCTCAACTTTCATACCGGCAAGCAGTTTGGACAGACCGGAGGCATTTCCTGCACAGCCTCCTTTAAAGCTAACCTGTTTGATGATATCGTCTTCTATTTCGAATTCAATTTCGCTGCTGCATACGCCATTGGTTTTATATATCATATGTAATTTAATCCTTTCTAATAATATTTCATACATTCATATTATAACGTACTTATTTATTATAGCATTTTTTGTGAGCAGTGCAAGGTATAATTGCTTTACCGAAGGGCAGTGTTCATCCTGACTTTTCGGAGTGTTATCCTGACCTTACGGAGTGTTATCCTGACCTTGCGAGTGTTATCCTGACCTTACGGAGTGTTATCCTGACCTTACGGAGTGTTCATCCTGACCTTACGGAGTGTTATCCTGACCTTGCGAGTGTTATCCTGACTTTACAGAGTATTCTTTTCTGCACTTTGTAGAGTGTTCTTTCTGCTCTGCACTTGCAGGAAACTGCAATGTCATATATAATATTTCTAATTATGAAATTATGATATGGTCTGAGAATTACAAAAACAGTTGTGTGCAAAAGACACAGAGGGGAGCAAAAATGAAAAAAATTGGTATTATCGGAGCAATGGAAGAGGAAGTAAATCAGCTGAAGGACTGTATGGCGGATGTTAAAATTGTAAAAAAAGCCGGTATGGAATTCCTCGAAGGAACTTTGGAGGGAAAAGCTTGTGTGGTGGTACGTTCCGGTATCGGTAAAGTTAATGCGGCAGTATGTACACAGATACTGATAGACGATTACCGTATCGATCTTGTGGTAAACACCGGAGTTGCAGGTTCTTTAAAGGCCGAGATCAATATTGGAGATCTGGTTATATCAGAAGATGCCCTTCAGCATGATATGGATGCCACAGGTTTTGGTTATGGTTACGGTGTGATACCAAGAATGGAGACCTCCGTATTTAAAGCAGATGAAAATATTACCTCACTGGCGGTGAAGGTATGTAAGGAAGTTAATCCTGATATTGGTGTATTTAAAGGAAGAGTAGTTAGCGGAGATCAGTTCATCAGCGGAAGAGAGAAAAAGGACTGGTTATCGGAGCAGTTCCAGGGCTTATGTACAGAAATGGAGGGGGGAGCCATTGCACAGGCTGCTTATTTAAATAATACCCCTTTTCTGATTATCAGGGCTATATCCGACAAGGCTGATGACAGTGCGCATATGGACTACGGTGCTTTTGAAGAAAAAGCCATTGAACATACTGTTAAATTAGTAAAAGCATTCTTAAAGGAGCTGTAGAATAATAGCTTGTCCGATTTTTTGATATACAAAGGACGACATATTACCTCTATAGTGAATAAAATAACAAGGGAAACGGTAAAATTTTTCGGGAAATTTTAAGCTTTTTACCAAAGCGAGGCTTTCCCTGTCAATGAAAAGTAAGAGTCCCCGCCTTTTCAAAGCAGTAATTATTCGTTATAATAACTGTTAATAAATGGAAAGGCGGGGAATTTTGTGATTCGGACTTTATTTGATAACCATGTATTTATTTACATACTGCTGGCGTTGGCAGGACTGGGAATGCTGATGAAGCTGGTGGTGCAGATACTGTATTCAAAGCTTCTGAGAGCTTCTGAATCTATGGGTACCTCAAAGTGTAAGCTGGCGCAGAATATGAAAAAGAAATTCGAAGCGTACTACAAATTAAAGCTGGGTGTGAATAATGTGGATATCTTTGTGGATAAACACTTTTTTCACTATAAATTCTGTGGAATTTTTTTATCAACCTGGGAAACCTTCTGTGGACAAGTTCTGGTTCTGACCTTGTTAACAGGCGCTATCAGCACTATTTTAGGGCTAATTTACGAATGTGGAAAAAATCAAATATTAAGCACATTCTCTGTGGGTATTCTCTCCTGCGGTGTGTTGATATTTTTAGAAGGTGTGATTAATCCTGGTGGAAAAAAGGAAATGATCAGGCTGAACATGAAGGATTACCTGGAGAATTCTCTGAAAGCCAGACTCGTACAAGAAGAGAATCAGCCGGAACTAATGGAGCAGTATAAAAAGGTTTATCAACCGGATTCCTATCTGGCAACTGCCAGTGAGCCAAAGGCTTTTGTAAACAATCAAAAGAAAAAAAGCAAGAGCAGAGAAGCAAAACGGCTGGAGAAGCTTGGTGCAAAAGCCAGGAAGAAGCAAGAAATCGAGAATAGAAGGAGAAATAAAGAGCTTATAAAATCGGACAAGCTGGAGCAGAAAAATAATCTTAAATCAAGTAAGAAAAACCTCAGGTTAGAAAAGAAACTGAATGCAGAAAAATTAAAAGCGGATAAGCTTGCTGCAAGAAAACTGCTAAAAGTACAAGCATTGGAAGAAAAACAGCGATTGAAAGCTGATAAGCTTCATCAGATAGAAATTAAAAAGGCATTAAAGCTTGAAAAGAAGACAATGAAGAAACCTAAGAATCAGACCGTAGCCCAGACAAAAAAGGAAACACTTTTACGTGAAGTACAAGGCAGGAGAGGTTTTGAGGGGAATCAGGCAAATTATGAAAAGGAGGATACTACAAAGGCAAGTGCCATAGAGAACAAAGCTGGAACAACAGAGGCTATAGTTCAAAAAGCAGCTGTGAAATCAAATGAGCAGGAAACATTGAAAACATCCCAAGAGGAAAATCCAGCAAAAGCTATCCTAAAGACAGCTACAGAAAAAGTGGAAGAAGTTTCAGAAAAGAAAACTGCCGCAGCTGATAAAACAGCAGTAAAAGATGCAACAGTAACGGATATTAATACCAGAGGAGTAAAATCTGTAAGCATCAAAGAAGCACAGCCTAGAAAAGCTGATGTTAACGCTGCGCATGCAGGCATTGATAAAGGTAAGAAGGAAACTTTATATGATGATAAGACCGCTGCAGCTCTGGAAACCGGCAGAAGCTACAAGGGTGACGCCATGGCTGTAAAGCCTACCTCCGAAGAGGAAGAAAAGATAATAGCAGAGATTCTAAAGGATTTGTTTGCATAAAAAAGCTGTTGTAATACTGGTTCTGGCAGATTATGAAGTGCTGATAAGAGAGCTTCGTAAAGCAATTAAAGCAGCGCAGGATATTGAAGACGAAGTTACTGCAGATCTGCTGATTGGGTTACTGGAAAAGTATGAAAAGAATGTTTGGATGCTGGAAGTCTACCTAAAATAAGAAAAAGTTATAGGCAATAAGCACAAGTTTGTTCGAATTAATGTGCTTTGAAATATACTTCTATAAAAATAGCACAAGCAGGGCAGCAATGCCCTGCTTTTTTTGTCTCTCCAGTAATAAAAACTGTATTGAATAACCTGCTTCACTCTGATAAAATAAAAACGAATGGAATGGTTAATAGTAAGATTAACAAAACAAAGGAGTGTAGAACATGAGCGCAAAAGTTACATTCGATTATTCGGCAGCAAAAAGCTTCCTTGCTGATACGGAAATAAAAATGATTGAAAAAGCAGTAGAAGGTGCCAAAGAAGTACTGTTAAACAAGACCGGTGCCGGAAATGATTTCTTGGGCTGGATTGATCTGCCTGTAAACTATGACAAAGATGAGTTTGCACGCATCAAAAAAGCGGCAGAGAAGATTCAGGGTGATACAGAAGTACTGTTAGTTATCGGTATCGGCGGTTCTTACTTAGGAGCACGTGCAGCAATTGAATTCTTAAGACACAGCTTTTATAATTCCGTTTCCAAAGAAGTAAGAAAAACACCTGAAATTTACTATGTAGGAAACAATATCAGCAGCACCTACATCAGCAGTCTCATTGATGTAATCGGTAACAGAGACTTCTCTATTAATATCATCAGCAAGTCCGGTACAACCACAGAGCCTGCCATTGCTTTCCGAGTATTTAAGAAGCTGTTGATAGAGAAATACGGAAAAGCAGAAGCTGCGAAACGTATCTATGCTACAACAGACAAAGCAAAAGGTGCATTAAAGAATCTGGCAACAGAAGAAGGTTATGAAAGCTTTGTAGTGCCTGATGATGTAGGCGGTCGTTTCTCTGTACTTACAGCAGTTGGTCTATTGCCTATAGCAGTAAGCGGTGCGGACATTACCGGCCTTATGGAAGGTGCGGCTGCAATGAGAGAGAGATGCTTAAAGGAGGCTTTTGCTTCTAATGATGCCTTATTGTATGCAGCTGTCAGAAATATATTATTAAGAAAAGGCAAGAGCATTGAAATTCTTGCAAACTATGAGCCTGCCCTTCACTTCGTATCCGAATGGTGGAAACAGTTATTTGGTGAGAGTGAAGGAAAAGACCAGAAGGGTATCTTCCCGGCTTCCGTTGACTTAACAACAGATCTTCACTCAATGGGTCAGTTTATCCAGGACGGACAGAGAACAATGTTTGAGACTGTTATCAATCTGGAAACCCCTACCCGTGAAATTTACCTGGAAGAGGAAGAGGTTGACTTAGACGGACTTAATTACCTTGCCGGCAAGAGCGTAGATTTCATCAACAAGAGTGCTATGAAAGGAACTCTTTTAGCACATACTGACGGAGATGTACCCAATCTGATTGTAAATCTTCCTGACCAGAGCGAGAAATCCCTTGGAGAGCTGTTCTACTTCTTTGAGTTTGCCTGCGGAATCAGCGGATATCTCTTAGGAGTAAATCCTTTTGACCAACCCGGTGTTGAAAGCTATAAGGCCAACATGTTCGCACTTCTTGGAAAACCCGGTTTTGAAAAACAACGGGAAGAATTATTAAAGAGACTGTAAGCAGAAGTATAAAATAGTAATAAAAAAGGCTCTGTGTAAAAGTTGTGGAGAGATTCATTGAATACCACCTGACAACTTTGGTCCAGAGCCTTTTATTTAATTACTTTTCTGAAAATGCTGATAATCCTTTAAGGAATTCCAGGAACCACCCCAGGTAAAGCCCCTTTTGGTAAAGGCCTTGTAGCAGATATCATTTTTCTTGATATAATATTCATTGGAAAGGCTTCTGTCTGTATATTTCTTCCCGGAGGCCGGTGCCACTACAGTCTTGCCGTTTATTTTCTCAACACAGGGATTATAAAGGGGATTAATATCCACTGCAAGACCCATAGCATGTTTGGATAGAGTCTTTGAGCCTGCAATGGTACGGTAATTAAAAGCAGAGGTATTGTTATCTTCCATGGAGGCTTCATCCTCCGCATCATACTCATCAATTAATACCATTTTTTCAATGGGGTATTTGGCTTTGTAAATCTCCTTAAAAATTGCCAGTATATCCTTAGAAATGGACTTGTTTACAATAAGCTCACCGATATGTGTCTTCTTATCAAAGCCATAATACAAAACCCTGATATATCTTAAATCTGACAAGGGAATCTCTTTATTTTCTTTATAAGAATTCCCGGTAATACGTTTCTTTACTGCTTTATTAATCTGACTGGAGTAAAAGCCGGTATTAATACCGCCTTTCACTTGTGAAGTATTGATTACTGTTCCTGCCGGCAAGGCATTCAGAGTGCTTTTGGTCAAAAGACTCTCAGCAGCGGCTTCTGAGCTATCCGAGGCGGCGGAAGAGGGATGGATGTCCATAAATATAATAAGCAGTATAACAAGCAGCGAACAGCTTAAAAACAGCTTATTTCCGGAACGAAATATATCACTTGTTTTCTTGTTCTTCATTTTTAAACCCAATGCATACCCCAGGTCAGACTGTGGTACTGCCACTTATAATGCAGGTTGCATCGTAAATTGTGGCATCCTTTCGATAATAATTTCTATCAAGTTTATTCAGTTCAAAGACTGGATATAACCGGATGTTGCCATAAATAAAGTGCAATACTTAATCTTCTTCTATTACATGAATTTCCAGGAAATCAAAATCAATATGGTCGATAAAGTTATCCTGGTAAAATCTTGCCTTATCGTGTTTTTTAAAGTCAGCGATGGTATTATCCAACCATAAGGGCTTGGACAAATCGAATTTCAAACATATTTCATCCACTGCGGCAAAAACCTTTTTTGTACGGTTTAAAGCAGGGTCCTCATTTATTATAACCACGTCTGACAGCATTCTGTTGTCTTTGAATATTTTGGCCCATAAGCGAAACATGATATACTCCTTCCTGATAAAACAGTTAAATTACGTTTAATTATACTTGCCATGACAGTTATATTCAAGCAATTTAGCAGGGAATGTTTATCGGCAACAGCAACTGTGTGACGAAATATTACATAAAAACCTTCTAATTAGGTCATCCTAGCATTAGAAACACAGGATATATTCAAAGGAGAATGAGAATGAGCGAGTATAATTTAATTAAAGGACCCAAAGAGCCAATCGATGACGAAGATAATAAGGAAATACCTTATGTATTCCCATCCTTTATTCCAACACCGGGTGGTGACAAAATTGAAAATCGGCCCGAAAGAGAAGAATATCCGGCTTACAAGGAACCCATTCAAACGGATAGGCCTTTGGAAATGGGAGAAACAGGTGTAAAGGAGTTTTAATTAGTATTAGCAGATACAGCAAGGTCTATGTAAACACAGATTGAATCTCATAACTCAAAAAGGCAAAAGCAACGGACAGTATGTTTTATAAGGCAGTGTTCTGTTGCTTTTGTTGTATTTACATTTTCTATATTCTTTTTCTCTTCTGTAGCTTTTTATAGATATGGCAGGCTGTATAATGGGATTTAATATATTAACAAAAAGTAAAATAATGAATGATATGTGTTTGAAACAGGCTACTTGAGAGGCTTTTTTATTTTATATAAGAAGCGGGGATTATTTTTTTATCAGACTGCCCCAAGGTGAAACTGCTGGATTAACCTCAAAGCCCCTTATTTTAGTTGAACGAAGAAAGAATATTATTAATTACAAGAAAGTGATATAATGGTAAAAAACTTAGATCGTTTATTTTATAGATTCAGAAGCTGTATTGGATAGGTATCTTAATCGTTATTGTCTTCCTATATAACTTATATTCAAACGATTACAATATAGAAATATTCAAGTCTTTCGCGTCAGATAAGGAGCCCAAATATGTATAGATTGTTGGTTATCGAAGATAACAAGGATGTAAATGCCATGCTATCTGAAACCTTCCAAAATGCCGGGTATGAAACCCAAGCCGCTTTTACCGGAATAGAGGGTATAAATAGAATAAAATCAGAAGTCTATGATCTTATCCTGTTAGATATTATGCTTCCTTATAAAAGCGGGGATATGATTGTAAAGGAAGCCCGTGAGTTTTCCGAGGTACCAATAATCATAATTTCTGCAAAAGAAATGGTCAATACCAAAATTGACCTGCTGAAACTGGGAGCAGATGACTATATTACAAAACCCTTTGATTTAGGAGAGGTACAGGCTCGTGTGGAAACACTGCTTAGAAGGACACAGAGACAGAAGCTAAAAGAACAGGTTTATTCCTTTAAAGAACTTCGTATAGACTGTAATGCGAAACGCTTCTATATAAGTGATGCCGAACTGGAACTTACTGCCAAGGAGTATCTGATTATGGAACTTTTCCTAAAATATCAGGATAAGATATTTACCAAAGCCAGCTTGTATGAATCTATTTGGGAAGAGGAGTACATAGGTGATGATAATACGATAAAAACCCATATCAGTAACCTCCGAAATAAGATAAAAAGTAAAAAGTCCGGAACCGAGTATATTGAAACGGTATGGGGGCTGGGATATCGCTTAAAGAAAAGTAACTAAACCTTGGGAACCACCTAATATAATTATCCCTTTCTTATCTGAAGAAGGTAATTCCTTAACCTTTTCTAAACCTTTGTGAGGTACAATCGTAACTATGAAAGGACAGGTGAGGACATGAAGGAAAAAAGCTATATCTTAAAAAGTGAAAATCTAACGAAAAGTTATCATGGAAATAGAGTTTTAAAGAATATCTCCATCAGTTTGGAGGCCGGTAAAATCTACGGATTAATCGGGCAGAACGGAGCCGGAAAAACAACATTTATGCGCATAATCACCGGCTTGACCTTTTCCGATGAAGGAACTCTTGAATTATTCGGACAAAGAGGCAGAAATATATCGGAGGAAAGAAAAAGAATTGGTTCCATGATAGAGTATCCAAGTATTATACCCTATATGACTGCTCAGGAGAATTTAAGATATTACAGGACCTTAAGGGGAATTCCCGATAAGAAGCTGGAAGGGGAGCTGCTTCGCCTGGTTGGGTTAGCAGACACCGGAAAGAAAACTGCCGGTAATTTTTCTCTGGGCATGAAGCAGCGGTTAGGGATTGCAATTGCCTTAATCGGAAATCCGGAATTTCTCATACTGGACGAACCTATAAATGGTCTTGATCCGGTGGGAGTGATAGAAATCCGAGAATTGATTATCCGCCTTTGCGAAGAACGTAATATGACGATTCTAATATCAAGTCATAATTTACCGGAACTATATCAGACCGTAACGGATTATATAATAATTCACCAGGGAAGTATTAAGAAGAATATTACTCTGAAGGAACTGGAGGAGAGCTGTAAACATCATATTGCCATTGGCTGCCCCGATACAGAGAAGCTGGTAGGTATCCTGGAGACGGAACTGCATACGGATAAGTATAAGGTAATGCCGGATAAGACGGTAAAACTTTACGATTATCTTAACGACAAAGAAACTGTTGCAAAGAAACTGATGGATAACGGCATTGTCTTTACCGATTTTACGGTAAAGGGTGATACTCTGGAGAATTACTTTCTATCGGTAATCGGAGGTGAGCTGAATGATTAATATGATTCGTGCCGATATCTACAAAATGTTCAAAGCCTCTGCTTTTAAGATACTCCTGGCGATTACAGCGGCAGCAGCTGTTGCACTTGTAATTATTTCGAACTTTATAGCAGAAGGTAAGCTTAATTCCGAGATCAGCGGAGCGGTCTTTCTGATATCCGATGTCAGCCTGTTAAGTATACTTGGTGGTGTAGCAGCCGGTGTCTTTATCTGCAATGATTTTGAAAATAAGACAATTCACGAAGCAATTGCTTCTGGATTTGGCAGAAGCAAGGTAGTTATCAGTAAAGCGTTAGCGTTCTTTACTGGTATAGCGGTTCTATTATTGCCTTATGCTCTTGTAACAGGTATTGCCGTAAGCTCCCGCAAAGATTATAGTCTTGGAAATGCATCTTTAGGATTCTTGCATCTGCTGATTGAAGAATCAGGAACTGCTTTAAGCATCGGGGAGTTCCCGAAACTGCTGGTTGTTATGCTGGTACTTACACTTATCCTCACGGCCCAGCTTAGTATCTGTGTATTTCTTGCGCTGGTATTAAAGAAAACCGTTGCAGTTATAGCTATTTATTATGGGATATCTATTACCAGCGGACAGTTACTTGGTCTGGCAGAAAAATCAGAACTTTTTGATAAGTTATACTCTTTGACACCCTTTGGCGGAACATATATGTTTATGACTCTGGAGGCTGGTACCGGTGAAATAATAAAGGCTGTTCTGGTCAGTATTGGATTTACGGCAGTTATATTGGGACTGACCTGTATGGTCTTTCGAAAAAAAGAAATAAAATAAGAAGCTTATGAGGGAGGAGTATATGTTAACCGGTGTGCTTATTACAATAATAATATTATTGATCGTATATATCCTCCTTCTCAAAGGGCAATTTCGGAGTATAAACAGGCAGCTGAGCAGAAGGCTTTATAAACACACCAGGCAGCCTGTCAGTGTACAAATGATAGATCACCAATTAGATGAACTGGTCATCAATATTAACAACTGTTTGAAGGCGGAGGAAAACCTCCGCCTTGCAGGCATTAAAGAGGAAAAGAAATTCAGGGATTTAATTGCAAATATATCCCACGATTTAAGAACCCCCCTTACAGCCATTATCGGATATCTGCAAATGCTTGAGAATACCCAGTTAAATAAAGAGCAGCAAAGAAAAATAGTTGTTGCAAGAAAATATGCGGGAGAATTGGAGCAGCTGATAGCCCGCTTTTTTGAGTATTCCTATTTAGTTACGGCTGAACCGCAGCTTACCCAGGAAAGAGTTAATCTGACGAATCAGGTCACGGAGTATCTGGCTGAGATGGTGCCTGCCTTTGAAGAAAGACAGCTGAAGCTGCAGTTGGTGGAAGCGAAACCGGTCATTGTCTGGGGAGATAAGGAGAGTATTAAAAGAATCCTGCAAAATCTGATTCGCAATTGTCTTCAGCATGCCATAGAGTATATAAGTGTGAGCTGTTATGAAGAAAGGGATTACGCAGTTATAGCTTTTAGAAACCCGGTTGATAAAGATTTGGAGCTTGAAGCTGATAGACTCTTTGAGAGGTTCTATACCGGAGATAAAGCCAGGGAAAGGTCAACGGGACTGGGGTTGTCTATTGTAAAGCTTCTGGTGACACAGCTGGAGGGAACCGTACATGCCAATACAGGAAAAGGATGGCTTGAAATTCATGTAAAACTGCCGTTGTACACAGAAGATAAAGATACTTCTGCCAGGTAGCAGTGTTTTCCGTTGCTTTTGTTATTATAGTATAATACAATAGAAAAAGATAATAATGGAAACTATGAAAGGTTATTAAAGTGAGGTGTTTATAATGGAGGGGCAGGATAGAAGAAATGCGCTGACAAAAATACTGGAGGAAGCCAAGGAACCCGTATCCGGTACTGAGCTGTCAAAGAAACTGGGCGTTAGCCGTCAGGTTATCGTACAAGATATTGCGCTGCTAAGGGCGGTTAACAAGAATATCATATCCACAACGAAGGGATACCTTATCTATCAGCAGGAGGAACAGAAGGTTAACCGATGCTTTGCTACAAAACACACCACAGATGAAATTGAAGATGAACTGAACACCATTGTGGATAACGGAGGTAAAGTGCTGGATGTAATCGTCATGCATGAGCTTTACGGTGAGATTGCAGTGGATCTGATTATAAAGAACCGCATGGATGTGGCGGATTTCATGGAGAAAGTAAGAGCCAAGAAAACGGTGCCCCTAAAGGATTTAACGGATGGAATACATCTTCATACGGTGGAAGCGGATTCGGAGGAGATACTTGACCGGATTGAAAAGGCGTTGAAAAGGAAGGGGTATCTTGTCAGTAGTTCGGCTGCTGGGGGGAATTAAGTTGTTGGCTGAGGTGAAGGCTGTGGGGGCGGACGAAAACCAGACTTCCTCTTTGTACATTTTCGTTCGGACAAGATTCCTTATTCCACTAAAAGCTGTATTAATCGCTTAAGGCAGTTCAGAATATGCCAAACTGGCGTTTTTTATGCTGAGGCTGTTGAGTGGGTTATAGACGCTCAGACAGTGGCATATTCTGAACTTGGCGCAATTCATACGGCTTAAGTGGAATATGGAATCTTTCCGAGACGAAAACTCCCAAAGAGGAAGTCTGGTTTTCTGCTTTTTACAGGGTTCAAAGTTACCGTAGTTGAGAGGCTATATAGGTACAAGTACAAGAATACTTTGACAAGCACAAGAATACTTTGACAAGTATTCTATACGTTGGTAAAATAAATATCAGTGAGGCTATATAAATTATTGGGAAGAGGTGTCTGGTTTTCTCAGGTTTATATATGTCGATATTAATAAAGTTTTTAATTTTAGCAAAGAGGAAGTGAGAGCATGTCATATACAGCGCTGTACAGAAAATTCCGGCCTTTGGATTTTACAGATGTTAAAGGGCAGGATCATATTGTTACAACACTGAAAAATCAGATTAAATCAGGGCGAATAGGGCATGCCTATTTATTTTGCGGAACCAGAGGTACAGGTAAGACTACCATTGCGAAGATTCTGGGTAAGGCAGTTAACTGTGAACACCCTGTTGATGGCAGCCCCTGTAATGAATGTGCGGTTTGTAAATCGATTCAGAACAGTACATCAATGAATGTTATTGAGATTGATGCTGCCTCTAATAATGGTGTGGATAATATACGAGAAATCGTTGAGGAGGTTAGATACTCACCAACGGAGGGTAAGTATAAGGTCTATATCATTGATGAGGTCCATATGTTATCCACAGGAGCCTTTAATGCATTGTTAAAGACACTGGAGGAACCGCCTTCTTATGTTATCTTTATTCTGGCTACCACAGAGGCCCATAAGATTCCCATAACGATTCTTTCCAGATGTCAGAGATATGATTTTAAACGAATTACCATAGATACCATTGCTGCCAGATTGGAAGAACTGATTAAGGCAGAGGGGGTTGAAGCAGAGGATAAGGCCATACGATATGTTGCCCGAATGGGAGACGGTTCCTTAAGAGATGCCTTAAGCCTCCTGGATCAGTGTATTGCTTTTTATTACGGACAGACGCTTACCTATGACAAGGTGCTGGAGGTTCTGGGAGCTGTTGATATTGAAGTGTTTGCAAGGATGTTAAAGGCTATTTCTCAGAATAACGTAGGTGTATGTATGGGGATACTGGAGGAACTCATTGTCACTGGCAGGGAGCTAACCCAGTTCACAGTGGATTTTACCTGGTATTTGCGGAACCTGCTTCTGGTAAAGACCTCAGAGGATGCCAGCGAAGCAGTGGAGGTATCTACAGAGAACCTGGCGCTCTTAGAGGAACAGGCAAGAGAATGGGAGATGGATACCCTTATCCGTTATATCCGCATTTTTTCGGAGCTTTCAGGTCAGATTCGATATGCTTCCCAAAAACGGGTTATGGTAGAGGTTGCCCTCATTAAGCTATGCAGACCCCAGATGGAAAAAAGCTATGAAGATATATTAGACCGTATCAGGCAGCTGGAAGCAAAGCTTGAGAATGGTGTTACAGTAACTGTCAGAGAAGGGGGAACATCCTCTGCAGGAAATGTTACTACAGAAGATAACCCTCAGGAACTACCCTCTGTCCAGGAGCTTCCAAAAGCGCTTCCCGAGGATTTGAAACAGGTAGCAAAGAACTGGAGTAATATTATTGCAGCAACTACCGGTATTACAAAGGTTTCTCTAATGAATGCCAGGCCAAGCCTTGGAGTGAATAATTCTCTTCTTCTGGCCTTTACCGATGGCTGGCATATGGAGGCTCTTATGAAAGAGCAGCATATAGCAGAGCTTAAAGGAGCTATTGCAAGATACGTTCCAAAGGATGTAGAGATAAAAACAAAGCTTTTAACAGCAAACCAGGAAAGTGCAGAAGAAGCTTTTGATTTACGCAAGATTATTAAAAATATTGATATAGAATATGAAGATTAAGAAAGAAAAGGAGATTTAATTATGGCAAAACGCGGAGGATTTCCGGGAGGTTCAATGCCCGGCAACATGAATAACTTAATGAAACAGGCTCAGAGAATGCAAAAGCAGATGGAGGAAAAGACCAAGGAAATAGAAGAAAAGGAATGGGAAGCATCTGCAGGTGGCGGAGCAGTTACGGTTAAAGTATCCGGTAAGAAGGAGATAACCGGAGTAGTTCTGTCAAAAGAAGTAGTTGATCCCGATGATATTGAAATGCTTCAGGACCTTATAATGGCTGCAGCAAATGAAGCTCTTCGTAAAATGGAAGAAGAATCACAGGCTGTTATGGGTCAGATAACAGGCGGTCTTGGCGGCCTTGGTGGCGGTTTAGGTGGATTTCCTTTCTAATTGTAATTAATTAACCTTTGATAAATACTTTATATTTGTAAAAAGAGATACCCAAGTTTCAAGGTGCTTTTCATAACTTAAACCAAAATTTAATTTATGAAAGAGCATTTCATTTAAACACATGTGGTATCTCTTTTATTTCTATTTTAAAAAGGCAGAGCGGGCAATAACTCTTAATCTTTTATAATCGGCAACCCAGGAAGTACCATTCCATAGGTTTTCACGAACGTTCTCCAAAAGTTTTCTTAATATGAAATCTTGATCAGTGTCTGTTAATTCTTTTAAATCCGATTCAAAAAACTGCTTTGCCCAATTGTACAACCCCTTATCACCATCGTTTAAAGGCGTTGGGCGGTCATAAGCATAGATTTCCTCAATAATAAACCCGTTTTTTATTAAGAGAGAACCAAAGAACTCATCTATGGGAAACGTAAACTTGGAATGATAGGTATGTCCAAGCTCCTCTAAAACTGCACAAAAACCCTGTTCTATAGTCTGAATATTGCCAAAAGCTCCAAACTCACAAATGAGTTTTCCTGAGGGTTTTAAGGAATTATGTATTTTCTGTAATAATAGATCCTGGTCTGCAATCCAGTGAAATACGGCATTTGAAAAAATAATATCCCATTTGTGATCAAAGGGTAATTCCAGAGCATCCATAACCTCAAATGTGAGTTGGGGATATTGCTTTCTTGCCTTCTCAATCATATCAGGAGATCCATCAATTCCTAAAACACAACCACTTAGTCTGGCAAGCTCTGCTGTGAGCAGGCCAGTCCCACAACCTAAATCCAGTATACTTTGTGACTTAACAGCTGGGACATATTCTAAAAGACCTTTTCCATATTCAGCTACAAAGTTATGCTTGTTATCATATAGTCCGGAATCCCATTTCATATTAACCTCTATTCTTGCGCACGCTCTTTGCGCATACCAAGTTTGTGGTGCGCAAGCACAAACTTGCGGTTGAAAAATTTATTTTTCAACCTAACCTCCATTATATTTGATATTTAATTGATTCGGTGCTCACCTGTGGCTTATTTACATAGCCGATTGCTAATGTTATTAATATAATTCTATCATAAAGTAAAAAAACAGAAAAATCAAATTTATGGTTGTCACCAGCATTATGTTTACTGTAATTCTTACAAAAAAGGCTGGATAATCACATTCCCTGCAAAACATTCGGCTTTACTATGGAGAGGATGCTTTATATAAACAGGATATTTAACAGTCGCCTCCAGTGATATCATTTTAAAATCAGTTCTTCTCAAAAAACATAAAATTGCGGTTGCTAACTATTTTTCTGTTTAAGGAATAAAGAGGTGGAATCTCCAGTTACAAAAAATGCTGAGTGAGATTCGACTTCTATTTGCGATGCAAAAATTATGGGCTGAACTAATTATATCAAGGTATAAAGCAAAGGTAAATACTGGATTCTCGCTTACAAAACGGGAAATTCGGTTTCTAAACGGGACTCTCGGTTACAAAAAGAGAGTTTCATTTTCAAAATGTGACTTCTTGTTTTACAAACGGGATTCTCGAGCTACAATTTACCATAAATGATAAATAGCAAACTGCATTTTGGTTACAAAAGTGGCATCTCGTTTACAAAACCTGCATCTTGATTACAAAAGTGGCGTTTCGTTTACAAATATTCAATTGTCAGTTACAAACATTGCATCTGGAATTACAACTGGAATTACAAAGTGGCATCTCGTGTTACATATGACCACCAATTTACCTTATATATAACCGTAATCCTATAGTACCTACAGAATAACAATATTTATATATTGATTTACAATAAATATATATTGGTATATAATGTGTATAGTAGTACATAGTAGTACATTGAAGTAATACACCTACATCGACCTAAATCGATGATTAATGCATCTTCAGGTTAATACATCGCTAATTCTTAAGTAGAAAAAGAATACTAAAACATAAGAGGTATATCATGAAGAAAAAGATTCTGTTGATACAACCAGAAAACGAGGAAATTCATCGTTTTCGTAAGAGGCAGTTAAATAATTTTTCACAGATAACAATGCCGTACCTGGCTTCCTTTATTAACGAAGAATATTACGAAATCACTCTGATAGATGAATATAATCAAAAGGTACCCTATAAAAGATATTTTGATCTGGTAGCTATAACCGTGAATACGGCAAATGCACCTCACTGCTATGAAATAAGCAAGGCATTTCGTAAAAAAGGTTCAACCGTAGTATTTGGCGGGCCACATACGACTTTACTGCCTGAGGAAGCCGCTAAACACTGTGATACTGTACTTATAGGGGAAGGGGAAGTGATATGGCCCAGATTTTTAGAAGACTTTTATAAGGGTGAGCATAAGAAGCAATATCAATCAGAAGCTGCACCGATTCTTGCAAATACGCCCAAACCAAGATGGGATTTACTGCATAAGCGAACAGCCCTTATGAAAGGAGCGGTGTTTGCCACAAGGGGATGCCCTTATCACTGCCGTTATTGCAACTTAAAACAGATTTATCACGATTGCTTTCGAACCCGTCCGGTAAAAGAAGTAATAGATGAAATTAAGGCTATAAAATCCCGTCATTTTGTATTCTGGGATGATAACTTTTTTGCCGATTCAAAGTATGCACTGGAACTTATGAAAGAGTTAAAACCTTTGCGTAAAAAATGGGCCGCACAGGTTACTATGGCCGATTGCGGAAACGAGGAGCTGCTGGCCGCTGCAAGAGCCGCAGGTTGTCTCTACTTCTTTGTAGGTCTTGAGTCCTTTAGTACAAAGTCGCTGGAGGAAGCGGGTAAGAAAATAAATCGAATAGAAGATTATGAAAGAACCATTCATAAGCTGCATGAATACGGCATAATGATTCAGGCTGGAATTATCTTTGGCTTTGACAGCGATGACATGAATATATTTGAGGACACCTTAAAAGCATGTGAAAAATTAGGGATAGATGGAGCTACCGTTAGTATCCTGACTCCCTTACCGGGTACACCGATTTATGAGGACTTGCAAAGGGAGGGAAGACTGCTAACTGATGACTGGAGCTGGTATAACGGAAAAACCAAAGTAGCATATAAGCCAAAACATATGACTTCCGACCAGCTGTATAAAGGCTATATGGATTTTCGCTGGAAATTTTACTCCCTGCCCTCCTTTTTTAAACGTATGAAAGTCTCAAAGACTCACTTAGTCTATAATCTGTTTATAAACCTGGGTTACCGCATATCCATTCACTGATAATGCAAAGATATTTATTTGTTAGACAAATAGCAAAGTAGAGGGTATGGTTACTCTAATGTATAGTTAATTAAGAAGTTCTTAATAGAAGTTTATAGTTAGAAATAAAAAGATTTTAGCCAAAAATATAAGTTTCTAGTTGGAATATAAGTTCTTATTCAGTAGCATAAACGCTTAGTTAGTAGTATAAGTTCATAGTTAGTACTAAAAGTTCTTAGCTAGTGATAGAAGTTTTAACTAGTGATAGAAATTCTTAACGGGTAATAGAAGTTCTTAGTCTGCAACAGAAGTTAAACTTGAAAACAGAAATGTAATAAAGTATGATTAGAAAAGAGACTGTCGCAAGACTAAAACAAATCAAGCTTAATGTTAAGAGAAAGAGGATTTATGAACTATTACAGCAGTCAAATCAGCAAACTGATTGAGGAATTATCAAGACTTCCGGGTATTGGTGCTAAAACCGCCCAAAGGCTTGCCTTTTATATAATCAACATGCCCCAGGACCAGGTAAACAATCTGTCACAGGCAATTACCTCAGCAAAAGCTAATGTAAGGTATTGCAAGGAATGTTATACCTTAACGGATAATGAATTCTGCCCCATTTGTGCCAGTGATAAAAGAGATCATCACACAATAATGGTGGTTGAAAACCCCAGAGACTTAGCAGCTTATGAAAAAACCGGACGATATGAAGGAGTTTATCATGTGCTTCATGGGGCCATCTCTCCCATGCTTGGTATCGGACCAGATGAAATTAAACTGAAGGAATTGATCGTAAGGCTTGAAGGAGAGATCAAAGAAGTTATTATAGCCACCAATTCCAGTCTGGAAGGTGAGACAACAGCAATGTATATCAGTAAACTGATTAAACCCTCAGGAATCAAGGTAAGCCGTATCGCAAGCGGTGTACCGGTGGGGGGAGATTTAGAGTATATTGATGAAGTAACTCTGCTTAGAGCATTAGAAGGAAGAGTGGAGTTGTAGAATTGATAGGATATTAATAATTCCTTGAAACTATTTTATAGGACTTCGTTAGTCATAATTATTATATAATGTCATTACATCAATGAAAACAGACCTAAATTGGAATTTTATCCTCTGCTCTAGGTCTGTTTTTTATTTATCTTTAGTAAATAAACAAATGAATACCTTGGAGGAAAGCAGTATGTGGTGCCTTTTTAATATTATCATTACGGACCTGAATAAGGTATTTCATCAGTCTATATAAGAGAAGAAAGATAATATAGACTATTTTAATAAATGAATTTTCGGTATTTACCAAATAATAAACAATTCAGTTAATATGGACTCACCGATGGGTTTTACCGAGCATATGGTGAGTCCATTTTATATGCTTTTATACAGATATATCAAACATAATTATAAAAACTAAAAAATTAATGAACCACATGCTAATGAAATACATCTAATTATTGTACAGTACAAAAAGCAGCTGCAGATTATCTGAAAGGTATCATATATGGAAAAAGAAGAGTTTTCAACAAGGGTTCTTGAAATAGAATCAAGTTTGTATCATGTTTCAAAAGGAATTCTGATTAACGAAACGGATTGTGAAGATGTTGTTCAAAGTGCAATTTTAAAAGCCTTTGTAAAAAGAAATTCACTTAGAGAAGTGAATTATTTTAAGACATGGTTGACTCGAATTCTGATCAATGAATGTTATCAGCTTTTACGATCACAAAGACAGGAGGTATCTTATGAGGACTATATGTCGGACAAATCAACTGAACAAATAAAGCATCCGGAGCTTTACGGCATAATTAAGAAGCTGGATATTAAGCATAGGTTACCTATTATTCTTTGTTATATTGAAGGCTATTCTGTAAACGAAACTGCAAAAATATTAAGAATACCGTCAGGAACTGTTAAAAGCAGGCTTTCTAAAGGGCGAAAACAAATAAAAAAATTATTGGAAGAAGAGGTGTTATAATATGAGTGATGATATTGATTGGAAGAATGCCATGCCAAAAGAAACAGAACATTTTCATCAGAAAATATGTGAAGTGATTCAATCATTACCAGAGGATAGAATCTATCATAGATTTACAAGTAAGAGATTAATACCGGTTTTCGCACTTGCAATGTTTCTACTGAGTTCAGTAACAGTATTTGCAGCAATCAAATGGAATGACAGGGTAGTTGATCATTTCAGTGCGAATGAGAAAATACAGCACAATCTTTCAGAAGAAGGTTATTCAAGCCAGGATATACAGTCTGTTATGGATAATACTATTACAGTAACCCTAAAACAGACAATACAGGATGAAAATCTGATTTATCTATTATTCAATATAACTACGGATAATATAGAGTTGTCAGAAAATAATGCACTGAGCTATGATATGAAGGTAAATGGTAGCTCTAACTTTTATACAAGTATTAGTTCTGGATTTGTTGATAAATATACAGAGCCAAAAGTAAGTAATAGTAGAGAGTATGAAATATGGATACAGAAAAATACGTCATATAATTTCAGTAATGCCGTATTAAACTGTAATTTCAATGCATTGCAGGAAATAACAGATAAAGCAGGAACGGTAGTAGAGCTTGCCAGAGGACAGTGGGATTTTAATATTAATTTAAAGGTAAAAGATTCTATTACAATGAATTTAAATAAAATCGTCTCAATAGATGGGTGTAATGTTTTAGTCCGCAGACTAAAAATATCTCCATTATCGTATACACTTATCTGTAGTGGTCAGGATGTTAAGGCTCTGCAAAAAGCGAATAATATAGATCTTAATAAACTCGATATTACCTATCCTCTAATAATATCAGGTATAAAGTATGAAGACGGTAGTATAAAACACCAAATGGATGGTTTAATGAGTGAAGGATTCGATGATAAAAGCGGCGATTATATAGCAATAGGGAGATTTTCAAATGCAATTGATATAGAACAGACTCAATCAATTTTATTTGGTGAAAAGAAAGACGAACTATTGCTTAAATGAAATAAGCTGACTATAACAGAGAAATAACTTCAACTATAGAATCTTTTTTAGTTGGTGTTTTAATGGCTCTGTGTAAATAGTTGGGATGGGATTCTTTGAATCCTGCCCTAGCTATTTACACAGAGCCATTTTAATGTACGAGGTCGCTAAATTGTAATCTATATATAGTTTTTGTATGGATAATAGAAAGTAATATAATGTTGTGTTAGTATAATTAAAGAATCTTTATCTTTTCTGCTAAAGCTATCTCAGGTAAAAGAAAGAAGCTTTTTTTAAAGAGCGATTTAATCTGTATAAAGGAGAGTTGGGAAGCACATGAAAATATATATTGTTGGTGCAGTGGCAAGTGGGAAATCCACTCTTGCAAGAGAGTTATCAGGAGTAACAGGAATTCCATACACCTCTCTTGATGAAGTCGTTCATATTCCTGATAAATCAAATGTTTGGGGAAATCGAAAAAGACAAGTCGATGAAAGGGACAGGCTATTTAATACAATTATTAGTCAAAAGGATTGGTTAATAGAGGATACGGGCAGGGCATGCTTTGAGGAAGCCTTTAAAGCAGCAGATTCCATTGTACTGATAGAACTGCCCCCTGGCGTAAGAAATTATCGGATTATGAAACGATGGATAAAGCAGAGGATAGGAATTGAAAAATGCAGTTATACACCAAGTGTTCAAATGCTTAAGAGTATGTTTAAATGGTCTAAGGAGTATGAGATAGGAAGAGATGGATTAAAGCTCAGATTATCTACATACAAAAACAAAGTAATCCTATTAAGAAATAATAAAGATATAAAAGAATTCCTTAATAGTCATAAATATGCTTAATTTATCAGAAACCAAATTACTTCTAAATAAAATACACCATCCCTTATATTAAAATATAATTATCTATGCTATAATGAACGCATAAAGATGAATATGGAGCTTTCTTCATTATGCGGATAGCAGCAATAATTATATGATTTCCCTTTATTCGGATATATGAAGCTAGATAAGGTTAATTGTTACAGGGGCGAATAATAACAGTATTTCTTTGGGAAATCTTGAAAATATAGACTGGTTTAAGGAACAGGATCAGATATATGATACCGTTCCTTGTATTTTATAGGAGAAATCAATATGGAAGTAAAAGTGTGTAAAAACTGTAAGAAATTATTTAATTATATTTATGGTCCGGAGATCTGTCCAAACTGCTCCAAAGCCCTTGAGAAAGAAAAAGAAGATCCAGAGAAAAAAGAATCATCTTCAATCCTGCGACCTATGGTAAAGGAGGAGGAAGAAAAGTATGAACAGGTCAAGGACTACATTATTACCCATCCAAAGGCAACAATTGTACAGATAGCGGAAGCTAACGATGTTATACCTACAAAATTACTGGACTGGGTGAGGGAGGAAAGACTTGAATTCTCTGATGATTCTGTTCACGCTTGGTTTACCTGTGAAAAATGCGGTGCTAAAATAAAAAGCGGAAGGTTATGTAACATATGTAAGCCCAGACGGTTAGCCAGGTAAAAGCACGCCTTTCTGTCTCAGTAAATTCCCCTCATAAGTGGAAGCCCTGCCCGGCATATATATTCTACAATAACACCTGGAGAATTGAAAAAGATACTAAACTGGTATAACTATGAGAGAAGGATACTACATATGAATTGGATAAATTGGTTTAACCTGTGTTTGCTGGTATTAATCCTGATGCCGAATATCCTATTTGCCGGCAGAATAAAAACACAGCAAAATAAAAGCATTCATAAGATAATACTTCTGTTAGAGCAGATTGGACGATATGGCTCCATGTTTTTTATGGTAGTACCGGCAGGAATCAATAAGCTGGGCTTCTCTTCAAATGAAAAATTTTCTTTCTGGCTGATAGGCACAGTTGTATTGGTTCTTATGTACTGGCTGTTCTGGGGTATATATTTAAAAAAGAATAAACTGTTACCTGCTATGTTTCTTGCAATAATACCCTGCCTGCTCTTTCTCTTTGCAGGAGCCTTACAGGGTAACTGGATTGTTTTGCTTACTGGCAGTATATTTGGTGCAGCACACAGCTATATTACTTATCTGAATAATAAGAGGTCATAAAAAAGCCCTCTGAAACTCCTTCTATAGCAGCAGGAATTTCAAAGGGCTTTTTTTTATGGCTCTGTGTTAACGTTTCTATTGACTCTTTGCATTCTTAATACCGTTCTCCAGGAAAGCGAGGAAAGCTTCATAGCCTCCTTCAAAGCCATCTTTTCTTAAATAGAAGGCTTTATCAGGACCGGTATAAATATAGATAAAATCTTTATGCTGTTTCACTTCCGTCACCTGTAGATAGGGATAGGTGGATATATACTGAATACCGGACAAAGTGAAATAATCATCATAAAAAGTAAAGATAGCTTCCATTCCCTTACTCTTGTCAAAACCCTTCATCATCCTGACTACAAGCTTCTCCACACTGATGCCCTGATAATAAACAAATACAAACATAAGGACTGCAGCAATAATCACACCCAGTATTCCAATTGATGAGGTATAGAGGACATACAATACCAGAATAAATAATAAAGCTGTTAAAATCCACATTCTGATTCGTTTTAAGAAACGGTTGTAGTAGCAGAAGTCTTTCATAACTTCTTCTGAGTATTTGGTACGATTAACGAACCGGATCTCATCCCGGATATTATCCTCATCTTTCTTTTTCTTGGCAGTATAGAATCTGGTTAAGGCATCTGCTTTATCATCTTTCTTAAGTTTTTGCTTTTGATTGCGTTTCTTGCGTAATGTTATCCATACAATAATAACAACAACTAATAAAGCAAATTCCACTAACAAACGGATAAGGGAATTTTTCATTTCCTTGTCCACTTCTGCCTTGTCCAGGAATTCAGTAAAATGAGTTCCGGCAACCAGCTCCTTAACAAAGGTTTCGTCTATAGGGACTGTTTTGGTATTCTGAAAAATATCATAGGATATGGTATATCCGTTTACAATAGTGCCATAAATCAGCTCAGTCATGGTATTTCCGTCTTTGGTAATCTCAATGTTATAACGGAAGAAGACTGCGTCCGGATGGGAGATCTCTTCGATGGTTGCCTTTGTGTTCTCATCTTCTGATTCCACCAGCCCGTTAAAGAACTCTGTTTTCTTCTCATCAGAAAGAAGGCTTAGATTGAAAATATTGCTTGTCTGGGTGGATTGCTTCTGAAGCAGCCTTACCAGAGCTTTTGTTTCCGGATCAAATAACAGGACTTTCACGCCCATTTTTTTCATTGTCTCTTTTTCAGACTTTACATCAGATATCCCTGCTGTAACCCACTGCTCGTCCGTATCGGGAGTGTCCTGTGTCAATACGATGGTATCATCCGGCATGGACAATTCCATATACATATCAGAGAACTCCTGAACCTTGGCCTGTGCTTTACTTGCAGGCAATACAGCCAGTGAGAAAAGTACTGCCAAGAGAAGACAGCTTATTAACTTATTTTTCATGAAACCTATCTCCTTGTATTGAAAGTAATAAATCAATCTTACCACAAATAATTACAAACTTCTACGGTTCTAAGCTCCAGAGTATAAAAAAAGCATAAAAATTCAATGAATAAAATTAAATTTGCAGTTAGGATTACTGATTTGATAGAATAATAAAGTAGAAAGTCTGACAGAAACGAAAAATGTACCTGTGATTTATAATCTGGAAATTACGAAAGGGGTTAAGATGGAACGAATAATAGGGATAACTGCCTGTTCTGATGGACAGTCGGAAAGGGAGAGAGAACGAAATCAGCGGTTAATTGCAGAATTGGATAAAATGCATATAAAGACAAGGTTCAGCCCATTTATCTATGGTGAAAACTCAAAACCGGCTGGTACCGGAGAGGAGAGAGGGTTAGCCCTCATGAATCTATTTACCGACAAAAGAACAGAGGCAATATTTGATATCTCAGGCGGAGATGCAGCGAATGAGATACTGGAGCACCTGGATTACAAGGTAATAGAGGAGAATTATAAACCCTTCTTTGGCTATAGTGATTTGACAACAGTGTTAAATGCCATATATGCCAAAACAGGCAGAGAGACATATCTGTATCAACTGAAAAATCTGATCTATGATAAAGCAGGCATTCAAAGAGAACGTTTAATATCATTAGCTGACGGAAGCAGCAGGGAGCTGTTTTCCTTTCAGTATTCCTTCCTTAGAGGAGAGTCAATGGAGGGAGAGGTAATAGGCGGCAATATAAGATGTTTCCTGAAACTATCAGGGACACCTTTTATGCCTGACTTTAAAGGGAAGGTACTTTTTCTTGAGAGCCTTGGCGGAGGAGTCTCTAAAATGATAACCTATATAAGTCAGCTGAAGCAAACAGGAGCATTCAATAAGGTCAGGGGAATATTGCTGGGAACCTTTACGGAAATGGAGCAGGAGCAGTTAAAGCCTTCCATTGAGGAATTGATTATATATTATACCAGGGACTTAAACCTGCCCATTGCCAAAACGGGGGAAATAGGTCATGGAAATCTGTCGAAAGGTCTGATTATAGGAAAAAGAATTTATCTGGGTAAAAACAGTGATATATTTATATACAGTAGTTAGACAAAATAGATACTTATAAAAGGGGGATGCCGCAGTATACATTCGAGGGGGGAAGTACACTGCGGCTTTATGAAAAAGCATCATCTATGTAAACAAGGGAGAGGGGTCCCTTGATTTATATATTTATAATAAACTTTAAATGTGTCGTAAATTTGTAGAGTTTATTAAAAATCAATGAAAAAATCTTACAGTAATAAAAGAATTCTTAAGATTATGAAAAGAAAGCATCTTTTTTAAAGGAAAAGGGTGCTTTTCTTAACCCTTTTAATAAAGATTAATTTTTAGTCATTCCGTAGAAAGGAACGAAATTATCTGGATTAAGTTTCATGATAGGTACCGTTTTATAAATAAATCTAAAAAAGTAACGAAAGTTTACCTGGATTATTAGGTACTATGACATTGCAAATACATTTCACCAATGGTAAAATGTTGAATATTGATGCATTTTGGAGAATTTAGGCAGAATTATATTCTCCCATGCACAGTAAAAATATCTCAAGAGAGAGGATAAGTGGATGAAAAGTATTAAGACAAAGATGTTGGTAAGCTTTCTTCTTACACTAATTTTGACAACGGGGATTTTACAGGCAGTTTCTATCTATACAGCAAGAAAGAATTTAAAGGAACAGGTTGAACAGGGAATTACTGCTCTGGTTGGTGACAACGCGAAGCTGATAGAAAGCAGAGTGGAAACGGAAAAACTGATTGTTGAGAATATAGCCGATAACATGGAAATACAAAGCATGGATTATGCTAGACAAAAGTCAGCTATGATAGATTATTTAGAGAAAACAGATTTTATTGGACTTGGCATAGTAGATATGAAAGGTCAGGTAAAATATTCCGATGACACGGAAGCAGATCTCTCAGACAGAGGCTATATACAGGAAGCCCTTACCGGCAAAACCGTAATATCTGACGTACTTATCAGTAAGGTAACCAATGAGCCGGTACTGATGATTGCAGCACCTATTTTTTCAGACGGAACCTTAACAGGACTTGTACTTGCAAGAAGTGATGCCAATAAGATGAGTAAACTGATACAGGACATGGGGTATGGTGAAGGGGGTTACGGTTATATTATAAACAGCCAGGGAACAGTGGTAGCCCATCGTGATAAATCCCTTGTAGTTAATATGTATAATCCCATTGAAGCAGAAAAGGAAGATGAAAGCGCAGCTTCTGTTGCAGGTTTATTCAAGACAATTTTGCAGCAAAAGCAGGGAACCTATGAATATACCTTTGATGGTAAGAAGCTGTATTCTGCCTATGCGCCTATTCCCGACTCCAACTGGTATTATATAGTGACGGCAGATGAGAGTGAAGTGATGGAAAGAATCGCGGATTTCAGCAAGATCATCGGTCTGTCCTTTGCTGCGGCATTGATAGTAAGTATTATTGTTACGGTAGGTCTTGGCAACAGTATAACGAAGCCTATTGTTAAGACCGTGAGACAGGCAGAAAGAATAGCAAACCTTGACATAACCATCGATATTGATGCTAACTTAAAAAAGAAAAAGGACGAAATAGGATTGCTGGCCAATGCGCTGCAGAATATCACAGAAAGCTTTCGAGGCATTATAGAAGAATTAAAGAATGCCTCTGCCAGATTGACGACTACAGCAGGCCGAATGAGCGAAATGTCAGAAGATACAGCAATATCCTCCGGAGAAATTGCCACTACTATCGGAGAGCTGGCAAGAGCAGCCATGAACCATGCGGAACATACCCAGGAGGGAAGCATAAGGACCCAGGAACTTGGAGAGGCTATTGAACATAATCAGTATAGTTTTATGGTATTAGAAAAAGCCACGGAGAAGGTATTGGAAATCCTTAATGAAGGGGCAGCAGCCATGGATATCCTGCGTATAAAGACCGAAGAGAATAATGCAGAGGCAGCAGAAATAAAGGAAGTAACCGAAAAGACAAATGAAAGTGCACTGCTTATTGGCCAGGCAAGCGAAGTAATCTCACAAATAGCAGAACAGACCAATCTTTTATCCTTAAATGCAGCGATTGAAGCCGCTAGAGCAGGAGAGGCCGGCAAAGGTTTTGCTGTAGTAGCAGAAGAAATCAGAAAACTGGCAGAACAATCCACAGCATCCACTGGAGAGATTGACACTATAGTTGCAGAACTGCAGAGGAATACGGGCAGAGCGGTAACTGCAATTGAAAGAATGGATACAGCCATGAGAGAGCAGACTGTAAGTGCCAACAACAGCCAAGAAAGCTTTGAAGGTATATCCGCAGCAATTAAGAAAGCAAGTGATGCCGTAGAAGAACTGAGTAAGAGCGGAGAGGCAATGGAGAAGGTAAAAGGCGGAATTATCGAAACCATGGAGAACCTTTCTGCAATTGCAGAAGAAGATTCGGCTTCTACCCAGGAAATATCAGCTTCCCTGGAAGAACAGACCGCTTCCCTTGAGGAGCTGGCAGCCTCGAGTAAAACCATGGATGAACTGGCAATCCAACTAGAGGTTATTGTAGAGAGATTCAAAATATAAAGTGAGTTCTGATTCTAAATAATTAATAATTGCATCATTTACTCAATTAATTGATACATATTGATAAGCTTGATTTTTCTATCATTTAAAGGTGTTACGGGTATATTTGCACCGGTGTATTTTGTCTAAAAGGATTGACCTTTGTAGAGTAATCAGTTAAAATCAAAAATAAACGAATCGTCATAAGGGAGGGAAATTGATGCAGGGCAATATATTATCCGGCGGCGTAAAAGAGCTGGAGGCTGTCAGGCAGAAAATAACAGAGCTGAATACCTGCCAGAATCAATATGATGAACTTGGAAAGCAGGAAAGCAGGCTTGAAAAGAGTATTAAGGGGAAAGAAAAAGATATTGTTGATGAAATAGGAACTGCACTAAGACAAAGAAAAGAAGAGATAGAAAAGACCTACGACGAACAGCTTGACCTTACCAGACAGCAGATTAAGAAGATTAAGAATCGTAAGATGAAGTCAAAAAATGAGAAGGTTAATGAAAGAATAGACAATGAAACAGCCGGAATCAGGGAAGAATACCGCCTAATGAAGCTTGAGATAAGAGATTTGTTTAAAAGTAATAGAATTCCTCTGGTATTGAATAACAGATTGTTTTATTCCATCTTTTTTCCTGCAAGGGTAATGGACCTTCTGATAATTGCTGTAGTTGTTGCATTTCTATTATTAGCGCTACCTTATTTACTTTACACCTTGGTGCTGCCGCAGGAGAAAATGATATTCTTATTTCTGATTTATGCTTTTATAGTGTTGATTTTTGGCGGCGGTTTTCTTCTTATAGAAAATAATATAAAAGCAAAAAACAGAAGTACCTTCGTTCAGATTCATAAAAAAAGAAAACAGATGACTTTGACACGCAGGGGTATTGATAATATACGCAGCGGTATATTAAAAGATAAAGATGAGAGTATCTATGAGCTGGAAGATTTCGACCGGGAACTGGAAGAGTTAGAAGAAGAACTGAACAATATCAATGCCGGTAAAAAAGAAGCCTTGAGTAACTTTGAGAATACCACCCGCAATATAATTAGAGAAGAGATAACCCAGCAGAATCAGGAAGAGCTATTGCGCCTTAAGAAAGAGTACACCAAGGTTCACGGGGATATCAAGACCACACAGGATAATATTAAGAATCTTTCACTTGAAATTGCCTCCGGATATGAAGCATATATCGGCAAGGAGCTGCTGACGGCAGAAAATCTGGAAGCATTGATACGGCTTATGTATGATAAGAATATAGCAACGGTTTCGGAAGCTATTGCAGAATATAAATCCGGTGCCGTTGAGGTTAAGGCGAAAGAGGAAAATTACTAATGATAAGTGAAAACAGACGGAAGAAGACGCTGTCTGCTAAATAAGAACAAAAAAGCACGAAATAATGTTTCGTGCTTTTTTGTTGCCCTGTAATAGGTGCGTTGCATTTGTTTTTATCAAATAAACAGTTTTAGATTCTGTGTATCCCTTTTGTTAAGCTTTTGATAGCTGATAAAAGCAATAATTAACTCCGGCACAGATGTAATCTGCAAGTACCATAACAACATTCAGCCTGGTAGTCTGCAGCAGCATATGATCAAGCATTCCTGAAAAATTTACGATTCCTGTTATGAAAATATCTCCGACGGGAGGAAGGTTCTTATCGACACCGGCACCAGGAAGGAGAGGACCTTCACCAAGGGTAATATAGCCGATATGACTGGATTTTCCGAGAGAAGCATCTACTGCGATGACAAAGGCGTTCGGGTGATGAAGCTGAATGTGATTAATAGTGTCGCTTAGATTCTTTGCATGAACCGGTTGGTCCAAAGTACCGTAAAGTATCATATCATACTGCTTCATTTTAGATAACTTATATCCAACAATCGGACCAAGACAGTCCCCTGTGGCCCGGTCAGAGCCAATGCAAAGAAAAACAATCGGACGGCCTTTAACAGGTTTGTTTTGTAATAAATTCTGCAGCCGGCTGCTGAATTCATAAACGGAATATCGTTCTTTTGTATTGAAATAATATAATTTCCTCTCTATATCCAATTCTTTATTCATCGGAACCTCCTACTAATACTCGTACTATACCTTATTCTTACTTAACAAAAGTATTACCGTAAAAAATTAAATTAGTCATGAATTAGTAATAATTAACAGGTCATATTTCAACAAAGTATCCGCAAATACCGTATTTACATGTAAAGTTAAGGAGGAGTAACAGACATGAGATAAAATTTCCGAGAAATAAAACTAATAAAAAGGATAATATTTACAAAATTACGGGTATGATTTGACATAAATATCACCCACCGTGTGCTAGCATAAAAGGTAAAAAGAGGAGCTTGTACTAAAGGTATAGGTTCTAACGGAAGTTTCCGGAACATTCCGGAAGCAAATGAAACGAGTGAAGGGAAAAATTGATTAAGAAAGGAAGCCACATGCAGATTCTTTCACTCTTCATCTAAATGTGGCAGTATCCCAGCTGATTCTGGGGTATATAGTGGGTTGTATAATGGAAAATTCATCTGTAAAAGGCCAGAATAGCGGTAATACCGTAACAATAAAGATGCCTAAGAATATAAGACAGGTAGGAAATGTCTTATATCATGGAAGGGTAATTTATGTGGAAGATTATGTAATGACCTTCTTGAAGCAGCTGGCAGATACCGATCCAGGAGAACTAAGAGCGGCAGTATTTCTGGGTTACAGTGTTAAAACCGAAGATGCAAAGAATGTGTTCATCAAGGGAGCCGTGGAAATGAGAAATACGGATTTTTCCACAGGTATTACTCTTTCTGATGACGGTTGGACAAGTGTTTATGAAAATATTAAAAAGTATTTTACTGATGTGGAAATAATGGGCTGGGCCCTTATTGGTCCGGGGTTTTACTTAGAAAGCAATGATAAGATCAGGAAAGTCCATACGGATAACTTTTCAGGAAATGAAAAATTGTTGTTGAAAATGGACAGTATGGAAAGGGATGAAGCCTTTTATTTTTGTGAAAGCAATCAGCTGGTAAAGCAGCCCGGTTATTACATATATTACGAGAAAAATGAAGAAATGCAGAACTACATGATAGAGAACAAAGAAGAACAGGCCATAAGGGAAGAGGCAGTCTACAGCGATCACACTACGAAAAAAATCCGAAGCATTATTCAGGAGAAAAAAGAAGTAAAGGAAGACCGCAGTGTTGTACGGCTTCTCTATGCTGCCAGTTCACTGCTGGCTATAATAGTTCTTGTCATAGCGGCTACAATGTTAGACAATTATGACAGGATGAAGAAAATGGAGTCTGCCCTTAGTACTATCTCACAAAATATCAATACAGCCTCAAATAACGGCACAGAGAATGAGGGTAAGAATACAGATACCCAGACAGCCGGTAAAGATGATGAAACGAATATAAAAGATGAAAATGCTAAAAATGAGGATGAAGGCATTATAGTAGATACGGTAGAAGGTAAAGTCACACCGGAGCCGGAGGAAACGAAGCCAACGGAAGTTGCGGATAATTCAGAAACTGAGACAGCAAAGAATCAGGAGGATGAAAAAGATGCAGAAAAAGATACGGAGAAAAATACAGGGAAAGATAATACCCAAAAAGATACAGAAAAAAACACAGAGAAGAATACCGATACATCAGTGGCCGATAATTCTGGTGATAAAGATACTGACAGTGAGGAGGACAGCGAGCCGGCTTCTTCCAATGCCACTGTAAAATATTATACGGTAAAAGCAGGAGACTCCCTTGCCAGCATCAGCTTTAAGCTTTATAACACCTATAAATATATGGATAAGATTAAAGAATTAAATGATATAGAGGATGAAAACAAAATTATGGCCGGACAGAAGCTTATAGTGCCCTGATATAATTGCCGCTTAGGATAGCAATCTTAAGCGGCAGCTCTTTTTTAATAGAGAATATTATAAGTGAGTATTATAAATGAATATTGTAAGTGAATATTGCAAGTAAATATTGTAAGTGAGTATCAAAAGAGAATATCAAAAGAGAACATCAAAAGAGAACATTAATGAGAACATCATAGGAGAATATTAATAGAGAAGAATAGTTAATGAGAAGAAGTTAAAAAATGGGTAATATATAGATTGTAAATTGCCATAGCCAAGGAGGAATGTTATAATTATTAAAAAATAGCAGCACCATAAGTCTTATGGATTACTTAAGCTTACAAAAATGTAGTGTTAATATAAAATAAAATACGTTATAATAAGTACAAGCACTAGTAATTTTGATATCCGGACGAAAGAGAACGGTGAGTGGGAAAGGTACATATATGTCAGTAATTTTGGAAAAACCGGAGTTAAGAATTTATGAAATCAGAAAACGCCAGCATAGAAAAAGAGTAATAACATTGATTATACTCGCCGCAATAGCTGCGGTTATCGCTTTAGGCGGCATATTTTATACAATCAGCAATAAAAGATATACGGATTATGAGGTAATAAAGTCTGTACAGAAAAGTGATACAGGCTCTGCCAGATATTACACCTATGGCAGTGGATATATCCGCGTGAGCAGGGATGGAATTATGGCAGCTAACAGCAGTGGAAGCCAATTATGGAATGACACCTATCAGATGAAGGACCCACAGGTATCTGTCAATGGCGATTATGTATCCGTAAGTGACAGGGGCAGCAAACAGCTTAATATTTATGGTCCGAAGGGTCTGGAGTCTTCGAATGAAATGAATTATCCCATAATAAAAAGTGTAATAGCCTCTCAGGGTGTTACGGCAGTCTTGTTAAGTGGAAAAGGAGAAAACCATATTAACTATTACGTCAAAGAAGGCGGAAAAGAAATTGTCAATAGAAGGACCACGGAAAAAGAAGACGGTTTTCCTGTTGATATAAGCATTTCAAAGGATGGAACCAAACTGGTAACAAGCTATGTATTTTTCTCAAAAGGCGAACTAGCGAATAAAATCACCTTCTTTAATTTTGGAGGTGTAGGAGATAGTTATATTGATAAAGTGGTTGGAGCTGATGATTATGATACAACACTGATTCCTGATGTGGAATTCGTAAACAATAATACTGTCTGTGCTTTCGGTGATGATAAGTTCACAATATATACAATGGAGGAAACACCGGAAGCTAAAGTTAAAAAGGAATTGGACAGTAAGGTAAAAACCTTATTTTATAATGAGAGTTACATAGGGTTTGTACTGGAGGATGCTGATAATGCAGACAGCAGCAGGATTGTAGTCTACGATCTTGACGGCAATATAGTATTTCGTAAGAATACAGATTTCTCTTACAGTACAATAAGCTTAAATGGTGAAGAGATTGTCTTAACCTCCAGCCGTGACTGGCTGATTTATCAGCTAAACGGTAAAGTTAGGATGACCAGTCATTTTGAAAAAGAAATAGCGCAGATATTGCCTGCGCCCGGACGTAACAGATACATAATGATTAATGATGAAACAATTGATGAGGTGAAATTAAAATGATGGTATTTGCATCGGCGAGCCCCATAAACTGGGTATTGATAGTAGTAGCAGCAATCTTAATCGGATTTGTTCTAAACGGAAGAAGAATGGGTTTTATACGTACAGTCTTTACCTTATTTTCAACAATAATAGCAATCATGCTTACTATCTGGGTAAGTCCTATTATTAGCAAAGAAGCACAGAAAAATGAAAAGCTGATGGATTTTACCACAAAAAAAATACAGAAGATAATTGATTATGAAGAGAAAGGAGACAAAGCTGATAAAGTAACCGATCAGGTAAGCTTTATCGGAAAACTTCCTCTTCCAAAAGCCATGAGAGAATCCTTGGTGGAAAATAATAACAAAGAAGTATACAAAGCCATGGCGGTCGATAATTTTAAAGAATATGTCAGCCAGTCCGTCAGCAGAATGGTTATAAATGCAGGAGCTTTTCTGGTAGTATTTATTATCGTAAGCATAGCATTAAGTGTGATCTGTTTAGCGCTTGATATCCTGAGCAAGCTGCCGCTTATCAATGGCCTCAATAAAACAGCCGGACTGCTGGCTGGTCTGTTACAGGGAATTGTGGTGGTATGGGTATTATTTCTCGTACTAACAGTATTTGCAGGCACGGAAGGCGGACAGAAGGTATTTCAGATGATTAATGACAGTACCTTCTTATCAGTTCTTTATAATAATAACATGCTGCTTAAATTTATTACCAATTTAGGACAGGTATTATTATCATAACGTTAGAATAGTTGGTATCTTAAACTCATGGATATAGAGCAATCTTCTGTTTCATGCAAGTTACTCGCCAAAAGGGGAATGCCGGCTGACACAAACATGTTAAAGGAAGTACGGGAAAATCAATAAAATGTTCAGTATCGTTAGAGAAATTAACAGGACCTTGCGTTATACTTGAAGGTGAAGATAAACGTATAAATAAAGCAAAGGCTGAAAGTAAAAAGTACAAAGAAAGGACGCCACGAAAGCGGCTTTCGGCCATAAATAGTGGCTGGGATATTACCTATCCCTTTATAGGTGAGTAGAAATGCAGGATGTATTAAAACAAATTCAGAAACTTGGTATTGTACCTGTAGTTAAGCTGGATTCCGTAGAAGATGCCAAGCCTTTGGCTCAGGCATTGATTGATGGAGGGCTTCCTTGTGCAGAGGTAACTTTCCGTACAGATGTGGCAGAAGAATCCATTCGTATCATGGCTTCCGAGTTTCCCGAGATGCTTGTAGGTGCAGGAACAGTACTTACCACCGAGCAGGTTGACAGAGCAGTTAATGCCGGTGCGAAATTCATAGTAAGTCCCGGGCTTAATCCCAAAGTAGTAAAATATTGTGTAGATAAAGGCATACCCATAACTCCCGGCTGTGCAAATCCCAGTGACATAGAACAGGCCATAGAACTGGGTCTTGATGTAGTTAAGTTCTTCCCGGCAGAAGCAGCAGGAGGACTTAATATGATAAAGGCTATGTCAGCGCCTTATGTAAACATGAAGTTCATGCCCACCGGTGGTATTACCGAGAAGAATCTGTTATCTTACCTGGATTTCCCCAAAATCATTGCTTGTGGTGGAAGCTGGATGGTAAATGATGCACTTGTTAAAAATGGAGAATTTGACAAAATCAGAGATCTGACAAAAGAAGCAATAACAAAGATGCTTGGCTTTGAATTAAGACATATCGGAATTAACGCTGCCAACGAAACAGAAGCAAACGGAATAGCAGACTCCTTTGACAATCTGTTTGGATTTACGAAGAATGCCGGTAACTCATCCATCTTTGCTGGCCTTGGTATCGAGGTAATGAAGACACCTTACCTGGGAAAACATGGTCATATTGCCATAGCAACCAACTATCTGGAAAGAGCAGTTTATCATCTGGAGAGCCGTGGTTTCCATTTTGATGCAGAAACAGAAAAATTCGATAAGAATAATAAAAAAGTAGCTGTTTATTTAAAAGAAGAAATCGGTGGTTATGCAGTTCACCTTCTTCAGAAATAAGCAGAGGTAATTAAGTTAATAAAAACTATCATAGAATAAAAGTAAGCTGTCAGTGATTCTCATAGTAAGAAGAATTCTGGCAGCTTACTTTAAAATATATAGTTGAAGTAAGCCGTGAAAAATGTTTACTTAAGATAATATATAAGCTGAAGTAAATCGTGAAAAATGCTTACTTTAAATAGTTTATAAGTTGAAGTAAACCGTAAAAAATACTTACTTTGAATAATATATAAGCTGAAGTAAATCGTGAAAATGCTTACTTTAAATAATTTATAAGTTGAAGTAAACCCTGAAAAATGCTTACTTTAGATACTATATAAGCTGAAGTAAACCCTGAAAAATGCTTACTTTAGTACTATATAAGCTGAAGTAAACCGTAAAATGTTTACTTTGGATACTATATAAGCTGAAGTAAACCATGAAAATGACTTAGTAGAATTATATCTACACAATTTATAAAGCTGCTGGATAACTAATAACAAATCCAGAAGATTTGTACCTATATAGGAGGGTTAAGATGAAGTTACTGCAGGATAAGAAAGAGTTTGATGCGCTGGCATTTGGAGAAATCTTATTAAGATTATCCGCTCCCATCAATGAAAGATTAATCTCAGGGGGTGTATTTGAGAAAAGAGCAGGGGGAGCAGAACTAAATGTAGTATCCGGAATATCTCTTATGGGACTTCGAACCGGTATAATCTCAAAAATACCCAAGACAGAATTAGGGACCTTTATTAAGAATAATATACGTTTTTGCGGAGTAAGTGATGACTGGCTGATTTATGATGATAGTGAAGAGGCAAGGCTTGGACTGTATTATTACGAATATGGTGTATATCCAAGAAAGCCTACTGTCGTTTATGACAGAAAAAATGCATCGGTAAATACTATCAGGCTGGATGATATCAATGAGGAAGTATTTTCAAAGACAAGACTATTTCATACGAGCGGGATTTCACTTGCTTTATCCGGACAGGCAAGAGAAACCTCAGTTGCATTAATAAAAAAGTTCAAAGCAGCAGGAGCAGTAATATCCTTTGATGTTAATTTCAGAGCCAATCTCTGGACCGAAGCTAAGGCAAGAGAGATAATTGAGGAGATACTTCCCTATGTAGACATCCTGTTTATTTCAGAGGAGACGGCAAGAAGAACCTTCCTTAAGACTGGTGAACTTAAAGAGATCTTAAAGGAATTTGCAGCTCAATATAAGATAAGTATATTAGCTTCAACCAAAAGAACAATAATAAGTCCGAAAAAACATAACTTTACTTCCATTATTTATTGCAAAGATGAAGAAAGCTTCTATGAAGAAAAGCCCTATGAGCATATTGAAGTAGTAGATCGTATAGGAAGCGGGGATGCTTATGTATCAGGTGTGCTTTTTGGCCTTTTGGAATATGGAGACTGCAAGTCTGCTCTGGAGTTCGGAAATGCCTGCTGTGCAGTAAAAAATACAGTTTTAGGTGACCTGCCCTCTTCAGACAGGAAAGAAATAGAACGTATTATAGCTAATCATAAGGATACAGGTTATCAAAGTGAGATGAACCGGTAATAAAAGTTGTTCTTACTCAGATGAGGATTCCTAATCAGAAAGATAAGAATAATAGTTAAGATATATTATGGTGGTGACTATAAACTAAATTGAAATCATAAAATAACGTTGTACAGGCTGTGTTAAGGATATAAAGGAATAAAAAGCAGTATGCCCTAGTAGTTGAAACACATAAGACTCATTCCTCCGGCAGTTTTAAGACATAAGAATAAATAGTGTTGTAAGTTGAAATCGCTTATAGGCTAATATATTTTGAGTGATACCCAATGAAGTATAATAATGATTTGTACTCGGTATAAGTAAAGTATCAATAAGCCGGATAGTTTCTTTGTAATTAAAAGTTAAAAAACATTTTGACAAATGCCTATGTATAATTGTGTAAGGGATTAATAAAATTCCGCACTTAAGACTTCGGAATGGGTAATGATAACCCTAATTACGGCATGAAAGAACCATATCAGAAGCCGGATAAAATCAGTGGTTAGAAATGTATTTAAAGTACGCTTTTAGAAATTGAGAGAAAAATTTGAAAAACTTGAAAAAATGTGTTGACATTGATATATGGGGGTGCTATAATACATCTTGCTGACGCGCTAAAGAACATAAAAAACAGACATAATTGATAGCGTTAATGCATATGAACATTGATAACTGAACAGTATAACAACCCTGAAATTTTCTTATAAATTTCATTCAGGATTTAAGACTCCGGTCTTAATGATTGAAAAAGAACAGTATCAGAAATGATACAACCTTAAAACAGTAAAAAAGTAGTACAACTTATGTTGAACTACCGGAAATTAACGATTGTTTGAATTGGATTTGCGAAGC
>Ga0208297_1000308_pt1 | contig 116398 bp, 123 predicted proteins | sample LMS_cellobiose_e_FD_187367 | JGI IMG/M metagenome (GOLD analysis project Ga0208297, IMG submission 187367) | Rumen-fistulated moose microbial communities from Alaska, USA - LMS_cellobiose_enrichment (SPAdes) (version 2) | ecosystem: Host-associated > Mammals > Digestive system > Stomach >...
ATCGTCGTCCAGCCGCTCCAGCCGTTGCCGGAGTTGCTGCGGCGGGCCAGCACATACTGCGAGGCGTTGGCCGAGGCGGTCCACGTCACGGTGTTCTTGCCGGCCGCCGCGGTCGTGGTGACCGTTGCGATCGTGCCGGGCGTGCCTGCGATGCCGGTCACGGCTGTGCCGAAGGTCCAGGCGCCGTAGGTGCTGCCGCTGCGGCCGCGCAGGGCGTACTGATAGACCGTGCCGCCCGCCACGTTCGTGTCGGTATAGGTCCGGGCCGTCAGGGTGCTGGAGAGCACTTCCCAACTGCCCCAACTGCCGTTGCTGTTCTGGGTGCGGCGGTTCAGTTGATACTGCGAGGCGTTGGCCGAGGCCGTCCAGGTGACGGTGTTCTTGCCGGCTGCCGCGGTCGTCGTGACCGTTGCGATCGCGCCGGGGGCGCCCGCGATGCCCGTTACGGCCGAGGTGTATTTCCAACTTCCGAAGGAGTTATTGGCGTTGACGCCGCGCACGCCGTACTGATAGACGGTGCCGCCCGTCACATTCGTATCGGTGTAGGTCAGATTCGTCAGCGCGGAGGAGAGGACCTCCCAGCCGCCCCAGGCGCCGGCGCTGTCCTGCGTGCGGCGGGCCAGTTGATATTTCGTCGCGTTGACGGAGGCCGTCCAGGTCACGGTGTTCTTGCCGGCTGCCGCGGTGGCCTTGGCCGTTGCGATCGCGCCGGGGGTCGAGGTGCCGTAGGAACTTGACGAAATGTGATCCACATAATCAAGCCAGTAGGGGGAGAATTCTTCGGTTGTCTGGACTGCGTGATCGTCATTGAAGTTCCCCGGCCCGACCAGGAAGTAGCGGTAATTGGAGGGGGTTTTCCCCGCATCCCAAGTGGCGTCGAGCAGGTAGTAACTGTCGCCGAGCTGTGCGATGTTCCAGGCGTGGTTGCCCCAGCCGCTGCCGCCGTTGCCGAGGCCCGCGATCACGCGCGCATCGATGCCGGCCTCAAGCGCGAGGCGGTAGAAGAGGGTCGCATAGCCCTGGCAGACCGCTTTGTGCCGGTTCAGCGCGGCCCAGGCGGTGAATTTCAGGACGTCCTGATTGTTGTTCAGATTGTCATAATCGTAGGTGACGTTTGCGGTGATCCAATCGAAGATCGCTTTGACCTTCGTGTAGTCATCCTTGGTGTTCGAGGCGAGCCCGAGCGAGGAGACGAGCGAGGCGATCTGGGAGTTGACGGACGCCTCCTGCGAGGCGCTCGAATACCAGGTGAAAATGTAGTTGGCCGTAACGGTATAAACACCGGTATTGCTGCTATAGGAGATCAAGCCCGGATCGTCGGCCGTGCGCCAGCCGGCATACTGCCAGCGCAGCGTATCGCCCTCCTGCGGGTTCCCCGTATGCACCAGGGCCGCATCGGCCAGATCCGTTATAATAGAGCCGGTGACCTCCTCGGTGGTAGTAAAGACGATGGTGATAGCCTCGTTGCGGGCGACCAGCTGCGCGCGCAGCCCCTCGATCGCCGCTTCCACCGAGGTATAGGGGGCGGTGTAGAGGCGCGCGGGAGCGTGCTGTCCGGCTTGGGCTTCCCCCTGCCCGCCGGCGCTCACGTCGGCCGAGGTCAGAAGGTCGTCTTCCGTGACGACGTCCCGATAGAGCGGGTTGACATAAACAACGTCGCCGAGAGGGAAGGTCTGGCTTTCCTGCGCGGCGAACGCGGACATCGGCAGCACGCCCATCATCAGCGCGAGCGCCAGCAGCAGGCCGAGCAGCCGCCGTGCGGTTGTGGTTTGGGCTTTCATAACGGCACCTCCAAACAGAATCGAACGATTGGATCGGAGCAAAGGACAGAAATTACCACATTCATGATAACAAAAAAGGGAATGGAATACAAGGGGATGGCCTCATTTTTCACGAACCGTGCCGCATCCCGCACATGCAGAGGACGCCCGCGCCGCAGAATGCTCTGCGGCGCGGGCGTCCCGTTTTCGGTCGGGAGCGGCTCACGGCTCCCCGATCAGGCTGCGCACGATCGCGCCCGCCATCACGAGACCCGCGGCGGACGGCACGAACGAAACGCTTCCCGGCAGCGAGCGGCGGTCGGGGTCCGAGGCCTCGAAGCGGTGCGGGCGCGGCGCCTCGCGCGAATAGACGACCTGCACGCCGCGCACGCCGCGCTTTCCCAGTTCGCGGCGCATCACGCGCGCCAGCGGGCAGACGGCCGTCTCCGAGATGTCCGCCACGCGAAAGCCCGTCGGGTCGAGTTTGTCTCCCGCGCCCATCGCGCTGATGACGGGCACGCCCGCTGCCTTGGCGCGGCAGATGAGTTCGAGTTTCGCGGTGACCGTATCCACGCAGTCGGCCACGTAGTCGTAGGCGGCGAGATCGACCGCATCGGCCGTTTCGGGCAGGTAGAAGATCTGCCGCGCGTCGACGGTGCAGTCGGGGTTGATGTCCGCGATGCGTTCGCGCAACACCTCCACCTTCGGCCGCCCGAGCGTGGAGTGCAGCGCGAGGATCTGGCGGTTGAGATCGGTCGGGGAGACGACGTCGCGGTCGAAGAGGGCGAGCCGGCCCACGCCCGCGCGCGCCAGCGCCTCGGCGCAGAAACCGCCCACGCCGCCCACGCCGAACACGGCGACGGACGCCTGCCGCAGCCGCGCCAGGCCCTCGTCGCCGAGCAGCAGGCGGGTGCGCTCGAATTGCGCTTTCATGAGCGTCCCTCCTTTCGGCGCAGCGAGGAGAAAAACTCCGCGAGCAGCGCGGCGCTTTCTTCGGCGAGCACGCCGCCGCGCAGGCGCACAGGGCGGCCGAAACCGACCTTGCTCAAATCCATCTGCGAGCCCATGCAGCCCGCCTTTTCGTCGTAGGCGCCGAACACCACGCGGTCGATGCGCGCGTTGAGGATCGCGCCCGCGCACATCGGGCAGGGCTCGAGCGTCACATAGAGCGTGCAGCCCTCGAGCCGCCAGCCGCCGAGCGCTTCGCAGCCCGCGGCGATCGCGTTGATCTCGGCGTGGCCGAGGGCGGTCTTCCTCGTCTCGCGCGTGTTGCGCCCGCGGGCGACCACGGCGCCGTCTTTGACGAGCACCGCGCCGATCGGCGCCTCACCCTCCCCGAGGGCCAGCCGCGCCTCCTCGAGCGCCAGGCGCATCATCGCTTCGTCGGCTGTCATGCAGTCACCCCCAGATACAGGATACACGCCCACGAAAGCAGCATCGCGGGCGTGAGAAAAAACGCGCGGCAGGCGGCCGCGCCGTCCGGTTTCGGGAAACACGGCCGCGCGGCCCGCGCCGCGGGCAGCGCGATCACCGCCGCGACCGCGGCAAGGAGCAGCGGGAGATCCGCCGCGCGGCGCAGCAGCAGGAGCCCCGCGGCATTGTAGAGGATGTGCAGCGCGACCGGAAGGCGCAGCCGCCCCGTCTGCTCCGCACAAAAAGCGAGCGCCAGCCCCGAGAGGAACGCGAGCGGCCAGCGCGCGGGCTGGAGATGGATCAGCGCGAAAAGCGCGCCCGAGGCCGCGATCGCAAAGCGCGCGCCGTAGGGGCGCAGGATGCGCAGCAGCACGCCGCGAAACGCCCACTCCTCCAAAATCGGGGAGACGAGCGCCGCGTTGGCGGCATAGAGAAGGACCGAAGCCGTCCCCTGCGGCAAGGGCGCCTCAGCCTGCGCGAGGCCGAAGCGGGAGAGCAGCCCGAACAAAGCGGCGGAGAGAAGGACCCCGCAGCCCGCCGCGCCGAAAAAGAGCAGCGCGAGCGACCACAGCGGCGCGCAGCCGCCATCTTTGCGCGGGGGCGTACCGGCAGGCGAAAGCCGCGAGAGCGCCCAAAACGGCGCCAGCAGGCCCGCCGCCGTGCCGAGAAGTTGCGCGGCCTGCGCGCCGAGGACCGGCGCCAAAAGCGCCGGCACGGCGCTGCCGAGGGCGGCCGCGGCGAGCACGCAGAGCGCGCACAGGCCGGAGAGCCGCCGCAGATCGCCGTTCACAGCACCGTCACGCATGCGATCTCGGGGCGGTTGTGGATGCGGGGGACGAGCCCGTCGTTCCCGAGCCCGCGCGAGAGGATCATCCGCGGGCGGTCGCCGTACTGGCCGGCGGTATACCGCGGCAAAAAGCCCTGCCCGGGCGCGAAGAGCCCGCCGACGCCCGGCAGGCGGATTTGCCCGCCGTGGGCGTGGCCCGCAAAGAGCAGATCGAAGTCGAAGCGGCGGTAGGAGCGCGCCCCGATGCAGCCGAACAGTTCCGGGAAATGCGTCAGCACGATGCGAAGCCCGTCCTTTTGGGCGAGTTCGAGCAGCGCCGCGTCGTTGTCGGGGTATTGGCAGGTGTGCAGCATCGCGCGCAGGTAGTCCGCGCGGCGCAGGCCGATCTTTTCGGCCAACCCGAGGATGTGCACGGGCGTGCCCTTGATCACGGTGTCGCGCAGTTCGTCGCAGAGTACCTGCGCCCCCGCCTCCAGGTAGAGGGAGAGCAATTCGTGCATGCGGCCCGAGCGCTGTTCGTGGTTGCCAGGCACCAGGTAGACCGGCGCGACCGCGCAGAGCGCCCCGATGGTCTGCGCCGTTTCAAACAGGTTGCGGCAGTCGGAACTCACGGTGTCGCCGGGCATCACGATCAGGTCGGGGTCGAGCGCCGCGACGGTCTTGAGCAGGCGGCGGTTGCGCATGCCGAAGGATTTCCCGTGCAGGTCGGCGAGCGAGACGATGCGAATCGGCTCGGGCAGCCCCTTCTCAAAGGCGTACCGCTCGACCGTGAGGGCGTTTTCCTCCCACAGGCAGTAGGCGGCCGCCGCTGCGGCGCCCGCGCCGAGGATGAGCGTTCGTTTCTTCATGGCGGTTCCTTTCCTTGCGTTGTAAAAATGCCGCGTCGAATGGATCATTTCTCCGCCGCGCGCTTCTGCGGGCGCTTGCGCACCGACCAGCCGAAGGTGCCGAGTTCGCGCCCGAGCGCACGGTAACTGCCGTGGGTGTAGGCGATCAGCCCCGCTTTTTCGAGCGAGAGGCGTCCCGTTGCGTCGAGGTACGATTCCTCGACGCGCACGGCGAGGATATCGGCCAGAAACAGGTCGTGGCTGCCGAGGGGGATGCGCTCGAACACTTTGCATTCGAGGGCGAGCGGGCTGTCGGCGAGCACGGGGACGTTCACCTCGCTGCCCGGTTCGGTCGCAAGGCCGCAGGCGGCGAACTTGTCCTCGTCGCGCCCGCTCTTCACGCCGCAGTAGTCGACGGCGCGCAGCAGGGATTCGGTCGTCAGGTGCAGAACGAATTCGCCCGTCTCGCAGAGCAAGCCGTGGGAATACCGCTCGGGCCGCACCGAGATATAGGTGCGCGGCGGCTGCGAACAGACGATCCCCGTCCAGGCGACCGTGAGGATGTTGGGGGTTTCTGCGCTGCCGCAGGTCACGAGCGCTGCGGGCAGCGGCGAGAGTTGGGCGCTTCCCTTCCAGATGAGTTTGGACATGACAGAGACTCCTTTCAATCGGCCTGCGCGCGGCCGAGCAGGATCACGGCCGTCAGGATCAGCGCGATGCCGCACAGTTTCTGCGCCGTGACGGCCTCGTGCCACACGAGAAAGCCGATCAGCGCGCCGACGGCGGGCTCCACGGTGACCAGGATGGCGGCGCGGCCCGTTTCGACGCCCGAGAGGCCCGCCGTGTAGAACAGATACGGCAGCACGCACGCGAACAGCGCGATGCCGAACGCGGCCGCGGCGCCCCGCGGGCAGAGCGCAGCCGAAAACGGGACAGGGTTGCGCTCCAGCGCGCACAGGACCAGCGCGCCCGCCGCCGCGAAGCCGAAGGTGTAGACCGTGATCGTCTCGGTGTGCAGGGTGCGCAGGGCGATGCGCCCGAAGATGCTGTAGGCGGCGTAGCCGAGGCCCGCCCCCAGCCCCAGCAGCAGCGCGCGCAGGCCGATGCGCTCCCCCGAGGAGAGCAGCCCCGTCACAAGCACGCAGCCCGCGATCGTGAGCAGCAGGGCGGCGAGTTTCTTCGCCGTGAACCGCTCGGAGAACAGCAGCGCCGACAAGATCAGGATGAAAACAGGCGAGGTGTAGAGCAGCACAACGGCGACGGCCACGCCCGCGGCCTCAATCGCGCCGAAGTAGCACCAACTGAAGAACAGCAAACTGACGAGACCCGTGCCGAGCAGGACGGGGACGTCTTGCCGGCGCAGACGCAGGCGCTCGGGCGCGCGGATCGCGAGCCAGCCGGCCAGCAGCAGGAAGGCCAGCCCCGTGCGCAGCGCCACGATCTGCAGCGAGGAGAGCCCCAGCGCCGCGAGCGGGCGCAGGAACAGCGAGATGCACCCCCACAGCACGCCTGCCGCGATGATCGAGAGTGTCGCTTTTCGCTGGGACAAAGGGATCAGGTCCTTTCAGTTGCGGAGTTTCGGATCGGCGCCGATGCCGGCGGCGCGCAGATGGGAGAGCAGCGGCGGCAGCACGGCGGCGTAGAGAACGCTGGTGACAATGCCGGCGAGATAGCGCCACACGAGCGCGCCGAAGACATAGGCGCGGCTGTAGTAGTGGTAGAGCAGGGCGTCGATCGCCATCACGGCGGTGTTGATCGTGGTGACGACAAGCGCGCTCACAATGATGACGAGCAGCAGGTTTTTGCGGTTTGAAAGATCGAGCCGCTTCGCCGCCGCGCCGACGATCAGGCCGCGCACGCCCGCGGGCAGGATCCAAAGCAGCGTTGTCGGCGTGAAGCCGTAGGTGAGCAGTTGGGCGAGAAACGCGCCGATCAGGCCGACGCCGCACCCCGTCGCGGGGCCGTAAAGCAGCGACGCGAGCAGGATCGGCAGGGCGTCGAACGTGATCTTCATGTTGACAAGGCGCACGGTGAGATAAAGGCTCAGCAGCACGTGCAGGGCGATCAGCATGGCGGAGATGACGAGACGGCGGGTTTTCATGAGACGGTTCCTCCTTTTTGCGGGCGTCCGCCCGCGGCCGAACGGCACAGGAGGGTTCGGATGAAAAAATCCCCTCGTTGCGCAGCCCGTCGCTCGCAAGAGGGGAAATCCGCGCCGGATCGGCGGGAACTGCACTTGCGCCAGCGGGATGCGGCGGCGCCGGCGCGCGGTTTCCCCGGGAAACCGCGCCTGCCCGACGGACAACTCCCCGTCCCGCCGGGCAACGGCTGCAGCCTACTCTGCCGTGTTTGAACTTGTGCTTTCAGTATACGGGATCGCGCGCCGTTATGCAAGAGGCGCGCGAAGATTTTCGCTCACCCGAATCGGCGGAGGATCTCCTCTTCGCAGTCGGAAAGGATCCTTTCCACCGGCGCGCCCTCGAGATCGAGCCCCGTCGCCTTCACCAGCTCAACGTCCCGAATGCCGTAGAAATTCCGCGCCAGCGCCTTGACATAGCCGAAGCCGTAGTCCTCGGGAAAGAACGCTCCCCCCGCGGTCGTGACGTAAATCAGCCTGCGTGCCCGGCAGAGGCCCTGCGGGATCCCCTCCTCCGTATACCGGAAGGTGACGCCGACCGCGTTGATCTGCTCGAAATACGCCTTCAGGGCCGCGGGAAACGACAGATCCCAGAACGGTGCGGCGATCACGATTTCATCGGCTTGGGAAAACTGTCGGGCAAGCGCGAAGAGGGGGTGGGCGAAATTCCCTTCTGCAAGAAGGCGGTCCCGCGCGCGGAGAAAGTCCTCGTCGACGGCAGGAAACACGCATTCGGCCAGTTTCAGTTCCGTGGCGGGCGCATGGATCGCCGCAAGAAGGCGGTTCGCCAATCGCGCGGTTCGGGAGTCGGCCCGAACGCAAGCATTTACAAACAAGACCAAGGCACAGGTTCCTTTCTTTCTTCGGCCCGATGGATGCGCGCCGCTGCGGCGTCCGATGCCGTTTAACAGCCCTTTCCGAAGAGCGCGCGCACCTCTCCCGTCATATAGAGCGAGCCGAAGGCGCACACCGGCGCGCCGTCCGCCAACTCGTCCGCGATGGCTGCGGCGTCGGACAGGCGCTCGGCTGCGAGCGCGCGCACGCCCAGCCCGTGCAGCAGGTCCGCCAGTTCGTGCGGCGGCATCGCGCGCGGGTCGTCGATCGGGACGGCCACGGCTGCGAGCGCCCGGCCGGAGAGGATCGAGAGCACGCTCTGCACGTCCTTGTCCCGCATCATGCCGAGCAGGAAGACGATGCGCCGTTCGCCGAAAACGCCCTGCAGGGCTTCGACGAGGGCGCGGGCGCACTGTGGGTTGTGTCCGCCGTCCACCAGGAACGGCGGCTCCTCGCGCAGCAGTTCAAACCGGCCCGGCCAGCGCGCCGCGGCGAATCCTTCGCGGATCGCCGTTTCCGGCAGGGCGAACCCGCGCGCCTTGAGCGCACCGATCGCCTCAAGCGCGGTCGCGGCGTTGCGCAACTGGTAGTCGCCCGCGAGCGGGAGATGCAGGGAGCGGTGCGAGCGGTAGGAGAACGTCTGCCCATGCAGCGAGCGCGTCTCGGAGCGGATCTGCGAAAAATCCGTGCGCACGAGCGCGGCGCGTTTTCGGGCGCAGGTTTCCTCCACTACGCGGCGCACGCGGGCGTCGGCGTCGTAGAGCACGACGGGGCAGCCCTCCTTAATAATGCCGGCCTTTTGTGCGGCGATCTCCTCCACGGTGGAGCCGAGCACCTGTGTGTGGTCGAGCCCGATGTTCGTGAGGATGCTGACGGCGCTTTGTTCGATCACATTCGTCGCATCGAGCAGGCCGCCGAGCCCGACCTCGAGCACGACGGCGCCGCACCCCTCGGCCGCGAAGTGCAGAAAGGCGACGGCCGTCATGCGGTCGAAGGCCGCGAGCGGCAGGCCGAGGCGTTCCTCCGCCTCTTGCACGCGCGCGGCGTATGTGCAGATCGCCTCGGAAGGGATCGCCTCGCCGTCGATGCGCACGCGTTCCGACCAGTCGACGAGATGCGGCGAGGTGTAGAGTCCCGTGCGGTATCCGGCCGCCTGCAGGACGCTTGCGACGAGGGCCGAAACGGAACCTTTCCCGTTCGTCCCCGCGATGTGGACACAGGAAAGGCCCTTGTGGACGTCGCCGAGTTCGGCCATCAGCCGGCGCATGCGGTCGGCCGGGGGGTGGTAATCGCTCGCGCGTTTCTCGAGCAGATAAGAGATCGCCTGCTGCCGGGTCATGACGGTTCACCTCGCAACGCCGTTGTTCGAACCCCATTATAGCATACCGCCCACCGTTTGACGCAAAAAATTTTCGCGTTGCATCCAAAGCGAAAATCGGGTATGCTGATAAAAACAAAAGGAGGGGTCTTTATGCAGATGCAGGATCGGACGCTGCGGGACTTTTGCGCCGAAACGGCTTCGAAATCGGCAACGCCGGGCGGCGGCAGCGTGGCGGCGGCGGTCGGGGCGCTCGGCGCGGCGCTCGCGCAGATGGTCGCCTCGCTGACGGTGGACAAGGCGGGTTTTGAGGCCGTGCGCGAGGAGATGCGGCAGGTCCTCGAGGAGGGGACGCGGCTGCGCCGGCGCCTGTTGGACCACATCGACGAGGACTGCGCCGCCTACCGGGGTTACATGCAGGCCCTCTCTCTGCCGAAGGCGACCGAGGAGGAAAAGGCCGCGCGCCGCGCCGCGCTGCGCGCAGCGGCCAAAACGGCGACCGACGTGCCGATCTCGATCGCGGAAGACGCGCTGGCGACGATGCCGCTCACGCAGGCGGTCGTGCTGCGCGGGAACCGTTCTGCCGTGACCGACGGCGCCATGGCCGCCCTCCTCGCACGTGTTGCGATCCGCTCGGCCGTGCTCAATGCGCGCATCAATCTGCCCGCCCTCGGAGACGCCGCGCTTGCGGCGCAATATGAGGCGCAGTGCGTCCGCCTCGAAGCCGAGGCCGAAGAACAGGAGCGCGCGATCCTCGCCGCGGCCGCGGGCTGAAGACGATCCGTGCCGCACCGCGTCGAAAAAAACATCTTGCTTTTTCAAAGGGACTGTGCTATACTATGCTCTGCACCCAAATACCGCGGGGTAGAGCAGTTGGTAGCTCGTCGGGCTCATAACCCGGAGGTCAGGTGGTTCAAGTCCCCTCCCCGCAACCATAAAAAAGCAGTCCGCCCATTCGGGCGGACTGCTTTTTTGCGGATGCGGGACGCCGTCACCCGCGGGAAGAGGCGGGCGAAGACCACGATTTGCCCAAACTTCCCTCTTCGTAGAAGGGGAGGAGGTGGCGGGTCGTGCGCATCGAGGTGCGCTCCAGGTGGGATCGCATGGCGGCCTCGGCCTCCTCGGGGTTTCGCTTCCGGATGGCGTCCACGATCTTTTGGTGCTCCTCGATCACATCTCGGGCCTGCTCCACGTTGTCGAAGGCGGAAAGCGTCTCGAACCGCAGGAAATGGTCGCGCAGGGTTTCGATTTCCTGCAGCATCCAGCGGTTGCCCGCCGCCTCGAAGATGCGCGCATGAAACGAGCGGTCCAGCCGGTACATCAGTTTTGCATTGCAGTGGGCGCAGTTTTCCCGCATCTCCTGCAGCACGTCCTCCACGGCGCGCAATTGATCCGGTTTCCAGCGCAGCGAAGCGAGGCGGCAGCCCGCCTGCTCCAGGAAATACCGCGCCTCCATGATCTGTGCGGCGCGGGCGTCCGTGATCGGGATGACCTCAAAGCCTCTTCCCCGAAAAAACGCGACGTAGCCCTCCTGCTCCAACTGCAGCAGCGCCTCCCGCACGGGGGTGCGGCTGATCCCCAGTTCGCCGCAGATCGCATCCTGCGAATACACCGTGCCGACTTTCAGTTTGTGGTACAGGATCCCGTCTTTAATCAGGTGGTAAGCCTGTTCTTTGAGCGTCAAGGATGAGATCTCGTGCGTCCCAAGCAGGCCGATCCGTTTTGCTTCCACGCCGTTGTTTCCCCCATTCGTTTGCAATGTCAATCCCAATATATAATATATCGCCAAAAGAATCAAGACGATCTTTCCCGTTCGGAAGGCTGTCGGGGCAGGGAATCGATCGGTTCGGGCGAACGATTCGATTTTTCGAAAAAGAAATGCCGCGGGCGCCCCCTTTGCAAAAAGGGATGGAAACTCCCGGATCGCGCGCGGCGGCGGGCCGTGTTCCGGCATCCGTGCGGCCGGCGATCCAATCACTGGGAAGTTAATATTTTACAAAAAAGAAAATGGACAGGGCCCTAAAACTGTGATATATGTTATGTGTAATATATTTATAAAACGGAAAGGAGTTTTTTCCGCATGCGAATCAGCGCGATCCAGATGGATATGAGGCTGTCCGATCCCGCTTACAACTTCGACCGCGCCGAAACGTTGATCCGCGCTGCCGCGGGCGGTTCGCCGGATGTGATTTTGCTGCCCGAAACCTGGAACACGGGGTTTTTCCCAAAGGAGGACCTTCCCTCCTGCTGCGATCGGGACGGCGCCGAAGTGCGGCGGCGTATCGGCGCGCTGGCGAGGGAATACGGCGTCAACATCGTGGCGGGTTCCGTCTCCAACCGCAGGTCCGACGGCATCTACAATACCGCGTTCGTGTTTGACCGCAGCGGCGCCTGCATCGCGCACTACGACAAGACGCACCTGTTCACGCCCAGCGGCGAGCACGAGTATTACCGGCGCGGCGAGCGCCTGTGCACGTTTCTGCTCGACGGCAGAAAGTGCGGGCTGATCATTTGCTACGATCTGCGGTTTCCCGAACTGGTGCGGACGCTGGCGCTGGCGGGGATCGACCTGTTGTTCCTTCCAGCGCAGTGGCCTGCGATCCGCCGGTACCATTGGGAGACGCTGGTCGCCGCGCGCGCCATCGAGAACCAGATCTTTGTGGCGGCCTGCAACTCCTGCGCCGCCGATACGAAGTGCGGCGGTTCGTCGCGCATCCTCGATCCCTGGGGCGAGGTGCTTGCCGCAGCGGACGATCGGGAAACCGTCATCACGGCCGAACCGGACTTCTCCGTGATCGAGAAGATCCGTTCCTCCATCAACGTATACCGGGACAGAAGACCGCAACTGTACGACGTGCAGCGGGTTTCCGCCGCGCAATCCAGCGACCAGTGAAAAGGAGAGATTTGTTTTGAACTGCATGCGCTTCACCCTGCACAAGGCGGGAAAAGCAGAGGAAATCCCCATTGAGTTCGATTGCCTGTTCGCCATCGGCTACGCCGGGCGCAGCATGGAAAAGACGATGGCGCACATCCGCGAACTGGAGGAACACCTGGGCGTTCCCGCGCCGAAAAAAATCCCCACGATCTTCCAGATGTCCGTCCAGAACCTCACGCAGGACCGCGACCTCTGGTTTGTGGGAGAGAACACCTGCGGCGAGGTGGAGTATATGATCCTCACGCAGGGCGACCGGCTCTACATCGGCATCGGCAGCGACCACACAGACCGCAAACTGGAGAGCGTCAGCGTCCCAAAGGCCAAACAGGTCGCGCTCAAACCCATCGGCCGCGACATCTGGGACTATGAGGACGTAAAGGACCATTGGGACGGCATCCGCCTGCGCTCCTATCAAACCGTCGGCGGCAAAGAGTCCCTCTATCAGGACGGCAGCCTCGCAGACATCCTTCCGGTGGAGTTTTTGCTCAACGAACTGAAAACCCGCATCGGCAACGTATCCCACAGCGTGATCTTTTCCGGCACCGTGCCGGCGTTGGACGGATTCCGATACGGCGACAACTTCCGCTGCGAGATGATTGACGACGTATTGGGGCGCAAACTGACCTTGGATTACAACATCCATGTGATTCCGGAGGAGGAAAGATGAAAATGAAACGTTTTCTGACCGTGACCCTTGCGATCGCCATGATCCTCGCGCTTGCGGCGTGCGGCGGCAGCGGGTCGTCCGCGCCGGCCCCCGCTTCCGGCGGGCCGTCTCCGTCGGCGAGCGCCGCGCCGGGGCCCGCGGCGAGCGCGCCGGAGCAGACCTTCAAGATCAAACTCGGCACCACCGGCAACGAGGAACACCAGTCCACCATCGCGGCCAATTTCTTCAAGGAAAAGGTGGAGGAACTCACCGGAGGCGGGATCACCGTCGAGGTGTTCCCCAACTCGTCGCTCGGCAGCGAACGCGAGATGTCCGAGGGTGTCAAGCTCGGCACGCTCGAGATGACGATCGTCACGACCGACGGTACGCTTCCCGCATGGGTGCCGGAGACGCAGGTGCTCTCTATCCCCTATCTGTTCGCAAGCAAGCAGCAGGCTTATGCCGTGCTCGACGGGACGCTGCAGCCGTATTTCGAACCGCTGTTCGAGGCGCAGGGCTTCAAGCATCTCGCGTTCTGCGAATTGGGCTTCCGCCACTTCACGAACAACGTGCGCGAGATCAAGTCCGCCGAGGACATGAAGGGATTGAGCATCCGCGTGCAGGAAGCGCCGATCTGGTTCGCGCTGATCGACTCCCTCGGCGCCACCGCGACGCCCGTGGCGTTCAACGAACTGTACACCGCGCTGCAGCAGAACATGGTGGACGGGCAGGAGAACCCGATCCCCTCCATCGCCAGTTCGCGCTTCAACGAGGTGCAGAAGTACATGTGCCTCGACGGCCACACCTACGCCGCCGAGAGCATCCTGATCGGCCTGGAGTTCTACAACGGCCTTCCGGCCGAATATCAGGCCGCCGTTGAGGAGGCCGCGCGGTACGCCGGCGAGCAGCAGCGCAAGACCGTCGATTCCAACGAGCAGAAGCAGTTGGCCGACCTGAAAGCGGCGGGCATGATCGTCTGCGAGGATCCCGACATCGCGTCTTTCCAGGCCGCGACCGCGGATCTGCCCAACCGTCCCGAGGTCCAGGCGCTGGTCGATCCGGCCCTGGTGCAGATGGTGCGCGACGCCGTCGCCGTGATCGGCTGACCGTTCGGTCCCGCCGGGGCAGATCGGCTTTGCCCCGGCGGGTTTCTGGCGCACATGGGGACAGGAGAGGGAACTATGAAAACGATCGACAGATACCTGACGATGCTGGTGCGGCTTGTGATCGGCGCGGCGCTCATCGTACTGTTTGCGGTGGCGTTCGGCACGGTCGTCGGCCGCGCGTTTTTCCGCGCGTCGATGGGCTGGTCGCAGGATGTGATCCGCCTTTGCTTTACCTATATCATCTATCTCGGCGCCGCGTATTGCGTCCGCGAGAAGGGGCACCTCAACATTGATTTCGTGCTCGGCATGATGAAGCCGCGCGTCCGCAGGATCGTGGAATTGGTCATCCATATCGCGCTGCTGGCGTTCTTCGTTTTCATCGTCTGCTACGGCGCAAAGTTCGTCGGGACGGGCAGTTCCCAGAAGTCGCCCTATCTGATGATCCCGATGAAATACTATTACGGCGGCATCCCGATCTCCGGCGTCCTGATGTTTTTCTACATGCTGGAGCAGGTCGTGGATGAGATCTGCGCACTGGCTCGCGGGGAAGGGGGCGCCGAAGCATGACGATCATCCTGTGCCTGTTTTTGCTGTTCTTCATCGGCGTGCCGATCTGCTACGCGCTGGGGCTCGTCTCCCTGGGAAGCCTGGTTCTTGACGGCATCCCCCTGATCGTGGTGGTGCAGCGGATGTTCACCGGCGGCGACAGCATCGCCCTGATCGCGATCCCGCTGTTCATGCTCTCGGGCGAACTCATGTTCCGCGGCGGCATGTCCAAGCGCATGGTGGATTTTGCCGACACGCTGCTCGGGCATTTTCCCAGCGGCCTCGCCATGGTCAGCATCCTCGCGTGCATGTTCTTCGCGGCGATCACCGGCTCGGCCATCGCCGCCACGGCGGCGATCGGCGGCATCATGATCCCGCTGATGAAGGAGCGCGGCTACAATTACACGTTTTCCGCGCCGCTGTTGGCCTGCGGCGGCTCGATCGGGCCGATCATCCCGCCTTCCATCCCGCTGCTGGTCTACGGCGTGCTGGCCAGCGTCAGCGTGGCCGATCTCTTCATCGGCGGCGTGATCCCGGGCGTCCTGATGGGGCTCGGCCTGATGGTTTTCAGTTATTTCGTCGGCAAAAAGCGCGGGTACAAGGGCCGCGACAAGCGGGCCTCCCTGCGCGAGATCCTGCATGCGGCAAAGGATGCGCTGCTGGCGCTGTTCATGCCGGTCATCATCCTCGGCGGCATCATGAGCGGCTACTTCACCCCCACCGAGGCGGGCTCGATCGCCGTGTTTTACGCGCTGGTCGTCGGCGCGCTCGTCTACCGCGAACTCCATCTCAAAGAGATCTGGCAGTCCTTCGTCAACGCCTCGAAAAGCACGGGGCAGATCCTGATCATCGTAGCGCTGGCGTCGCTGTTCTCGTGGGTGATCACGGTCGCGCAAGTCCCGCAGACCGTCAGCGCGTTTTTGCAGACGAACATTCAGAGCAAGATCGGCATGCTGCTCGTCATCAACGTGATCCTGCTGATTGCGGGCACGTTCATCGACACGACGAGCGCGATCGTCATCTTCGCGCCGCTGTTCATCCCGATCTGCAAAACGCTCGGCGTCAACCTGGTGCATTTCGGCATGATCATGGCCGTGAACCTGACGATCGGCATGTGCACGCCGCCGCTCGGCGTCTGCCTGTTTGTTTCCAGTTCCATCGCAAAGATCTCCCTCAAGGACCAGATGCACGACCTGCTGCCCATGCTGGCGGTCCTGATCGTCGTTTTGCTGATGGTGACCTACATCCCGGGGCTCACGCTCTGGCTTCCGGGCCTGTTTCACTGAGCGCGCCCCGCGGGCGGCCGCAGAAAAAAAGAATCCCTTGTCTGCGCCGGTTTTCGGCAGACAAGGGATTTTTTTGTTTTTCCCGCGGCAGCGTCAAAACACCGCGCAGCCGCGCTGCCGGACTTCCCGCATCCGGTTCAGGGCGGTGTCGGCGTCCTGGAAAATGTCCCCTTCGGGCTTTTCCCGATCCGAAAAGGCGACGCCGACGCTCAGCGAAAGCGGGATCAGGTCGCCCTGCGCGTCGCCGAGGGCCTCGTTGACCCGTTCGACTTTTTTGAACACGAGATCGCGCATGGCGTTGGTGACCCGCGTCATGATGACGGCGAACTCGTCCTCCTTCAGGCGGCAGATGTCGTCCACGGAGCGGAAATTGCCGCGCAGCACGTCGGCGACCCGCAGGATGAGGTGGTCGGCGTATTCGCGGCCCTTCGCCTGCTTGATCGCGGCGTAGTCGTCGATATCCGCGATCATGACCGCGATGTGATCCTGGTCGGAATCGTGGTACAGGATATCGAACGCGCTGTGGTTGTATAGCCCCGTCAGGGGATCGTGCAGCGCGTCGTAGGTCCGTTGATCCCGCTTGCTGTTCTTTCCGGCCTTCTGCAATTTCAGTTCGCGCAGTTTGCGGTCGACCATAAAGCGCTCAAAATCAGCCGCGGGCAGCGGCGGCGAAAAATAATACCCCTGCGCGATGTCGCACCCCATGTTTTTGAGGGCGAGCATTTGTTCGGCGGTCTCTACGCCCTCTGCGATCGTCGGCACGCCCAAAGATTCCGCGAGCCGGATCACGGCCTCGAGCAGGCGGGTGTCTTTGCGCTCCCGAAAGGCGTTGCGGACGAACTGCAGATCGAGTTTGAGCGCGTCGATGGGCAGCGTGGAGAGCATATTGAGCGAGGAATAGCCCGAGCCGAAGTCGTCCATCTCTACGCGAAACCCGTTTTCCCGCAGTTGCCGGACCTTCTCGACGATCTGCGCGGAATCCTCCGTATAGGCCGATTCCGTGATTTCCAGCAACAGGTGCCGGCGGTCCAGTTCGTTTTCTTCGATGAGGCGCTGCATCTTCTCCACAAAATCGGGGTCGTACAGGTCGATGCGGGACGCGTTGACCGAGATGGGGATCGAAATATCGAGGCGTCCCTTCCAATCTTTCATCTGGGCCGCCGCCTCGCGCCAGACGTAACTGTCCAGTTCCCGGATCAGCCCGTTTTTCTCGAAGAGCGGGATAAATACGCCCGGGCTGACCATGCCGAACTGCGGATGCTTCCAGCGGACGAGCGCCTCGGCGCTGCTCAAAACCGGCTCCTCCGGCCGGATGTCGAACTTGGGCTGATAATAGACGGAAAACTGCTTTTCGCGGATCGCGGCCGGGAAATCGTCGATCAACTGCTCGGCGAAGACTTCGGAGCGATGCAGGGAGTCGTCGTAGAAGCCGACGGCTTTCGTAAAACCGCTTTTCACCGCGTCGGCCGCCATCTTCGCGCGGTCGAACCGGCGCTCGATGTCGATGGTCTTATCCACGTCGGAATACACGCCCATGCGCAGGCGCACGCGGTTCTCCCGCGCGCCATCGCCCCCGAGCACAACGGAGGCGCGCTCGAGGATCTCGTCGTAGTCGGAGCGATGCGGGCAGTACACGAGGAAGGTGTCCGCTTCGCGCCGGCACACGATGCCGCCCGACTCCTGTACGGCCTCGCGGACGACCTCGGCGATCTGTTTGAGCACCTCGTCGCCGTAGGCTTTTCCGTAGCGCTCGTTGATCATGTGGAAGTGGTTGATGTCGATCACGACGGCGTCGGTGGAAAGCGCTTTGTGATAGGCGTCGAACTGCGCGGCATAGCGGTAGAAGAATTCCCGGTTGTACAGCCCCGTCAACCGGTCGCGTTCCGTCCAGCGCAGGATGTCCCGGTCCTCAAACAGTTCGATGGTGCGCAGGATGCGGGCGAGCACGACTTTGGGCTGCGGATAGGGCTTGGGGATAAAATCGGTTGCCCCCAGCGTCAGGCTCTCCACCTCGGCTTCTTTTTCGGCCGTCATCACGATCACCGGCAGCCGCGCCCCGCGCGGGTCCGACTTGATCCGGTGCAGCACCTCCAGCCCGTGCAGGTCCGGCAGGTTCAGATCCAGAAGGATCAAACTGATGGTATCGGCATGGGCTGCGGCGATCCGCAGGGCTTCCTCCCCGGATGCGGCGAGCAGGATATCGTATGTATCCCGGAGCATGAAGGTGAGGAGCTCCTGATTGACGGGCTCGTCCTCAACGACCAGGATCCGGCGCTTTCCGTTTGAAGAATGGAACTTCAAATGACGCTCGGGCATGTGGCTGCAAACCTCCTCATCTTCCGCCAAGATCCGTTTTTGCCATGTTTTTTTCGGCGCGGCGGTTCGGTTTGTTCGCTTTTACAGAACTATTATAAAGCCTTTGGTGAACAAACGCAATCGTTTTATCCGCCAAATCTTTGTTGCTTTATCCCGGAAAGCGGAATATGCAGCCGCGGCGCCCCCGCGCGCGAAGGAACCCGGAGAAACGGCAGGCGCGCCGCCCGGTCGGTTTGGACAGAGCGGCACGCCGTGCGGATCATGCGGTTTCGGCGCTTGGGGGCGCCTGTTTCGGAAAGGCGGTCAGTCCGACAGCGCGAGACGCGCCGCCGCCTGCGCGTGGATCAGCGTCGTATCGAAGACGGGCAGGTCGACGTCCCGCTGCCGGATCAGCAGCCCGATCTCCGTGCAGCCGAGCACGACGCCCTGCGCCCCGCGCCGCCGGAGGGATTCGATCACATCAAGGCAGGCCCGCCGCGATTCCCCGCGGATCTCGCCGAGGCAGAGTTCGCGGTAGATGATGTCGTTGACCGTGTCGATGTCGCCGCCCTGCGGTGTGAGCACGCCGATGCCGGCCTCGGTCAGTTTGTCCCGATAGAAGGGCTCCGTCATGGTGTAGCGGGTGCCGAGCAGGCCGGCCTGCGCAATGCCGGCTTCCCGCAGGGCCTGCGCGGTCGCCTGCGCGATGTGCAGGATCGGGATGCCGACCCGCCGCTGCATCGCGGGGACGGATTTGTGCATCGTGTTCGTGCAGATGGCGAGGAAATCCGCGCCCGCCCGCTCCAGGCGCACGGCGGCGTCCGTCATCAGGTCGGCGGCGGCCTCCCAGTCGCCGCGGGACTGGCATCGCTCGACCTCGTCGAAGTCGACGCTGTACAGCAGGATCTTTGCGGAATGCAGGCCGCCGAGGGCCTGCTTGACCGCCTCGTTGATGACCCGGTAGTAGGTCACGGTGCTCTCCCAACTCATGCCGCCGATCAAGCCGATCGTTTTCATCGAAATCCTCCCGTCAATCCCGCGCGGGCACGATCTCCAGCCAGTACCCGTCGGGGTCGTGGATGAAATAGATGCCCATCGCGCGGTTCTCAAAGCAGATGCAGCCCATTTCCTCGTGCAGGGCGTGGGCCGCGGCGAAATCGTCCGTGCGGAAAGCGAGATGGAACTCCGTCTCGCCGAGGTCGTAGGGCTGCGGGTGGTCGCGCAGCCAGGTGAGTTCCAGTTCAAAATCCGCGTGCTCGTTCGCGACGAAAACGATGACGAACGAGCCGTCCGCGGCGGTTTTGCGGCGCACCTCCCGCAGGCCGAGCGCTTTCTCATAGAAGGCGAGGGAGCGGTCGAGGTCGGTCACGTTGTAGTTCTCGTGGATCATCCGGAAGTTCATCGGCGTGCCTCCTGTTCGCGGACGCTCTGCGTCCCTGCCCGACAACAAAGCGGACAGGGCGCAAACGCCCTGTCCGCCGGCCGGAAATGCGTTATTCGTCCGCGGGCTCTTCCCCGGCGGACGCTTCTTCCTCTTCGGATCCCTCGCAGCAGCAATCGTCGTCGCAGCAGCAATCGTCGTCATAAAGTTCCCATTCGCTCTCCTCGTTGAGGTAGTTGCGGACGGACAGGGCCAAACCGGCCGCGGCCATCAAAAAGGCGGTGCCGGCCAAAAGAGACGTAAAGCGTTTCATACGCGTTTCCCCCTTTCCTGGATACCCTTATCATACACAAAACGCGCGGAAAATACAAGAGCCTGCGCAAAATCAATCGGCAAACAGGCTTTTTCCCGTCATTGCGGCGGGTTGGGGCAGGCCCAGCGCCTCGAGCATCGTCGGGGCGATGTCGCACAGGGCGCCGCTGCCGCGCAGCGGCCGCCGTTCGCCGATCGAGGCGAACACGACGGGATTGGTGGTGTGCGCCGTCATCGGCGAGCCGTCGGGCTCGGTCATCGTTTCGGCGTTGCCGTGGTCGGCCGTGAGGAATACGACGCCGCCCTGCGACAGCACCTTGTCGATCACGCGGCCGGCGCAGGCGTCCACGGCCTCCACGGCTTTGACCGCCGCCTCGAACACGCCGGTGTGGCCCACCATGTCGCAGTTCGCATAGTTGAGGATGACCGTGTCGAGATGGCCGTCCTCCAGCGCTTCGAGCAGGCGGTCGGTGACCTCGTAGGCGCTCATCTCAGGCTGGAGGTCGTAGGTCGCCACCTTGGGCGACGGCACGAGGATGCGCTCCTCGTGCGCGAAGGGTTCCTCCACGCCGCCGTTGAAAAAGAAGGTGACGTGGGCGTATTTTTCCGTTTCCGCAATGCGCAGTTGACGCAGCCCCGCGCGCTCGACGACCTCGCCGAAGGTGTCGCGCAGGTCTTCGGGCAAAAACGCGATGCGCACGCCCCCGATCTCCGCGTCGTAGCAGGTCATGCAGACGAAGGCGGCGAGGGCTTTCTTTTCCCGGGCAAAGCCGGGGAAGTCGCCGTCGACAAAAGCGCGGGTCAGTTCGCGCGCGCGGTCGGGGCGGAAATTGAAGAAGATCACAGCGTCGCCGTCCGCCACACCGGAAAAGTCCGCCCTCGCGTGCGGCAGAACGAATTCGTCCGTCACGCCCGCCCGGTAGGAGGCGCGCACAGCCTCGGCGGCGTCCTCAAACGGCTCGCCTTCGCCGCAGGCCAGCATGCGGTAGGCGCGCTCGACGCGCTCCCAGCGCCGGTCGCGGTCCATCGCGTAGTAGCGGCCCACGACGGTCTCGATTTGTCCCGCGCCGATGCGCGCGATCTCTCCCTGCAACTCCTCCAGGTAGTGCGCGCCGCTCTCGGGCGGGGTGTCGCGCCCGTCGAGGAAGCAGTGCACGGCGACGCGCTGGACACCGCGGCGCTTCGCCAGTTCCAGCAGGGCGTAGAGGTGGGTGTTGTGGCTGTGCACGCCGCCGTCGGAGACGAGGCCCATCAGGTGCAGCGTGCCGCGCGCCGCCACGGCGTCCATCGCCGCGCAGAGCGCTTCGTTCTCAAAAAAGGGGCCGTTTTCGATCTCCTTGGTGATGCGTGTCAGTTCCTGATAGACGATGCGGCCCGCGCCGATGTTGGTGTGCCCCACCTCGGAGTTGCCCATCTGCCCCGCGGGCAGGCCCACGGCGAGGCCGGACGCCTCGATCTGCGTGTGGGGCCACTCGCGCAGCAGACGGTCGATGTTGGGCTTGCGCGCCGCTTTCACGGCGTTTCCCTCGGCAACTTCACGGATGCCGAATCCGTCCAGGATCATGAGCACGACGGGACGTTTCACGCAGGCGCCTCCTTATCTCGAGGCCGCCGCGACGATCTCGGCAAAATCCTTGGCCTTGAGCGACGCGCCGCCGATCAGGCCGCCGTCGATATCGGGTTGGGCGAGCAGTTCCGCAGCGTTTTTCGCGTTCATGCTGCCGCCGTACTGGATGCGCACGAACTGGGCGACCGTGCGCCCGTAGATGCCGCGCACCAGCGTGCGCAGGAAAGCGCACACCTCCTGCGCCTCGGCGGCGGTGGCCGTCTTGCCAGTGCCGATCGCCCAGACGGGTTCGTAGGCGAACACGATGCGGCGCATCTCCTGCACGGTGACGTCCTTGAGGGCGCCCGTCACCTGGCGGCGGATCACGTCGAAGGTCTGGCCGCTCTCGCGCTCGGCGAGCGTTTCGCCCACGCACACGATGCAGAGCATCCCCGCGTCGAGCACGGCGTGCAGGCGGCGGTTGACGGTCTCGTCCGTCTCGCCGAAGTACTGCCGGCGCTCGGAGTGGCCGACGATGCACAGCGACGTGCCGATCTCGGTGAGCATCGAAGCGGAGATCTCCCCCGTGAAGGCCCCCGAGGCGGCCCAGTGGCAGTTTTGCGCACCGACGATGAGGTTGGTGCCGCTTGCCGCGGCCACAGCCGTATCGAGATCGGTGAACGGCACGCAGAGCGCGACGCCGCAGAGGGCGTTTTCCACAAGCGGACGCAGTTCTTCGATCAGGGCTTTCGCCTCGGCGCGGCCGAGGTTCATTTTCCAGTTCCCCGCGATGATAGGGGTGCGGTTGGCTTTATCCATGGTTTCACGCTCCTTTTTTCGATGCAGCGGCGCGGAGGGCGGAAGACGCCCGTCCTCCCGGCGCGGCTTATTTCTTCTCGTTGAGGCAGGCGATGCCGGGCAGTTCGAGTCCCTCGAGAAATTCGAGCGACGCGCCGCCGCCCGTGGAGATGTGCGACATCTGCTCCTCGAATCCGAGCTGCGCGACGGCCGCTGCGGAATCGCCGCCGCCGATCACGGTGACCGCGCCGCTCTCGGCCATGGCCCGCGCGACGGCGCGCGTGCCCTCGGCAAAGGGCTCCATCTCAAACACGCCCATCGGGCCGTTCCAGACGACGGTCTCGGCGTCCGCGATCGCGCCGGCGAAGAGGCGGCGCGTCTCGGGGCCGATGTCCACGCCCATCCACCCGTCGGGAATGGCGTCGGTCGGGACGACCCGCACGGCGGCATCCGCCGCAAAGCGGTCCGCGACGACGTTGTCGACCGGCAGCAGCAGGCGCACGCCGTTTTTCTTTGCTTTTTCCAGCAGGGAACGGGCGACGTCGAGTTTTTCCTCCTCGCAGATCGAGGAACCGATGGAAAGGCCCTGCGCCTTGAAGAACGTGTAGGCCATGCCGCCGCCGACGAGCACGGCGTCTGCCTTGTCGAGCAGGGAGTTGATGACGCCGATCTTGTCGGAGACCTTTGCGCCGCCGAGGATGGCGACGAACGGGCGGGCGGGGTTGTGGAGCGCGGCGCCGAGGAACTGCAGTTCCTTCTTGATGAGGAAGCCCGAAACGGCGGGCAGATGCGCCGCCACGCCCGCGGTGGAGCAGTGGGCGCGGTGAGCGGTGCCGAAGGCGTCGTTGACGAACACGTCGGCCAGCGATGCGAACCGCTCGGAAAGCGCGGGGTCATTTTTCGTCTCGCCCGCCTCGAAGCGGACGTTTTCGAGCAGCAGCACCTCGCCGGGGCGCAGCGCCGCGGCCTTGGCGCGGGCGTCGTCGCCCACCACATCGGCGGCGAGCGCGACGGGGCGGCCGAGCAGTTCCCCGAGGCGTTTCGCCACGGGCGCGAGAGAGTATTTCGCCTCGAATCCGTTTTTCGGACGGCCGAGGTGCGAGCAGAGGATCACGGCCGCGCCGTGGTCGAGCAGGTATTCGATCGTGGGCAGGGCGGCGGTGATGCGCGTGTCGTCGGTGATGGCGCCGTCCGCGAGGGGCACGTTGAAATCGCAGCGAACGAGCGCCTTTTTCCCGGTCAGGTCGAGGTCTTCCACCGTCATTTTGTTTTGCATGCTCAAGGGGATCGTCTCCTTTCGTTGCGGCGGCTTTACTTGGTGCCGAAGATGCGGTCGCCCGCGTCGCCGAGGCCTGGCAGGATGTATTTATTCTCGTTGAGGCACTCATCCTCGGCGGCGGCGTAGATCTGCACGTCCGGATGGGCCTTCGTCAGCGCTTCGATCCCCTCGGGGCAGGAGATGATGCACATGAATTTGATCGAACGCGGGTGGCGCGCCTTGATCGCGTTGATCGCATCGATCGCGCTGCCGCCGGTCGCCAGCATCGGGTCGAGCACGATCACGTCGCGTTCCTCGATGTCGGCGGGCAGTTTGCAGTAATATTCGTGCGGCTCGTGAGTGACGGGGTCGCGATACATGCCGATGTGGCCGACTTTTGCCGCCGGCACCATAGCGAGCATGCCGTCGCACATGCCGAGGCCCGCGCGCAGGATGGGCACGAACGCGAGTTTTCTGCCGGCGATGCGCTTCTGGCGGGTCTTGCACATGGGCGTTTCGATCTCCACGTCCGTCAGGGGCAGGTCGCGGGTCGCCTCATAGCACATCAGCATGGAAACCTCGCTGACAAGTTCGCGGAAGTCCTTGTGGGTGGTGCGCTTATCGCGCATGATGGTCACTTTGTGCTGGATCAGCGGGTGGTCGAAAATCACGGGTGTGGGCATGGGGAAAACCTCCTATTAAAAAGATGAAGGGCACGAAATTAGAAATTCAGCAGCATTTTCAGGCCGGCAAAGATCATCAGGGCATAGATGAGTTTGCGCATCAGGCCGATCGGGATGCGCTCCAAAAGCCGGTAGCCGAGCACCGTTCCGATCGCCACCGCGATCCCGCCCACCGCGATGCGCCCGAGCAGCGCGGCGGTGAAGATGCCGTTCGCGGTGCGCACGATCGTGGCGTAAAGGCCGGTGATGGCAAAGGCCATCTGCGAGGTGGCCATGTATTCGTTTTTGTCGTCGAACGAGGAGAGGAGATAGACGACGATCGGCGGGCCGCCGATGCCGAACAGGCCGCTCGTCACGCCGGAGATCATGCCGGCGATCGTGCCGTTGCATTTGGTCGGGCGGATGCGGATGCGGTTGCCGCCGAAGATGAAGTAGAAACTCAGCAGGATCAGCGCGGCGCCCAACAGCCGCATGAGCAGGCCCTTCTCCAGGGTGACGGAGAGGCGGATGGCGATCGGCGAACTGATGAAATAGCCGATCACGCAGGGGATGAGGATGTGCCATTTCGTATAGGCGCGCAGCCGCACCGCCATCGACGAGGTGGTGAACAGCGTCAGCAGCGAACTGACGGCCACCGCCTGCGGATACAACTCGAACAGCGAGGGCAGGAAGATCATCGCAAAGATCGCAAAGCCGAAACCCAGCGTCGACTGGATGACGGTCGAGATCAGGATCAGCGCAAAATAGGCGCACCAAAGGAGTGGGCTCATGCGGTTTCCTCCGTTTCAGGGGCGGCGAGAGTCACCGAGCGTTCTCGATCGCCGTGATCTGGTCGACGCGGCGCTGGTGGCGCCCGCCCTCGAAGGGCGTCGTCAGAAAGAGGTCGACCAGTTCGCACGCGAGCCCCGCGCCCACGACGCGGCCGCCGAGACAGAGGATGTTCGCATCGTTGTGCAGGCGGGTGTATTTGGCGGAAAAGCAGTCGGAGCAGCAGGCTGCGCGCACGCCGGGCACTTTGTTTGCCGCGATCGAGATGCCGATGCCCGTTCCGCAGAACAAGAGACCGAGATCAAAGCCGCCCGTTGTCACGGCTTTTCCCACGGCCTCGGCAAAAGCGGGATAGTCGCAGGATTCGGCCGAATGGCAGCCGAAGTCCTCAAACGCATATCCCTGCTCCTCCAAATGCTGTTCCACTTCTTTTTTCAGCGCATAGCCGCCGTGGTCGCTTCCGATGGCGATTTTCATGGAAATCACTCCTTGTTTTCTTCTTCCTGCAGGCGCGCTTCGCGTTCGCGTTCGGCCTGCGATTTTCGGTGGTAGTCGGGCTTGAGCGCCGCGGCGGGCCCCGCCTCCCGCGTCTCCGCCAGCAGCGCCGCGGAGGCGGCCCGCTGGTAGCGCAGCGCGGGCGGCGCGCAGATCAGTCGTTTTTCGGGGAAGCGGCCGCAGACGAGCGCCGCGCCGTCCCCCACGACGAGGGCGCCTTCGGGCAGGATCGCCCCGAGCGCCGCAAAGGAGAGGGCGTCGTCGTCCGTCAGGCGGGTGACGGCGCCGTTTTCGACCGAGAAGAGCGCGGCGTATACCTGCCCTACCCGCGCGTCAAGCGCGGCGCAGACGATCCCGTCGCGGCAGGCGACGTTGTAAGCGAGCGCCTCGAGCGTGGAGACGCCGACGCACGGCGTGCCGTTCGCCGCCGCCATGCCCTTGACGGCCGAAACGCCGATGCGCAGCCCGGTGTAGGAGCCGGGCCCGACGCAGACGGCGAGGCGGTCGAGATCGTTCGGATCGGTTTCGGCGCGCGCGAGCGTCTCGCGGATCATCGCCGTCAGCGTGCGCGAATGGGTCAGCCCCGTGTGCAGATAACTCTCGCAGACCAGCGCGCCGTCCTGTACGAGCGCGCAGGAGCACGCGAGCGAGGAGGTGTCGATCGCAAAGGTCTTCAATAGCCCCGTCCCTCCAATCGGATGCGGCGCGTGCCGTCGTCGACGCGCTCGATCGAGACGCGCACGGCGGGCGCGAGATCCACGCGCTCGCTCCATTCCATCGCAACGACCCAGCCGCCCTCGGCATAGTCGTAAAAACCGGTCTCAAACAGGTCGTCCGCCCCCGTGAGGCGGTAAGCGTCCATGTGGCACAGCGGCAGGCGGCCGCCGCGGTATTCGTGGAGGAGGGCGAAGGTCGGGCTCGTCACGTCCCCCTCGTAGCCGAGTCCGCGCGCGATGCCGCGGGTGAACGTGGTCTTGCCCATGCCGAGGCCGCCCGTAAAGCCGACGACGTCGCCCGCCTGCAGCCGCGCGGCGAGCGCGGCGCCGAGGGCCTCGGTCTCGGCGGGGGAGTGCGTTTCGATCGTCGTCATCGGGAAATCCTCTCCTGTATCCGGCCCGGCCGGGAATGGATATGCGAGCCCGTTTTTTTCCATTATAACACACCCGGTGCCCGTTTGACAGGGGTTTCGGGGAAATTGCGCTGTACTTTTTCGGCCGATCCGCTATAATTGGAGCAAGGGGGGATGCGGATGCGAAATACGACGCTCTGTTATCTCGAACGCGGCGGGTATCTGCTGATGCTGCACCGCGACAAAAAGGAACACGACGAGAACGCCGGCAAGTGGATCGGCGTCGGCGGGAAGTTTGAGGAGGGCGAAAGCCCCGAGGACTGCGTGCGCCGCGAGGTGCGCGAGGAGACGGGGCTCACGCTCGGCGCGGCGCGGCTGCGCGGGCTCGTCACGTTCGTCTCCGACGAGTGGGGCACGGAGCACATGTTCCTCTACACGTCCTCGGACTGGACGGGGACATTGTCCGCCTGCGACGAAGGCGAACTCGAGTGGGTGGCGCGCGAACGCGTCGCTTCGCTGCCGCTCTGGGAGGGCGACCGGCTCTTTTTCCGCCTGCTCGGGGAGGAACGGCCCTTCTTTTCGCTCAAACTCTGCTACCGCGGCGACGCGCTCGTCTCGGCCGCGCTCGACGGCGTTTCGCTCGAAAGGGGGAAGGGGATCTGGCGCTTCTGATTTCCGCCTGCCTGTGCGGCGAGCCCTGCCGCTATGACGGCGCGTCGAAACCCCTGCCAAAGGAGGTCCTCGACCGCCTGCGCGCACTGGACGAACTGGTCCCCGTCTGCCCGGAGCGGCTCGGCGGCCTGCCCACGCCGCGTCCGCCCGCCGAACGCTGCGGCGACCGGTTTCGGACGGCCGATGGCGCGGACGTGACGGACGCCTACCGCCGCGGCGCCGAGGAGACGCTGCGCATCGCGCGCGAGCACGGCTGCACGGCCGCGCTCTGCAAGGCGCGCAGCCCCGCCTGCGGGCGCGGGCGCATCTACGACGGGACGCATACGCGCACCCTGACGGCCGGCGACGGCGCGGCGGCCGAGCGGCTGCTGCAAAGCGGCGTCGCCGTCTATACGGAGGAGGAAACCGACGAACTGGAGCGCGCCCTGCGGCGCCGAAAGGAGGAGCCCCCGATGACGTTTCGGACTTTGGCGAGAGTGCGGCAGCAGCTGCCGCAGGAGGAGTGCATCGAAATCCTGAAACACGCGCCGCGCGGCGTGCTCAGCGTGCTGGGAGACGGCGGCTACCCCTACGGGATGCCGGTCGACCACTGGTACTGCGAGGAGGACGGCAAACTCTACTTTCACAGCGGGAAAACGGGCCACAAGATCGACGCGATGCGCCGCGATCCCCGCGCTTCGTTCTGCGTGTGCGACGAGGGCGTGCGAAACGAAGGCGAGTGGTGGCTCACGATCCGCAGCGTGGTCGTCTTCGGCCGCATCGAGATCGTGGAGGACCACGGCCGCGCGATCGAGATCAGCCGCGCGCTGAGTTATAAGTACACTTCGGATACGGCCTATATCGAGGACGAGATCCGGCGCAGCGGGCCCGGGGTGCTCGTCTTTTCGCTGACGCCCGAGCAGATCACGGGCAAGCGCGTGCGCGAAAAATAAGCGCGGGGGAAACGGGACAGAAAAACGGCGGCTCCGTCTTCGGACGGGGCCGCCGTTGTCGCGTTCAGCGGAAGTAGAGGTCTTTCGTCGGGAACTCGGGCTCGCAGGTGAAGTTGATGCCGAGTTTCAGCAGCGTGCTCGCGTCGTCCTGCGTGATGATGTCGGAGGAGTGCATCTCGCAGCCGCGCAGTTCCGGCAGCCGCTCGAGCGCGAGCTGCGCCGTCGGGTTGAAGGTGGCCGAGAGCGAGAGCGCCTGCAGCACCTCCTCGAGTTTGAGCACGGGATAGCGCGAGCCGAGGATCTCCTTCTTCATCTTGATGATCGGCTCCAGCACGGCAGGGGACATCAGCAGGATCTCGTCCGCGAGCCCCGCGAGCACCTTGATGGCGTTGAGCGCCATGCTGGCGGTGTCGTTCATCAGTTCCGAGGATTTGCCCGTCACGATGCGGCCGTCGTGCAGTTCGAGCGCCACGACGGAGCGGCCGCTCTCGCGCGCCACCTGCAGCGCGGGCGCGACGCAGCGGCGATCATTCGCCGTCAGGCCGAGTTGGCTCATCAGCATCTCGATGCGGGTGCAGGAGCCGAGGTCGCCCTCGCCCTGCTTATAGGCGCAGCGCGCCTTGTACCAGCGGCGGATGATCTCCTGCCGTGCGGCTTCGCGGCAGACCTCGTCGTCCACGATGCACTTGCCGATCATGTTGACGCCCATATCCGTCGGGGATTTGTAGAGGTCCTCGCCCGTGATGCGCTGCAAAATCGTGCGCACGACGGGGAACGCTTCGATATCGCGGTTGTAGTTGACCGTCATTTCGCCGTAGGCCTGCAGGTGGAAGGGGTCGATCATGTTGACGTCGCGCAGGTCGGCCGTCGCCGCCTCGTAGGCGACGTTGACGGGGTGCTGCAGCGGCAGGCTCCACACGGGGAACGTCTCGTATTTCGCGTAGCCCGCGCGCACGCCGCGCTTCTGCTCGTGATAGAGCTGCGAAAGGCAGGTGGCCAGTTTGCCGCTGCCCGGGCCAGGCGCGGTGACGACGACGAGCGGGCGGCTCGTCTCGATATAGGGGTTGGCGCCGTAGCCCTCCTCGGAGACGATCACATCCACGTCGGAGGGATAGCCCTTCGTGAGGCGGTGCACATAGACGCGCTCGCCGCGCATCTCCAGTTTGTTGCGGAACACATCGGCCGCGGGCTGGCCCTTATACTGGGTGATGAGCACGCTGCCGATGTAGAGCCCGCGCTTGCGCAGGCTGTCGATCAGGCGCATCACGTCCATATCGTAGGTGATGCCGATGTCGGCGCGCACCTTGTTCTTCTCAATGGCGTCGGCCGAGATGCAGAAGATGATCTCCGCTTGGTCGCTCAACTCGCCGAGCAGTTTAACCTTGCCGTTGACGTCGAAGCCCGGCAGCACGCGCGCGGCGTGGAAGTCGTCGAACAACTTCCCGCCGAATTCGAGGTAGAGTTTCCCCCCGAAATGCTCGACGCGCTGGCGGATGCGCGCCGCCTGCTCCCGCATGTAGACCTCGTTGTCAAAGCCGATTTTGCCGTTCATGGACGGATCCCTCCCAAAATGAAAATACGACGGAACGTCAGCGGTCCTCCCGGAAGTAGGCGATGCCCAGGCTCTCGGGGGGCTGATTCTCGCGCTTGTTGCGCATGCTGGTGAAGATCAGCACGATGATCGTCACCACATAGGGGATCATCTTGTACAGTTCCTTGACCGCCAGGTTCATGCCGGTGGGGATGAACATGTGCAGGATGTAGAGCCCGCCGAAGAGGAACGAGGCGAGCACCCCCACGTTGGGGCGCCAGATGGTGAAGATGACGAGCGCGATGGCGAGCCAGCCGCGGTCGCCGAAGGCGTTGTTGGACCAGACGCCGCTCGCGTAATCCATCACGTAGTAGAGGCCGCCGAGGCCTGCGATCATGCTGCCGATGCAGGTGGCCGCATATTTGTACCGCGGGATGCTGATGCCCGCGGCGTCGGCGGTGGCGGGGCTTTCCCCCACGGCGCGCAGGTGGAGCCCCACGCGCGTGCGGCGCAGCACATAGGCCGCGCACAGGGCGATGACGACCGCAAGATACGCCAGAAAGCCGTAGGAGAGGAAGAGGCTGCCGAACGCGCCGAACCGGTCGCCTCCGAAAACGGCCCGATGGAAGTAGCCGCTCGTGGCCGAGAGGGCGATCGAAGGCACGTCTGCGCCGGAGAGTTTGATCAGCGAGCCGCCGAAGAAGTTGCCGAAGCCCACGCCGAAGGTGGTCAGCGCGAGACCCGTGACGTTCTGGTTGGCGCGCAGCGTCACGGTGAGGAAGCAGTAGAGGAGCCCCATCAGCAGCGATCCCAGCAGGGAGGACAGCAGCGGGATGGCGACGGCCAGAAAGCCGTTGATCTGCGCGGCGGACTGCTCGTAGAAAAACGAGCCGATCACGCCGCTGATTGCCCCCACATACATCACGCCGGGGATGCCGAGGTTGAGGTTGCCGGATTTTTCGGTGAGCGTCTCGCCGGTGCTGCCCAGCAGCAGCGGGATACCCTGCACCACGGCGCGGGGGATGAACGATACAAACTGGAACATGCGCTCACGCCTCCTTTTCCGCGGCCTTGCGGAAGTTGACCTTGTATTGGATGAAGAACTCGCTGCCGATGATGAAGAACAGGATCACGCCCGTGAGGATGTCGCCGTAGGACTGGTTGAGCCCGAAATTCGTGGAGATCTCGCCCGCGCCGCGCCCGAGGAACACGAGCAGGAAACTCGTCAGGATCATCCAGATCGGGTTGAACTTCCCGAGCCACGAGACCATCACGGCCGTGAAGCCGCGCCCCTCCACGATGTTGGGCGTCAGGGTGTGGCCGGTCCCGCCCACGAGCAGAAGGCCCGCCAGCCCGCAGACGGCGCCCGAGAGCAGCATCGTGCGCAGGATGACGCGGTCGACCTTGATGCCGACATAGCGGGCGGTGCGCTCGCTCTCGCCGACGACGGAGAGTTCATAGCCGTGCTTCGAGTAGTTGAGGTAGACGTACATCGCGACGGTGAGCGCCGCCACGACCAGGATATTGAGCAGGTATTTCTGGCCGAAGACCGTCGGCAGCCAGCCGATCTGCGTGTTGGGGTTGATGATGCCGATCTGGCCCGAGCCCTTGGGCGATTCCCATACCACGCAGAAATAAGCCACCAACTGTGTGGCCACGTAGTTCATCATCAGGGTGAAGAGCGTTTCGTTGGTGTTCCACTTCGCCTTGAAAAGCGCGGGGATACCGCCCCAGACCGCGCCCGCGGCGACGCTGGCGACGATCATGCACACGATGACGAGCGCGTTCGGCATCGAATTGCGCAGGCAGATCATGCAGGCTGCGGCGGCCAGGCCGCCCATCAGGCACTGCCCCTCGCCGCCGATGTTCCAGAAGCGCATGCGGAACGCCGGCGTCACGGCGAGCGAGACGCACAGCAGCATGGCGACGTTCTGCAGCAGCACCCAGACCTTTCTCGAGGAGCCGAATGAGCCTTTGAAGATGGTGACATAGACCGCAAGCGGGTTTTCGCCCGTGACGAGCATGGTGACGATGCCGCAGACGATCAGCGAAAGCGCGATGGCGATGCCGCGGATCAGCCAGGCCTGTCCGGCGGAGACGGCGCCCCGCTTGGTCACGTGGAAAAGAGGCGTGCGCGTGTTATGCATCGTTTCGGCCCCCTCCCAGTTTGGTCATCATCATGCCGACCTCGCGCTTCGTTGCGCCGCGGCCGGGCACGATGCCCGACACCTTGCCGCCGCACAGCACGAGGATGCGGTCCGCGAGTTCCAGCAGCACGTCGAGATCTTCGCCGACATAGATCACGGCGACGCCCTTGCGCTTCTGCTCGTTGATCATATCGTAGATGGTGTAACTGGCGCCGATATCGAGCCCGCGCACGGCGTAGGCCGTCAGCAGAACGGTCGGCGCCGAGGAGATCTCGCGCCCGACGAGCACCTTCTGCACGTTGCCGCCCGAGAGGCGGCGCACCGGCGTGGCGACGCCCGGCGTGTTGACGTCCAGTTCGCTCACCACCCACTCGGCGCGGTTCTTCGGGAAGCGGCGGTCGAGGAACGGGCCCCTGCCGCGCCGGTAGGAGCGCAGCATCATGTTGTCGGTCAGGTCCATGTTGGCGACAAGGCCCATGCCGAGGCGGTCCTCCGGCACGAACGAGAGCGAGACGCCCATCTCCGCGATGACGAGGGGATCCTTGCCGATCAGTTCCTCGCGGGAGCCGTCGTCCTCCACATAGCAGACGCTGCCGGCTTCGGTGGGCTGCAGGCCCGCGATCGATTCGAGCAGTTCTTTCTGGCCGCAGCCGGAGATGCCCGCGATGCCAAGGATCTCGCCCGAGTTCGCGGTGAAGGAAACGTCGTCAAGTTTCAGGATGCCGTCGATGCTGCGCACCGTGAGGCCCTTGACCTCGATGCGCGGCCGGGGATCGACGGGTTCGGGCCGCTCGATGTTGAGCACGACGGGGTGGCCGACCATCATGTTGGTCATCTCCTGCGCGTTCGTGTCCTTCGTGAGCATATCGCCAACGAACGCGCCGTGGCGCAGCACGGCCACGCGGTCGGAAAGTTCCTCCACCTCGTGCATCTTGTGCGTGATGATGACGATGGCCTTGCCGTCGTCGCGCATATTGCGCAGCACAGCGAAGAGTTTGTCCGTCTCCTGCGGGGTGAGCACGGCGGTCGGCTCGTCGAGGATCAGGATGTCCGCGCCGCGGTAGAGCACCTTGACGATCTCGACGGTCTGCTTCTGCGAGACGGACATATCGTAGACTTTCTGGTCGGGATCCACCTCGAAGCCGTAGGCGTCGCAGATGGAGCGGATCTTTTCCGCGGCGGCCTTCAGGTCGAGTTTGCCCTCCAGCCCCAGCACGATATTCTCCGCGGCGGTCAGCACGTTGACGAGTTTGAAGTGCTGGTGGATCATGCCGATGCCGAGGTCGAACGCCTCCTTCGGCGAACGGATCACCACTTCGGCCCCGTCGATGAAGATCTGTCCCTCGTCGGGAAAGTAGATGCCGGAGAGCATGTTCATCAGCGTGGTCTTGCCGCTGCCGTTTTCGCCGAGCAGGGCCAGGATCTCGCCGCGGTAGATATCCAGCCAGACCTTATGGTTCGCCACCACCGGCCCGAAGGTCTTGGTGATGTCGCGCATTTTCACGGCGGCTACGCGGTTGTCCAAGGCATTCACATCCCTTTCCGTGTCGTTGGGGGTTGCGGGATCGGCCCACAATACCGCAAAGGGCAACGCGGCGGCATGTGTCACTGCGCTGCCCTTTGCAGCAATCTGGGCGGGGAAGCCCCGCGCAGGGGCTTCCCCGGACTTGTTGTTTAGGAGAGGATCGTGATGCCGTCGATGTCGAGATCGAAGGCGGGGGCGGAACGGTCGACGGACTCGTTGAACTGCCCGTTCGAAATGATCTCGGTGTCGCCCGTGAAGGTGCCGAGGTCGTGCAGGTCGGCGAGATAGGATTCGACCTTCTTGCCGTCCACGGTGAAGGTGTCGGTGTCGAATACCTTGACGGAGCCGTTGATCAGGGCGGCGCGGACCTCCGCGATCTTCTCGGCGGTGCCGGCGGCGGCGACCTTCTCGTTGAGTTCGGTCAGTTCCACGGCGCCGTTCTCAAGGTTGCCGGTCCAGTCGGCGTTGAGCGTCTCGCCCTTGGCGACGCGGCCGATCATCACCTGCATGAAGGTGACCCAGTTGATGCGCGAGGAGACGATGAAGGTGTTGGGGGCCACGGAGATCGTGGAGCCGTTGTAGGAGACGTTCGGGACGCCGGCGTTCTCGCAGGCGGTCGGGGCGCCCATGGAGTCGGCGTGCTGCGAAATCAGTTTGCAGCCGTTGCCGATCAGTTTGTTGGCGCCTTCCTTCTCCAGGGCCTCGTCGTACCAGCTGTTCGTGAAGACGACTTCCATCGTCGCGGTCGGGCAGATGGAGCGGGCGCCGAGGAAGAACGAGGTGTAGCCGGATTTCACTTCGGCGTAGGGATAGGCGCCCACGTAGCCGATCTTGGCCTCTTCGGCGGTGAACTCGCCGTTTGCGATCATTTCGTTGAGTTTCATGCCCGCGGCGACGCCGGCGAGGTAGCGGCCCTCAAAAATGGTGGCGAAGGCGTTGTGGTAGTTGGGCAGGCCCTCGGAGTGGGCCTTGGTGCCGGTGGCGTGGCAGAACTGCACCTCGGGGAATTCCTTGGCGGCCTGGATCATGAAGGACTCGTGGCCGAAGGAATCGGCGAAGACGATGTTGCAGCCCTCGTCGACGAGTTCGGCGGCGGCGTCATAGCATTCCTGGCCCTCGGGGATGTTGGTCTTGAGGACGTAGGGGACGCCGATGCCCTCGCAGGCCTCCTTGGCGGCGTTCATGAAGTTGAGGTCGTAGGTGGAGTTCTCATCGTGCAGGAAGATGAAACCGACCTTGATGTCCTTGATGTCGTCGGCGGTCAGCGTGGAGACGTCGAACGCATCGGAGTTGTTGTCGAAATCGAACGTGGGTTCCGCCGCGGGAGCAGCGGACGAGGTGCTGCCGCCGCAGGCCGTGAGCGCAAGCGCCAGGCAAAGGATCAGCGCGAGAAGTCTCTTCATAATAGGGTGTTCCTCCTTCAAATTTTGTTTCGCTGCAAAGATTGGGTGCGCCGTCTGGAACGGCGCGGGGAAACGGGGATTTTCTTGCAAAAAACTCTATAAACGGGCCTGTCCGGCCGGTTTACCGCAGGGATTCCTCGGCGAACGTGACGCCGCGCTCGTCCATGGATTCGATCACCGCAAGGGACTCGATGCGCAGCCCCTCGGCGCGCAGTTCCCGCCCGCCGGGCTGGAACGCCTTTTCGATCACGATGCCCGCGCCGACAACCCGGGCCCCCGCCTGCCGGCAGAGTTCGCACAGGCCGCGCAGGGCGCTGCCGTTGGCGAGAAAATCGTCGATGATCAGGACGCGGTCTTTTGCGCCGAGCAGGCGCGTTGCAACGGTGGCTTGGTAGTCGTTGCCGTGGGTGTAGGAGTGCACGGGGGCGGCGTAGACCGCGTCGGGGATGTTGGAGGTGCGGCTCTTTTTCGCAAACACGACGGGGACATCAAAAAACTGCGCCGTGAAACACGCGATCCCGATGCCCGATGACTCGATCGTCAGGATCTTGTTCACACCGCAGTCCCGGTATGCCTGATAAAACGCCCGGCCCATCTCGGAGAAAAGACGAACGTCGATCTGGTGGTTGACGAAGCCGTCGACCTTCAGCACGTTTCCGGGGAGGATTTGCCCGTCCTTGCGGATGCGATCGCAGAGAAGTTTCACGGTCCGTCACCTCTTCATCCGGCATTTGCGGCGCTGAAAAATACAAATCTATTTTAACAAGAACCCGCGGTTTTGTCACTACTTTTCGGGAAGAAAAACCATCCGCCGCGGCAATTTCTACAAAACCCGACCTTTCCACCGAAGAAAAAAGGGACGGTTTGACGACCTGCACAAAACGCTTTGCCGAAGCAGTACGCAAAAGCGAAAGGGGCGCGCCGCAGGAGAGGCGGGCGCCGGGAGCCCGCCGTCAAAATGACTGGAAACGGGCGGCGGGGCCCTTCGTTTTGTGCAAAAGACAGAAAAAGCGAAAATCGGCGAAAAACCCGTGGACAAACCTTTCTGCGCGTGGTAAAATACAGCAAACAAGCAGGAAAGGAGAAACCGCTATGCTGCTCCCGTCTGGCCGGACCCCCCGCTTGATCGGAACGCCCGCGATTTCTCTTTTTCACAAAAAGGTGTCCGTATTTCCTCTTTGAGGGCGCGGCGCCTTCTTTTTTTATGGGTCTGCGCCCGCGAAGAAACATAAAGGAGAGGATGGAATGAAAGAAACCAATTTCAATGAGGCCATCTACGACGCCCGCACGCTCGGCACCCCCAAAATGCTCGTGCTCGGCCTGCAGCACATGTTCGCCATGTTCGGCGCGACGGTGCTCGTCCCGATCCTGACGGGGCTGAGCGTTTCCACGACGCTGCTGTTTGCGGGCCTCGCCACGCTGTTCATGCATTTCGTCACGGGCCGCAAGGTGCCGGTGTTCCTCGGCTCTTCCTTCGCATTTTTGGGCGGTTACGCCGCCGTGAAGGCCGCCGCGGCCGCCGCCGGCTACACCGAGCAGCAGGGCCTGGTCTACGCCTGCGTCGGCGTCGCCTGCGCGGGCCTGCTCTACCTCGTCCTCGCGCTGGTCTGCAGGACCTACGGCACCAAGAAGGTCATGCGCTTCTTCCCGCCGATCGTCACGGGCCCGATCATCGTCTGCGTGGGCCTGCATCTCGCCCCCTCCGCGATCGACAACTGCAGCTCCAACTGGCCGATCGCCCTGATCGCGATCGCCGTCGTGATCGTCTGCAACATCTGGGGCAAGGGCATGATCAAGATCATCCCGATCCTGCTGGGCGTCGTCGTCTCCTACCTGGTGGCGGCCCTGACGGGTCAGGTCGATTTCAGCGGCGTCGCCGAGGCGAAGTGGTTCGCGGTTCCGATCGTCGGCGAGCGGACGGTCTTCTCCCTGTTCGGCGGCGCGGACGGCGGCATGATCCTCACCGCGATCATCAGCATCCTGCCGATCGCGCTCACCACGATGATGGAGCACATCGGCGACATCAACGCGATCGGCGGCACGGTCAACCGCGATTTTGTCGAGAACCCCGGCCTGCACAGAACGCTGATCGGCGACGGCATCGGCACCGCGATCGCCGCGCTCTTCGGCGCGCCTGCCAATACCACCTACGGCGAAAACACCGGCGTTCTGGCGCTCACCAAGGTCTACGACCCGCTGGTGATCGAACTCGCCGCGCTCTATGCGATCGTGCTCAGTTTCTGCCCGAAGTTTTCCGCGATCATCACGGCGATGCCCGCGGGCACGATCGGCGGCGTTTCGCTGATCCTCTACGGCATGATCGCCGCGATCGGCGTGCGCAACGTCGTGGAGAACAAGGTGGACTTCCAGGAGACGCGCAACGTCATCATCGCCGCGCTGATCCTGTGCCTGACGATCGGCATCGAGTATTCCGCCGCGGGTTCCATCACCTTCTCCGTCGGCTCCGTCACGATCAGCCTCTCCGGCCTTGCGATCGCCTCGATCGTCGGCATCGTGCTCAACGCGGTGCTTCCCGGCAAGGACGAGAGTTTTGCGGAAAAGCCCAAGGATGCCGCGACGCTCGGCAGATACTGATCCGTTGCGACATCGGGATGCGCGGGCCCGGCTTTTGCCGGGCCCGCTTTTTCGCACCGCGGGGATTTTCTCGCCTGCGGCGGTTGTATCCGTCGGCCGTTTGTGCTATACTATACCAATCGCCAAGAAGACCCGATGCGGGAAAGGGAGGATTCGGCATGGCAAAACAAACGGTTCTGGTCCTGTTCGGGGGCGTTTCCAACGAATACTACGTCTCGCGGCGCACGGCGGCGTCCATCCTGCGCGAGATCGACCGCGAGCGCTTCGCGCCGGTCCCCGTGGGCATCACGGCCGACGGCCGCTGGTACCTTTGCGAGGAGAATATCCCCGCCATCCTCGACGACACGTGGATGGAAAACGCCGTCCCCGCGATCCTTTCGCCCGACCGCTCGGTGCACGGGCTTGTCGTCTTCACGCCGGCCGGCACGCGCACGCAGCACATCGATGTGATCTTCCCCGCCGTCCACGGGCAGAACTGCGAGGACGGCGCCCTGCAGGGCCTGATGGAACTGTCGGGCGTGCCCTATGTGGGCGTGGGCGTCACGGCGGCGGCCGTCACGTTCGATAAAGCGATCACCCATATCGTCGCGGAACGCGCGGGCATCCCGATGGCGCGCTGGCTGCTTGTCGAGGAGGGGGAGGACTTCCCCGAGACCGAGCGCCGCGTGCGCGAGACGCTCGGCTACCCCTGCTTCGTGAAGCCCGCGAACTCCGGCTCCTCGGTCGGCTGTTCCGCCGCGCGCGACGCCGATGCCCTTGCGGCCGCACTGGCGCTCGCCCGCCGCGAGGACCGCCGCATCCTCGTCGAGGAACTCGTCGTCGCGCAGGAGGTCGAATGCGCCGTGATGGGCAACCGCGAACTGTGTGCCCCGCGCACGGGCGAGATCGTCTCGAACGAGGGTTTCTACGATTTCGATTCCAAATATCTCAACGATACCGCGCAACTCTATGTGCCTGCGCGCATTTCCCCGGAAAAGGCCGAAGAGGTGCAGGAACTCGCCAAACGCGTCTACCGCGCGCTCGACTGCCGCGGCCTCTCCCGCGTGGACTTTTTCGTGAAGGCCGACGGCACGGTCCTCTTCAATGAGATCAACACCCTGCCGGGCTTTACATCCATCAGCATGTACCCCAAGATGTTCATCGATGCGGGGATGGCCTACCCGGAGATCATCACCCGCCTGATCGAACTCGCAACGGAGGCGAACGGAAGTTGAAAAAGAACGTGATGCTGACGATCCGCGGCACGCAGCGCGTGGACGGGGAGGAGGAGACGGTCGAACTCTTCACCCTCGGCCAACTCGCCCGCCGCAACGGCAGTTACTGGATCAGTTACGAGGAAAGCGAGACGACCGGCTTCGCCGGCCACCGCACCACGCTGCATATCGAGCCCAACCGCGTGACGATGCGCCGCACGGGCGCGACGAGTTCCAACCTCGTGATCGAGAAGGGCGCGCGCCACCAGTGCCTCTACGACACCGGCTTCGGCGCGCTCAACATCGGCATCAGCGGCTCGTTCGTGCGCTCCACGCTCAGCGACGACGGCGGCGAGGTGGATTTCGGCTACTCGATGGACGTCGACACTGCCCTGCAGTCGGAACAGCGCGTCACGATCCGCGTCGTGAACGACGCGGCGGGCGGATTTGCGGCGCCGCGATCCTGAGGCGGCCGCCGTTTGGGAAATCACACGGAAGGAAGAAACGACATGACAGGACCGATTACACAGGCGGCGGAAGAACTCTCCGCGCTGATCGCGCAGGCGATGCGCGCCGCGATCGAAGCGGGGGATCTGCCCGCGGTCGAAGAACTGCCGAAGTTCCTCGTCGAGCGCCCCGCCGACGTCAGCCACGGCGATTTCGCCACCAACGCCGCGATGGCGGGGGCCCGGGCGTTTCGCCGCGCGCCCGCGCAGATCGCGCAGGCCGTTCTCGCCCACCTTGCGCTCGGGGGCACGCATTTTGCGCGCGCCGAGGTCGCGGGGCCGGGCTTTCTCAACGTGTTCATGTCGGACGCGTGGTTCGCCGACGTCGTCTCGCGCGTGCTGGCCGAAGGGGAGTCCTACGGCCGCACCGACTACGGCCGCGGCAAAAAGGTGATGGTGGAGTTCGTCTCCGCCAACCCCACGGGCCCGATGCACATGGGCAACGCCCGCGGCGGCGCGATCGGCGACGGCCTCGCGGCAGCGCTCGACTGGGCCGGCTACGACGTGAAGCGGGAGTTTTACATCAACGACGCCGGCAACCAGATCGCCAAATTCGGTCTTTCGCTCGAGGCGCGCTACCTGCAGCATTTCCAAGGCGAGGAAGCCGTTCCCTTCCCCGAAGACGGCTACCACGGCGCGGACATCACCGCCCACGCCGAGGCCTATATTGCCGCGCACGGCGACAGCCTGCTCGGGCTGCCTTCCGCCGAGCGGCAGGCGGCGCTCGTCGGATGGGCGCTGCCGCAGAACATCGCCAAAATGAAGGCGGATATGGAGACCTACCGCATCTTCTTCGACGAGTGGTTTTGCGAGAGCGCGCTGCACGAGAGCGGCGCGGTCAAAGCCGTCGTGGACGAACTGACCGCCCGCGGCCTCACCTACGAGAAGGACGGCGCCGTCTGGTACAAAAACGCCGAAGTCGTCGCAAAACGCCTGCGCGCCGAAGGCAAAACGGACCAGCAGATCGAGGCGCTCGAACTCAAGGACGACGTGCTGATCCGCGCGAACGGCTACCCGACCTACTTCGTCGCCGATATCGCCTACCACCGCAACAAACTCGTAGACCGCGGCTTCGATCTCGCCATCAACGTGTGGGGCGCCGACCACCACGGCCACGTCGCCCGCCTCAAGGGGGCGATGGACGCCCTCGGCGTCGGCGGGGACCGGCTGGATATCGTCCTGATGCAGTTGGTGCGGCTCACGCGCGGCGGCGAACCCGTGCGCATGAGCAAACGCACCGGCAACGCCATCACCCTCACCGACCTGCTCGAGGAGATCCCGATCGACGCGGCCCGCTTTTTCTTCAACCTCCGAGAGCCGGGCAGTGCGTTCGATTTCGACCTCGACCTCGCCGTCAGCGAGACGAGCGACAACCCCGTCTACTACGTGCAGTATGCCCACGCGCGCATCTGCTCGATCCTCAAAAACCTCGCGGCCGAGGGCATCCGCGTCGAGGGCGCGACAGCCGAACAGCTCCGCCTGCTCACCGACCCCGCCGAGCGCGAACTCATCCGCGCGCTGGCGCTGTTCCCCGAGGAGATCGTCGCCGCCGCGAAGCACTACGACCCCGCCCGCGTGACGCGCTACGCCATTGAACTGGCCAACCGTTTCCACCACTTCTACGGCGCCTGCCGCTGCAAGTGCGAGGACAAGGACCTGCAGGCCGCCCGCGTGACGCTCTGCCTCGCCGCGAAGCAGACGCTCGAAAACGTGCTCGGCATGCTGCGCATCACCGCGCCCGAGACGATGTGACCGGACGCCTTTTTGCCCGCCCCCGCGCTGCGGGGCAAAATCAAAATTTGATGACATGTTTGGAGGCACCCATGAAAAAAATCTCCACCCGCTCGCTCGTACAGGCGTCGCTGATCGCGGCGGCCTACACCGTCGTTTCGATCGCCCTGGCGCCCATCTCGTTCGGCGCCGTGCAGGTGCGCGTCTCCGAGGCGCTCACGCTGCTGCCTGTCTGGTCCCCCGTCGCCGTTGTCGGCGTCTCGGTCGGCTGCCTGCTCACAAACGCGTGGGGCGTCGCCGCGGGCGCGAACATCCTCGGCGCGGCGGACATCCTGCTCGGCACCCTCGCCACGCTTTCGGCCGCCCTGCTCACGCGCGCGCTGCGAAAGCGGCCGCTGCTGGCCGCGCTGCCGCCCGTGCTCGTCAACGCCGTTGTGATCGGCGCCGAGTTGGCTTTTGCCGAAACGGGCGGGTTTCCCGCAGGGCTGTGGCTCCTCAACGGCGCGCAGGTCGGCTTGGGGCAGGCGATCGCCTGCTTTGCGCTGGGATTGCCGCTGCTGCGGTTTTTCCAAAAGCGATTCCCCGCCGGTCCTGAATCGTAATGCAAAACGGCCGACAGCCGCCCGATGGGGGCGGCTGTTGTGCTTTCTGCCGGAAAAAGCCTGCTTTACAGGAGAAATCCGTGCGGAATCCCGATTGACTTTTAGCCGGAGACCGTGGTAAACTTGCATAAATATAAAATGAAATGCATGAAACAGGCCCGATCGGCAGCCGCGCTTCGGAAAACGGGGCGAATGCGCGCCCCGCGCTTCCAAAAGCGGCGGCCGTCGGTCCGTTTCCGCCCGCAGGGAGCGAAAAAAGGAGGGACGCGCGATGAAGATCGCCTGCATCCAGATGGACGTCCGGCTGGGCCGTCCCGACGAAAACTTTGCCCGCGCGCAGGAACAGATCCGCCGGGCCGCCGCCTGCGGCGCGGACACCGTTTTGCTGCCGGAGGTGTGGAACACCGGCTTTTTCCCGAAGGAGGGGCTCGAACAACTCGCCGACGCCGGCGCGCAAAGGACAAAGGCGATGCTCCGCGATCTTTCCCGGGAACTCGGCGTCTGCATCGTGGGCGGCAGCGTCGCCGAATTTCGCTCGGGCGCCGTGCGCAACACGGCCTATGTGTTCGGCGCGGACGGCCGCGAAGCCGCCCGCTACGAAAAGACCCACCTCTTCACCCCGATGGGGGAGGACCGCTATTTTCGCGCCGGCGATGCGGTCTGCGTTTTTGCGCTCGGCGGCGTGCGCTGCGGCGTCGTCATCTGCTACGATCTGCGCTTCCCCGAACTGATCCGCACCCTCGCGCTGCAGGGGATCGAATTGCTGTTCGTCCCCGCCCAGTGGCCCGCGGCGCGCCTGCCGCACTGGCAGACGCTCACCCGTGCCCGCGCGATCGAGAACCAACTGTTCGTCGCCTGCTGCAACGGCTGCGGCGCGGCGGGCGAGACCCGCTTCGGCGGCGGTTCCGCGATCTATGACCCGTGGGGGAACGCCCTTGCCGCCGCGCAGGGGGAGGAGACGACGATCTTTGCCGACTGCGATTTTTCCGCCGTCGCGGAGATCCGCGGCAGCATCGACGTGTTTCGGGACCGCCGCCCCGAACTGTATCGGATTTGAAACGGCCCGCGCCGCCGCAAGCGGCAGACCGATTCCCGCCTGAAAAAGGAGACGAGTGAAATGGCGTACAACTTCCCCGTGACCCGCACCGCGCACCCCAAGCCCCGCCCCGAGGACGAGACGAAACTGGGTTTTGCGCAATCCTTTACCGATCACATGTTCGTGATGGATTACGATGAGGGCGTCGGCTGGCACGACGGCCGCGTCGTGCCGCACGAGCCGTTTTTGATCGAGCCGGCTTCCGCCGTGCTCCACTATGCGCAGATGATGTTCGAGGGCATGAAGGCCTACCGCACGCCGGACGGCGGCATCCAACTGTTCCGCCCCGACCGCAACATCGCCCGCATGGCGCGCACCTGCGAGCGCATGTGCATCCCCGAACTGCCCGGCGACCTGTTTTTGGCTGCGATCGAAGCCGTGGTCCGCGAGGATATGGATTGGGTGCCCTCTGCGCCCGGCACGTCGATGTATATCCGCCCCTTTATCTTCGGGGATGAGGTTTCGTTCTCCGTGCTGCCCGCCAAGCACTATAAATTTATGGTGATCCTCTCCCCGACGGGCTCCTACTACGCCGCGAACGACGGCGGCCTTTCCGCGACGCGCATCTACGTGCAGGACGACTACATCCGCGCGGCGCGCGGCGGCACAGGCTACGCCAAGGTGGGCGGCAACTACGGCGGCGGCATGCGCGCCTCGCTCGACGCCATGAAATATCACTGCAAGGACGTGCTTTGGCTCGATGCGGCGGAGCACCGCTACGTCGAGGAGATCGGCACCTCCAACGCGTTTTTCCGCATCGCGGACGAGGTCGTCACCGCCCCGCTGGATTCGGGCACCATCCTCGCCGGCATCACCCGCGATTCCGTCCTCACGCTGCTGAAGAAATGGGGCGTTCAGGTCGCCGAGCGCAAACTCGCCATCGACGAGATCCTCCGGGCGTCCGAAAACGGCGCGCTGCAAGAGATCTTTGCGAGCGGTACCGCGGCGGTCATTTCGCCGATCGGCTGCCTCTGCGTCAAGGGGAAGGACTATCCCGTCGCGGACGGCAAAGTCGGCCCCGTCGCGCAAAAACTCTACGATGCGCTCTACGGCATCCAGACCGGCGCCCTCCCCGACGACATGGGCTGGACGTATCGTCTGCTCTGAAATCCAGACTCCGCATAAAAAACAGCCTCTCCGATCGGAGAGGCTGTTTTTTATGCGTTTTGTGCCGCCGCCTCGAGCACCTCGCGGATGAGTGCAAGGGGGTCGGCTTTCTTGCCCTTCGGGAACGCCACGGTGGCGTAGGGTTTGTCGCCGGCGTTGAAAAGCACGCGGCCCGGCATCGCCGAGGCGAGGGACGCCGCAAGCGCGGGGTCGCCGCGCTCGAAGAAGAACAGCAACTGCCCGTTGCGCTGGCTGATCTCGCGGATGCCGAGGCGCGCCGCACGGTTGCGCACGAGCGCCACGTCCAGCAGCCCGCCGACGGTGCGCGGCGGCTCGCCGAAGCGGTCGCAGAGTTCGTCGATCACGTCGGCGGCCTGTTCCTCGTTTTCCACGGCTGCGATTTTCTTGTAGACGTCGAGGCGCTGCGGCAGGCTCGGGATGTAATCCTCGGGGATGTGCGCATCGATCTGCACGTCGATCTGGCATTCCGTCACGGTTTGCAAGGGTTCCCCGCGCGACTGCGCGACGGCTTCGCCCAACAGCCGCAGGTACATTTCGTAGCCGACGGCCTCCATATGGCCGTGCTGCTGCGCGCCGAGCACGCTGCCCGCGCCGCGGATCTCCATATCGCGCATCGCGATGCGGAAGCCCGAACCGAAACTCGTGAATTCGCGGATCGCCGTGAGGCGCTTCTGGGCTACCTCGCTGATCGCCTTTGTCGGGCGGAAGGTGAAATAGGCGAACGCGCGCCGCGTGGAGCGCCCGACGCGCCCGCGCAGCTGGTAGAGTTGCGAGAGGCCCATGGCGTCGGCGTTTTCCACGATCAGCGTGTTGCAGTTGGGGACGTCCACGCCCGTTTCGATGATCGTGGTGCAGACGAGCACGTCGATCTCATGGTCGATCAGCCGCTGCCAGATCACCGAGAGTTGGTCCTCGCTCATCTTGCCGTGGGCGACGGCGATGCGCGCCTCGGGCAGCAGTTCCCCGAGCCGCAGCGCGGCGCGGTCGATGTCCTCGGTGCGGTTGTGCAGGTAGAACGCCTGCCCGCCGCGGCGCAGTTCGCGCTGCAGCGCCTGCGCGACGATGCCCCAGTCGTGCTCGATCACGTAGGTCTGCACGGGGTGGCGGTCCTGCGGGGCCTCCTCGAGGATCGACATATCGCGGATGCCGCTCATCGCCATCGAAAGCGTGCGCGGGATCGGCGTGGCAGAAAGCGTCAGCACGTCGACCGATTCGCGCAGGCTTTTGAATTTCTCCTTATGCGCCACGCCGAAGCGCTGCTCCTCGTCGATGATGCACAGGCCGAGATCCTTGTATTCCACGTCCTTCTGGATGAGGCGGTGCGTGCCGATCACGATGTCCACCTCGCCCGTCTTGAGCGCGCGGATCACCTCGGCCTGCTGTTTCGGCGTTTTGAAGCGCGAGAGCAGTTCCACGCGGATCGGGAATCCCTCCATGCGCTGCGTGAACGTTTGATAATGCTGCCAGGCGAGGATCGTCGTCGGCACGAGCACGGCGCACTGCTTGGAATCCATCACGCACTTGAACGCCGCCCGCAGCGCGACCTCGGTCTTGCCGAAGCCCACGTCGCCGCAGAGCAGGCGGTCCATCGGCCGCTCGGACTGCATGTCGGCTTTGATCTCGTCGATGCAGCGCAACTGGTCGTCCGTCTCCGCGTAGGGGAAGCGCAGTTCAAAATCGCGCTGCCAGTCGTTGTCCTCCGAAAAAGCGTGGCCCTTTGCGGCGAGGCGGCGGCGGTAGAGGTCGGTCAGTTCCTCGGCCATATCCGCCACGGCGGCGCGCACCCGCGCCCGCGTCCGCTGCCATTCGGGCGAGCCGAGGCGCGAAAGGCGCACGGCGCCGTCCTCGCTTTTGCCGATGTATTTGCTGACGAGGTCGAGTTGCGTCACGGGCACGAACAGCGTGTCGCTGCCGTGGTAGCGGATGCGGATGTAGTCCTTTTGGACGCCCATGACCTCTTTTTTCACGATGCCCGAGAAGATGCCGATGCCGTGGGCGGCGTGCACCACATAATCGCCCTCGGCCAGGTCGGCGATCGAGCGGATCGCGTCGCCCGCGCGGCGCTTTTTGAGGCGGCGGGGCGCGGCGGCACGCGCGTGGCTGACGACGGCGATCTTTGCGCCGGGGTATTCGAACCCCGCGGAGAGCGTCGCATCCGTCAGCACGGCGGCGCCGGGCGTCGGGTCGGGGTCCGCCTCGTAGGAAGCGGGGATCCCCGCCTCCTGCAGGTCGCGCAGCAGGGCGCGGCAGCCGCGTTCGGTCGGCAGCAGGATGACGACGGCCGTCCCCGTGGCGAGATAGGGCCGCACATCCTCCACGAGCAGCGAGAGTTCCCCGCCCCACGGGGCGAGCGCCGCCGCAGGCACGTCGAACACCGCGCGCACGGGAAAATCCGGCAGCGAGCGCGCGAACGTGTCGAGCAGGACGCTGTCGCGGTCGGCCGCAGCGCACATCAGGTCGTCGAAATCGCCCATGTAGCGGTCGCATCCCGCTGGGCAGAGCCCCTCCTCCAGCCATTCCTTCTGCTCCTCGGCCAGCAGGGCGTTCGCGTTGTTTACGGCGTCGCGCAGGGCGGCCGTGTCGGACAGCAGCAGCAGCCCGTCCGCGGGGAGATGATCGAGAAGCGTATATTCTCGGCCATATAATACAGGGAGGAATCGATCTGCGGCCGAAAACGGCAGCCCGTTTGCCAGTTCATCCAAAAGGCGGTCGAGTTCGGCGGCGGCGCGGGCGCTCTGGCGGGCTTTGCGCTGTGCGCGCAAAAACGGTTCCCACCCGCCCGCGGGGGGCAGCGCCTCGCCGGCGGGGGAGATCATCACCTCGTCGCAGGGGTCGGTGCGGCGCTGGTCGGCGGGGGAGAACCATGCCATCGAATCGATCTCGTCGCCCCAGAACTCGACGCGCACGGGCGCGTCGGCCGCGGGCGGCCAGAAATCGACGATGCCGCCGCGCACCGCGCAGGTGCAAACGCCCTCCACCTGCTCCACGCGCTGATAGCCCGCCGCGTGCAGCGCCGCGACGAGCCCCTCGCGCCCGCCCGTGTAACTGCCCTTGAGGTGCAGGCTGTTTTCGGCGAGCGCCGCGGGGGAGACGGTGAACTGCATGGCGGACTCCGCCGAGGCGACCACGATCGGCCGGCCGCTGCGCAGCCGCTCCATGCAGCCGAGGCGCGAAAACTCGTATTCGCGGCTGGCGGCCTGCGTTTCGCGCAGCATCCACTCGCGGGCGGGGCAATGCAGCACCTCGCGCGCGGGCAGAAAGCCGCGGATGTCGTCTGCAAGGCGCAAAGCGGTCGGTTCGTCGGGCGCGATCAGCAGCAGCGGCCGGTCGGTATCCTCGGCGAGGGCGGCGGCGAAGTGCGCCTTGTGGATATGCGACAGCCCCACGCAAACAAGGGGGGTCCTGTGCGCCGAAAGGGCGCGCAAAACCTCCCGATACTGTGGAACGCGATGCAGAATGTTTCGCAATTTCATCGGTTGAACCTGTTCATGGCTTCCTCGATGTCCCCGCCGATGATGAGATCGACGGCCTCGTTCGCCGCGCGGATGGCGTCCTCGATCGCGGCGCGGTCCGCATCATTCGGGCGCGAGAGCACCCAATCCGCCATGTCGTAGTCGGGCCGCGGCTTTTGCCCGACGCCGAGTTTGATGCGGGGGAACGTATCCGCCCCCGTTAAATAGATGATGTTTCTCAGGCCGTTATGCCCGCCGTCGGAGCCCTTTTTGCGGATGCGCAGCCGCCCCGCCGCGAGCGAGACGTCGTCGTGGATGACGAGCACGCGCTCGATCGGGACCTTATAGAACTGCATGGCCGCGACGACGGCCTGCCCCGAAAGGTTCATATACGTCGAGGGCTTGAGGAACAGCACGCGCTTTCCCGCGATGCGGCATTCGCCCGTGAGCGATTGGAACTGCAGTTTTTTGATCGGGAAACCGCGCTCGCGCGCGATGTAGTCCGCCGCGGCGAAGCCCACGTTGTGGCGGGTGCCGTCGTACTGCGCGCCGGGGTTGCCGAGGCACGCGGCAATCCACTCCACAGGCCCGGAAAGCGCCGGCTCCCCTGCGGAGGCGATTTTTTTGAAAAGATCAAAGATATCCGCCATATTTTGTTTCCCTCACACCTCAAAATCCGCGGGGCTGCCGCGGTCGACGGGCAGCGTGGCGACGGCGTTGAGCCGGTCGCCTGCCGTATGGCCCGCGAGAAATTCGTAGTAAGCCTGCGCACCGATCATCGCGGCGTTGTCGCCCGTGAGCGACAGCGGCGGGATCACGATGCGCACGCCGCGCGCCGCGCCCTCGGCGAGCAGCATGGCGCGCAGGCGCGTGTTGGCGCAGACGCCGCCCGCCGCGCAGACGGTCTTCGCGCCGGTTTCCTGTGCGGCGGCGAACACGCGCGAAACGAGCGCGTCGCACACGGTCTTTTCAAACGAGGCGCACAGCGAGGGGACGTCGACCGCCTCGCCGCGCTGGGCCGCGTTGTGCAGCAGGTTGACGCAGGCGGTCTTCACGCCCGAAAAACTCAGGTCGAGCGGCGCGCCCTCCACATGCGGCTGCGGGAAGCGGTATTTCCCGTCGTCGCCCGCGCGGGCCTGCCGGTCGAGTTCCACGCCTCCCGGGTAGGGGAAGCCCATCGCGCGCGCGGCCTTGTCGAAGCATTCGCCCGCGGCGTCGTCGCGCGAGCGGCCGAGCACGGCAAATTCGGTGTAGCCGCGCACGTCCACGATCAGGCTGTGCCCGCCCGAAGCCACGAGGCAGAGGAACGGCGGCGCGAGCGCGCGGTCCGCCAGGTAGTTTGCGGCGATGTGCCCGCGGATGTGGTGGACGGGGACCAGCGGCTTTTCGGCCGCGAGCGCCAACCCCTTGGCGAAGTTGACGCCGACGAGCAGCGCCCCGACAAGGCCCGGCCCTGCGGTGACGGCGACGGCGTCGACGCTGCGCGGCGTTTCGCCCGCCTCTTCGAGCGCGGCGGCCACAACGGCATCGATGTTCTCGATGTGACGGCGCGAGGCGATCTCGGGCACCACGCCGCCGTAGAGCCGGTGCTCGGCGATCTGGGTGTTGACGACGCTCGAGTGGATCGCGCGGCCGTCCTCGACGACGGCGGCCGCCGTTTCGTCGCAGGAGGTCTCGATGGCCAGAATCTTCACGGCGCGTTCCTCCTTTTGGTCTGCGGATGCGCGCCGCCGTGCGCGGTGAAAGCGGTCATGGATCAGGTCTCCTCTTCATAGATCGGCGCGAGGCGCATCAGAAGCGCGTCCTCCCGCGGGAAATCGTAAAAACGCGGCCGCCGGCCGATCGTCTCGAAGCCGAGCGACGCATAGAGCGCGATCGCAGGCGCGTTCGACGCGCGCACCTCGAGCAGCAGCCGGTCGAGCGCGAGGCGGCGGGCCTCGGCGATCAGCGCGGCGGTGAGCGCGCGGCCAACCCCCTGCCGGCGGCAGGCGGGCAGGACGGCGATGTTCGTCACGCTGCCTTCGCCGAACAGGGCCTCGAGCCCCGCCCAGCCGACGACGGCCTCCCCGTCGAGCGCGGCGAAGAGCGCGCTGCGGCCGTTTTCGAGTTCGGTGCGGATGGAAGCCTCGCTCCACGGCCGGGAGAAGCAGGCCTCCTCCACGGCGCGGATGCCCGCGATGTGCGTTTCGTCGGCGCGGACGATCCGGGCGGTCATCCCTTTGCCTCCAGCCAGTTTTTGCCGATGTGCGCGTCGGCGATCAGCGGCACGCGAAGCGAAACGGCGTTTTGCATCTCCTCGGTGACGATGGCGGCGGCGCGTTCGGCCTCGGCCTCTGGCGCCTCGACGATCAGTTCGTCGTGCACCTGCAGGATCAGGCGGGCGGCGAGTCCCTCTTGCCGCAGGCGGTCGTAGACGCGCACCATCGCCAGTTTGATGATGTCGGCCGCCGTGCCCTGGATCGGCGTGTTGCGCGCGACGCGCTCGCCGAAGGCGCGGGTGGCGCGGTTCTGCGCCTTGAGTTCGGGCAGCGCGCGGCGGCGGTGGAACATCGTGGTGACGTACCCGGTCTCCCTGGCCGCGGCGACGCGCTCCATATAGGCGCCGATGCCCTTGTAGGTGTCGTAGTAGGCTTTGATATAGCGGTCTGCCTCCGCGACGGTGACGCCGATGTCCTGCGCGAGGCTGTATGCCCCGATGCCGTAGACGAGCCCGAAATTGACGGCCTTGGCGGCCGAGCGCATCTGCGGCGTGACGAACTCCTCGGGCATGTCGAATACCTGCGCCGCCGTTTTGGTGTGGATGTCGGCGTCGTGCAGGAACGCGCCGATCATCGCCTCGTCGTTCGCCAGATGGGCGAGCACGCGCAGTTCGATCTGCGAGTAGTCCGCGTCGACGAGGACGCAGCCCTCCCGCGCCGCGAAGAACGCGCGCAGGCGGCTGCCGCGCTCGGTGCGCACGGGGATGTTCTGCAGGTTCGGCTCCACGGAGGAGATGCGGCCCGTGCGCGTCTCCGTCTGGCGGAACACGGTGTGCACAAGTCCGTCCGTTCCCGCTTTTTCGAGCATGCTGTCCACATAGGTGGATTTGAGTTTGGCGAGTTTGCGGTAGGCGAGGATCTCGTCGACGATCGGGTGCTTCGTCCGCAGTTTTTCGAGCGTGTCGGCGTCTGTGGAATAGCCCGTGCGCGTCTTTTTGCCCGCGGGCAGGCCCAGACGGTCGAAGAGCACTTCGCCGAGTTGTTTGGGGGAGTTGAAGTTGAATTCGCCGCCCGCGAGAAACGCGATGCGCTCCTTCACCTCGGCGAGGTCGGCGTCGAGTTCCTCGCCGTAGCGGCGCAGGCCCTCGCGGTCAAGCAGGAAACCCGCCTGCTCCATCGAGGCGAGCACGCGCGAAAGCGGCTGCTCGATGCCGGTCAGCAGTTCGGCCATCTGCGCCTCGGCGACCTCGTCCGCCAGTTCTTTTGAGAGCGCGGGCAGCAGCAGGGCCTCGGCCGCGAGCGCGGCGAGCGGGCCGGGAAGGCCCTCGGGCAGATCCGCCGCCAGCGGCGCGACGGGACGGCCCATCGCCAGCGCGGCGGGGGAGTAGTCGCTGCCCGTCGGCACAAGCAGATAGCCCGCGAGCGCGGGATCGAAGGCGCAGAGCGCGGGCGTCTTGCCGCGCAGGAACGCGCGGTGATACCAGTCCTTCGTGTTGCAAAGGGTGAGGACGGCGTTGCGCGTGCAAAGCAGGTCGAGCAGGCCGTCGAAATCGGGACAGCCGCGGTCGCAGAGCGCGAGCGAGGAACCGAGCAGCGCGAGGCCCTCGGGCGCGTCGCGCGGCCCCGAGAGCGCAGCGAAAAGAGCGTCCTCCCGGCAGAGCGCCCGGACGGCTTCGGGGTCGTTGCAGGAGGCAGCGAGCCGCTTTTCGGGCGCGGCGGCATCCGCGGCGGGCGAAACAGGCGTGTCCGCGGGCTTCGCAAGACCGAGACGCTCGATCATCTGCCGCAGTTCGAGGCGCTCGAGCAGGCGGTAGAGTCCCGCCTCGTCGCGCGGGGCGGGGAGAAAGTCGGAAAGGCTCGCCTCGATCGGCACGTCGCAGCAGATCTCGGCGAGTTCGCGGCTCAGGTAGGCCGTTTCACGCGAATTCAGCAGTTTTTGGCGCATCGCGGGGCGGATCGCGGGATCGTCGAGGTGCTCATAGACGCCGTCGAGCGTCCCGAACGCCTGAATGAGTTGCAGCGCGCCTTTTTCGCCGATGCCCGCCACGCCGGGGATGTTGTCGGAGGCGTCGCCCATGATGGCCTTGACCTCGATCATCTGCCGCGGCGAGACGCCGTAGGTTTCGCGCACGGCGGCCTCGTCGATCCGTTCGGCGGACGACTGCCCGCCCTTCGTGGAGGCGAGGCGGACGGTCACGCCCCCGCCGATGAGTTGGAAACTGTCGCGGTCTCCGGTTGCGATCACGCATTCGTCGCCTGAGCGGCGGCACATCGCGGCGAGCGTGCCGAGCACGTCGTCGGCCTCGTAGCCCTCGCGCGCGACGATGCGGTAGCCGAGCAGGGAGATCAGTTCCTTCGTCGGCTCCAGTTGCTCGGCGAGTTCGGGCGGCATGCCCTTTCGCGTGGCCTTGTAGCCCTCGTAGCGCTTGTGGCGGAACGTCGGCGCGCGCAAATCGAACGCGAAGGCGACGGCGTCGGGCTGCGTTTCGGCCAGCAGTTTCAAAAGCATCGCCAGAAAGCCGTAGACGGCGTTCGTATGGCGGCCGTCGTGCGTCGTCAGCGGGCGCACGCCGTAGTAGGCGCGGTTGAGGACACTGTTGGAATCGACTGCGAGCAGTCTCATGCGATCGCCTCTTTCCGGGTGGTGTGCAAATTCTCCGTTATTATAGCACAAATCTTTCCCCTTGAACAGGGGAAAACCGCCCCGCTCCGCCCCCGGACGGGGGCGCGGGGCGCCGCTGCCGCTTGAACCGGCGGCGAAATTCTGGTAAAATAGCGTTCGGAAAACGGGAAAGGGGGCGGGCGCATGCGCATCGGATCGGTCGAACTCAACGGCTTCGCCGCGATGGCGCCGATGGCGGGCGCCGCGGATCTCGCCGTGCGCACGCTTGCGCGGCAGTTCGGCGCCTGCCTGACGACGGGCGAGATGACGAGCGCCAAGGGCGTCTCGATGGGCAGCGCGAAAAGCCTCGCCCTGCTCGATCTGCCGGACGAGCACCCCTATGCGGTGCAGTTGTTCGGCACCGACCCCGTCTGCCTGCGCGCCGCCGCGCGGATCGCGGCAGAGCGCGGAGCCGACCTCGTCGATTTCAACATGGGATGTCCCGCGCCGAAGATCGTCAAGGGCGGCGCGGGCAGCGCCCTGCTCAAGAACCTGCCCCTCGCCAAAGAACTTGTGGCCGCCGCGGTCGAGGGAGCGGGGGACGTCCCCGTCACGGTGAAGATCCGCCGCGGCTTCGATGCGGGGGAAGATGTGGCCGTCGAGGCCGCCCTCGCCGCGCAGGAGGCGGGCGCGTCCGCAGTCTGCGTGCACGCGCGCACCCGCGCGCAGATGTACGCGCCGCCGGTCGATCTCGGCTGCATCGCCCGCGTCAAGCGGGCCGTGCGCATCCCCGTGATCGGCAACGGCGACATCCTCACCGCCGCTGACGCCGTGCGCATGTTCGCCGAGACGGGCTGCGACCTCGTGGCCGTCGGGCGCGGCGCGCTCGGCAACCCGTGGCTGTTCGGGCAGATCAACGCCGTGATGAGGGGGCTGGCCCTGCCCGATCCCCCCGCGCTCGAGGAGCGGCTGGCAGTGCTGCTGCGCGAGATCGCCCTGCTCGTCGCCGACAAGGGCGAGGGGACCGGCTTTCGCGAGGCGCGCAAGCACGTCGCCTGGTATCTCACGGGGCTGCGCGGGGCGGCCTCGCTGCGGCGCATGTGCGGCGCGATCTCCCGCTGGGAAGACGTGGAGGCGATCTGCCGCGAGGCGCGCAGGCTCAACACGTAGCAGGCGCGCGATTTTGTCGTTTTCGCCGGCATATCTCCGGCGTAACCGAGATATCTTGTATCAAAGGGGTGGTTGCAAATGATCGGATTCTTGCTCTCTCTCGTCATCGGCGCCGTGGTCGGCTGGATCGCGGGACGCATCATGGGCAGCGAAGGCGGTTGGCTGCGCAATCTGGTGCTCGGCATCGTCGGTTCGGCGGTCGGTCACTTCCTCGCGGGCCTGATCGGCATCTCGGGGGTCGGATTGGGCGGCGTCCTGATCTCGATCGCGGGCGCGTGCCTGGTGATCGCCGTCTGCCGCAAACTGTTCTGAGCGAAAGCGAAGCCCGTGCCCGCCGCGTTCGCGGCGGGCACGGGCTTTTACGTGCGGTTTCGGCTCACGGCGGGCCGTCCAAAATCCCGCCGCCGATAGATTCGAGCGCGCATCCGGCGCGGGGACTCTCAGCCCCTCAGGAAGCGCTCGACCTCTTCGATGCGCCGCAGCCCTTCCGCGCGGCCGATCCGATAGACCCGTTCCAGTTCCTTCGGGTCGGTTTCCGTCCGGCGGATGCCCAGCGCCTGCGGCGGACGGATGACGAGGGCCGCCCCCGCCGCCTCCCGCTCGTCGATCTCTTGCATCTGCCGGTTATAGCGCAGGTGCCGGATCTGCAGCGCCTCGAGGATCTTGGGATACGGGCGCAGGAGCAGGCGCGTCCAGGGCGCGTCGCCGCTTTTCTTCTTCCGGTAGCCTTTCGGCTGCGTCAGGATGATGACGTTGCGGTCATACCCAAGGCGCTCCAGATACCGGTAGGGCACGGGGTCGACGATGCCGCCGTCGAGCAGGGTGTACCGCCCGATCGAAACGGGGCGCGACACGAGCGGCATCGAGGCCGAGGCCCGCATCCACGCGATATCTTCCCGCCCGCCGTCCGTGCAGCGGTGGTAGACGATCGCCCCTGTGTGCACGTCCGTCGCCCCGACGTAGAATTTCATCGGATTTGCAAAGAACGCCGCGCGGTCAAACACGTCCAATTCCTCCGGCAGTTCCCGGTAGCAGAAATCCGCGCCGTACAGGTCCCCCGTCCTGAGCAGGGAGCGCAGGCTGCAATAGCGCGGGTCGCGGCAGTATGCCTTGTTGTAGCGGATCGCCCTGCCGGCCTGCCTCGATTTGTAATTGCAGCCGAACACCGCGCCGGCGGAGATCCCCGCCGCGCCGTCAAAGGCGATCCCGTGCTCCAGGAAAACATCCGTGACGCCGCAGGTAAACATGCCCCGCATGGCGCCGCCTTCCAGAATCAATCCCGTTTTCATGCGTCGCCTTCTTTCTGCAAAATCGCGCCCGGCGCGTCCGCAAAGGAACCTTCCGATACGGGAAAGCGGGGGCGGCTCCCGCCCGCCTTTCCCGCGTGCGCGGGCCGCCGCTTTTTATGCGAACAGTTCGGCCGCTTTCTCCGCAAAGCGCTTGCCGTAGAGGGAAAATTTTTCCTGATAATGCTCGATGCCGTTGTGCGCTTCCATATTGTTGTTCACGCCGACGGGCCCCAGATGGATGACGGGCTTGCCCTTGGCCGCGCCGCCGGAATAGCAGAGCATGCCGAACACCATCTCGTTGGCCAGGATCGACTGGATGACCAGGTCGCCGCCGCCGTGGGTGTACTGCGCCGTGGCGAATGCGCCGCCCAGTTTGCCGCCCATGCGCAGTTTCCCTGCGGATTTGAGCAGCCATGCGTGCATGCCCGGGGTCATCAGCGCGGCGTAGGTGGGGCTGCCGATCACGACGCCTTTCGCCTCGATGACGAACGCCTCGTCGACGGCGTCGATCCCGAAGGCTGCGGCCTCCACGCCCTCGACTTCGTTCATCCCCTGCACGATCCACTCTGCGGCCTGTTTGGTGTTGCCGGTTTTGGAATCATAGATCACTGCCAGTTTCATTGGTTTTCCTCCTTTAAAAAGATGGGTCCATGCGGCGGGGGACGCTTCGCCTCCGCGAACTGCCGCCCGCGCGCAGGGCGGCCCTAAGACTCGACCGCCGTGTGCGGATGCACCGGCGGTCGGGTCCGGTTCGGCTGCCGGATCAGACGTTGATGAAGTCGACCGTCACCCCGCCGCCCTGGGCGGTCACGCGGTCGTAAGCGGTCTTGGCGACCTTCAGGTCCTCGATGCCCATGCCGCACATGGCGACCGCGACGATTTCGTCGTCGTTCTCGCGGGCGGGCACGTTTCCGGCGATGACATCGCCGATGGTGGTCTGGAACGTCTCGGTGAGGATCTCGCTGTAGGGCGTGCCGAATTCCTCATAGCGGTCGACCAGTTCCTGGTTGATGCGCTCCGCGAAGCAGGCGGGGAAATCGGCCACGCGCCGGTCGAAGCGCAGCAGGTCGTCGTTGTCGATGAACTCGGCGACGAGCAGGACGACGGTGCCCTTGTCGAACGCGGCGATCTGGCGGGAAAGGGGCTCGGTGGCGTTGGTGGCGAAGGCGATGATCTCCGCCCCGGGGACCGCTTCTTTGAAATCGGCGAAGGGGACCAGTTTCACACGGGGGAATTGGGCGGCGATGCCCGCGATGAATTTGTTGCGGTTTTCCTCGGAGGGGTCGGCCACGCGCAGTTCCTCGATCTGGGGGCAGGCAGTCAGGATGGCTTCCGCGGAGGTGTAGCCCTGGGCGCCGGCGCCGACGCTGAGAGCGACCTTCGCGCCCTTTTTGGCGAGCCATTTGGCGCCGACGCCGGCGGCGGCGCCGGTGCGGATGTTGGTGACGGAGGTGCCGTCCACAACGGCAAAGGGCAGGCCGGTCTCGGGATACTCCAGAACGACGGTGCCCATGGTGTTGGGATAGCCGTATTTTTTGGGGTTGTTCCTGTGGCAGGTGACCAGTTTGGCCCCCATCAGGTTGTATTTTTTCAGATAGGCGGGCATGGAGTTCATATAGCCCTCGATCTGCGGGCGGAACGGCAGATGGAGTTTGATGGGGTTGAGGCTCTCCCCTTGCGCGTGTTCTTTCAGGACGGTTTCGACGTCCGCGAGAACGGTGGGCATATCGAGCACGCCGCGGGCTTCTTTTTCGTTGATGATGGTGATCTGTCCGGGTTTCATTTTGATCATTCCTCCAAGATGAAAAGTTAATACTGGAACAATTATAGTCGCTTCCCGCGGCGATTGCAAGGGCTTTCCTGCGCGGCGGCGCGCGGGATCCGAGCAAAAAAACGCCCCGTCGCCGGCACGGTGTCCGGCGGCGGGGGCCGCGGGGTGTTTGTGGAACCGCATCGGTTTTCTCACGCCTATGATCCCAGATGCAGGGCCTCCGGCAGACGTTCGAGTTCCGCGCGGCTGTGGCGATGCGCGTGGCGTCCGTCCGTTCCGTAATGGGTATGCTCGTGGGAATGCGTCACCGTATGCGTGTGCGTCGTCCCGTCGTGCGTATGCGTAAAGGTGTGCCGGTGCGGATGGGTGTGACGCCCGATCAACGTATCCGCAACCACAAGCACGGAACCGGCGATCATGACGGCCAGCGCCGCGAGATACGTCCCGGACAGACGCTCCCGGAAGAACACGAATGAGAGGAATGCCCCGACAAACGGCGCCACGGCATAGTAAGCGCTGGTTTTTGCCGCGCCGAGAACGTTTTGCGCGCGCACATAGAAGAAAATACTGAGGCCGTATGCGACAAAACCGAGCAGCAGCGCCGCGGCGACAGGCCCGATCCCCGGCGCGCGTTCTTTCTGGATGAGAGCGATCGCAAGGGAACCCAGTCCGGAGAAAACGCCTTTTAACACAACGATCTCATAGGTGCTCTTGGACGAGATGTTTCTCGTGCAGTTGTTCTCGAAGCCCCAGCAGATCGTCGCCAGAAGGACGAACAGGGAGCCGTATGAGAAACGGAAACTGTCCGTGCCCTCAAAGGAAAGCAGGATGCTTGACAGCGTAATCAGCGCGATCGCAGACCAGAGCCTTTTGGACACGGCTTCTTTGAAAAGGAACAGGGCGATGACGGTGGTGGCGACGATTTCAAAATTTCCCAGAAGGGATGCGTTTGCCGATGAGCCGCGGCGGATCCCAAGCATCAGAAAGATCGGCGCTGCGATATCGAGCACGATCATGCCGACGACAAACGGCAGATCCCGTTTCGACAGCCGTTCCGATCCCTTTCGGTCCTTTTGGTTGATCAGCGACAGGATCCCGATCCCGATGCCTGCCCCCAGATAAAGGAGCGCCGCCATGGTGGTCGGCCCGATCTCCCGCAGCAGGATCTTGGAAACCGGAACATTGCCGGCATAAAAGACCGCCGCCAGAAAGGCGTAGAAAATAGCAGTCGGTTTTTGCTGTCCCATCTGGTTTCTTCCTCCTGTTCTTCGGATTGCTGTTCCGGCTTCGGCATCTTGGCGCCCGTCCGGCCCCGCCGGGGCCCGATGACCCGGATCCTCGGGGATTTTGCGGATCATTTCGCCCTGCGCGCCGACGGCAAACCACCCGAAAAGTTCACGTTCGCAGCGCTTTTTCAGCGGCGGTCCCTCTCCCGTGACAGGGCGATGACGCACTCCACATGCTGCGTGTGCGGGAACATGTCCACAGGCTGGCAGCGCCCGGCGCGGTAGCCGCCCGCGGCGAGCACGCGCAGGTCGCGCGCGAGCGTCTCGGGGTTGCAGGAGACGTAGACGACGCGCGCGGGCCCCAGCCGCAGCAGCGCCTCGAGGAAAGCGCGGCTCGCGCCCGCGCGGGGCGGGTCCATCAGCACGACGTCGACCGGCTCGCCCGATTCGGCGAGCGAGACCATATATTCCCCCGCGTCCGCGCAGAGGAAGCGGATGTTCCCCACGGCGTTGCGGCGGGCGTTCGCGACCGCGTCTCGCACGGCGTCGCGGTTTTGTTCCACGCCGACGACCTCGGCGGCTTTTGCCGCGGCGATCAGGCCGATCGTGCCCACGCCGCAGTAGGCGTCGAGCACACGTTCGCGCCCCGTGAGGGCGGCGGATTCGATCGCCGCGCCGTAGAGCGCCTCGGTCTGCGCGGGGTTGATCTGGTAGAACGACCGCGGCGAGATGCGAAACGTCAGCCCACAGAGTTGTTCCTCGATCCAGCCGCGGCCGAACAGCGCCTTTTCCTGCCCGCCGAGCACGAGGCTCGTGGCGGCGCGGTTCATGTTCTGCACGACCGTGGTGATTTCGGGGTGCCGGCGCAGCAGTTCGGCGACAAAGGCGTTCTTCGAAGGGAAGACGGGCGTCGCCGTGACGAGCACGACCATGATCTCCCCGCTGCGAAACCCGCGCTTCACGAGCACGTGGCGCAAAAAGCCGCGGCGCGTCCGCTCGTCGTAGGGCGCGAGGTCGAACTTCGGCAGCAGTTTGCGGATCGTCACGATGATGCGGTCGGCGGCCTCGTCCTCGAGCAGGCAGGCGTCCACGGGGACGATGAAATGCGTGCCCGACTGGTACACGCCCGAGAGGACGCGGCCTTTTCGGTCGGAGGTGAACGCGGCCTGCACCTTGTTGCGGTAGCGGTAGGGGTCCTCCATGCCGCGGATCGGCAGCACGGGGCAAAACGGCCCCACGAGCCGCTGCACAAGGCGCTGTTTGAAAGCGAGTTGTTCGGGATAGGAGAGGTTTTGCAACTGGCATCCGCCGCAGCGCCGCGCCTGCGGGCAGAGCGAGCGGATCGTTTCCCCCTGCGGCATGGCGGATCCCCCCTTTTGCTTCCCATTGTAGCACAGCGCAGGGGGCGCGCGCAATGCGCAAAACGCGGAACAGCCCCGCCGAAGCGGGGCCGTTCCCTGCGGTTTGCCGCTCAGCCCGCGGGGGAATCGAAGGCGGGGTTCATGGCGTAGACGTTTTTGCAGTTGAGTTGGTCGGTCACGTGGACCAGCGTCTCTCCGAAGCGCTCGAAGTGCACGATCTCGCGCTCGCGCAGGAAGAGGATCGGGTCGCGCACGTCGGGATCGTCGATCATCCGCAGCAGGTTATCGTAGGTGAGGCGCGCTTTCTGTTCGGCGGCGAGGTCCTCCGTCAGGTCGGCGATCGGGTCGCCCGTCGACTGGAACATGAACGCGTTGAAGGGCTCGCCCGAGGCCGCGCAGGGCCAGACGCCCGTCGTGTGGTCGACGAAGTAGGCGTCGAATCCCTCGGCCACGATCTCCTCAACCGTAAGGTTTCGCGTCAACTGATAGAGGATGGAGGCGACCATCTCCATGTGGTTGAGTTCCTCGGTGCCGATGTCGGTGAGCACGCCGATCCCGCGCGCATAGGGCATCGCGTAGCGCTGGTTGAGGTAGCGCATCGCGGCGCCGGTCTCGCCGTCGGGCCCGCCGAGTTGCGACATGATCGCCTTTGCGAGGCGCGCGTCGGGGTTCTTGATGTGCACGGGGTATTCCATCGCTTTCTCATAAGTCCACATGGTTCAAGCCTCTCTTTCCTGCCACGGCCAAGGGGTATCGGTCCAGTCCCAGCGATCGCCGCCGGCGTCGCGCTGGCACACCGGGCCGAAGCGGTCGGTGAAGGCCGCCTCCGCCTCCTCGCAGGCGAACACGGCGCTGCGGTAGGCGTCGTTCGCAGCAGCGCAGTCGGGATGCGTATCGAGGAACAGCGCGAGGTCGATCGCGGTGAACTTCGCCTGCTGCAGGGCCAGCAGGGCGTCGTCACGGTCCTTCCCGCTCATTTGCGCGCGCCCCCTTTCCCGAGAAACGGAAGATCGAGGCAGGGAAACACCGTGCCGCGCATCAGCGCTTTCGCAGGGGCGTAGACGGTTTCCCATTCCTGTGGGCGGACATAGGGAACGGCGAGCAACGGGCCGCGTTTTGCCGCGGCGGGCGCCGCCGTTTGGCCGCTCCACGCGGGGATGGCACCCGGATTTCGGTAGAAATTCATCAAGGTCGCTCCTTTCGGGTTCGGCGAGGGTCTTTTGCTTCCCCTCGCCTTTGTTTTCAGTCTATTCCGGCGGCGCGGCGCAGGTTCCGCGCCCGCGGCGGCCGTTTGGGCGGCGTTTTTGCACCCGCGTTGCCCTCAAAACGGGAAAAATCGCGCCGCCGCGCGCTTTTTTTCAAAAAATGCTTGCAAACCGGCGCAAAATATGGTATGGTGACACCGTAGTAAGAAGAAAGTAGGTTGAGAGTGGGCAAGAAACCCGCTCTTTTGTTTATGTTGGGAGGTTTTCAAGCTGAGCGAGAAGAAAAACACCGTCGCCGTCGCGACCGAACTCGCCGCGCCTATTCTGCAGGAAATGGGCCTGCGTCTCTGGGACGTCCGCTTTGAGAAAGAGGGAAGCGGCTGGTACCTGCGCTATTTCATCGATAAGGAAGGCGGCGTCACCATCGACGACTGCGAGCGCTTTTCACGCGCCGTCGACCCGCTGCTCGACGAGGCAGACCCGATCGAGCAATCCTACTGCCTGGAGGTTTCCTCCCCCGGCGTGGAGCGCGAGTTGACCCGCCCGTGGCATTTTGAAGAGAATATCGGCCGGCCGGTGACGGCGCGGCTCATCCGCCCGCGCGGCGGCGTGCGCGAGTTTTCCGGCACGCTCCTGCGCTATGCGGACAACACGGCGGTGATCCGCGCCGAGCAGGGCGAGGAGATCGCGCTGCCGAAAGCCGAGACCGCCTATATCCGCCTGGTGGACGATTTCGATTACAGCAAAGGAGAACAGGAATGAACACCGAGTTTTTTGAAGCGATCAAACTGCTCGAGAAGGAAAAAGGCATCCCCGCCGACTACCTGATCGAGAAGATCCAGAATGCGATCTCGATCGCGATCAAGCGCGATGCGAACGGCGGCGAGGACAACGTTGTGGAGATCGACCCCAAGACGGGCCGCTTTTACGTGGCGGTGAGAAAACTCGTCGTCGATACCGTCGAGGATCCCTCGATGGAGATCGCGCTCGAGCCCGCGCGCGAGGTCGAGCCCGCCGCACAGGTGGGCGACACCGTGCAGATCCCGCTCGATACGAAGCGGTTCGGCCGCATTGCCGCGATGAGCGCGAAGCACGTGATCCGCCAGGGCATCCGCGAGGCGGAACGCGGCCAGTTGCTCGCCGAGTACCAGTCGAAGGAGCGCGACATCGTCACGGCCACCGTCGTGCGCACCGATCCCGTGCGCGGCAACGTGACGCTCGAGATCGGCCGCAGTGAGGCGATTCTGCCGAAGAGCGAGCAGATCCCCGGCGAAACGTATCCGGACGGTTCGCGCATCCGCGTCTACGTCTCCGATGTGATCAACGGCGAAAAGGGCCCGAAGATCATGATCTCCCGCACGCACGCGGGGCTGGTGCGCCGCCTGCTGGAGATGAACATCCCCGAAGTCTACGACGGCACGGTCGAGATCAAAGGCATCGCGCGCGAGGCCGGCCTGCGCAGCAAAGTCGCCGTTTGGTCGAAGGATGAGAATGTCGACGCCGTCGGCGCCTGCATCGGCCCGAAGGGCTCGCGCGTCAACACGATCGTCGACGAGCTCGGCGGCGAAAAGATCGACGTGATCCGCTGGTCGGAGGACCCCGAGGCCTTCATCGCCGCGGCCCTCTCGCCCGCCACGGTGCTGGCCGTCGACCTTGATCCCGAGGGCGCGCGCACCTGCCGCGTCACGGTGCCGGACCATCAACTTTCGCTTGCGATCGGCAACAAGGGCCACAACGCCCGCCTCGCCGCCCGCCTGACCGGATGGAAGATCGACATCCGGCCCGAAAGCGGCTTCTACGGCGAGGACGATCCCGAGTAACATAGAGAATAAAGAGGAGGGGACGGCATGCCGGCGACAAAAAGGATCCCCGAGCGCATGTGCTCGGGATGCGCGCAGCACTTCCCGAAAAAAGACCTGGTCCGGGTGGTGCGCGAGCCGTCGGGGGAGATCTCCCTCGACCCGACGGGCAAGCGGAACGGCCGCGGCGCCTACATCTGCCCGAGGGCGGAATGCCTCAAAAAGGCGCGGCGCGCCCGCAGGCTCGAGCGGGCGCTGGGCGTCCCGATCCCCGAGAGCGTTTACGACGCGATGGAGGAGGAGTTGAGGCGGCGTGAGGAGTGACCCGTTGGGGGTGCTCGCTCTGTGCCGCAAGGCCGGAAAACTCCGGGCGGGCTTCGACCCCGCCGCGGACAGTCTGGGGCGCGACGCCGCCCTCGTCGTGTTTTCCGCCGACGCATCCCCCAAAACGAAAGAACGCATGACCAGAAAAGCCGAACGCGCCGGCGTCGCCTGTCTGACGCTGCCGCACACCGCCGATGAGATCGACTTTGCGACGGGGAAGCGGGCCGTGGTGCTCGCCGTCACCGACGCAGGGCTCGCCGAACTGGTGAAAGCGCGCGCAGGCGCAGACTGGAAGGAGGACGATGACACATGATGGATAAATACCGCGTGCACGAGGCCGCAAAGGATCTCAACGTCCCGAGCAAGGACCTGCTCGAACTGCTGGGCCGCTATTTCCCGAGCGAGCAGCGCAAGCACATGACCGCGCTCACCGACGAGGAACTGAACCTCGTGTTCGACCACTATACGCTCGCGCGCCAGATCGAGGACGTAGGGGCATATTTCGCCGCGGCCGTGCCGAAGGCAAAGCCCGTCGAAAAGAAACCCGAGGAGACGCCCCCTGCGCCCGCGAAGCCGGAAAAGAAGGAGGTGCCCGCCGCCGGGAAAAAGCCGGCGCCCGACGCCCAGCAGAAGGGCGGACGGCCCGCGCCGCAGAAGCCCGCCGCGCCCGCGCAGCAGGCCCAGCAGCCGTCCAAGCCCGTCTCCAACAAGATCGAGCGCCGCGAGACGCGCCACGTCGATATGCGCACCACGCAGGTCAACCTCGATAAATACAACGAGCGCTACGAACAGATGGGGCCCGCCAACCTCGGCCGCAAGGCGCAGGGGCCGGCCAAGCAGAAGTTCAACGGCCGCGGCCGCGGCAAGCCGTTCCGTTCGCGCCGGGAGCAGGAGCAGGAGAAACTGCGCCGCCAGAAACTGGAGGAGCAGCGCCGCCAGAACCTCGAGGTGCAGCTGCCCGAGGAACTGACCGTCGGCGAACTCGCGCTGCGCCTCAAAGTGCAGGCGGCCGAGATCGTCAAGCGGCTGATGGGCATGGGCATCTTCGCCTCGACCTCGCAGGTGATCGACTACGACACCGCCGCCCTCGTGGCGATGGAGATCGGCGCGAAAGTCGAGCACGAGGTCGTCGTTACGCTCGAGGAGCGCCTGTTCGATGAGAGCGAGGACGCCGCCGAGAACCTGCGCGAGCGCTGCCCGGTCGTCGTCGTCATGGGCCACGTCGACCACGGCAAGACGTCGCTGCTCGACGCCATCCGCAACACGAACGTCACCGCGGGCGAGGCCGGCGGCATCACGCAGCACATCGGCGCCTATCAGGTCACGGTCAAGGACCGCCCGATCACCTTCCTCGATACGCCGGGACACGCCGCCTTCACCTCGATGCGCGCGAGAGGCGCGCAGGTCACCGATATCGCGGTGCTCGTCGTCGCGGCGGACGACGGCGTGATGCCCCAGACCGTCGAGGCGATCAACCACGCCAAGGCGGCGGGGGTACAGATCATCGTCGCGATCAACAAGATGGATAAGCCGGACGCCGATCCCAACCGCGTCAAGCAGGAACTGACCGAGTACGAACTCGTCTGCGAGGACTGGGGCGGCGACGTGATCTGCTGCCCCGTCTCGGCCAAGACCGGCGAGGGCATCGAAAATCTGCTCGAAATGATCCTGCTCGTCGCGGACACGCAGGAACTCAAGGCCAACCCCGACCGCATGGCGAAGGGTACCGTGATCGAATCGCGCCTCGACAAGGGCCGCGGCCCGATCGCGACCGTCCTCGTGCAGAACGGCACGCTGCGCCTTGGCGACGCCGTGATCGCGGGGACCGCTTTCGGCCGCGTGCGCACGATGCAAAACGACCAGGGCGAGCGCATCGCCGAAGCGGGCCCCTCCGTGCCGGTGGAGATCACCGGCCTTTCCGAGGTGCCGGCCGCGGGCGACGTGCTCAACGCCGTCGAGGACGAGCGCCTCGCCAAGGAACTCGTCGGCAAGCGCCGCTTCGATGCCAAGGAGGAGCAGTTCAAGTCCTACCAGAAGGTCACGCTCGACAACCTCTTCAGCCAGATCTCCGAGGGCGAGATGAAGGAACTGCCGATCATCGTCAAGGCCGATGTGGACGGCTCCGTCGAGGCCGTGCGTCAGTCGCTCGAAAAACTCTCGAACGACGAGGTCAAGGTGCGCGTCATCCACGGCGCGGTCGGCGCGATCAACGAGTCCGACGTCATGCTGGCCAACGCCTCCAACGCGATCATCGTCGGCTTCAACGTGCGCCCCGAGCAGACGGCGAAGGAATCCGCCGAGCGCGACAATGTCGATATCCGCCTCTATCGCGTCATCTACGATGCGATCAACGAGGTCAACGACGCCCTCAAGGGCATGCTCGCGCCCAAGACCCGCGAGGTCGATCTCGGCCGCGCCGAGGTGCGCCAGACCTACAAGATCTCCTCGGTCGGCACCGTCGCGGGCTGCTATGTGCTGGGCGGCAAGATCACCCGCAACGCGCTGATCCGCGTCGTGCGCGACGGCATCATCATCGCCGACGACAAACTCGACAGCCTCAAGCGCTTCAAGGACGATGTGAAAGAAGTCGCCGAGGGCTACGAGTGCGGCATGATGCTCACCAAGTTCTCCGACATCAAGGAGGGCGACGTGTTCGAAGCCTACGAGATCGAAGAATACCGCGAATAAACCAAACGACCGAACGAAGAAAGGGATTTCCATGCCTTCTTACCGGATTCAACGAACCAACGAGGACATCCTGCGCGAACTGACGGCCCTGCTGCGCGAGGTGAAGGATCCACGCGTCGCCGAGGCGATGCCGACGATCGTCAAGACCGATACCGACAGCGATCTCGCGACCTGCAAGGTCTACGTGAGTTCCCTCAAGGGCATCGGCGCCGCGAAGGAGGCCGTCGCCGTGCTGCGGCGCGCGGGCTTCCTGCGGCGCGAACTCGGGCGGCGCCTGCGCCTGCGCCACGCGCCGGAACTCCTCTTTATCGCCGACGATTCGCTCGAACATTCGGCGCACATCTCGGAATTGCTGAAAACGATCGGACAGGGGGGTGACGGCGATGTGGGTTGACGCCAAGACCTGCGCCGCGCGCCTCCTTGCCGCCGAGGATGTGCTGATCCTCTGCCACCGCGACCCGGACGGCGACACCTACGGCTGCGCCGAGGCGATCGCCGCGGTGCTCGAGGGGTTGGGAAAGCGCGCCCGCATCGAATGCCCGAGCGAATTCCCCGCGAGCCTCTCGTTCCTGCATCGGGATCACCCCGATTTCACGCCGCGCTTCATCCTCGCCGTGGACATCGCCGCGGTGAACATGCTCGGCGACGGCGACCGCCGCGCGGTCCACATCAACCTGTGCATCGACCACCACCCGACGAACCCCGGCTTTGCGGACGAGACGTTCCTCGTCGATTACGCCGCGTCGGGCGAGGCGGTCTACGAGGTGTTTCGCGAAATGGGCGTGCAGATCACCCCCTATGTCGCGACGGCGCTGTTCACGGCGCTTTCGTCCGACACGGGCGGCTTCCGCTTCGCCAACACGACCGCCCAGACGCACCGCTACGCCGCCGACCTGATCGAACTCGGCGCGGACGCGGATCTTGTGCGCCGGCAGTTGTTTGAATCGAATTCCCGCGGGCGCGTGCGCGTCGAGTCCGATGCGCTGGCCAACGCCCGCTATTACCACGGCGGCGCGATCGCCGTGATCTCCGTTTCGGTGGCCTCCGTCACGGAAAACGACGTCGACGAGTCCGAACTCGAGGGCCTCGCGGCCGAACCGCTCAAGGTGGAGGGCGTGCACATCGGCGTCACGCTCAAGGAGCGCGAGGACGGTTCGGTGCGCGTCTCGGTGCGCTCCGACAGCGACGAGGTCAGCGCCGCGCGCATCTGTTCGCAGTTCCACGGCGGCGGGCATGTCCGCGCGGCGGGCTGCCGCGTGTGGACGACCCTCGCAGAAGCCGAGCCGATCCTCGTCGCCGCCTGCGAACGGGAACTGAAACGATGACGGACGGCATCCTGCTCATCGATAAGCCGCAGGGGTTCACCTCCTTCGATGTGATCGCCAAACTGCGCGGCATGACGCGCGTGCGCCGCATCGGCCACGCCGGCACGCTCGACCCGATGGCGACGGGCGTTTTGCCCTGCCTGTTCGGGACGGCGGCGCGCCTGTGCGATTGCCTGCCCGATGAGACGAAAACCTATCGCGCGACGGTGCGCCTCGGCGTCGAGACCGATACGCAGGACCTGACGGGCAGGGTGCTTGCCGAGAGCGGCGTGCCCGTTTCCCGCGCGGCGTTCGAGGCGGCGCTCGCACCCTTTCGCGGCCGCATCCGGCAGACGCCGCCCATGTATTCGGCGGTGCGCGTGAACGGCAAGCGCCTCTACGACCTCGCCCGAGAGGGCAGGGAGGTCGCGCGGCCTCCCCGCGAGGTGGAGATCTTCGATCTGCGCGTGCTCGAATTCGATGAGAAGGCCCGCGTGGCCGCCTGCACCGTCTCCTGCTCGAAGGGCACCTATGTGCGCACGCTGTTTCATGAGATCGGGCAGGCGCTCGGCTGCGGCGCGGCGCTTTCGGCGCTCTGCCGCACGGCCTCCTCGGGCTGGACGCTCGATCGGTGCATCACGCTCGAGCAGGCGCAGGCGCTCGCGGACGCGGGGGCGCTGCTCGGCCGGCTGCTGCCGGTCTCTTCGGCTTTCGAGAGCCTGCCGCGGCTCGATGTGGGCGAGTGGCAGGCGAAGATGCTGAAAAACGGCGTCGTGCTTTCCCTCGGGAAACTCGGCGCCCCTTCGCCGGGGCGGTACGCCGTCTGGAGCGAAGGGACGTTTCTGGGCCTCGGCACCGTGGAGGAGAATGCCGCGGGCATGCGGCTCAGGCAATTTTAGAAAACGGCGCGGTTTTGCCGCGCCCGGATGAGAGGGGACGCAACATGCGGCTCGAAACCAATCTCAACGGGGAATTCCCCGGGGAAAGCGCGGTCGCGCTCGGCTTTTTCGACGGGGTCCATCTCGGCCATCGCGCCGTGATCGGGGCCGCGAAGGAGGCGGCGGGCGCGGGCGCGGAAACGATCGTCTTTTCCTTTTCGCTGACGGATCTGCTCCCGCAGCAGAAGAACGGCGCAAAATGGCTGACGACGGACGCACAGAAGGCGTGCAAGTGCGAGGCGCTCGGCGTCGACCGGCTGCTGCTGCCGCCTTTTTCGGCGATCGCGGGCCTTTCGCCCGAGGAATTTGCCGACCTGCTGACGACTCGCCTGCACGCGAAAACCGTGGCCTGCGGCTACGATTACCGTTTCGGGCGCGGGGCGAGCGGCACGGCGGAGGACCTGCGCCGCCTGCTCGCGCCGCACGGCGCCGAGGTCGTGTGCGTGCCCGCCGTGCTCGAGGGCGGCGAGCCCGTCAGTTCCTCGCGCATCCGCGCGCTGCTCGCGGCGGGCGAGGCCGAAGCGGCGAACCGCCTGCTCGGCGCGCCGTTCGCGCTCGTCTCGGACGTGGTGCACGGCCGCGGAATCGGCCGCCAACTCGGTTTCCCGACGGCGAACCAGCGGTTTCCCGCCGATTTCCTCGTGCCGCGCCACGGCGTCTATGCGGCGCGCGCCACCGTGGAGGGGCGCGCTTATCCCGCGGTGACGAACGTCGGCGTCAAGCCGACTGTCGGGGACGACCGCCCCGGCGCGGAAAGTTGCCTGATCGGCTTTTCGGGCGACCTCTACGGCAGAGAGATCACGGTCGAGTTTTTGCAGTTTTTGCGCGAGGAGCGCAAGTTCCCCGATCTCGAATCCCTGCGTGCGCAGATCGCGCGCGATGCCGAGCGCGCCTCGGCGATCGCATGAGCGCTTTTTTGGAACCGATACACGGATCGCCGCCGCGGCGGTCCGTTTTTCTTTTGGAAAACCGTTCGACAAACCCCGAGAAAAAGCGGCCGAACGCCGTCAAACGCAGGAGATTTCCGGCCCTGCGTGTCGAACGGGGGCGCTTCTCCGCGAACGGTTCTGCTTGCCGCGCCGCTGCCGGACATGCTATGCTCGTCTCGGACGGACGGATCCGGGGAAGGAGGGGCGCCGATGGACTTCAAGGCGATTCTGCCGCAGCGGGCAGGGCGCGTGATCGAGGTGCCGCTCGCTCGCCTGCGTCCAAACCCCGCGCAGCCGCGCCGCTTCTTCGAGGAACAGGCCATCGCGGGCCTCGCGGCTTCGATCGAGGAAAACGGGCTGCTGCAGCCCGTCTCGGTGCGTCGGACGCAGGACGGCTACGAACTGATCGCGGGAGAGCGCCGCACGATGGCGTTTCGCCTTTTGGGGCGTGAGACGATCCCTGCGATCGTGGCGGAAGTCGACGACGGCCAAAGCGCCGCCCTCGCCCTGATCGAAAACCTCCAGCGCAGCGACCTGGATTTTCTCGAGGAAGCGACGGCCCTGCGCGAGTTGCTCAAAATGCGCGGCTGTTCCCAGAAAGAACTGGCGCTGCAACTGGGGATCAGCCAGCCGGCGCTCGCCAACAAACTGCGCATCCTGCAACTGCCGCGCGGCGTGCTCGAGCGCCTGGCGCAGGCCGGGTGCACCGAGCGCCATGCCCGCGCGCTTCTGCCGCTGGCGCAAGACGCGCGCCTGGCGGAGACGGCCGAGCGCGTGGCCGCCGCGCCGCTGACGGTCGCAGCGACCGAGCAGCTGGTCGCGCGGCTGCTGGCCCAGGCGCCCCGCCGCAAACACCGCACGCTGATCCTCAAGGACCTGCGCCTGTTCACCTCGGCGATCAACCGCGCCGTCGACGTGATGAAGGAAGCGGGCATTGAGGCGAGCAGCGTCAAGACCGAGGACGGCGACGCGATCACCTACACCATCGTCATCCCGAAAAAGCCCGCCTGCCGCGCGCGGCAGATTTCCGGCTGAAGCAGTCAAAACGCCTGCGGGCGATTTGATAGGCACCCCCTGCTGACCGACGCCGCCCGCCCGCTGCGGAACGTTTGCGGCTGGCGGGCGGAAAGCCCGGTTTGCGACTTTTTTGTGACGGAGGTATGTCATTCGTTTACAAATTGTTTTCGTGTTTTGGGTGAATTTTCCCCGCGCGGCGGGTATACTGAAACCATAGCAGGAGAAATTGCCAACCACCCCCTTTTCTTTTCAAGCAGGAGACTCTGACAGGAAGGCGGCGCCCGACCGAAAGGTCGGGCGCCGCCTTTTGCGCGCCGCGGTCCCGGTTTGCCGAAAAAGCCGGGCACCCCGCGGGATGCCCGGCCCGAAGACCGCTTATGCGCCTTCCTGCGGCAGAATGCCCTCAAACGCCGCGCCGCCGACAAAGTTGATGTCGCTGACGGTCGCGAGCAGTTCCCCCGAGTCCCGCGAGGTGATTTCCGCAAGGATGTTTACGTTGTTGCGGCCGAGGTGCGTGGCGTGCGCCCTCACGCGGATCACATCGCCGCACAGCGCCGCGCGCAGATAGGAGATGGAAAGCATCACCGTCGGCGGGTAGACGCCGTACATCACGCGCGCGAGCGTCCCGCAGACGATGTCCGCGCACATGGCCGTCATGCCGCCGTGCAGGGTGCGCGCCGTATTCGTCATCCAGGGCTCGATCGGGAAATCGACCGTGAGCGAAGGGACGTCGTAGTCCAGCCGGAACGCGAGCAGGGCGTTGCGAAGCCGCCGCGCGGGATTGTCCTCGGGCAGGCGGTCGTAATACTCGGTGAGATAATATCGGATGGCGGATTCCGCCTCTTCACGGGAGACGACAGGCATGGAGGGATTCTCCTTTCGGTGGTTGGCGGTCAACGGAAAAAGTCGACGGCGATCTTTGCGAGGAGCAGGATGAGCACGACAGACATGATCTTGCGGATGAGCGGCGCGCCGACGCGGACGGCCATATGCGCGCCGAGAAAGTTGCCGAGCATGGAGCAAAGGGCGCAGGGGATGGCGAGCCCGTAGAGAACATTCCCGCTCAGGACAAAGGTGAAGAGCGCGGCCATGTTCGAGGCGAGGTTGATCGCCTTTGAGGTGCCGGCGGCCTTGAGCAGAGAGACACCGAACAGAAGCGAAAATCCGAGGATGTAAAACGTCCCCGCGCCGGGGCCGAAAAAGCCGTCGTAAAGGCCGATGCCGAAACCGACGGCGAACAGCCGCAGCAGCGTCTGGGCGCGGGTGAGCGGCTTCTCCGTCGTTTCCTCTCGACCGAAGTCGCGCTTGGCGAGCAGGAAGAGTGCCACGGCCGGCAGCGCGATCATCATGAAGATGCGCAGCGCGCGGTCGGACAGCACCAGGGCCAGGCGTGCGCCGCACAGGGAACCGACGAGCGCCGAGGCCGCCCCGACGGGCACGAGACGCCAGAGGATGTCGCCGGAACGCCGATATTGGTTCATGGCGGTGAACGTGCCGAAGGCAGCGGAAAACTTGTTGGTGCCGTAGGCCAGATGGGCGGGAAGGCCCGCCAACAGGTAACCCGGCAGCGTCAGAAGTCCGCCGCCGCCCGCTATGGCTTCGATGAAGCCCGCGAGTGCGGCGAGCGGGCAGCAGATCAGAAACATCTTGGGTGAGAGATCCATTCGCGCACCCCTTTTGCACAATCTTGTTCCAATTTACGCGTTTTTTCCCGCCTTGTCAACCCGTCGGCGCAGTTTGTCTGCAGTTGCTTTTTCCCGCGCCGTATGGTATAGTGGACGCGACGCGGCGGCAGTTCCGCCCTTCCGAAGGAGTGGTTCGATGAAGATTTACAATACCCTCACCCGCAAAAAGGAGGAATTCATCCCCCTCGAGCCCGGCAAAGTCCGCATCTATGCCTGCGGCCCGACCGTCTACAACTATATCCACATCGGGAACGCCCGCCCGATCTGTGTGTTCGATACGCTGCGGCGCTACCTTGAGTACCGCGGCTACGAGGTGCGGTTCGTGCAGAACTTCACCGATATCGACGACAAACTCATCCGCCGCGCCAACGAGGAGGGTACGACCGTGCCCGCGATCGCGGAAAAATACATCGCCGAATACCGCACCGACGCCGCCGGCCTCGGCGTGCGCGAGGCGACCGTCCATCCGCGCGCGACCGAAACGATCGAGGAGATCCTCGGCGTGATCTCGGCGCTTGTCGAAAAAGGCTATGCGTACCCCTCGGCGGACGGCAGCGTCTATTTCCGCAGCCGCAGGTTCGGGGAGTACGGCAAACTCTCGCACATGCCGATCGACGACCTCGAGAGCGGCGCGCGTGTCGACGTCTCCGAGAGCAAGGAGGACCCGCTCGATTTTGCCCTGTGGAAGGCCGCAAAGCCCGGCGAGCCGTTCTGGCCGTCCCCGTGGGGCGACGGGCGCCCCGGCTGGCACATCGAGTGCACCGCCATGATCCGCAAGCACCTCGGCGAAACCATCGATATCCACTGCGGCGGCAGCGACCTGATTTTCCCCCACCACGAGAACGAGATCGCGCAGGGCGAGTGCTGCTCCGGCAAGCCCTACGCCCGCTACTGGATGCACAACGGCTTTATCAACGTCGACAACCGCAAGATGTCGAAATCGCTCGGCAACTTCTTCACCACGCGCGACGTCGCGGAAAAGTTCGGCTACGAGCCGATCAAATTCCTGATGCTGCAGGCGCACTACCGCAGCCCGATCAACTACAGTTACGAGATCATTGAGCAGTGCCGCGCCGCGCTCGACCGCCTCTACACCTGCCGCGACAACCTCGATTTTGCCGCGGCCCACGCGGCCCCCGCCGCGACCGGGGGCGAGGAAGCGTTCGCCCAAACGGTGGAGAGCCGCCGCAGCGCGTTCATCGAGGCGATGGAGGACGACCTCAACACCGCCGATGCAATTGCCGCGCTCTTCGATTTGGCGCGCGACTGCAACACATTTTTCGCCGCGCCGCGCTCGGCGCAGGCGGCCGTGTCCGCCGCGGCCTGTTTTGACGAGATGACCGGCGTGCTCGGCCTGCTCTACAACCGCGGCAAGGGGCAGGATCTCGACGACGGGATCGAGGCGCTGATCGCCGAGCGGCAGGCCGCCCGCAAGGAAAAGAACTTCAAGCGCGCCGACGAGATCCGCGACCAACTCAAGGCGCAGGGCATCGTGCTCGAGGATACGCCGCAGGGCGTCAAATGGCACAGGGAATGACACAAAAAGGGGGCTTTCAATCGTGAAATACGGCATCATCGGCGCGCTCAGCGAAGAGGTGCGCCTGCTCACCGCGGATATGGCGGTAGACCGGATCGTGGAGGCCTGCGGCTGCCGGTTTTTCGACGGGGCGCTCGACGGAAAATCCGTAACGGTCGTCTGCTCGAGCGTCGGCAAGGTCAACGCCGCCGTCTGCACCACCATCCTGATCCGGGAATTCGGCTGCAAGGCCGTCATCAACGTCGGCGTCGCCGGCGCGATGGGCGCGGGCCTGCGCCCGCTCGACGTCGTGCTCTCGAACGACGTCGTGGTGTACGACCTGGATGAACTTGCGACCAAATATTACCCGTTTACGCGTTCGTTTACACCCAACCCGACCCTGCTCGCCGCTGCCGAGGCCGCGTGCGGCGACACGATCCGCCACCGCGCCGGCCGCATCGCCACGGGCGACCAGTTCGTCGCGGGCGGCGAACCGGCGCGCCTCATCCGCGAGACCTATGCGCCCGACGCCGTCGAGATGGAGGGCGGCGCCGTCGCGCAGGCGTGTTACCTCAACGGCGTGCCGTTCCTCGTGATCCGCACGATGAGCGATTCGGCCGACGAGAACGCCGCCGCGCAGTACGACAACTTCCTGGAGCGCGCCGCCGCGCAGTCCGCGCAGATCGTGCGCGGGATGCTCCAGCGCCTGTGAACAAGGGGCGGGCGGGGCGGCCGGACGCCGTTCCGCCCGCCCGTTTTTCGCAAAAGGCATTGACAAGATACGGGCTTTTTGCTACAATGAGCGTTGCCGTGAAAACAGTTGCGGGTGTAGTTCAATGGTAGAATTCCAGCCTTCCAAGCTGGTTACGTGGGTTCGATTCCCATCACCCGCTCCAAAAGCGGATATGCGCCAGTAGCTCAGCTGGATAGAGCAACTGCCTTCTAAGCAGTAGGCCAGGGGTTCGAGTCCCTTCTGGCGCACCACGCGGCTGAATTGGAATATGGTGGGTATAGCTCAGTTGGTTAGAGCGCCAGGTTGTGGCCCTGGAGGCCATCGGTTCGAATCCGATTATCCACCCCACAAAAAAGGCGCAACCCGCCTTTTTTCACTATTGGGCCGTAGCCAAGTGGTAAGGCACGGGACTTTGACTCCCGCATTCCGCAGGTCCGAGTCCTGCCGGCCCAACCAAACAAAAAACGCCCAACGGGCGTTTTTTGTTTGGTTGGGCTCCGGGCGGCTCCGCCGCCCGCCGCTGCGGCGGGTTTTCCGCTCGCTGCGCTCGCTCGACGCGAAGGGGGCCTCGGCGGCCCCCTTCTCCCATCCCCCCGCACGGAAAGCGAGGCGGAAGCGTTTTTTGGTGAGGCGGGCGTTTTTTGTTTGGTTGGGCTCCGGGCGGCTCCGCCGCCCGCCGCTGCGGCTTGACAGGGTTTGAAAAATCGGGTATCGTGAAAGGACCGATTTGGCCGAACCCGAAGGGGGCATTATAAATATGTATTGTAAAAACTGCGGCGCGGATCTGTCCCAGCAGGACCGGTACCCCGTCTGCATCATCTGCCGCAAAGGCAAGGGAAAGGGAAACAAGTTCTGCGCATACTGCGGCGCCGAATTGAGCGCACCCGGCGCCGACCGCTGCGACGCTTGCGGCCGCCCGACCGGGCCCGAGGACCCCAAGCGGCCGATCACGCCCGAAATGGCGCGCTTCCGGCCGATCTATGCGGCGATCCTGTCGCTCGTGATGCCCGGCATGGGGCAGGCGATGAACTTCCAACTTGTCAAGGGCATCGTGATCTTCATCGCCTATGTGCTGCTCAACGGCTTCACTTCGGGGCCGAAATATGCGCTGCTGATCCAGGGGGCCTACGCCGTGCTCGCGGCCTTCGACGCCTACCGCATCTCCGATCGCCTGCACAGCGGCGAGAGCGTCGGCAAGTGGGAGTGGTTTTGAGCGGCCGCTGGAAATGCGTTCCATACGGTTCCGCCGCGGGCAGGCCCTGCGGCGGACGTTTTTTCGGCTGGGGCGGGGTTTTTTGCGGCAAAACGACCAACCTGCCCGTTTTTTGGCGAAAAGAGAGAAAAAAACGCGAAATTTTCTCGGAAAAATGCAAAAAAAGGCTTGCAAACCCCGAAACCCTATGTTAAAATCTACTTTGCGTGACTGCTGCGATATGCGATGATGCGGGAGGTGGCCACCCGAAGCGGTGGGGAATTTCCGCGGAGTATGTCCGATTTGAAACCGGGCGACCTGTTTTGGGCTGCGAAAGGGCTTTTTGAGGCCCGCGGCCGTGCGCGCAAAGCGCCTTCCCCGGCTAAACCGCGCCAATGCGGTTTAACCGGTTTTTTGCGGGGAAGGCCGCGAAACACACGGCACAGTGGATTGAAAAACGGGACGTCGCTGAAAAAAATTTAGGAGGCGATGAAATGGCAGTCAAAGAGAAGATCCGGATTCGTGTAAGAGGGTACGACAGCCAACTGGTGGACGCTGCGGCCGAAAAGATCGTGGAGACCGCAAAGCGCACGGGCGCGAAGGTCTCGGGCCCGATCCCGCTGCCCACCGACAAGGAGATCGTCACGATCCTGCGCGCGGTGCACAAATACAAGGATTCCCGCGAGCAGTTCGAGATGCGCACCCACAAGCGCCTGATCGACATCCTGCGCCCCAGCAACAAGACGGTCGAGGCTCTCACCGGCCTGGAACTGCCCGCAGGCGTTGAAATCGAGATCAAACTCTGAGATCCGGAGTTTGCATCCCACATGCGTCGCAGAAATGCGAGCAAAGGTCATGTTGGCCATGCGGTCAACCAATCACCAAAAGGAGGAACCCAGCAATGCAAAAGGCAATCATCGGCAAAAAACTCGGCATGACCCAGCTCTTTGACGAAAACGGCGCCTTCATCCCGGTCACGGTCATCGAGGCAGGTCCCTGCGTCGTCGTGCAGAAAAAGACGGCCGAAAACGACGGATACGAATCCGTGCAGCTCGGCTTCGGCGAGGTAACGGACAAGCACGTGAACAAGCCGCTGAAGGGGCATTTCGCCAAGGCGGACGTCGCCTGCAAGAAGTTCCTGCGGGAATTCGCGATCGAAGCGAACGTCGGCGACATCATCAAAGCGGACGTGTTCGCCCCCGGCGAAAAAGTGGACGTCTGCGGTACCAGCAAGGGCAAGGGCTACGCCGGTACGATCAAGCGCTACGGCACCCACTCCCTGAAGGCGACGCACGGCACCGGCCCCGTCGGCAGAACGGCGGGCTCCATGGGCGCCTGCTCCGATCCCTCCCGCATCTACAAGGGCAAGAAGATGCCCGGCCACCTCGGCGCGGAGCGGGTCACCATCCAGAACCTGGACGTCGTCAAGGTCGACGCCGAAAACAATCTGATCGCCCTGCGCGGCGCGATCCCCGGCCCCAAGGGCGGCATCGTCACCATCACGGATGCCGTGAAGGGCCAGAAGGCTTAAAGGGAGGAGGAACTACAATGCCGAAGGTGAATGTATACAACATGGCGGGCGAGACGGTCGGCGAGATCGAACTTTCCGACGCCGTGTTCGGGATCGAACCCAACGAGGTCGCGGTCCATACCCTCGTGAAGAACTACCTCGCCAACCAGCGCCAGGGCACCCAGTCCACGCTGACGAGGACCGAGGTCTCCGGCGGCGGCCGCAAGCCGTGGCGCCAGAAGGGCACCGGCCATGCGCGCCAGGGCTCCATCCGCGCGCCCCAGTGGTATCACGGCGGCGTCGCGCTCGGCCCCAAGCCCCGCGATTACAGTTACACCGTCAACAAGAAGGTCAGAAGGCTGGCGATGAAGTCCGCGTTTTCTTCCAAAGCGGCGGAAAACAACCTGGTCGTCATCGACGAGATCAAGATCGACGACTACAAGACCAAAGAGGTCGTCAAGATGCTTGCGGCGCTCGGCATCGAGGGCAAGGCCCTGATCGTCGAGGCGGAGAAGAACGACAAACTCATCCGCTCCGCCGCCAATATCCCCGGCATCAAGACCGCGCTGACGAACACGCTCAACGTCTATGATATTGTCGGCGCCGACAAACTCGTCGTCTCCAAGGCGGCGGCGCTCAAAATCGAGGAGGTGTACGCATGAAATTCGCACAGGACGTGATCGTCCGCCCGATCATCACCGAAAAGAGCATGGGCGGCATCGCCGAGGGCAAGTACACCTTTGAAGTGGCCAAGGACGCCACCAAGATCGAGATCGCCGAGGCCGTTGAAAAGATGTTCCCCGGCGTCAAGGTCGCCGCGGTCAACACCATGCACGTGGGCGGCAAACTCAAGCGCATGGGCCGCTTCCAGGGCATGACCCGCTCCTGGAAAAAGGCGATCGTCACCATCGCGAAGGATTCCAAGAAGATCGAGTTCTTCGAGTCCATGATGTGATGGCAGTTTGAGAAATCTGCAAGCTTGGATTTATGGGATTCTCATCTTATCCCGCTAACAAGTATGAGGAGTGAAGCATCCGATGGCTATTAAATTCTACAAGCCCACGACCCCCGGCCGCCGCGGCATGTCGGTCACGGACTACTCCGGCCTTTCCAATGTCGCGCCGGAGAAGAGCCTGCTGACGGTCATCAAGAAGCACGCCGGCCGCAACAATACGGGCCGTATCACCGTCCGCCACCACGGCGGCGGCAACCGCCGCAAATACCGCATCATTGATTTCAAGCGCGAACTCGTCGACATCCCGGCGACCGTTCTCACGCTCGAGTACGACCCCAACCGCTCGGCGCACATCGCGCTCGTGCAGTACGAGACCGGCGAGAAGCGCTATATCGTGGCCCCCTACGGCCTCAAGGTCGGCGACACGGTCGTCAGCGGCCCGCACGCCGACATCAAGCCCGGCAACGCGCTGCCGCTCACGAACATCCCCGTCGGTACGTTCATCCACAACGTGGAACTCTACCCCGGCAAGGGCGCCCAACTCGCCCGCGCCGCCGGCGTGATGGCCCAGTTGATGGCGAAGGAAGGCGGCTTTGCGCTGCTGCGCCTGCCCTCCGGCGAACTGCGCCGCGTGCCCGTCGCCTGCATGGCGACGATCGGCCAGGTCAGCAACATCGACCATGAGAACGTCGCGCTCGGCAAGGCCGGCCGCACGCGTCACCTCGGCATCCGGCCGACGGTGCGCGGCTCCGTGATGAACCCCGTCGACCACCCGCACGGCGGCGGCGAGGGCAAGAGCCCGATCGGCCGTCCCGGCCCTGTAACGCCCTGGGGCAAGCCCGCCCTCGGCTACAAGACCAGACAGAAACATCACCGCACCGACAAGTATATTGTCAAGCGCCGCAACGCGAAGTAAGAAGGAGGCTTTGAACGATGGGTAGAAGTGTGAAAAAGGGCCCCTATGTGCAGGAAAAACTGCTCGCCAGGGTCCAGGCGATGAACGCCTCCGATGAGAAAAAGGTCCTCAAGACCTGGAGCAGATCCTCCACGATCTTCCCGGATTTTGTCGGCCACACGTTTGCGGTCCACGACGGTCGCAAGCACGTTCCGGTCTACGTGACGGAAGACATGGTCGGGCATAAACTCGGCGAGTTTGCGCCCACCCGCACCTTCCGCGGCCACGCCGGCGCGAAGAAGACCAACTGACGGCCGAAAGGAGGAACTTTCATGGAAGCCAGAGCATACCTGAGAGGCGTGCGCATCGCTCCCCGCAAGGTGCAGATCGTGCTCGACCTCATCCGCAACCAGCCCACGGACCTCGCGCTTGCAACCCTGAGACACACCCCCAAGGCCGCGAGCGAGCCGGTGGCAAAACTGCTCAGGAGCGCGATCGCCAACGCCGAGAACAACCACAATATGGATCCGAAGCACCTCGTCGTTTCCGAGTGCTTCGTCACGCCGGGCATGACGATGAAGCGCATCATGCCCCGTGCGCAGGGCAGAGCGTTCCGCATCAACAAGAGAACATCCCACGTCACCATCGTGGTGAAGGAACAGGAATAACCGAAAGAGGAGGGTAAACATCAATGGGTCAGAAAGTCAATCCGCACGGTCTGCGAGTCGGCGTCATCAAGGATTGGGATTCCCGCTGGTTTGCCAAGGACAACGCTTTCGGCGACATCCTTGTGGAAGATTACCAGTTGAGAAAATATCTCAAGAAGCGCCTGTATGAGGCGGGCGTCCCCAAGATCGAGATCGAACGCGACGCGACCAAGGTCAAGATCAATATCTTCTGCGCGCGCCCCGGCGTTGCGATCGGCAACAAGGGCGCCGAGATCGAAAAAGTCCGCAAAGAGTGCGAGCGGCTCGTCAACAAGGGCAAGGAGACGCCCACCCAGGTGTTCGTCAACGTGGTGGAGGTCCGCTCCGCCGATAAGAACGCCCAGCTCGTCGCCGAGAACATCGCGGCGCAGCTTTCCAACCGCGTCTCGTTCCGCCGCGCAATGAAGCAGGCGATCGGCCGCGCGATGAAGTTCGGCGCCAAGGGCATCAAGGTGCAGTTGGCCGGCCGTCTCGGCGGCGCCGAGATCGCCCGCGTCGAAACGTATCACGAGGGCACCATCCCGCTGCAGACGCTGCGCGCCGACATCGATTACGGCTTTGCCGAGGCTGCGACCACCTACGGCCGCATCGGCGTCAAGGTCTGGATCTACACCGGCGACGTTCTGCAGGAGGCTGCGAAGAAGCCCCGTCGCAAGGAAGGAGGCAGCCGATAATGCTTCTGCCGAAGAGAGTCAAGTACCGCAGAGTACAGAGAGGCCGCTTGAAGGGCAAGGCCACCCGCGGCAATTTCATTTCCAACGGCGAATACGGCCTGCAGGCCCTTGAGCCCGCGTGGATCACCTCCAACCAGATCGAGGCTGCCCGTATCGCCATGACGCGCTATATCAAGCGCGGCGGCCAGGTCTGGATCAAGATCTTCCCCGACAAGCCCGTCACCGAGAAGCCGGCCGAGACCCGCATGGGCTCCGGCAAAGGCTCCCCCGAATACTGGGTGGCGGTCGTCAAGCCCGGCCGCGTCATGTTCGAGATCGCCGGCGTCCCCGAGGAGACCGCCCGCGAGGCGATGCGCCTGGCCGCGCACAAGCTGCCGATCAAGTGCAAGTTTGTCAAAAAAGAAGCAGAGGAGGTTGAGACCGAATGAAAGCGTCCGAACTCAGGGAACTGTCCCGCAACGAACTCGAGCAGAAGCTTGACGACCTCAAGTCCGAGCTGTTCAATCTCCGGTTCCAGCACACCGTCAACCAACTCGACAACCCGCTGCGCCTCAAGGCCGTCCGCAAGGACATCGCCCGCGTGATGACGCTGCTGGGCGAGAAGAACGCCTGAAAGGAGGAGTAACTGGTGAGCGAAGAGAGAAACCTCAGAAAAACGAGAACCGGCACCGTCGTCAGCGACAAGATGGATAAGACCGTCGTCGTCGCCGTGATCGACAGCGTGAAGCATCCTCTTTATAAGAAGATCGTGAAGCGCACCGTGAAGTTCAAGGCCCACGATGAACAGAACTCCTGCGGCATCGGCGACAAGGTGCTGATTATGGAGACCCGCCCGCTCTCGAAGGAGAAGAACTGGCGCGTCGTCGAGATCCTCGAAAAGGCCAAGTAAACAGATGAAAACAGGAAACCGGTCTGAGCGCCGCTGCGAACGGGCAGCGAGCAGCGGCCCCGCAGGGGCCCCGGCAGGCCGGCGGATACCGAAAGGAGGAAACCGCTCATGATTCAGATGCAGACGTATCTCAAGGTGGCGGACAATACCGGCGCCAAGGAACTCATGTGCATCCGTGTTCTCGGCGGCACCAGAAGAAGATATGCCAACATCGGCGATGTGATCGTCGCGTCCGTCAAAAAGGCCGCGCCCGGCGGCCAGGTCAAGAAGGGCGACGTCGTGCGCGCCGTGATCGTCCGCTCCGCCTCGGGCCTGCGCCGCGAGGACGGCACCTATATCCGCTTTGACGACAACGCTGCCGTCATCATCAAGGAAGACAAGAACCCCAGAGGTACCCGTATCTTTGGGCCGGTGGCGAGAGAGCTTCGCGAAAAGGATTATATGAAGATCCTGTCCCTGGCTCCCGAAGTCCTGTAACGGAGGTGAACGAACGTGAACAAACTTCATATCAAAAAAGATGACACGGTCGTCGTCCTGTCCGGCAAGGACAAGGGCAAGAAGGGCAAAGTGCTCGAGACCAGCCCCAAGGAGCAGAAGGTCATCGTCGAGGGCCTCAACATGGTCACCAAGCACGTCAAGCCGCGCCGCCAGGGCGAGGCCGGCGGCATCGTGAAAGCCGAAGGCGCCATGTATGCCGCGAAGGTGATGGTTGTCTGCCCCTCCTGCGGCAAGCCCACGCGCCTTGCGCACAAGGTGCTGGAGGACGGGACCAAACTGCGTGCCTGCAAAAAGTGCGGCGCGACTTTCTAAAGAAGGAGGAACGATCACATGGCAAGATTGAAGGACCGCTATCAGAATGAGATCGCGGGCGAGCTTTTTAAGAAATTTGGCTACAAGAGCGTCATGCAGATTCCGAAGCTTGAGAAAGTCGTTATCAACGTCGCTTGCGGCGAGGCGAGAGACAATCCCAAGATCGTGGAGGCCATCGTCGGAGACCTCGGCAAGATCACCGGCCAGAGGGCGATCGTCTGCAAGGCGAGGAAGTCCGTTGCGAACTTCAAACTCCGCGAGGGCATGCCGGTCGGCTGCAAAGTGACGCTGCGCGGCGACCGCATGTACGAGTTCGTCGACCGCCTGTTCTGCGTCGCGCTGCCCCGTGTCCGCGACTTCAGAGGCATCTCCGCCAGCGGGTTCGACGGCAGAGGCAACTACGCCTTCGGCCTCAAGGAGCAGTTGATGTTCCCGGAGATCGAGTACGACAAGATCGACAAGGTCCGCGGCATGGATATCTGCTTTGTCACGACGGCCAAAACCGACGAGGAAGCCAAAGAACTGCTCACCCAGCTCGGCGCTCCCTTTGCGAGATAAGAAGGAGGAGACGAAAGTATGGCCAAGACCAGTATGAAAGTCAAGCAGTCTCGCCCTGCGAAGTTCTCCACCAGAGAATACAACAGATGCAAGATCTGCGGCCGTCCCCATGCGTATCTGAGAAAGTACGGCGTCTGCCGTATCTGCTTCCGGGAACTGGCGTATAAGGGACAGATCCCCGGCGTGCGCAAGGCAAGTTGGTAACCGCGACGAAGGAGGTAAAACGGTATGCATATCACCGATACCATCGCTGACCTGCTCACCCGCATCCGCAATGCGAGCGCGGCGCGTCACGACACGGTCGATGTCCCCGCATCCAATATGAAGAAAGCGATCGTCCAGATCCTGTTGGATGAGGGGTATATTAAGAACTTTGCCGTCGAAGAAGACGGCAAGCAGGGCGTGATCCATATCACGCTGAAATACACCGACGGCAAAACGCCGGTGATCACGGGCCTGCGCAGAGTCTCCAAGCCCGGCCTGCGGATCTACACCAGTTGCGAAGATATGCCGAAAGTGATGAAGGGGCTCGGTATTGCGATCCTCTCCACCTCCAAGGGCATCATGACCGACAAGGAAGCAAGGAAACAGAATGTTGGCGGCGAAGTGCTCGCCTTCATCTGGTAAGGGAGGGCGAAGAGATGTCTAGAATCGGCAGAAAGCACATCGCCATCCCCGCCGGCGTAGAAGTCAAGGTCGACGGAAACGAAGTGACCGTCAAGGGCCCCAAGGGCACGCTGACGCGCACCGTTCGCCCCGAGATCGAAGTCAAGGTCGAGGGCGGCGAGGTGATCGTTTCCCGCCCCAATGACGAGGCGCTGGAGCGCAGCATGCACGGCCTGACCCGCACGCTCGTTGCGAACATGGTCACCGGCGTTTCCGAGGGCTTCAAGAAAGAACTCGAAATTAACGGCGTCGGCTATCGCGCCGCGAAGCAGGGCAAGGATCTTGTGATGAACCTCGGTTATTCGCATCAGGTCGTCGTCCCCGAGGTCGACGGCATCACGATCGAGGTCCCGCAGCCCAACAAGATCATTATCTCCGGCCCCGATAAGCAGCAGGTCGGCCAGTTCGCGGCGGAAGTCCGCGAAAAGCGCCCGCCGGAGCCTTACAAGGGCAAGGGCATCAAATACGCCAACGAGGTCATCATCCGCAAGGAAGGCAAGGCCGGCAAGGCGAAGAAGTAAAGAAAGGAGTGTATGCACATGGTCACGAAGCCCGATTCCAACAAGGCCCGTCTCAAGAGACACGGCCGCATCCGCAACAAGATCTCCGGCACCGCAGAGTGCCCGCGTCTGAGCGTGTTCCGTTCCGAAAAGAACATCTATGCGCAGATCATCGACGACCAGGCAGGCGTCACTCTCGTCTCTGCTTCTTCCCTCGAAAAGACGTTCGAGGGCAAGGGCTCCGACAAGGAATCCGCCCGCGCCGTCGGCAAACTCGTCGCCGAGCGCGCCGCTGAAAAAGGCATCAAGGACGTCGTGTTCGACCGCAGCGGCTATATCTACCACGGACGTATCAAAGAACTTGCTGAGGGTGCCCGCGAGGGCGGACTCAACTTCTAAATGAGGAGGGTTAAGTTTGGCTCGTATTGACGCATCGGCACTCGAACTCAGCGAAAGACTCGTCGCCATCAACCGCGTTTCCAAAACGGTCAAGGGCGGCCGCGTGATGAAATTCGCGGCGCTCATGGTCGTGGGTGACGGCAACGGCACCATCGGCTTCGGCGTAGGCAAGGCGAGCGAAGTTCCCGACGCGATCCGCAAGGGTCTCGAGGACGCCAAGAAGAATCTGGTCAAGGTTTCCCTGAAGGGGACCACCATCCCGCACGAAGTCATCGGAAAGTTCGGCGCAGGCCGCGTTCTGATGATGCCGGCTCCCCAGGGTACCGGCGTAATCGCGGGCGGCCCCGTGCGCGCCGTCCTGGAGGTCGCAGGCATCAAGGATATCCGCACGAAGTGCCAGCGCTCCAACAATCCCTACAACGTCGTTTCCGCGACCTTTGACGGCTTGCGCTCCCTGCGCAACGTCGAGGAGGTCGCCGCCGTCCGCGGCAAGGCTGCGGAAGACATCGTCGGTTAAAGGAGGGGAGACTGTGGCGAACATCAAGATCAAACTGGTCAAGAGCCTCAATGGCTGCAAACAGGACCAGATTGCGACCGCCGAGGCTCTCGGCCTGCGCAAGATCGGCAATGAGACCGTACAGCCCGACAACGCTGCGACCCGCGGCAAGATCAAGAAGATCTGCCACCTCGTCGCCTGGACCCAAGAGTAAGGAGGTGCAAACGCATGAAACTGCATGAACTGTCTCCGGCTCCCGGCTCCGTGAAAGATTCCTACCGCAAGGGCAGAGGCGCAGGCTCCGGCAACGGCAAAACGGCCGGCAAGGGCCACAAGGGCCAGAAGGCCCGCTCCGGCGGCGGCGTCCGCCCCGGCTTTGAAGGCGGCCAGATGCCCCTGCAGCGCCGCGTCCCGAAGAGAGGCTTCAACAACATCTTCGCCAAGCAGTACGTTTCGATCAACGTCGACGTGCTCAACCGGTTTGAGGACGGCGCCGTTGTCGACGCGGAAGCGATCTCCAAGGCGGGTATCGTCAAAAACACCCGCGACGGCATCAAGATCCTCGGCAGAGGTGAGTTGACCAAGAAACTCACCGTGGTCGCCACCGCGTTTTCCGCGACCGCAAAGGAAAAGATCGAAGCGGTCGGAGGAAAGGCAGAGGTGAAGTGAGATGTTAGAGACCATCCGCAATGCGTGGAAGATCGAGGATCTCAAAAAGAAGATCCTCTATACCCTGCTGATCCTTGCGATCGTGCGGTTGGGAGCTGCGATCCCCGTCCCGTTTCTGCGGCCGGCGGCGCTGCAGGAAATGGTCTCCTCGGCAGGCGGCCTGTTCTCCTACCTCGACCTGATGACGGGCGGCTCGTTTTCCAACAGCACCCTGTTTGCGCTCTCGATCACGCCGTATATCACATCTTCGATCGTGATCCAGTTGCTGGCCGTTGCGATCCCCTACCTCGAGAACCTCACGAAAGAGGGCGAGGAGGGCCGCAAGAAGATCAACAAGATCACCCGCTGGACGACGCTCGGCCTCGCGCTGCTGCAGGCTTACGGCTATATGCGCCTGCTCGCTTCGCAGGGCGCCGTCAACACCTATGCGGCCGGCTGGCAGAACGTGCTGGCAAAACTCGTAATCGTGCTGAGCTTTACGACCGGCGCCATGCTGGTGATGTTCCTCGGTGAGCGCATCGACGAAAAAGGCATCGGCAACGGCATTTCGATGGTCCTGTTCATCGGTATCGTGTCCCGCGCGGGCGCGATCCTCAAGAACATGATCGTCTATGTGCAGTATGCGCTGGCGGGCATCGCGCGCTATTGGCTCTATATCCCGCTGCTCGTGGTGCTGTTCCTGTTCATCGTCGTGGTCATCATCATCATGACGAATGCGGAGCGCCGCATCCCCGTGCAGTATGCCAAGCGCATCGTCGGGCGCAGGCAGTACGGCGGCCAGTCCACCTATCTGCCGATCAAGGTGAATATGTCGGGCGTGCTGCCGGTCATTTTCGCCTCCACGCTGCTCGCGATCCCCACCACGATCCTCGCTTTCGTCAACGTTTCCGCAGATTCGTTCGCGTATCGTATGCTGAACGTTTTCCGCACGAATACGCTGTTGTACGCGGTGCTCTATTTCGTGCTCATCATCGCGTTCAACTACTTCTACCTGTCGATCCAGTATAACCCGATCGAGATCTCCAACAACCTGCGCAAGAACAGCGGCGCCGTCCCGGGTATCCGTCCCGGCAAACCGACGAGCGACTATATCGCGAAGATCGTGAACAAGACGACCTTCCTGGGCGGCATGTTCCTCGGCGTTATCGCGATCCTGCCGATCATCGTCAGCATGATCACGGGCATGAACGTCTCCCTCGGCGGCACCTCCGTCATCATTATCGTCGGCGTCGCGCTCGATACGGTGCGCTCGCTCGAGAGCCAGATGACGATGCGCCACTACAAGGGCTTCCTGGAATAAGCGCATCGCGGAGAAAGGCGGGATTTTGATGAAACTGTTATTTCTCGGCGCTCCCGGCGCAGGCAAGGGGACGCAGGCGGAGATCATCTCCGAAGCGATCGGCGTGCCGATCATCGGCACCGGCAACATCATCCGCGAGGCGATCGCCGCGGGGACCGAACTCGGCCGCCGGTTCAAATCCTACACCGAGGCCGGCAAACTTGTCCCCGACGAACTCGTCGTCTCGATGGTGAAGGACCGCATTTCCCGCGACGACTGCCGCGGCGGCTATATCCTCGACGGGTTCCCCCGCACCGTGGTGCAGGCGGAAAAATTCGCCGAAATGGGCGAAACCGTCGACGCCGTCATTCTGCTCGATGTGACCGATGAGGAGATCATCGACCGCATGACCGGCCGCCGTGTCTGCGAGGGATGCGGAACGCCCTACCACGTCGTGCACAAGCCCCCGAAGCAGGAAGGCGTGTGCGACCTGTGCGGCAAGGCGCTGACCGTCCGCGCGGACGACGCGCCCGAAACCGTCCTCAAGCGTCTCGAAGTCTATCACGCGGAGACGGAACCGCTCGTCGCCTACTACACCGAGCACGGCTCCGTCGCCAAGATCGACGCCACGATGCCCCTTGAGGAGGTCACAAAGGCCATCCTCAATGTGATCGGAGCCTGATCCATGGTCACGCTGAAGACGAAAAACGAACTGCTGCTGCTGCAGAAGGCCGGAAGGCTTTCCGCAGAGGCGCTGCGGGTGGGCGGCGAGGCCGTTCGCCCGGGCGTCACCACGGCAGAGATCGACCGCATCATCCACGATTATATCGTACACCACGGCGGTGTGCCGAACTTCCTTCATTACGGGGGTTTCCCCGGGTCCGCCTGCATCTCGGTCAACGACGAGGTGATCCATGGCATCCCGGGCAGCCGTATTCTGCAGGAGGGCGACATCGTCAGCATCGACACCGGCGCGAAGATCAACGGATTCCACGGCGACAACGCCTGCACCTTCGCCTGCGGCCGGATCAGCGAGGAGGCGCAGCGTCTGCTGGACGCGACGAAGCGCTCCCTTGAACTTGCGATCGAGGCCGCGCAGCCCGGCAACCGCATCGGGGATATCTCCGCGGCGGTGCAGGGGCATGTGGAGGCGCTCGGCTTCTCGGTCGTGCGCGACTATGTCGGCCACGGCGTGGGCCGCGAACTCCACGAGGAGCCGGAGGTGCCGAACTACGGCCGCGCCGGCCACGGCGTGCGGCTCGTCCCCGGGATGGTGATCGCCATCGAACCGATGATCAACGCGGGCGTTTGCGATGTTCGCGTGCTCGACAACGACTGGACGGTCGTGACGATGGACGGAAAACTTTCCGCGCATTTTGAGCATACCATCGCCATCACGCAGAGCGGCCCGGTCGTTCTCACCACCGTTTGACGCGACGAGGAGGGATATAACCTTGGCAAAAGATGATGTCATTGAGGTCGAAGGCATCGTTCGTGAGGCGCTGCCCAACGCGCAGTTCATCGTGGAGATCCAGGGCGGGCATAAATTGCACGCGCATATCTCCGGCAAACTGCGGATGAATTTTATCCGGATCCTGCCCGGCGACAAGGTCACGCTGGAGATTTCCCCCTACGACCTGACCAAGGGCCGGATCACGTGGAGATCGAAGTAATTTCGCTCTCCCCGATTCAGATGGAAACGGAGGCGGCCCGTCTGAATCGGCTCTGGATTTGCCGCCGCAAAATAATGGAGGTAGAACCATGAAAGTAAGACCTTCCGTCAAGCCCATGTGCGAAAAGTGCAAGGTCATCAAGCGCAAAGGCCGCGTGATGGTCATCTGCGAGAACCCCAAGCACAAACAGCGCCAGGGTTGAACCAAAACCGGAAATTTGGAGGTGTAACAAAAGTATGGCTCGTATTGCTGGTATTGACCTGCCCAGAGAAAAGCGCGTCGAGATCGGCCTGACGTATATCTACGGCATCGGCCGCAAGACCGCCAACGATATCCTCGCGGCGACGGGAATCAACCCCGACACCCGCGTGAAAGACCTGACCGAGGCCGATGAGGCCGCGCTGCGCGAATATATCGACCACCACCTGTCGGTGGAGGGCGATCTGCGCTCCCGCGTCCAACTCGACATCAAGCGTCTCGTCGAGATCGGCTGCTACCGCGGCGTGCGACACAGAAAGGGCCTGCCCGTGCGCGGCCAGCGTTCCAAGACGAACGCCCGCACCAGAAAGGGCCCGAAGAAGACCATCGCCAACAAGAAGAAGTAAAGGAGGGAGATCGCAAATGGCTAAACAGGTTAAAAAGGGCGCGGCTACCCGTACCCGCCGCCGCGAGCGCAAGAACATCGAGCGCGGCGCCGCGCACATCCAGTCCACCTTCAACAACACCATCGTCACCCTGACCGATACGCAGGGCAACGCGCTCTCCTGGGCTTCGGCCGGCGGGCTCGGTTTCCGCGGATCGAAGAAGTCCACGCCGTTCGCCGCGCAGACGGCCGCCGAGGTCGCCGCGAAGGCGGCGATGGAGCACGGCCTCAAGACCGTCGAGGTCTATGTCAAGGGCCCCGGCTCCGGCCGTGAGGCTGCGATCCGCGCGCTGCAGGGCGCGGGCCTCGAGGTCACCATGATCAAGGACGTGACCCCCGTTCCGCACAACGGCTGCCGCCCGCCCAAACGCAGAAGAGTCTAATGATGGAGGTGTGACACAGAATATGGCAAAGAACACGCAGCCCATCGCCAAGCGCTGCAAAACGCTGGGGCTTTCCCCCACCGTGATGGGATATGATAAAAAGACGACCAGACGCAACCCCAAGGGCCAGATGCGCCGCAAGCAGAGCGAATATGCGAAGCAGATGAACGAGAAGCAGAAGGTCAAATTCGTCTACGGCGTTCTGGAGAAGCAGTTCCGCATGTATTACGAAAATGCGGCGAAGTCCTCCGGAAAGACAGGCGAAGTCCTGCTTACGACGCTGGAGCGCCGCCTCGACAACGTGGTGTACCGCCTCGGTTTCGCCATGACCCGCCGTCAGGCCCGCCAGGTCGTCCGCCACGGCCACTTCAATGTGAACGGCAAGCGCGTCGACATCCCCTCCTATCTTGTCAAGCCCGGCGACGTGATCGAAGTGCGCGAAAAGAGCCGCTCTTCCGAACTGTTCAAGAAGTTTACGGGCGAGGATGCGATTTTTACCGCGCCCCCGCAGTGGCTGGACCGCGGCAAAAACGAGTTGAAGGGCACGGTGACGAGGCTCCCCGAGCGCGCGGACATCGATTTCCCGGTCGAAGAGCACCTCATCGTCGAGTTGTATTCCAAATAAATCCTTTTCGTCAGTCAGCAGGGGAACGAACCACGGCATAAGTTGCCGCACGAAAAGGAGGGTTTCTTATGGTCAAAATTATCGAGCCCAAGGTGGAAACCGTCATGCTGTCCGAGGACGGGCGCTACGGCAAATTCGTCGCGGAGCCGCTCGATCGCGGTTTCGGTATCACGTTGGGCAACAGTCTGCGTCGCGTTCTTCTCTCCTCGCTTCCCGGCGTTGCGGTCATCTCCGTCAAAATCGACGGGATCCAGCACGAATTTTCGACCGTTGAGGGCGTCAAGGAAGACGTGACGGAGATCGTCCTGAATATCAAAGGCCTGACCGCCAAACTGCACTGCGACGGACCGAAGACGGTCCGCATCGACGCGCAGGGCGAGTGCGAGGTCAAGGCGGGCGATATCATCTGCGATTCCGAGGTCGAGATCCTCGATCCCGATATGCATATTGCAACGATCAGCGAGGGCGGCCATCTTGCGATGGAGATCGTGCTCAAAAAAGGGCAGGGGTATGTCCCTTCCGAGCGCAATAAGGCGACGGAACTGGAAAAGGCCCCGCTCGGCACGATCGCGGTGGATTCGATCTATACGCCCGTGCTCAAAGCCAACTATACGGTGGAAAACACCCGCGTGGAACAGATCACCGACTACGACAAACTCACGCTCGAGGTCTGGACGAAGGGCACCATCTCCGCCAAGGAGGCGGTCAGCCTGGCAGCCAAGATCCTCACGCGGCAGCTCGACCACTTCGTTGATCTGTCCGACGAGACGTTTGCCACCGAGATCCTCGAAAAGAAAGAGGACTCCGGCAAGGAAAAGGCGCTGGAGATGACGATCGAAGAACTCGATCTCTCCGTGAGGGCTTTCAATTGCCTCAAGCGCGCAGGCGTCAACACCGTCGGCGACCTCGTCAGCAAATCCCCCGAGGAAATGATGAAGGTCCGCAACCTCGGCAAGAAGTCTCTCGAGGAAGTCATCGCCAAACTGCAGTCGCTCGGCTTTGACTTGAGCAGAGAAGAGGATTGATCCCACCAACAACTCAAAAGGAGTGAATAAAATGCCCAGAAAACTCGGCAGAGCCAGCGATCACCGCATGGCGATGCTCAGAGCGATGGTGACCTACCTGATGGAAAACGGCAAGATCGAAACGACCGTTACCCGCGCCAAGGAGGTCCGTTCCGCTTCTGAGAAGATCATCACGGTTGCGAAGCGCGGCGACCTGCACGCGAAACGCCAGGTCTACTCCTTCATCACGAAGGAATCGGTCGCGAAGAAGGTCATCGACGACATCGCTCCCAAGTATGCCCAAACGAACGGCGGCTATTGCCGCATCGTCCGCACCGGCCCCCGCCGCGGCGACGCCGCGGAGATGGCGATCATCGAACTCGTCTGATCCGGCCGGCCCCAAGCGCATCAAAATGACCCGCTGTTCTGCCCTCCCGGCGAGGGACGCGCAGCGGGTCATTTTCCATCGCCCGATGCGGCGCCGCGAACGGAAAGCGCGCCTTGCGGCGCAGCGGCGGGCGTGACCTGTTTTATAAAAAACGGGAGCGGACGGTTTGTCCGCTCCTCGCTTCGCTTTTGCGCGATCAATAGTTTTCGGCGTTGAGTTCAAAGTAGGCCTGCGGATGCGCGCAGACGGGGCAGACCTCGGGTGCGGCTTCGCCGACGACGATGTGCCCGCAGTTGCGGCACTCCCACACCTTGACGCTGCTCTTTTTGAACACCTCGGCGGTCTCGACGTTCTTGAGCAGGGCGCGGTAGCGCTCCTCGTGGTGCTTCTCGATCGCGGCGACCCCGCGGAACTTCTTGGCCAATTCGGGGAAGCCTTCGGCCTCCGCCGTCTTGGCAAAGCCTTCGTACATGTCGGTCCACTCGTAGTTTTCGCCCGCGGCTGCGGCGGCGAGGTTCTCGGCCGTGTCGCCGATGCCGTTGAGTTCTTTGAACCACAGTTTGGCGTGCTCTTTTTCGTTTTCAGCCGTCTTGAGGAACAGGGCGGAAATCTGCTCGAAGCCCTCCTTCTTCGCCTTGGAGGCAAAATAGGTGTACTTGTTGCGCGCTTCGCTCTCGCCCGCAAAAGCGGCCATCAGGTTCTTCTCGGTCTGGGTGCCGGAATAGGGATTGGTTTTCATCGTTTTGACCTCCTTGTAATATGAATGGGTTGCGGCGTTTCGCGCCGGATCAGACCCCTTTCGCAAAACGCCTTTTTGTAACGGTCGTGGAAAGCGCCGGTGCGCTTGTCTTTAGGATACGCGATCTGCGCGGCTTTATCTGTGACCAAGTCACAAAACGCACGCTTTTTCCGCCGGGCGCGGGGCAGGTCACTCTTTGAGTTGATAAAACGCGATACCGGTGCGTTTGTGCTCGCTGGCGGCGTGATAGCGCTCGATGATGGCGCGGTCGCGGTCGTTTGCCTCGCCCGTGAACAAAAAGCGGTCGATCGCGGCGTAACTGACGCCCATCTCGGCCTCGTCGGTCTGTCCTTCGAACAGGCCGGCGGAGGGCGCTTTCTCGATGATCGAAGCGGGCGCGTCCAAAAAGCGCAGGAATTCGTAGATCTCCGTCACCGTCAGATCGGAGATGGGGTTGAAATCGTGCGCGCCGTCCCCCCATTTGGTAAAGTAGCCCATGTAGCGCTCGCTGCGGTTACCCGTGCCCGCCACCAGCCGGTTTTCGGCCGCGGCGACGGCGTAGAGCGTCGTCATGCGCAGGCGGGGCGCGATGTTGATGAGCGCCGTTTCATTGAGCGCCGCAACGCCCTCGAGGGCGTGCAGTTCGGCCTCGCGCACGGCGGTGAGATCGACCACGCGCGTCTCGATGCCGAAGCGCTCGCCGAGCGCGCGGGCATCCTCGGCGTCGCGGCCGTAGTTCTGCTTGGAGGCGCATGGCAGGATCAGGGCGACCGTGTTGTCGCAGGCGGCCTTGGAAAGGATGCCGACCAACGCGCAGTCCTTGCCGCCGGAGTTGCCGAATACGATTCCCTTTGCGCCTGCCCGCTCCACGATGCCGCGGATAAAGGCGACGCGGTCTTCCAGTTCTTTCTGATAATCTCTCATCGTCATTCTCCCGTTTGCAGAATACGGGGGCGGGCAGAGCCGCTCTCCCATAGATACAGTTTCCCATCTGCGCAGGAAAAAGTCAAGGCTAACTGTGCGCGCCGGCCCGCGCTTTCGCCTTGACAAGGGGCATAAAATGCGGTATATTTCATGTATAGGTAAACAGGGGAAAGCGGCACGATGTTCGCAGACGAACGGCGCGGCCGCTTTTGCAGTTTCAGGCGAGGGAAGCCGAGCACCCGCGGCCTGTCCTTCCGAAAGGGGAACGCACGATGTCCACGATCGCACAAAAATTTGGAGAAAACGTCTTTAACGAGAGCGCGATGCGCGAGCGCCTGCCGAAAGAGGTCTACCGCCGCCTGCGCCGCGCCGTTTTGGAGGGAAACCGCCTCGATGCGGAGATTGCCAATACCGTCGCCAACTCCATGAAGGATTGGGCGCTGGAGCGCGGGGCGACGCACTTTACGCACTGGTTCCAGCCGATGACGGGCATCACCGCCGAAAAGCACGACAGTTTCCTGATGCCGGTCGGCGAGGGCGACGCGATCATGGAGTTTTCGGGGAAGGAACTCATCCAGGGCGAGCCCGATGCTTCGAGTTTCCCCAACGGCGGCCTGCGCGCGACGTTTGAGGCGCGCGGCTACACCGCGTGGGACCCCACTTCCTACGCCTTTGTGAAGGACGGCGTGCTGTATATCCCCACGGCATTCTATTCCTACGGGGGCGAGGCACTCGACAAAAAAACGCCCCTGCTGCGCTCGATGGAGGCGATCAACCGCCAGACGATGCGCGTGCTGCGGCTGTTCGGCGATACCGAAACGCAGAGCGTGCGCACGACCGTCGGCGCCGAGCAGGAATATTTCCTCGTCGACGAGGCCGTGGCCCTGCGCCGCAAAGACCTGATCTACACCGGCCGCACGCTGTTCGGCGCAAAGCCGCCCAAGGGGCAGGAACTCGACGACCACTACTTCGGCGCGATCAAGATGCGCGTCAAGGCGTTTATGGAGGAACTCGACGAGGAACTCTGGTCGCTCGGCGTTCCCGCCAAGACGGAGCATAACGAGGCCGCGCCCGCCCAGCATGAACTGGCCCCCGTGTTCACGACGACGAACCTTGCCGCCGACCAAAACCAACTGACGATGGAACTGATGCAGAAGGTGGCCCGCCGCCATGGCATGCTCTGCTTGCTGCACGAGAAACCGTTTGCAGGCGTCAACGGCAGCGGCAAGCACAACAACTGGTCGATCGCGACCGACCGCGGGGAGAATCTGCTCGACCCGGGCGAAACGCCGCACGAAAACGCGCGCTTCCTGCTGTTTTTGTGCGCGATCCTCAAGGCCGTGGACGACTATCAGGACCTGTTGCGCATCTCGGTCGCCACGGCGGGCAACGATACGCGTCTCGGCGGGTTTGAAGCGCCGCCTGCGATCATCTCGATCTTCCTCGGGACGGAACTGACCGAGATCCTCGAGGCGATCGAGAAGGATTCGCTCTACGGCGCCCGCGAAAAAGAGGTGCTCAAGGTGGGCGTGCATGTGCTGCCGCGTTTTGCCCGCGACACGACCGACCGTAACCGCACCTCGCCGTTCGCCTTTACGGGCAACAAGTTTGAGTTCCGCATGCCGGGCTCGAGCCAGTCGATTTCCTCCGCCAACACGATGATCAACACGGCGGTGGCGGAGTCGCTGCGGCAGTTCGCCGACGAACTTGAGGGAAAGCCGAATTTTGAAGAGGCGCTGCACGATCTCATCCGCCGCACGATCACCGCGCACAAGCGCATCATCTTCAACGGCAACGGCTACGAGGCCGCATGGGTGGAGGAAGCGGCCCGCCGCGGGCTGTTGAATCTGCCCACGACGCCCGACTGTATCCCGTATTTCGCCAACGAGAAAAACGTTGCGCTGTTTGAGCGCCACCGCGTCTACTCGCGTGTGGAGGTGGAATCCCGCGCCGAGATCATGGTCGAAAAATACTGCAACGTGGTCGGGATCGAAGCGGCCACGATGATCGAAATGGTGCGGCGCGACATCCTGCCGAGCGTGAACGCCTATTGCCGCGAACTGGCTGAAACGGCTGCCGCCAAGCGCGCGATCGACGTCTCCGCGGACTGCGAGATCGCGCTGTGCACCCGCCTTTCGGCGCTCTGCGCCGAAGCGGCGCGCCGTCTCGACGCGCTTTCGCAGGCGCTTGCGGAGGTGCGCGCCCTCTCGGGCGGCGGGGCCCCGCGCGCCGCCGCTTACCGCGACCGGGTGCGCGCAGCGGCGCAGCGGCTGCGCGAGACCGTCGACGGGATGGAGACGCTCACCGCCTCCGATTTCTGGCCGTATCCGACCTACGGCGATCTGCTGTTCAGCATTCGCTGAGGATTGAATTCAGACTGCCCCTGCAAGGGAGAAAGGGAAAAAGATGGAACGGTTTCGTGTTTGTACCGACTCGGGCTGCGATCTGCCGTACGAAGTTTGCGAAGAATACCGGATCTCGCCCCTTCTGATGCGCTATGCGATCGACAACGAGGTCTTTACCGATACGATGCGGGAAGCCGATGCGCGCGCGTTCTACGATAAGATGCGCGCGGGCGCTTTCCCGCAGACGAGCAGCGTCAACATCGAGGATTATCTGGAATTCTGGGAAAAGCGCTTTGCGGAAAACGACCTGCCGATCGTGCACATCTGCCTCGGCAGCGGCATCTCGGGCACGTATCAGAACGGCCTGCTCGCGCACGACCTGTTTTTGCAGGATCACCCGCAGGCGAAAATCTTCGTCGTCGATTCGCTCGGCGCGTCGGCAAGTTACGGCGTGCTGGCCATCGAGGCCGCCCGGCTGCGCGACGAGGGCAAGACGGCCGAGGAGTGCGCTGCATGGCTTGAGAAAAACGCCGTGCGCGCCAACGCCTTTTACACGACAGGCGATCTCAAATGGCTCTACCACGGCGGCCGCGTCAGCCGCACAGGCGCGACGGTTGCCCGTGCGCTCAACATCTGGCCGCTGATGGCGCTCGACGAGGTCGGCAAACTGTATGTGCGCGAAAAAGTGCGCGGCAAAAAGCAGGTGTTCGCGCGCATCCTCGAGATCGCCCGTGAAACCGCGGAGGATCCCGGCAGCCAGACCGTGCGCGTTTGCCACAGCGACTGCAAAGAGGATGCCGAGGCGCTCGCCCGCGAACTGGTGGAGACCTGCGGCTTTGCCGACGCGAGCATCTCCTGTATCGGCAGTACGATCGGCACCCACACCGGCCCGGGGCTGGTGACGATCTTTTTCCTCGGCAAGGAGCGCCCGCCCCAAAAGAAGTGATCGCGGCCCGGCTGATACAAAATGTAATTTTTCAACCGAATATTACACTTTTTCGCAGCATCGATGCGTTTTGAGCGCATTCGACCGATCCGTTTCGCAAAAGCCGTGACGATGCCGCGGCTTTTGTCTGTTTGGAGGGGACAAACCATGTTTACCGGGTTCACGCAGGAGACGAGCGATTTCTTCTGGGAACTGCAATTTCACAACGAGCGCCCGTGGTTCCTCGAGCAGAAGCCGCGGTTCGAGCGTGCCGTTCGCGCGCCGTTCGCGGCGCTTGCGCAGGAGACGTTCGAGCGGTTCCTGGCGTTTGCGCCCAAAGGACGGGATTGGATTTTGCACGTCTCGCGCATCTATCGGGATGCGCGGATCCCGAGCGTGCGCGGCCCCTACAAGGACCACCTCTGGTTTTCGATCGAGGAGGGGCGCGCGATCGCGGGCGTGCCCTCGTTCTGGTTCGGCATCGCGGCCGACCGCTTCGAGCGCGGCGCGGGCTTCTGGAGCGCGTCGCCGTCGCAGATGGAGCGCTACCGCCGCCGGATCGACGCCGATCCAGCCGGCTTTGAAGCGCTGATCCGCGCGATCACGGCGGACGGCCGTTTCGTGCAGTGTGAGGATCTCTACAAGCGCCTCAAGGGCGACCGCGGCGAATTCCTGAACCCGTGGTACAACTGTAAGCGCCCCGGCGCGGGATATTTCCAGCCTTTCGGCGGGGAGGCCCTCTCGGCGGACCTGCCGCGCCTGCTGGCGGAGGATTACCGCCTGCTGCTGCCGTATTATGAGTTTTTGCGCGTGCTGCGGGAAGAAGGCGACGCCCGATGAGGATGCGCAGAAAGCCGTGGGCGCGTCCGGAACTGGCCGCCTGCCCGTTTTTCGTCGATCATCCGACCGAGTGGCGCGGCACGTGGGCGAGCCGCTTTGCGCGGCCGGAGCAGCCGATGGACCTCGAACTCGGCTGCGGCAAGGGCGGATTCCTCTCCGTCAAGGCCAGCCAAACGCCAGAGCGCAATTTCATCGGCGTGGACATCAAGAGCGAAGTGCTCGGCCTCGCCAAGCGCAAGAGCGAGGCGGCCTTCGCCGCCTGCGGCAGGCCGGTCGACAACCTGTTCCTGATGAGCCAGGAAATCGAGTTGATTTCGGAGATGCTCTCCCCCGAGGACCGCATCGAGCGCATCTACATCAACTTCTGCAATCCCTGCCCGAAAAAGCGCAGTTGGAAGCACCGCCTGACCCACACGCGCCAACTCGAGAAATACAAGGCGTTCCTTGTGCCGGGCGGCGACCTGTTCCTCAAGACCGACGACGATATGCTCTTCGACGCCACGCTCGAGTATCTCGCGGAGGCGGGCTTCGCCGTCGTGGAGCAGACGCGCGACCTGCCGCTCGACCACCCCGCCGACGTGATCCGCACCGAGCATGAGAACATGTTCCGCGAGCATGGCATCCCGATCAAGTATCTGCACGCCAAGGCGCCGGGATAAGCAAAACAAAATCCCCGCGGGGCTTCGGGCGCCCGCGGGGGTTCTTTGTGTTTTTTACTTTTTCGCTCTTCTGGGATGGTCAACGCCGTACATATGCTGGATGAGCATCAGCAGCTTGTTGGAATAACCCCACTCGTTGTCATACCAGGAGACCAGTTTCACAAACTTTTCGTTGAGCATGATGCCGGCCTTCGCATCGAAGATGGAGGTGCGGGGATCATGGATGAAATCGGAGGAGACGACGTCCTCGTCGGTGTAGCCGAGGATGCCCTTGAGTTCGCCCTCGCTGGCCTTCTTCATCGCTTTGCAGATCGCCTCATAGGTGGTGGGCTTGGCGAGAGTGACGGTCAGGTCGACGACGGAGACATCGAGCGTCGGCACGCGGAAGGACATGCCGGTCAGTTTCCCGTTGAGCGCGGGGATGACCTTGCCGACCGCCTTGGCAGCGCCGGTGGAGGAGGGGATGATGTTGCCGGAGGCCGCGCGGCCGCCGCGCCAATCCTTCTTCGAGGTGCCGTCCACGGTCTTCTGGGTGGCGGTGGTGGAGTGGACCGTCGTCATCAGGCCGTCGACGATGCCGAACTTGTCATGCACGACCTTGGCGAGCGGCGCCAGGCAGTTCGTCGTGCAGGAGGCGTTGGAAACGACGTTCATATCGGGGGTGTAGGTGTTGTTGTTGACGCCCATGACAAACATCGGCGCGTCGGCGGAGGGGGCGGAGATAACGACCTTTTTCGCGCCGCCGGCGAGGTGGGCGGAGGCCTTTTCCGTCGTGGTGAACACGCCGGTGGACTCGACGACGTACTCCGCGCCGCAGTCCTTCCACGGGATCTGCGCGGGGTCGCTGATGTCGTAGACGGCGATCTTCTTGCCGTTGACGACGAACTTGCCGTTCTTGATTTCCACAGTGCCGTTGAACTGGCCGTGGATCGAATCGTACTTGGTCATGTAGACCATGTATTCGAGGTCAATGAAGGGATCGTTGACACCGACGACCTGGAACACATCCGGCTGGTCCATTGCCGCGCGGAAGACAAGACGGCCGATGCGCCCGAAGCCGTTGATGCCGATTTTGATTGCTGCCATGTTTGCTCATCCTTTCCAGTAATCGTGAAAAATAGAAAATGACCGGGTCCGTTGCTGTTATTATAGCACAGCGGCAGGGGAATAACAAGGGCGAAACAAACGAAATCGAACTGTGAGCCCGATTGATTTTGCACAAAAAGATGCGTGCCGATCGGCGATTGCTTTTCTTTTGCGGCTGTGGTAAAATTGTCGAAACGGCGTGATTGCGCAGAAGGGAGGTGCAGGCGCTTGGAACAGATCCGCGAAACGATGCAGGCCGTGTATGCCGCGTCGCCGTTTGCCACTGCGTTTCTTTCCGCCGACCGCAAGATCCTTTGGCTCAACGAAGCGGCGCGCCTGCGCTACCCGACGCTGCTGCTGCCGCAAGGCGTCACGCAACTGCTGACGCTGGAACAAAACGAGATCCTGGCCGAAAAGTTGCGGGGCAGCCGGGGATTTACCTTTAGCCTGGGCCTTTCGGCGATGGAACTCGTCTTTTTGCCCGCGCCCGGCTTCTGGATCATGCAGGCCGTCGCCAAAGGCGACGAGAACGGCGATCCGCTCGATCCGCAGGGGCCGGAGCGGATGATCATGGCTTTCAACTCCAGCCAGCGCCGCCCCCTTTCGGGGATCTTGTCCGGCGCCGGCGCGCTGGCGCGTTTGGCTGACGTATCGGGCGACGAGGAACTGCAGCGCATCGCGCGGCAGATCAACCTCGGGGCCTATCGCCTGCTGCGCTTCACGATGACGATGACGGAATACCTGCGTTTCCAGCACGGCGTGCCCCCGCAGGAGACGGCCTGCTTCGACCTGCGGCGGACGGTTTCCGCCTACGGCGCGGCGGCGGCTTTTACAACAGGCCGCGTCGGCATTCCGCTCGAGACGTCGGTTCCCGATGAACCCGTTCCGGTGCGCGCCGACGAACAGAAACTGCTGCATGCGCTCTCGCAACTCGTCAGCAATTCCTGCCGTTTTACACGGCCGGGAAACCGCATCCGCCTGACGCTGGAGCGGCGCGGGGAAAGCGCCTTCCTCACCGTTGCGGACGAGGGACTCGGTATTGCGCCCGAAAATCTTTCGCGGGTGATGGAGCCGTTCTATTCGCGCGATCCGGACGGTTTGCCCGATGCGGGAAGCGGGCTCGGGCTGCCGGTCGCCGCGCAGATCGTGCGCGCGTTCGGCGGAACGCTTGCGATCTCCTCCGAATCCGGCGCGGGCACGACTGTTACGCTGCGTCTGCCGCTGGTGTCGGATGGGGACCTTCCTCTGTCCTCGGATATCGCGGGCGAGTTCGCCAACGAACTGCGCGACCGCTTCTCCGTGATACAGGTGATCCTTTCGGACGGCTGCGGCGCGCCGCGCCCGTGATGCCCGAAACGCTGCGGCCGGGAGGAAGGGGAAAGCCGCCGGAAGCGCTCCCGGCGGCGCTTTACCGTCCGCAAAAAATTTCGATTCCCCATTGACAAACGCGGCGCCGTTTGGTATGATAATCAGGCAATCGAGAACCATATGCGGATATGGCGGAATCGGCAGACGCGCTAGATTCAGGTTCTAGTCGGGGCAACTCGGTGGAGGTTCAAGTCCTCTTATCCGCACCAAAAAACTCTCAATCATGTAAGATTGAGAGTTTTTCTTTTGACGCGGTTCGGGTTTGCTCATTTCCCCCTCCCGCTTGCACCTTATTCCTGTTCCGCTTCCCAAATCAGTTCCTCAAGGATTTGATAAAGATGATCGGGTTCGACCGGCTTTGAGAGGTGAGCGTTCATTCCCACCTGCAGCGACCGCTGCACATCTTCGTCGAAAGCGTTGGCCGTCATGGCGATGATGGGGATCGTCTTTGCGTCCGGGCGGTCCAGCGCACGGATCGCCTCGGTCGCTTCCAGGCCGTCCATTTCCGGCATACGGATATCCATCAGGATCGCGCTGTAATAGCCCGCCGCGCTCCCGGCAAAGCGTTCCAGTGCGATCTTTCCGTTCTCGGCATGGTCGATCTCGGCTTCGCGCGACCGGAGGAGTTCTTTCATGATCTCCGCATTGATCAGGATGTCTTCCGCCAGGAGGATCCGTTTTCCCTTCAGATTGGCGCGGCGCTTTTCGCGGAAGAGGTTCATATGGTTCTTCCTGGCGATCCGCTCAAATTCATCGATGACGTTGGAGGCGAACAGCGGTTTTGCCAGGAAACTGTCTACGCCGATGAGGAGCGCTTCGTCCAGGATCTCATCCCAGTTGAAGGAGGTCAGGATGATGACGGTCGTCTCCTTGTCATACTTGAGCCGGATCTGTTTCGCAACTTCGAGGCCGTCCATTTCCGGCATCTTCCAGTCCAGAAGGACGAGGTTATAAGGGGTGTGCTTCGTATGTGCGACTTCCAGCATGTGCAGAGCCTCCGGGCCGCTCAGGCAGGCGTCGGCCTGGATCCCGACTTCGCCCAGCACGAGTCTGGCGTGTTCCGCCGCGATCTCCTCGTCGTCCACCACAAGAACGCGCATATCCTTCGGCTTGATATAATTGGGCTTGGGGCCCTGCGTCTCGCAGTTTTTCAGAGAGAGGACCACCGTGAACACAGAACCGACGCCCTTTTCGGATTCGACGGAAATGGTCCCGTTCATCCGTTCCACGATGTTTTTCGTAATCGCCATACCGAGGCCGGTGCTGCCGTATTTGCTGTTGCGGCTGCTGTCTTCCTGCGTGAACGAATCAAAGAGGATCGGAAGGAACGACGGATCCATCCCGATGCCGGTGTCCCGGATCGTAAAGCGCAGCGTGGTCTGGTTTTCGTAGACCGCCGTGCGCTCCACCGTCAGTTTGACGCTGCCGGGCGCCTGGGTAAACTTGATGGCGTTCGAAAGGATATTGATCAGGACCTGTTTGAGTTTCATGTCGTCGCCGATGTAAGAATCGCTGACGCCGCCGACGACCGTGCACTCGTATTTCAGCCCTTTTTCTCCGCACTGCGACATGACCATGGTGTTGATCTGTTCCAGCATGGTCCGGAAGGAGAATTCTTCGCTGCGGATCGTCATGCGCCCGGATTCGATCCGACTCATATCCAGGATGTCGTTGATCAGGCCGAGCAGATGTTTCGCGCTGCCGCCGATCTTTTCGAGATATTCCCGCGTTTCCGGGGGAAGGGCGTCGTTGCGCAGCGCAAGGCTGTCCAGCCCGATGATCGCATTCATAGGCGTTCGGATCTCATGGCTCATGTTGGAAAGAAAGGCTGTCTTCGCCCTGCTTGCCTGCTCCGCCGCGGCCAGCGCTTCGCTCAGCGCGCGGTTCTGTTCCAGGGTCGCCTTGGTTTCCGCATCCACATTCGAGAAACTCAGGCCGACTGCATGGACGATCCCGTCCGCCCGGTCTTCGGGATGGCGGACGCCCGCAAAACGGATCATGACGTAGAGCGGTTTCCCGTTCTTCAGGATCTGGTAGCGATAGGAGATCACCCGCTTTTCGCGCAGCCCCCGGCGGATCGAATCGGGATCGACAAACCGCAGGAATTCATCGCGGTATTCGTCTGTGACAAATTCCTGCGCATAGGCTGCAATGCCCTGCGAGTAGGAGAACCGTTGGCCGATTTTGAAATCCTTCTCTTCCCCGGATTCCTGGTAGCAGATGCCCTCGTCCTTATCCAGTTCGACATAGTAAACGCTCCAGTAATCCGAAGCCAGCGCGGTCATCAATTTGTTTTGTTGTTCCCGGCTTCTCTCCTCCTCCAGCAACTGCTCCTGCAGGGCAAGCCGCTGTTCCATCTCCCGCTGTCTGGTCCGGTTTCGTTCCTCTTGCTCCAAATGGGCCGCTTCCTTTTCGCGGGCCTCCTTTTTCGTGCGCCGGATGTCGCGCACGAGGAGGAAGACCATCACCGCGGCGACCGCGAGGATGATCGAGCCGAAGACCGCCATGTGGTCCCGCAGCGCGTCGAGGAGGTCATAGGAATACAGCCCGCCGGTGTAGCGGTATGAGAGGTTCTGCGCATAGTCGCTGCCGACCATGTTGATGCCCCGATTCAGGAGTTTCAGCAGGCCCTCGTTTCCGATCTCCACGCCGAAGCAGCGGTCGTCGTTCCGGCTGGTTTGCCGGAGGGACAGCCCCTTGTATTGGCTGTTTTTCAGGATGTCGTTTGCGCGCAGGCCGTTGAGAGTTGTGCAACTGGTCTTGCCGGCGAGCACCGCCGCCAGGCAGTCGTCGATGGAGGGGTAGAGCGTGATCTCCGCATGTGGGAAGTTCGTCCGAACATAATAATACTGCATGCGGTTATTCTCGTTGACCGCGAAATGCGCGGTCGTGTCCTCCGTAAAGTCGCCCTTGAAAACGAGTTCCGTGGACGCCGAGGCGACCGGACTGGACTGGTAGATCCCGTTCTCCTCGGAGTAGTACAGGCCGCCGCCCACCGGGAAGGCCACGTCGATCGTTCCGGCGCTCATGTCCGCGACCATGGCGTCGTAACTCTCATAGCCGGTGTAAGTGACGCTCAGGCCGGAGATCCCGAGACCTTTGAGGATTTCCGGGATGATATCCGTGACGATACCGGTTGCCGCCCCCTGTCCATCCGTATCGCTGTAGGGGAGATAGTGTTCCAGATATCCGATATGCAGGGCGTCGTGCGTGTCCATCCATTCCCGCTCGGCTGCCGAGAGGGCCCGGGCGAAAACGCTCACCGGATAATATTTGGTGCGCAGGGAATTGACATAGTTCGGTTCCTCCGCCGCCAGAAGCGCCTGCGCGGTGTTGAGTTCGGCGAGCAGGTCGGGGCGGTTGATATTGACGCACAGATAATAATCGGACGCGCCGAAAGCAAAGAGTACCTCGGCGTGGTCCCGCCCGTATGCGCCGTCCCCCTCTGCGGCAAGGATGTCCAGATCGCCGGAATCGAACGCGGCAAAGAGATGCTCGTAGTCGGAAAAGCGCACGACCTCCGCCGCGACATGGTGGTCAGACAGGTACCGGTTGAGGACATCCACCATGGCGCTGTCCAGCACGCCGATCCGCTTGCCGTTGAGCGTGGAGGGGTCGGCGGTGGTCTCTGTGTCCGTATCATGCTTGACCAGATTGTAGGACTCGTTGCCCATGGCGGATTCCGGATAGCCGATCAGGCCCGCGCGCGATTCCTTCCAGGCCAACCCCGCCAGCAGATCGATCTTGCCGTCCAGCAGCATCTGGTAGAGATCCCCGTAGCTGCCGTAGACATACGCATACTTCCAGCCCGTGTATTCCGAAAGTTTTCGGTAGTATTCGTAGGCGTAGCCGGTCTTGACTGCGCCTTCCTGCGCGCCCTCCTGGAAGACCTCGTTCTCGTAATAGCCGACCCGCACCGATTCCGGTCCGTTTCCCTCTGCGCGGGCGAAAACGGGAACCAACGAGGCGAGCGTGATCAACAGGAAAAGGAACGGGATCACGCGCCTTAGAAGTTTTTTTCAACCGATCGCATTTCGCATCGACCTCCGGTTTCAGATAAAACGCCTGGCGGCAAGCAGCGCAGCGGGGAGCGCGATCCTGTTTCGGCAATGGCAGGGGGCCGATCCCTGCGGGGAAAACGCGGATCAAGGCTCCGCTTCGCACAGGCAGTGCGCGGCGTTTTGATGCCGTTTGTTTCATCATACCGCACAAAACGGCGATTGTCCATAGAAAAACCCGATACATCCGCCTCCTTGACAAAGCCTCGCCCCGCTGGGTATGATACGGATATACGGCCGGAAAAAGCGGCGGGGCAGCCCGTTTTCGTGAGGAGGCGCGAAAGATGAAAAAGATCCTGATTCTCCACACCGGCGGCACGATCGGCATGACCCGTTCGGAGAAGGGCTATGTGCCCGACCGCCGGTATTTCCGACAGGCGCTGCAAAAGATGGACTCGCTGCGCGCGCCCGGCATGCCCGCGTGGGAACTGACGGAGACGCGGAAACTGCTGGATTCCTCCAATATGACGGTGAAGGACTGGAACGAGATCGGCGGCATCATCGCGGACCGCTACGCCGCGTTCGACGGCTTCGTCGTGCTGCACGGGACGGACACCATGGCCTACACGGCCTCGGCGCTGTCGTTCATGCTGGAGGGGCTGGACAAGCCGGTGATCCTGACGGGTTCGCAGATCCCCCTGTGCGAACTGCGCAGTGACGGGCGCGACAATCTGATCACCTCCCTGTTGATCGCCGCGGATGGAAAAACGCGGGAGGTCTGCATCTATTTCGGCGGCCGGCTGCTGCGCGGGAACCGCGCCACCAAGTGGTCCGCCGACGGCCTGATCGCGTTCGCGTCGCCGAATTATCCCTCCCTGGCGGAGGCCGGCATTGCTGTCCAGTACGACGAAAAAGCCATGCTGCCCCCGCAGAAGGGCCCGTTCGGCCTGCAGCGGATGGAGGAGGTCCCGATCGGGGTCATCAAGGTGTTCCCCGGCATTGCGTTCGGGCTTTTCGAGGCGATCATGACGGAGCGCCTCAAAGGGATCGTGGTGGAGACGTTCGGGGCGGGCAACATCCCCGCAGGCGGCGGGGCGCTGCTCCCGATCATTCGCCGCGCGTTTGAAAACGGAAGCATCGTCACGGTCTGTTCGCAGTGTCCGCAGGGGACGGTGAGCCTTGGCGCATATGAGACCAGCAGCGCACTCAAGGCCGCGGGCGCGGTGTCCGGCAAAGATCTGACCACCGAGGCAGCCGTCGCAAAACTGTATTACCTGTTCTCCAAGGGCCTTTCGGCGCGGGAGATCAAATCCGCGATGGAGCAGAACCTGCGCGGGGAGATGCGGGAGGATTGAGCCGCGCGAACCGCTTTCCGGCAGGCCGTTTCAGGCAGCAAAAAGGACGCCGAAAGGCGTCCTTTTTTACGGCTCCGGACGCATCCGCACGCGGGGGATGCCGCCCTTTGAAAACGGCTCGCAGCAGCGGGCAAACCCCTCGCGCGCCCGGGGCGCGTCAAACCGTTTGCCGTGCCGCTGCATCCGCGTCTCTTCCGTCAGTCTGCGGCCAGCCGCGCGTAGATCGGCTCCTGCGAGAACGTTTTGACCGAGCAGGCGAAGATCACGCGGTCATAGCGGGCGGGATCGATCGCCGCCAGTTGTTCGTCGGTCGCCCCGAGCGGGTTGACGACGGTGATCTGCCGGTAGTGCGGCGCCAAAAACGGCAGGTAGGAGACGGCTGTTTCATCCGCGAAAAGCAGCAGTTCGTCGCCCCGCTGCGCCGCCACCGAGCAATCGAGCACTTCGCCCATGCCGCCGAACAACACGTCCTCGGGTCGGCCGAGTTCGCGCAGGTGCATCGGGAAGAGCGTATCGTACACATAGGGGATGCCGCCGCGCACGCATGTCATGCGCCAGATGCGGTCGCTGCGCGTGTAGCGGTAGAGCGACAGCAGATCGGCGCGCACGGGCCGGTCCCCCGCGCGTGCGGCGAGGTCGCCGAAATAGTCGTCCGGCAGGCTTTCGATCTCATAGTCCGAGAGGGAAAGCGCCGTCAGGCCGAGGCGGGGCGCCAGCGCCATATAGACATAGTAGCCGCCGAGCCCCGTCAGATTGGAGGCCGTGCGATAGAAGATGTATTCCTCCTGCGCCGAAAAGAGCGCCGTGTAAGCATCCACGGTCGTCGCAAGGCCCGAGAGCCGCTCATAGACCGAGGAAATGAGCGCCTTCTGGTTGTAGAGTTCAGCGGAGGACGGCACCTTCTGCTGGCGGATCGCCGCCGCCGTGGGGATCAGCATCGCCGCTGCGGGCCGGTTGCTGCGCTCGAGAAAGCGCAGGATGCCCGCGGTGTTTTCCCGGATCACGTCCTCGTCGCCTACGGGAATATTCTCGATGAGTTCCCCGTCCACAAAGAACAGCCCGTCCTGTTCCCGCACGCCGCCGGGCAGCGGCAGGAGGGAGATCGCCCGGTCGAACCAGACGTTGAGGCCGTGCGACGGGGGAAGCGGAGAGACGCCGAATCCGTGCGCGACGAACAGGCCTGCGAAGGCGAGGACCGCCAGCGCGAGCAGGACGGATATGATTCGCTTTGCGTGCATCAAAGCACCTCCCCTTCGGATCCCGGCAAACAAGGGCGGCCGCGCGCTGCGCGCATCAGCCGCGGCCGGGCCGCCGCGCCGTCAGGCGGTCGAATTCCTCGGGCGTTGTGAGCGTGTTGAGCAGATCCAGGAGCGTTTTGGCGGAAAGCCGCGGCGGAAGGCGCAGGGCCTCGCAGAGGCTTCTGCGGCGCGCGGCGCTGTCGGGCGCACCGATCAGGCCCGCTTCGTAGAGGTCGGCGCGGGTGAGGCGAGCGTCGGGCGGGGCCGCTTCGCAGGCGACGCCCGCGCGCAAAAACGCCTCGCGCAGCGTAGCCTCATCCATCCCCTCCACGCCGAGCAGGCCCTCGGCCGAGGGGGCGGCCTTGCGCCGCTCTTTGCCCGCGACCGCGGGGATGTACACATGAGTGAGTTTGGCCTCGGGGCCGAGCGCCCCTTTGAGGAAATGACGGATGCGAAATCCCGCGGCGTCCGAGTCGGTGAGGATGATCAGGCCCGTTGTCGCGGCCATTGCGCGCAGCGCGGCGAGCAGTTCCCGATCGCGGCGGATGCGGAACCCGCCCGTTTCGATCACGACCCCCTCGATCACCGAGGAAAGGCGGATGCGGTCGTAGCGCCCCTCCACCACGACGGGGCATCCCACGCGGATCACGGCGCAGCCCCCCGCAGCGCGGCGGCCGAGCGCACCACGGCCGTCTCCAGCAGGGCGCGCGCATCGACGGATTCGGTCTTAAGGCGCGTCTCCGCTTCGCACAGGATCGCGCAGACTGCGGCGATGCGGCCGGGGTCGAAGCGGCGGCAGTCGCGCAGGGCGTTCTGCGCCCGCCACGCGAACCGGAAGTGCAGGTCGCGCGCGAGGTCCTCCGCGTCTTTCCCCGCGCTGCGGGCGGCCGAGGCGCGGGCCAGATCGCAGAAAGCCATCCCGAGGTTTGCAAGAATCTGCGCGGGCGGCGTTTTCTGCGCGAGCAGTTGGGAGACTTCCCGGAGCGCTGCGGAACCGTCGCGGTCAAGCAGGTGCTTCGCCACCGCGTAGAGGTCGCCGTCGGGCGCCTGCGGGCAGACGGCGGCGAGGTCGGCGGCCGTGATGGGGCGGGCGTACCCCGCATAGGCGCAGAGTTTGTCGCATTCGTTCTGGAGCGTTCCGAGGTCGTCGCCGCAGCGCGCCACGAGCGCCTCCGCGACGGCGGGGGGCAGTTCGCAGCCTGCCTGCCGACAGCGTGCAATCAGCCCGTTGTGCAGGGAGGCGCCCGTCCGCTTGTCGAGGCAGGCGACCGTGCCGCTGCGGTCGGCGGCCGCCGTCAGTTTTTTCACCGCGGCGGAGAGTTTCCCGTCGAGCGAGGTCTTCCCGCGCTTCGGCGGCTCGAGAACGCCGGGCGCGAGGGTGAGCACGATCGCGCTCTCCGGCGGAAAATCGGAGAGCAGCGCGAGCAGGTTCTCGAGTTCTTTCGCGCCGAGCGCGGCGGGATCGAGATCCTCTACCCACAGGATGCGCCGCGCGCCGAGCATCGGCAGCAGTTGCGCCGCCTCGGCCAGGGCGTCGACGTCGAGGGCTTTCCCGTCAAAGCGCTCTATTTCGCCGCCCTCTTTTTGCAGGGACTCGAGGACGCGGCGGCGCCAGGCGGCCGCGAGAACGGGCTCGTTTCCGCACAGCAGCGTCACGGGCCGCGCGCCGTAGAGCGAGAGATCCTTCTTCAGTTGTGCTTCGCCGCGGCAGATCATGGCAGCCTCCGTATGCGCAGCCGTATCGCCGACTCGTCGAGCGGCGGCAGGGTGCGCGGATTTTTCTCCATTATAACACAGATCGGCCCGATTTGGCAGAGGGGATCGCCCTCGCCGAGAAAAATCGTCGCGTCCGGCGAAAACGACGCCTCCACGCAGCCGAGCAGCCGCGCTTCGGGCGCGATCTCGCACAGGGAGAGCCCCGCCGTGCGGCAGAGCGAGCGGTTTTGCGGCGTATCGGGCGCGGCGACGGCCGAAATGGGAAATTCCTCCCCGAGCGCAACGGCGGAAAGCGTCAGATCGCCGTCCGTCCACAGGCATTCGATCGCGCGCACGTTCTGCCGGCGCAGCAGCGACGCCGCACGGTCGGCCGCCCAGCGGTCCCGCGGGCAGCCGAGCACGACGGCCCGCTGCCCGCGCAGGAGCAGGACGACGCCGTCCTGCGGCAGGAGGTTCGCCGTGACGCACAGGCGCGACCCGACCGCTGCGATGCAGAGACAGACGGCGAACGCAGCCGAGAGCGGGACCGCCAGCCGCCGGAGAAACGCGGCGCCCGGGCGCAGCACGGCACAGAGGACTGCGAGCGCGTAAACGCCGAACAAAAAGCCGAGTTCCCATCGCTCGCCGATGCCGATCTGCGCGAAGGGCAGGCCCGCCGCGATGCGGGCGATCGCGCAGAGCAGCAGGAGAAGCAGGCGGCACAAAGCGCCGAGCAGGAACCGCAGCGGGGCGATCGCTACCGCCGCCGCCCCGCAGAACAGGATCGGCGTCAGAAGCGGGACGGCGAACAGGTTTGCGGCGAGGCCGACGACCGGCGCCGAGCCGAACGAAAGCGCCAAAATGGGCAGCACGCCGATCTGTGCCGCGAGGCTGATCGAAAACGGCTGCGCGAGCGGAGCGAAGAGACGCGGCAGGCGGCCGCCGATCGCCCGCGCAAAGCGGTCGGCAAGCAGCACGATGCCGAGCGTCGATCCCACGGAGAGTTGAAACGATACGCTCTGCACCGCCCGCGGCGAAACAAGAACGATCGCGAGGCATGCGAACCCGAGCGATGTGATCGGGTCGCCCCTGCGGGAAAAGAAGCGGGCAGCCTGCGCCATCGTGAGCAGCAGCGCGGCGCGCACGGCCGAGACGCCAAGCCCCGTGAACAGCGCGAACGCCCAAACAAGCCCGAGGGCCAGCGCCGCGCGCAGCCGCCGGCGTTTCAGCGGCAGCGCATGGACGGCCGATGCGACGAGGCACAGGTGCATCCCCGAGACGACGAGCAGATGGGACATGCCGGCCGTGCGGAAGTTGCGGACCGTCCGCCCGGCGAGGGCGGTGCGGTCGCCGGTCAGCAGGGCGATCAGAACGCCGCGGGCCTCCCCGTAGACCGCCTCTCCCGCGGCGGCGGCGACCCGTTTGCGCAGGGCTGCCAGCGCGGCGGCCGGCTGGGGCGCGGCGGGACCCGTTTCGACGATGCGTTCGCACACGAGCGACGCCTCCCCGCCGCGCTGCGACCGGAAGACGGCCTCGAAAGAGAGCGGTTCTCCCGGATCGGCGCTCAGGTCGCCGAATTCGATCAGGGCGACGCGCATGCGCAGCGTTCTCCCGCCTTCGGGGACGATGCGCGCGTGCCCCGAAAGGCGAAAACCGCCCCGGACGGGTTCGACCTCCTCCACGGCGAGCGTACCCGTCACGGTTTGCCCGACAAGCGGGTCGAACCGGCGCTGCGCGATCGTCTCCCGCGCCTGCGCGTAGCCGATCGCCAGCAAAGACGCGGCGAGCAGAAGGACCGCGCCGCGCCGTCCCCCACGGCAGGCGGCTGCGCAGAAGAGCCAGACGAGCGCTGCGCCGAGCAAGCGCGGCAAAAGGGATCCCGACGCAAAAAAGGCCGCCGTGGCGCCCAGAAAGGAGAGGGCAAACCAGAACAGCGGTCTTTTCATGGGAATCACGTTCCTTTGTAAAGACGAAATGATGACATCATTTTAGCGCAAAAATAGTGGAATTGCAATTCCATGGGGAAAAGAGGGAACGATGCCCGGCATCGGAACGGAGAGCCCCCGAGCCGGTCGTCCGCTGCCGGCCCCGTTTGGCGGGCGGCGGACAGGATTGCGGATCGTTCGGCGAAGAAAACGGGATGCCTTGCGGCATCCCGTTTTCGGTGCGGATATCTGCGGCGGTTACTTGAAAAACAGCGGCAGGGGAGAGAGGTAGACGATATCGGTGCGGTCGGCGGCGTCGCCCTCGGCGAGCACGGCCGCGCGCCCGACGATCTCGGCCTGCGCCGCGTTTGCGAGCGCCTCGAGCGCGCGCATGGATTCGCCGGTGGAGATCACGTCGTCCACGAGCAGCAGGCGCTTGCCGCGGATGGCGTTGATGTCGTCCTCATCGAGGTAGAGCGTCTGCACGGCCTCGGTGGTGATCGACTTCACGTCGATGCGGGTGGGGTTCGTCATATAGAGTTTTTGGCCCTTGCGCGCGAGGTAATAATTCTTGCCGCTCTGGCGGCTCATCTCGTAGGCGAGGGGGATGCCCTTCGATTCGGCGGTGAGCATCACGTCGAAATCGGGCACCCGCTTGAGCAGTTCGGCCGCGCAGGCGACCGTCAGTTCCACATCGGAAAACATGATGAAGCCCGCGATGGAGACCTTGTCGTTGAGCGGGCAGATATGCAGGTCGCGCTCCAGCCCCGCAACGTGCAGATGATATGTTTCAGACATGTGATCGTCCCTTTCCAAAAGATTCGTTTGGTTTTCGGTCAGCCGGGGGGCCATGCGAGGCTGCGCCCCGCCAGCAGGTGGAAATGCAGGTGCCCGACGGTCTGCCCGCCGTCCTCGCCGCAGTTCGTCACCACGCGGAAGCCCTTTTCGAGCCCCTCGCGGCGGGCGATCTCGGCGATCGCCTCATACACCTTTGCGACGACGGCGCTGTTTTGGAGCGTGATCTCGGCGGCCGAGGCGATGTGCTCCTTCGGGATGACGACCGCGTGGAACGGCGCCTTCGGGTCGATGTCGCGAAACGCGTAGACGGCTTCGTCCTCGTAGACCTTGGTGCTCGGGATCTCTCCCGCGCGGATCTTGCAAAACAGACAATCCATGGGATCCCTCCTTTTTCAAATGCAAAACCGGAAAGCGGGTTTATTTGAGCGATTCCAGCGCCCGGCGGACGGCTTCGAGCGCCTCGTCGAGTTTCGCCAGTTCGGGCGCGCCGCCCATCGCCGAATCGGGCTTGCCGCCGCCCGAGCCGCCGAGCGCCTTCGTCAGTTCGCGCACGAGGTTGCCGGCGTGCGCGCCGCGCTCGATCGCCGCCCTGGAGGCGACGGTGAGGACGGAGGCTTTCTTTTCTCCCTTGGCGGCGAGGATCGCCACGATCGGCTCGGCGCTGTCCTTGAGGCGGTCGCCGAGTTGGCGCAGAACGTCGGGACGGGTCTCGCCGAGCGTCGCCTGCACCATGCGGATGCCGTTGACGATTTTCGAATTCTCCAGCAGCCCGTCGAGCTGGGTGGCGGCGAGTTTACCGTTGAGCGCCTCGATCTCGCGGTTTTTCGCCTTGAGTTCCTGCTGCAGCGCCGCGACCTTGGCGGGCAGGTCGTCCGAGGGGCCCACTTTGAGTTCCTGCGCGATCGTGCCGACCTCCGCCTCGAGGCGGTTGAGCCGCGCAAGAACGCCGAAGCCCGTCATGCCTTCGATGCGGCGCACGCCTGCGGCCACCGAGGACTCGGATACGATCGTGAACAGGCCGAGGCGCGCGGTATTGTCCATATGGGTGCCGCCGCAGAGTTCGAGCGAGAAGTCGCCCATCTTCACGACGCGGACGGTCTTGCCGTATTTCTCGCCGAAAAGCGCCATCGCGCCCATTTTCTTGGCGGTCTCCACGTCGGTCTCGACCGTTTCGATCGGATTGCCGACGAGGATGTTCGCGTTGACCAGGTTTTCCACGGCTTGCAGTTCCTCAGGGGTGAGGGCCGCGTAGTGCGTGAAGTCGAAGCGGACGCGCTCGTCGTCCACATACTGGCCGGCCTGCTCCACATGGGTGCCGAGCACGGTGCGCAGCGCCGCCTGCAGCAGGTGCGCGGCGGAGTGGTTGCGGCGGATGGATTCGCGCCGCACGTCGTCGATGTCGGCCGTGACGGGATCGCCCACCGAGAACACGCCGTTGACGACGCGGCACAGGTGCAGATACACGCCGTCGAGTTTTTTGGTATCGAATACGGAGAGCACGCCGTCTCCCTTGAGCAGGGTGCCGGTGTCGCCGACCTGGCCGCCGCCTTCGCCGTAGAAGGGCGTCTGATCGAGCACGACCGTGCACTCGCCCTCGCTGACCGTTTCGACCGACTCGTCGTCGACGAGGATCGCGAGGATCTTCGCGGGTGATTTTTCAAGTTCGTAGCCGACGAACTTCGTCTGCGGCAGGCCCGCGAGCAGCGTCTTGTCGGCGTTCGACCAGCCGGAAACGTTGGCCCGCGCCGCCCGCGCGCGTTCGCGCTGGTTCTTCATCAGGTTCCGGAACGTCTCCTCATCGAGCGAGAGGTTCTGCTCCTCGGCGATCTCGCGCGTCAGGTCGATCGGGAAGCCGAAGGTGTCGTAGAGTTTGAACACGTCTTCGCCGCTGATGGACTTCGCGCCGTTTTTAAGCGCGTCGCGCACGAGGCCCGAGAGGATCGAGAGGCCCGCGTCGATCGTCGCGTCGAAGCGCTCTTCCTCGATCGAGATCACTTTGCGGATATAGTCGCGCTTTTCGCGCAGTTCGGGGTAGCCGGCCTCGCTCTCCTGCATCACGACCTCGAACAGGTCGGTGAGGAAGGGCCGGTCGATGCCGAGCAGTTTGCCGTGGCGGGCGGCGCGGCGGATGATGCGGCGCAGCACGTAGCCGCGTCCCTCGTTGGAGGGGATCACGCCGTCCGCGATCATGAAGGAAGCGGAGCGGATGTGGTCGGTGATGACGCGGATGGAGATATCGTCCTTTTCGTTTGCGCCGTAGGATTTGCCCGCGATCTCGCACACCGTATCGAGGATGCGGCGGATCGTATCGACCTCAAACATATTGTCGACGCCCTGCATCACGCAGGCGAGGCGCTCGAGGCCCATGCCGGTGTCGATGTTTTTGTGCTCGAGTTCGGTGTAGGTGCCGTCGCCCATGTTGTTGAACTGCGAGAACACATTGTTCCAGATCTCCATGTAGCGGTCGCAATCGCAGCCGGGCTTGCAGTCTGGCGAGCCGCAGCCGTATTTCTCGCCGCGGTCGAAGTAGATCTCGGAGCAGGGGCCGCAGGGGCCGGTGCCGTGTTCCCAGAAGTTGTCCTCTTTGCCAAGGCGCACGATGCGCTCCTCCGGCACGCCGATCACGTCGCGCCAGATGGCGTAGGCCTCGTCGTCCTGCTCATAGACGGAGGGCCAGAGTTTGTCCGCGGGGATGGCGAGCGTCTCCGTCAAAAACTCCCACGCCCACGGGATCGCCTCGTCCTTGAAGTAGTCGCCGAAGGAGAAGTTGCCCAGCATCTCGAAGAAGGTGCCGTGGCGCGCCGTGTGGCCCACGCGCTCGAGGTCGGGTGTGCGGATGCACTTCTGGCAGGTGCAGACGCGGTGGCGCGGCGGTTCCTCTTCGCCGGTGAAATACTTTTTCATCGGGGCCATGCCGGAGTTGATGAGCAGCAGCGAGGGATCGTTGTTGGGGATGAGCGGGAAACTGGGCAGGCGCAGGTGGCCCTTCGATTCAAAGAACGAAAGGAACGCCTCGCGCAGGTCGTTCAGACCGGTCCATTTCATAGCAGCACTTCCTGTTTTTGAATTTCAAACCCTCTGCAAACCGCGCACGGCCGGCGGCAAAGAAAAAAACGCCCGTCGCCGATTTGGGACGAAAGCGTTCTCTCCGTGGTACCACCCAATTTGCGCACCGCAGGGCGATGCGCCGCTCAAGCCGCTTAACGCGCGGAAGACGCCGCGCCATTATCCGGCGCGGGGCTCGAAAACCGGCTCTCCGTTTTTGGTTCCCGGGCGGCTTTCAGCCGCGGCCGCCCTCTCTGCGGGGAAGATCGAAACGGGTTTTGTTTTCTCGTCGCCTTTGCAAAGGATTCGATTGAACGCTCCTATTATACGCATGGGAAAGCCGCTTGTCAATCCAAAATGCGCGCGCGGGCGGTTTTTGCAAATTTTTCGGTCCGTTTGGCGCGGTTTTGGGGGATTTTCTCTTTCTTTTTTGAAACGGATGCGCTATAATAGGCGTGGAAAGCCCCCGCCGCGCGCGGGAATGCCACATTCCGCAAAAAGAAAGGAAATGCGCGATGAAAAAAGGATGTTCCGTTCTGCTTTGCCTGCTGCTTGCCGCCGCGATGACGATCTCTGTCTTCGCCTCGATCGACGTCGGCGACTATAAGGATAAAGACGGCGATACCGTCGCCTACGACACGGACGAGTTTTCGATCGACGATCCCGCGGAGGATCTGCGCCCGGGCGGCGACTACTACTTCAAAGCCTACTGGGGCGACGCCGAGATGGACGACGACTTCTTCGACAACTACCTGCTCACGCAGTCGATCGTCTCGGATACCGAGGGCGTCAGCAACGCCGCATTTCGCAAGTATATCCGCGCGGCGGAGTTCGTCAAGGGGTCGGACGGCAGTTACTACTACCACGTCGGCATCGCCTCCACTAAGAAAAACGACAACGATCTTGACGGCGGTATCGTGATCTACGCGCGCGACCGCAAGAATTCCGACGACCGCGCGGCCTATGCGCTGGAGTTTACGATCGGCTACGTCACCACGACCACCTCGATCGAGGAGGGCGAGGAGGAATACGATCTCTCCGACGGCGGCGAGATCCTCAATTTCGAGAAGGGGATCAAGCGCATCGACCTGACGTTCTTCAACGACAGCAAACTCGCCCTGAACCTCGGCGGAAAGGCGAAGAAACTCAACTTCACCTACGATGAGGTCGTCAACGAGAGCGTGCAGGCCGCAAACCCGGGCGCGAATCTGCAGCAGATGTCCTTCTACGGCCGCCCGACGCTCCCTTCCGCGAGCGTGTTCAAATTCTACGCGGGGCCGGATGCGAAGTACTTCTATGAACTGCGCAGCGACAACAGCCTCGTTTTGCTCTCCCAGACGAACGCGAGCGGCTATTTCGGCGTGACGACCGAACAGCTCGGCGTCTATCTTGCGAGCGACGTCGCGCTCAAGAACGCCGTCACGGCGGCGGCCGCGTCTTCCGCGGCGGCTTCCGCTTCCGAAGCGGCTGCGCCCTCTGCGGCTGCCCCTGCGGCGACCGCCCCCGCGGCTGTGCCGAAGAATCCCTCTACCGGCGCGGCGCTCTGATCTCGAGTTCATCAAAAAGCAAAAAGGGAACGGCTCATCCGTTCCCTTTTTTGTACCCTTGTGTGCTTGACAAGTGCGCTTTACCGCGCTACAATAGACCCATCTTTTGGGAAAGGACGTACGCAAACGATGAAAACCGCTTTTGCGATGCTTTCATCCTCCTCTCTCTCGGGCACCTCGTCTTGTGCCCGCTTTCGGCGTGTGCGCTCTTTCCGATCGTTTGCGGGGTCCGCGGCCGTATGAGCCGCCCGATCCAAAACAGCACGATGGAAGCCGGGGAGCGCCGCTCTCCGGCTTTTTTCATGGATGGACAGGAGGTAGGAAGAATGGAGCGTGGATACAACTTTTCGGCGGGGCCTTCGATGATGCCGCTCGAGGTGCTCGAGCAGGCGCAGCGGGATCTGCTCTGTTACCCGGGCGCAGGCTGCAGCGTGATGGAGATGAGCCACCGCACCCCCGCCTTTGAGGCGATCATCGGAGAGGCCGAGGCGGCCCTGCGGCGTGTGATGCGCATTCCCGAGGACTACGCCGTGCTCTTTATGCAGGGCGGCGCGACGACGCAGTTTTCCTGCGTGGCGATGAACCTTGCCGCGCGCGGCGACACGATGGATTACGCCGTCACGGGGCAGTTTGCGGGAAAGGCGATGGAGGAGGGCGCGCGCTGGGGCAACGCCGTCGCCGTCACCTCCTCGAAGGCGGAGAAGTTCACGCATATCCCCGCGATCACGCCGGACCTGCTCGATGCCGGCGCCGCGTTTGTACACATCACGGGCAACAACACGATCTTCGGCACCGCCTACCGCGCCGCGCCGCCGCACGGGGACGTCCCCCTCGTCGCGGACTGGTCGAGCGCGATCCTCGGACGAGAGATCGACGTGCGCGACTACGACCTGATCTATGCGGGTGCGCAGAAGAACCTCGGCCCCGCGGGCCTCGCCGTCGTGATCCTGCGGCGCGCGCTGCTGGATCGGGAGATCGACCCCGTCGTGCCGATCATGCTGCGCTACAAGGTCGCCGCGGACAACGGCTCGATGTACAATACGCCGCCCACGTGGTCGATCTACATCGCAAAACTGATGTTCGAGTGGGTCGAACGGCAGGGGGGCGTCGCCGCGATGCAGGCACAAAACGAAAAGAAGTCCGCGCTGCTCTACGATGCGATCGATTCCTCCGCGCTCTTCCGAAACCCCGTGCGCCGCGCGGATCGCTCGATCATGAACGTCACCTTCACCCTGCCGACGCAGGCCGAGACCGACGCGTTCCTCTCCATGGCGAAAGGGCGCGGGCTCATCAACCTCAAGGGCCACCGCATCGCCGGCGGCTGCCGCGCCTCTCTCTACAACGGCATGCCCCTCGCGGGCGTCGAGGCGCTGGTGCGCTGCATGCGCGATTTTGAAAAAGGGGAGCGCGCGTAATCCCGCGTGCTTTCATCTGAAAGAAAAGGAGATCACGATTGATGTACACGATCCAAACGCTCAACTATATTTCGGAGGCGGGACGCCGCGGCTTCCCGCCTGACCTCTACGAACTCACCGAGGCGTCCGCCGATCCCGACGCGATCCTCGTGCGCTCGAACCCGCTGCACGAGATGGCCTTCGGCAAGAACCTCAAGGCGATCTGCCGCGTGGGGGCGGGCACCAATACGGTCCCCGTCGAGCGCTGCACCGAGGCGGGCATCGCCGTGTTCAACACGCCGGGCGGCAACGCCAACGCCGTGAAGGAACTGACGATCGCCGCGATGATCCTGGCGATGCGCAACGCCGAGGCCGCATCCCTGTGGGTGCGTTCGCTCGGCGAGGAGGCCGAGGCCGGCAAGACCGTGGAGCAGGGCAAGGAAAAATTCCGCGGCCCCGAACTGATGGGCAAGCAGATCGGCATCGTCGGCGTGGGCGCGATCGGCTCGCGCATGGCGAAGGCCTGCCACGACCTCGGGATGGACGTGGTCGGCTACGACCCCTACCTGCCGCACCTGCGCCGGACCGAACTGAAGCAGTATGTGCGCTTCGTCGAGAACGTCGATGAACTGTATGAGACGGCGGATATCGTCACCGTGCATATCCCGCTCAATGAGGAGACCGAGGGCTTCATCGGCCGCGAGGCGATCGCCAAAATGCGCGACGGCGTCTATCTCGTCAACTACGCGCGCGGCCGCGTCGTGGATAACGATGCGGTCTGCGACGCGCTCGATGCGGGCAAGATCAAAAGTTACGCCACCGATTTCCCGACAACGAAACAACTTTCGCGTGCGGATGTGTTCTGCACGCCCCATCTCGCTTCCGGCACGCCCGAGGCCGAAGAAAACTGCGCGATGATGGCCGTGCGGCAGGCGCGCGATTTTCTGGAGAACGGCAACGTTACCAACTCCGTCAATTTCCCCGAGGTCTCCTTTGCCCGCGCCGACGGCGACCGCATCACGATGCTGCACCACAACAAGGTGGGCATGCTCGGCGTCATCACCGAGAAGGTGGCCGGCATGGGACTCAACATCGAGAACCTCGTCAACAAGGCACGCGGCGATATCGCCTACA
>Ga0208297_1000309_pt1 | contig 116053 bp, 99 predicted proteins | sample LMS_cellobiose_e_FD_187367 | JGI IMG/M metagenome (GOLD analysis project Ga0208297, IMG submission 187367) | Rumen-fistulated moose microbial communities from Alaska, USA - LMS_cellobiose_enrichment (SPAdes) (version 2) | ecosystem: Host-associated > Mammals > Digestive system > Stomach > Rumen...
GCGAATGGGGCCCCCGGCAAAACAATGTTTTGCTGGGGAGAGGAGATTCCGGTCTGCGGTCGAGCTTTGCCGTTATCGGCAAAGTGAGCGTGCAGAGCCGTGAATCGACGATAGGCCTCCGAAGGCTGGACAAACCAAAAGTTTTTGCCAGGGCTCCGCTGGTTGCGCTTGACTCTCTTTTCAAGGAGCGCTTGCCGGACTACGCCTCGAAATAGTAGCCAACGCCCCGGCGGGTGAGAATGTGGGCCGGGGTGCCCGGGGTGTCCTCGATCTTTTCCCGCAGGCGGCGGATGGTCACATCCACCGTGCGCATATCGCCGAAGTAATCGTAGTTCCAGACCTTCATCAGCAGCTCCTCCCGGGTGAACACCCGGCCGGGCTCGGAGATGAGCAGCTGCAGCAGGTCAAATTCCTTCTGGGTCAGCTCCACCGGCTCCCCGTTCTTGCGGACCTGGTAGCGGGTGGGATCGATGCTCAGCCCCGCCACATCCGTCACCTCGGGAGCCGCGGGACCGGCGTCCAGACTGCGGCGGCGGATATTGGCCTTCACCCGGGCCAGCAGCTCCCGCATGGAGAAGGGCTTGGTGATATAATCGTCCGCGCCGGCCTCCAGACCGGAGACCTTGTCCTCCTCTTCCTCCCGGGCGGTGAGCATGAGGATGGGCATGAGCTGCCCCTCCTCCCGCAGGGTCCGGCAGACGGCAAAGCCGTCCAGCTTGGGCAGCATCAGATCCAGCAGGATCAGATCCGGATCCTCCTGTCGGGCCAGCGCCAGGCCGGCCTCCCCGTCCAGAGCCTCCAGGACCTGGTAGCCCTCCCGGCGGAGGTTGAATTTCAAAATCTCCACAATGGCGCGTTCATCTTCCACAATGAGGATCTTACTCATCTATGATTCTCCTCTCTGACCTGAGAGTCGTTTTTCTTGCACTATGACCTATTATAACACGCTCCGGGCGGCCTGTCACCCGGGAAAAACCGGGTCCGAGACCCAGCGCAGGCCCTTGGGGAAGTGGTTTTTCAGCACCCCGTCGGAGCCCTTGGCCCAGCCCAGGGCCAGGCCCCCCGCCCGGACGGTGCACCAGCCCCGGATCGTGCCGGGAATGGTCTCACCCCGCAGATATTTGGCGATGGCGGGATCCGCCGGATCGAAGTCCACGGTCTGGGCCGCGCCGCAGGCCAGGGCCAGGGCGTGTGCCGGGGTAAAGCGGCCCTTCTGGATAGTGCCCAGCTCCAGACCGGCCCGCAGGACCCGCAGTCCCGCCAGATCCGGTGTTCCCTCCGGAATGCGGTACCAGGTGTCGCCAAAGGCCAGGCAGGGCCCCTCCGGGGGTTCCGAGAGCAGCTCCCGAAGAGCCTGGGCAGCCTCCCGGGGCAGCTCCTGGGCGTTTTGCGGCGTCCAGTTCTGCGTTGCCGGAGCGCCTTCGCGCCGGAGTACCGCGGCAAAGTGCCCCTCTCCCCGCAGATCCTGGGGCCAGAGGCGGAAGCAGCGGGCCAGGTCCGGATTTCCGTCCGCCCACTCCGGGCGTCCTGGGGCGAACCAGGGCGCATCCACCGTTTCCAGGGAGAAGTCCGGGTTTTCCCGCAAAAAGGCGGCGATCACCTGCTCGTTTTCCTCGGGGGAGAAGGTGCAGGTGGAGTAGCAGAGCCGTCCGCCGGGGCGCAGCATCCGGGCGGCGGCGGAGAGGACCTCCTGCTGCCGGGCGGCGCACATGGACACTGTGTCCGGGCTCCAGTCCGTGACCGCGGCGGCCTCCTTGCGGAACATGCCCTCCCCGGAGCAGGGGGCGTCCACCAGCACCCGGTCAAAGAAGCCGCCCAGGCGCTGTGCCAGCCGCTGGGGCGTCTCCGACAGGACCAGGGCGTTTCGGACCCCCATGCGCTCCAGGTTCCGGGAGAGGATCTTTGCCCGATTCGGCACGATCTCGTTGCAGATCAGCAGGCCCTGTCCCAGAAGCTTGCCCGCCAGTTGGGTGGACTTGCCCCCCGGCGCGGCGCACAGATCCAGGATCCGCTCCCCGGGCTGGGGATCCAGCAGCTCCGCCGGAGCCATGGCAGAGGGCTCCTGGAGATAGTACAGCCCCGCCTCGTGGTAGGGGTGCAGGCCCGGACGGCAGTCCGGGTCGTAGAAATAGCCCGTGGGGCACCAGCGCACCGGCTCCAGACCGAAGTCCGGCAGCGCGATCTCCGGCCGCAGGGGATTCCGGCGCAGGCCCACCGCCCGGGGCCGGTCGTAGGCGGCGAAGAAGGCCGCGGCCTCCTGGCCCAGCAGGCGGCGCATTTTCTCTTCAAATTGGGCTGGAATCATGGAAAGAACTCCTTGTATACTGCAAAATATGTCATGCTGCAACGGCGCCGGGCAGGTCGGCAGGACCAGCTTGGCGCCCTCAGCGCCGCAAATTTCACCATTCTATCCTGATTTTACTCCATGGAAGCCCGCTTGCCAAGAAACTTTTTCCATGTTGGAAAAAATATCTTGACATTCCCCATCCGAGTGGGTATAATCATCATGCTTTCTTGAGACGCTGGTATAGCTCAGTTGGTAGAGCAGCTGATTTGTAATCAGCAGGTCGGGGGTTCGAGTCCGTCTACCAGCTCCAGCGATCAAGCAAAACAGAATATGGGGGAATTCCCGAGTGGCCAAAGGGGACAGACTGTAAATCTGCTGGCTATGCCTTCGGTGGTTCGAATCCACCTTCCCCCACCAAAATTCACCGACGTCCGTATGGACGGCGGTGAATTTTGCTTTTGGGGCTGGATTCGAACAGGGCGGCGGCCCGCAGGCCGCAAAAAACATGCCGGGGGCATGTTTTTTAGCCCGCGGCTCGCGAATCCACCTTCCCCCACCAAGAACGCAGCTGAAAAGCTGCGTTCTTTTTTATATTTCAGGGAAAATGGGGCGGGTTTTGCGCTGAAAAGTCAGCGATAAAGTTGATGCAAACAACTTGACCCCTTATCCGTTTAAACAGGATGTGAAGAATTGCTCACTTTTTCACGATTTTGAACGCTTTCAATAAAATGAGACATCCGCTCTGCGCTAGCTGTTTTCATGGTTCTGGTGGCGTGGGCATAGGTGCTCAGGGTGAAGGAGGCGGTGGCGTGGCCCAGGTTCTCCTGAAGGGTCTTCATGTCGTCACCCGCCTTGAGACTGTTCACCGCGTAGCTGTGCCGCAGGTCGTGAAAGCGCATCTCCTCCAGACCCAGCTTACCGACGATCCGTTTAAAGTTCATATAGAGGGTCTTGTTGTTCTCATAGCGACCATACTCGTTGGTGAACACCAGATTGTCCGCGTTGTCCCATTGATCCCCCGCGATGAATGCCCAGAGCTTTTGCCGTTCCTGCTGCCTGCGGAGGGCGTCCATGACCTCCCCGGCAACGGTGAGCATCCGGATTTGGTCATTTTTCAGGCTGCAGAATGTACTCCTTAGTTCGGAAGCGAGGGTGATGACATCGCCGGATCGTTGACAACCGAAGCAATAGAAATGGTCGTCATAGAGTTTCGTGCTGGGTGTGTGGTCATCGTGAAAGGGACAGCTGCCCCTCCGGGAGGCGATCCGGCAGGCCATAGCGTTTTGCCGCATCCGGAAGTGGAACGGACGCCTTGATTTGCTCGAATTTGGTCAAATGATTTCCTCCTGTAAAAGTAATTGCCGGATGGTGTCTGAGAATGAATGGAAAAGCTGTCATGATCCATAGACAAGCAAGTAAATTTGCCTCTCTGATATGTTTATACGGAAAAGGAATTGAAAAACATGCAATTCGGACACTTTTGCAGGAAAGAACTTCAGGCAGAACGATGATTCTGCATTTTTGCAGGAAAACGAACCTGGTACGTATGTACGCAGCGAAATGGCGCAAAACCGGTCAATCCTATGTGATGGCTTCTGCGCCGCAGAAAAAAGAATAAAACAACCCGCAACATTGGAGAAAACCGAACAGTTCTTATCCAAAGCCAGAAAGAATGTGACAGAAACTTTACATTTTTGCAATGATTTGGTATGCTTTCCTCAGATCGCAGCAGCAAAGGTGCTGCTGCAGCTCCAATCCAATCCGGCAATCCAAACAGAACCGTGTAAAGGAGGATACATCATGAAAAAGTATCAGGCAATCCTGGCGCTGGTACTGATCGCCGCACTGCTGGCGGCGCTGTTCGCAGGCTGCGCAAAGACTGCACAGACGAACGAGACCAGTCCGAGCCAGACAAGCACCAATGTTTCCAATGATCCTGCACCCGCTGCAAGCAGCGACAAGTCCGATGACAAGTCTGAAAATGCGCCTGCGGCGCAGTCAGAAGAAGTAAGCCCGGAGGACGTGGTGGACATCAAGGTCTACTTCCTGGATATTCTGGGCAACTACGAAAAACATGAGCGGGTAGAGGCCCTGATGAACGAAATCAGCGTTCCGAGCATCGGCGTCAGCGCAGACTGGGTGTTCAATGACATGGGCTCCGCGGTCAACAACACTACCTTGGCCTTCTCCTCCGGCGATCAGATGGATGTGCTTGCAGTCCATGCTCTGATGGGCCTGACCAAGCTCTATTCCCAGAATATGCTGATGGAAGCGGACGACCTTTATCAGGAGTACGCCGCGGAAGCACTGAGCCTGGTCAGCCGCTATGCCGACGCATGGGTCATCGACGGCGGACGCTACGGCATTCCTGCAAACCGCGTGCTTGCAAACTCTCCCTGGCTGATTATGCGGAAAGATGTACTGGAGGCAACTGGGCAACTGGAGGCCGCCGAGAGCGCAGACAGCTGGTCTGATATCGAATCGATCTTTGCAGCGGTAAAGGACTACTGCGGAGAGAACAATATGTCCGTCATTGGCGGACAGAAGGGCATCATTCCCCTGACGGTCCTGTGGAGCGGCGATTCCTTTGATACTGGCTATGCCTTTGACCGGATGGGTGATACCACCGGCATGCTCCTGGTGGATCAGGACACCAATCAGTATTCTCTGCTTCCTGCAGACGAGCGCGTCATTGCCATGCGGGAGCGGGCTGTCCAGTGGGTAGCAAACGGCTGGGTCTGGCCGGACACCATGCTGGGCGACGATCACTCTGACAACGTCATGAAGCAGGGCGTTATTTTCTGCAAGCATGATACCGGCGAGGCCAACTGCCCCGGCCAGAAGTCAGAGGTCACCGGTTATGCCTGTATTGGCATCAAAGAGGCCACCGGCGTGATCTCCACATCCCTGCTCAACGGCTGGGGCATGGCAGTTGCCTCAGTGTGTGAGAATCCTGTGGAAGCGGTCAAGTACATCAACCTCTGCTTCACCAGCAAGGAGATGAATGAGCTCATCACCTGGGGAGAGTACGGCGTGGACTGGGTCCTCCAGGACGACGGACAGGCCACCTATCCAGAGGGCGCAGACATCACGGCCCTGTACCACTCTCCCGACTATCAGTGCGCAAATCAGATGCTGATTGCCCCCTGGGTGGGGTCCGGTGCGGACTTCCGTGAGATTGCCCAGGCTGAGAATGCGACGGCGCCAGTATCTCCCTACATGGGCTTCCTGATCAACACAGGCGACCTGCAAACCTATATCGCCTCCATTTCCGCAGTGACGGATGAGTTCAGCGCACGTTTGAACTCTGGCTATTATTCCGATGAGCTCCAGGCGGACTTCCTGGCCAAGCTCCAGATCGCGGGTGTGGATGAGTACATCCAGATTTGCCAGGACCAATTGGATGCCTGGTTGGCAGAGAACCGATAAGCAAAGCAAAAAAGAAGGGACCATCTGATTGGTCCCTTCTTTTTGTTGTTCCTTTTTCAACGGGGCTGCTCGCCCCGTTGGGCGTCCCGGTAACGCTTGCGTTCCTGACTCTGTGCGCGGTATTCCTTGGGCGTCATCCCGGTGATGGATCGGAAGATCCGGTTGAAATACCGTGGATCGTTAAAACCGCAGCGATAGGAGAGCTCACTGATGTTGTAATCTGTGGCGATCAGATAACGGCAGGCATTTTCCACACGCAGCTTGTTCAGATAGGCCACCGGCGTGCAGCCGAACTGCTGGTGAAACTGCCTGCGCACATAGTCTGCGTTCATGGGGATTTCTGCAATGGCGTCGGATGCCTTGAATGCGGGATCCATGCTCCTCTTGCGCATGGCCTGGGCCAGCTGCAGCAGCTCCTTGCTGGGCTTCTGATCCTGCCAGCAGATCAGAATGTGCTGCATCAACGCCTCCAGGGTGGAGAGGATGTTTTCATAATTGACTGGGTGGTTTGTGTTTACCCGGTCATAGAGCCGGATCAAATGCTGGAAGCTGTTGTCGCTGTCGTCCTGGAAGACGGACACGTCGTTCCCTGGAACCAGGTACTTCTCGATAATCAGGCAGTAGTCGTTGTAGTAATCATCCGGAATGTTCTGATGGACGTGGTAGGGCGGAACGCAAAGGATGGTTCCCGGCTGAAAGGGCAGCTGCTCTCCCTCCACCTCCATATATCCCGTGCCTTCCAGGATCAACATAATCTCCCATTTTGTGTGGGCCTCTGCAGGATACAGATTATCGCGGTAGATGCGGCCTTTGTTCCCGCTGATGGGTCCTTGGCTGATGTTTGGCATGTGCGCTCCCTCCTCAGGAAAGCAAGCGGGCAGGCGAAAACGCCTGCCCGCTTGCGGCGAAACGGTTTTTAGTTGTCCCAGGAGATGTTCCGGAACTTCTTGAAGGAGACCATGCTCCGGGCGATGGAATCCAGCTGGGTGGGCAGCCGGGTGGCGTCCTGCTCCAAGATGATGTACTCGGACTTGCAGAACTCATTGGCGGTGTCGATGATGCCCTGGATGTTCATAATGCCGTCGCCGATCTCCGTAAAGGCGGACATCCGGCGCGCCATAGCAGCCTTCATCTCCTCCGTGGGCTCCGGGCGGGGCGCGAAGAAGGTGTCGCCATTGGTGCCCCAGGCCTCGCCGGGCTTGATCTCATAGTCCGCAGGATCGAGGCCGATCATGTTGATGGGCTCCAGAGAATCCCAGGCGAAGTCCTTCTGATGCACCAGACGCACCCGCTCTCCGAAGTGCTTGAGCATCTCGATGGGATCCTTGCCCGCCCGCATGGTCCAGAAGGTGTCCAGCTCCAGACCCACGTAGGTGGGATCCGTGTTCTCCATCATAATGTCCAGAATGGACTTGCCGTTGAAGGTACGGTATTCCTGGGTGTGGTTGTGATAGAGCATCTTCATGCCGCCCTCCTCCCAGAGGATGCGGGCGGACTCGTTATAGAACTCACACTGCCGCATGAGCTCGTCATAGGTGGTGAAGCGGTCATTGGGGTTGACGATGTTCTTGTTGCCCAGGATGGCGTTGTACTTGACGATCTCATGCAGATTGGTCTTCTCATAGGGGAAGATGTGGGCGGAGACGACCCGGGAGCCGTACTCGTCAAACTTTGCCTTCATATCCTCGGCACTCAGGCCGAAGCCGCAGCCGAAGTCCTTGATGGCGTTGTGGTTGCAGACCTCGATGTTCTTGTAGCCCAGCTTGGCAACGGCCTCCACCGTTCCAAGGGGGTCCTTGGCCATCATGTCGCGCACAGAGTAAAGAATCAGTCCTACTTTAATCATAATCGTATCCTCCTTAAAAATGCGTTCCAAATCCAATCCATCCTTATTATAACATCGTATTCTGTGGCCGCCTACAACTGAAACCGGGCAAAAGTTGCACAAAACCAGAAAAACACGCGATCTGTCTGCTTCAACAAAAAGAGAAGGTGTCACGTTTCGCTTGCCATACAGAATTCTGGAAAAATCCACACTTTCTCTGGTATTAGTCAGTGCTTTTTCACCTCATTTTCGGTACCATGGTAGCATCTCCACAGAAAGGAAGGGACCTGCCTTGGCAAACTCCCAGACTCTGCGCAGGGGCGACATGACCCAGGGGAGCATCTACCGCTCCATCCTCCTCTTTGCCCTGCCGACTTTTTTGACCACTCTTTTAAATCAGTTCTATAACATGGCTGACTCCATCATTGTGGGTCAGTTTGTGGGAGCGGAGGCTCTGGCTGCTGTGGGCGCCAACAACGTGACGGGCATGCTCATGGTGTCTCTGTTCCAGGGCGCCGGCATCGGCGGCGGAATCTACATTGCCCAGCTCTTCGGCGCTCGGCGGACCGAGGATATCTCCAAGGCCTTCAACACCATGTACGTCCTGGCGGCGCTGCTGGCCCTGGGGATCAGCGCAGTGTTCCTGGTGTTCGGACGGACCATCATGCACCTGATGAACACCCCGGAGAACATCTTTGATGACGCGCTGCTTTACTTCTATATCGTCACCGCCTGTCAGCCCGGCATGGCCATCTATCTCTCCGGCTCCTCCGCTTTGCGCTCCATCGGTGACACGACCGCACCGCTGCTGTTCCTCATTTTTACCGCGATCCTCAACGTGGGCCTGAATGTGCTCTTCGTTCTGGGGCTGCACATGGGCGTGGCCGGCGTGGCCTGGGCCACCTTCATCTCCCAGTATCTGTCCGCAGTACTGGTCCTCTGGCGTACGGGCAGAAGCAAATACTCGCCCATCACCATTAATCTGAAATCGCTGCGGCTGGATCCGCAAATGGCGAAAATCATTCTGCGCCTGGGCATCCCCTCCGCCCTGCAGATGGCGGTCTCTTCTCTGGGGAATCTGCTGGTTCAGCGCTATACCAATCTGTTCGGCTCCGCTGCGGTTGCAGCCAGCACGACCATCCATCGGCTGGATGCTTTTGTGGGAATGCCCTGCAACGCTTTGGGCGGTGCGCTGTCCGTGTTCTTTGGCCAGAATATGGCCGCAAGAAGAACAGAACGCCTCCATAAAGCGACGCTGTTTGGCTCCAGTCTCTGCACGGCCCTGACCGTAGCGATGTCCATTGTCCTTTATGTCTTTGCAGATGACGCCTGCCGCCTGTTCACTCAGGATGCGGAAATCATTCACCTGGGCGGGCAGATGTTCCGGATGCTCTGCTTCTTCTACTGGTCCATGGCGCTGAACATTGTGTTCACCAGTATCATGCGCGGGGCGGGCGATACCAAAGCTGTCATGGTGTTCTCCATGATCGCCGCAGTGATCCGGGTGCCGCTGACCTGGGTCCTGGCCATTCGTCCGGAGCCCATGATCTTCCGCAACATCTTCCTGGCAATGGGATTGTGCAATGTTCTGAACCTGGGGATGAGCCTTGCATACTATCTGACCGGCAATTGGAAGAAAAAAGTGGTCGTAACTGTGGACGAGTGAACCTTTTCTCAACGTGACATCTTCCTGCGTTCAGAACGATCATATAAAAGGTGAGAGAACCAGGTTCTCTCACCTTTTTTTGCGCGCAGCCGGGACTTATGCCCGGGCGCTGGTGCGGCCGAAGGGAGCGGGATCGCCGTCGTGGAGGGCGTTGATCCTGCGCAGCATGGCGATGGCAAATGGCAGGGCCAGGCAGACGCCGGAGATCAGATCGGACAGGGCCTGGCAGCAGGCGAGGCCCTCTGCGCCGAAGAAGCGGGGGATGATGAGCACCAGGGGAATGAGCACCAGCAGCTGCCGGGACAGACTCAGGATCAGGTTGCCCATGGGCTTGCCCAGGGACTGATAGAGGTTGCTGGTGACCATGACGAACACATGGGGGATGAAGACGATACACAGGGAGCGGATCTTGAAGGAGCCGATGCGGAGCATGGTCTCGTTGCCGCTGGAGTTGAAGATGCCGATGAGGGGCTTTGCGAAGATGAACATGAGGGTGCCCAGGATGAACGCGCCGGTGAAGCCGATGGCCAGGGTGGTGGTGTAGGAATCCCGGGTGCGGCGGTACTTCCGGGCGCCCCAGCAGAAGCCTGCCACGGGGCTGAAGCCCTGGGAGAAGCCCATGATGACGGCGCCGATGAGGCGATAGAGCTTGTTGGCCACGGCGATTCCCGCCAGGACCGCGGTGCCGAAGCCCTTGGCCACGTTGTTGGTCACGATGCCGCCCAGGGACATGAGGCTCATGCGCAGGAAGGCGGGGATGCCCATGCGGGCCACTTCCTTGACGTTTTCAAAATCGATGTAGAAGTGTTTCGGGCTGATCTCCAGCATGGCGTGGTGGGTCAGATAGGGGACCATGAGCACGATGCAGCTGAAGAGCTTGCTCAGAGCCGTGGCCCCGGCGGCGCCGGCCACGCCCCAGCCCAGGACGTTGATGAACAGGGGATCCAGCAGGCAGTTGAGAATGCAGCCGGAGCACATGCCCACCATGGCGTAGGTGGTGCTGCCCTCGCTGCGCAGCAGCTGGTTCAGGACCAGGTTGGCGGTGGTGAAGGGGGCGGCCAGGAGGATCCAGGTGGCGTAGTCCACGGAGTACTGGTGAGCCTCTGCCGTGCTGCCCAGCAGGTCCACAATGGCGCCCTTGAAGCTGAAGCAGACCAGGCCGAAGACCAGGGAGAAGATGCAGCCGATGGCCAGGGTGGTGGTGGCCACGTTGGAAGCCCGGTCGTCCTGCTTGGCGCCCATGAGGCGGGAGATGTAGCTGGCGGCGCCCATGGCAAAGCCCATGGCCACGGCCCGCAGGATGTTCATCAGCGAGTCGTTGACAGCCACCGCCGCCGTGGCGATTTCGCCCAGACCGCTGACGAAAAAGGTGTCCGCCAGGTTATAGATGGAGTCAATGATCGAGGAGATGATCATGGGGATCGCCACGGCGGGAATCACCCGGATCATGGGGTCCTCCAGCATCATTTTCTGCCGCTTGACACGGGCAGCGGCCTTCTTGTCGTCCATACGCTCAATCCCTTCTTCTTTGATGACTACTGCAATTATAACATATCTTATCCATGAGGAAAACCCTTTTTTTGAAAAAACTCAGAGGGACCACAGAACGCGGGAAAATAGAACAGGGGGCGTCCGAAGACGCCCCCTGCGCGCTGGGGAAAGGATGTTAAAGTGGAACGATCAGAGATTAGTTGTTGGCCAGCCAGGCGTCCAGCTGGGCCTGGACCGCGTCCAGATAGTCCTGCACGCCGGCGGACTCCAGCTTGCCCAGGTACTCCTGCAGCAGGTCCTCGGTGTAGCCGCCGCACTGCATGGTGGTGCGGTACTGGTCGTTGACGGCGCTGATCTGGGAGATGACCAGGCTCAGATCGGAGGTGTCCAGAACGAAGCCCAGGTACTTGGACATCTTGGCAGCCTTGACGCCGGCCTGGACGCGATCATAGAAGTCCGCGCCGTTGCCGGCCATGGGCAGGACCAGCATGTTGTTGCCCAGGACATAGGTGCCCATGTTGTAGGCGTTGTCGGCCAGGAGCTTCGCCTGTCCGTCTTCCACCGCGTAGTCCACGCCCTCTTCACCATGGATCATGACGTTCATCAGATCGGCGTTGGTGTAGAGCATGTTGATCAGCTTCGCGGCGGCCTCGGGCTCATCGCTGGTGACGGGGATGCCCATACCCCAGCCGTTCAGGGTCGCGGTCTTGATGGTGCCGGTGTAGACCTTCTTGCACAGAGCGGGCGCGCCGTACCAGTTGGTCTTGGTGATCTCGACGCCTTCCTCAGAGACGTTGAACTCGGAGACGCCCAGGCCCTGGCTGATGATGGAGGTGGCGGAGAGCTGGGAATCAAAGATGGCGTCGGGGAAGATGTAGCCGTTGTCCATCCAGCGCTTGACCATGGACACGGAGTACTCGTACTCGGGGGTGGCCTGGAACAGGGTCACCTTGTCGTCATTCTCGGAGCAGTAGACAACGCCGGTGCTGTCGCCCAGGGAGTCGGCAACCTCGATGTCGGAGAACTTGTCGCCGTGGAGGATGTAGCCGTTGGAGGAGATGGTGTTGCCGTTGGAGGGGATGTGAGCGTAGATGCCGGTGCCCTCATAGGCCTTGGTGATGGCGGCGAAGAGGTCCTCCAGCTCGCTCCAGGAGGAGACTGCCTCGGCCTGCTCGGTGAGGCCCTTGTCGTCCAGCATGGACTTGTTGTACATCATGTAGCCGTTGGAGACGTAGTCGCGCAGGACGGGCAGACCGTAGGTGCGGCCGCCGAAGGTGTAGGCGGCCAGATAGCTGCCCATGAGCTCCACTGTCTCAGGCGCGTACTCGTTGAGCAGATCGGTGATGTCCTTGGCCATGCCGTTGTTGTACATGGCGGTGATGCCGTTGCCGATGCAGTAGCACATCAGGTCGATGGTCTCGCCGCCGGCGATGGAGGTCTGCAGCTTGGTGACCCAGTCGCCGATCATGAGGAAGGTCAGATGGACGCGCAGGCCCTTGGGCTCGGTGATCTGATTGACCAGGCCCTCCAGGCGCTCCTGATGGTCCATGCCGTGGGCGTTGTTCATATCGGGGATGAACATGTTCAGGTCCACGATTTCCTCGGGATCAACGGGGGTGTCGGTGCTGGTGCCGGGGGTGGCGTTCTCGGGCTTGGTGGTGTCCGTCTTGGCGCAGGCGGCGCCCAGAGCCACGATCAGCGCGAGAACCAGAATCAGGGAAAGTGCGGCTTTCAGCTTTTTCATGGTGTTTCTCCTTTTTATTGTTTTCTTTTTTTCGGGAGGATTCCCGAGCATGCACATCAATAGGTCTGCAGCTTTACATGGATGATGCCGGGCTGGAAGGGGAGGGAGATGCGGTGCTCGTCGCCGTTCAGGATGCGGCCCCGGACCCACTCGCCGTTCTCAAAGCGGCCCTCTTCAATGCGGACGGTCTCCACATAGACCATCTCGTCGTTCTTGGGCAGGAACTCCGCCCGGAAGTTGGTGCCGAAGACATAGAACTCGTCCTCGGAGACCTCCAGAATGGCGCCGCCCGCGGGGGGCTTGCCCTGCATGGTGCCGCCGAAGGTCACATGGGCGTCGTACTTGGAGAAGGAGATCAGCTTGCCGGAGTCGGTGCTGCCGTTGTAGAAGCCCCGCAGATGACCGGTGCCCCGGGCGGGGAGGATCAGATGCATCATGCTGTGCAGGAGCTGATAGCTCTGGGGCAGATACACATCGGAGCCCTCGTCGGAGAAGGCGGCCATGTTGATGTTCAGGCCCATGAGGAAGCCGTTGTCCAGCTCCCGCTTGACGCCGCAGACGGACTCGATGCCGAAGGGGTTGAAGCCCATGGCGTTGTACTCGCACACAGCCAGGAACACGGTGGCGGCGGAGCGGACGTTGGTGGCCGTCTCGGGGATGAACAGGGGGTTATTGTCGGAGGAGTACTCCGCGATGACCTTTTCAAAATAGGGCACGTAGATGTCCGGAGCAAACATGCTCAAGGTGGGGGCGGCCAGCCGCCACATGCGGCGCATCTTCATGATAGGACCGCCGCTGGGGTACGCGCCGGCCCGGTCGGGATACTGCTGGAGCCAGGCGTTGCAGTACATGGGGATGGGATGCTCTGCCTTGCCGGCGGAGGAGATGGTCTCGATGGCGGTGCCGTAGTACCAGGCCATGAAGTACTCCTCGGCGTCAGGGCCGAAGGCTTCCTTCCAGCTGCCGGTGACGCCGTACTCCCGGGCGACAGCCTCGGGGATGGGCTCGGCAAAGCGGGCGTTTGCAAACGCGGAGTAGTCCCGGGGAGAGCCGATGAGACCGATCTCATTCTCGATCTGCATCATGATGACAGTGCCCTCGGTGTCCACCTTGGCGATGTGGGCCATGAGCGCCTTGAACGCTTTGGCGTCTGCCTCCACGGCAGCCTGGCACAGGGGACTGATGGTGCGGTGGGCGTTCTCACCGAAGCGGGTGGAGACCTTGGAGGCGGGGATGCTCTCGCAATGCCAGTAGGTCTTGCGATCCCGCTTCACCCACTCGGGAACGTAGGTGGAGATGCCGTTCTTCCACAGGGCGAACCAGATGAGGGTCAGCTTGATGCCTTCCTTGGTGGCATCGGCAATCAGATCGTCCACGATGGTGAAATCGAAGACGCCCTGCTCAGGCTCGATCTGCTCCCAGGAGACAGTGGCCACGATGGAGTTGACGTGCAGGGGGCGCAGGGCGGGCCAGACCTTCTCGCGCATCCACTCCGTGCTGGAGGAGGCGGAGTTGAACAGCTCGCCGCCCAGGCCCACAAAGGGCTTGCCGTCCACATAGAGGGTGCCGACGCCGTTCTCGACCCGGATCTCAGGCAGTTTCTTCATGTTTTTTCCTCCTTTGTTCATGTTTCTTGCGGATCGTTTCATAACTGATTCTACAGCGTGTTTACTAAACTGTCAAGAAGGATTTAGTAAAATAATTCCGCTTCCTTTTTTGAGACAATTCTGCTATACTAAGCTTGAACAAAAGGAGGCGCGGCGGATGGCAACCATCAGAGATATTGCGCAGGCAGCGGGCGTTTCCGCTGCGACAGTTTCCAGAATCCTCAACTATGACCAGACCCTCAGCGTCACCGACGAGACCCGGCAGCGGGTTTTTGCGGCGGCCGTGGAGCTGGATTATCAGAAGAAGCCCCGGGCGGCGGCGAAGCCCACCCAGTCTGTGGGACTGCTTCAGCGCTCCTCTCCGGAGCTGGAGCTGGAGGACAGCTTCTATCTGCTCATTCGAAAGGGCGCGGAGGCCTACTGCTTCCAGAGCGGGATCCGGGTTTCCCATACCTTCCGGGAGGCCCCGGGCTATGAGCAGGCGCTGACGGGGATGGACGGCCTGATCTGTGTGGGCATGTTTTCGCCCGAGGAGATCGAAAAAATTCATCAGCTCTGTGAGAATGTGGTGTTCATCGACATGCCTGTCTTTGACAGCCGTTCCACCACCATCACCATCGACATTCGCCAGGGGACGCTGGCGGCGCTGGAGTATCTGCATGGTCTGGGCCATGAGAAGCTGGGCCTGCTCTGCGGAGACGAGGGTCCCTTCGGCATGGCCGGACGGGAAGCCATGTTCCGCCAGTACTGCGAAAGCCGGGGCCTGATCTGCGAGCCCTATATCCGCAAGGGCGCCTTCTCCATCCAGTCCGGCTATGAGATGATGTGCGATCTGCTTGCTTCCGGGGATCTGCCCACAGCCATCTTCGCCGCCTCAGATCCCATTGCCATCGGCGCCCTCAAGGCCATGACGGACCATGGCGTCCGGGTTCCGGAACAGGTCTCCCTCATCGGCTTTGACGACATCAGCGTGGCGAGCTATACCTCTCCCGCCCTGACCACCATCCACACCCCGGCCTATGATATGGGCTATCTGGCGGCCCAGCTGGTGACGAGCTATCTGCCCCACAACCGGATCCCCATGCGGATCGCCCTGCCCTGCACCCTGGTGGAGCGAGACTCCTGCCGGGCCATCTGAGGAGGAAAACGATGTCGGTCGTCAGAATGAATTTTCTTTCCAAGATGCTTGGAATGCAGACAAATGTGACAATTTGCCTGCCGACGCCCAGCTTCTCAGAAATGCTGGACAACAAACAGCGCTTCTATGTACCTGGTATGCGCTATCAGGTCCTCTATCTGCTGCACGGCGGCAACGGGGATGATCAGGACTATGTGACCAATACCAGCATTTCCCGGTACGCCGATGAGCAGAAGGTCGTCGTTGTCATGCCCAATGACTACAATGCTTCTTATACAGACCGGACCGTGGGACCGCTTTATTATCGTTTCATTATCGAGGAGCTGACCCAGATGCTTCGCGCTTATTTCCCGGTTTCGTCCCGGCGGGAGGATACCTTTGTGGCAGGCCTCTCCATGGGTGGTGAGGGGGCCATGAAGCTGGCACTGCGAAATCCGGAGATGTTCTGTTCGTGCCTGTGTATGTCCGGTGTTGCCGCGAATCCGGACATGATTGCGCAGCGGGATAAAATGTTTGCGTTCCCGGCGGATCCGGACGCACCGCGGCCGATGGGCGCGGTGGATATTTATGGAGATCTGCACCGATTTCAGGGGAGCGAGCATGATATGTGGCATCAGGCCAGGCAGAATCTGGAGCTTGGACGGGCGATGCCCCGCTTCTATCTGACGGTTGGAGACCAGGATCATCCACAGTGTGAGTTCGTCCAGGAGGCTTACGCCTTTCTGAAGGGGCTGGGTTACGATGCGACCTTGGATGTGGTGCCTGGTTACCGGCATGAATGGGATTTCTGGGATTTTGCCCTGCGAAAGGCCTTCCGAGGCTGGTTCAATTTCCGGGGCGAGGCGCTCTATCCAGAGAAATAAAAAAAGATCCTGCGACGCTTGTCGCAGGATCTTTTTCGTTGTCCGAAGGATCAGAACATGGAACGGCGGGGCTCCGGCTCCGGGGGGAACTCGGTCTGCTTGGCAGTCCGGCAGAAGTCCTTTCCGAAGTAGCCCACGATCTTGTCCCGCAGATCCTTGGGAATCATCCGGGGGACAGGGAAGACCGGGATGCTGGTCAGCCGTTCCACCAGGAAGATGAGGAAGCGGATCTCGCTGTCCAGGACCTGGGGATCAATGCGGGCAAAGGAGTCGTAGCGGGTGTGCATGTAGTTGGCCCCGTCCACGGGCAGCTGGCCCAGGCTCAGGGAGGGCACGCCCGCGTCGGAGAAGACGATGGAGTCGCTGCTCATGATGCCGGAGGAGAGCTTGGCCGGGTAGCAATACTCACACTGCAGGCCGTGCAGATATCCCTCCATGTCGGGAGCCGCCGTGGAGACCATCAGCTCGCCGCCCAGGATGCTTCCGCCCACGTCGGAGTTCACCATGAAGAGGATCTTGTCCAGCTCCGCCTCGTGGGCTGCCACATAGGCCTTGGAGCCCTCCAGACCGATCTCCTCCGAGCCGAAGAAGATGACGCGCACGCTGCGCTTGGGGGCCTTCTCCTTCAGGGCGGACAGCAGACCCAGCAGTTGGGTCACGCCGGCGCCGTTGTCCCAGGCGCCGTAGCTGAATTCCGTGCTGTCGTAGTGGGCGCCCACCACGATCACTTCCTCGGGCTTCTCCGAGCCCGGGATGTCCACGATCAGGTTCCGGGAGGTCCGCACGCTGGGCGTCAGCCGCAGCTTGAAGTGCAGCTTCTCCGGCCGACGGCGGAGCAGATCCATGGCGTCGATGACACGCATGGCAAAGGCGGGCATCTTTCCGTGGGCAAGGTACAGGTTCCGGAAGCGCAGGGTATCCAGATCCGAATCCTCGGGAGTGTCCCGCATGGTGCCGTTGGTCACCACGAAGCCCACGGCTCCGGCGGCCTTCAGCTTTGCGTATTCCTTCTCGTTGGGCCGGGCTGTCAGCAGGACAAGCTTGCCCCGGCACTGGGGCAGGGTGATCTCGTCCAGGACTCTGGGGTAATAGAACGCGGCGTCCTGGCCCTCGGGTTCCGTCTCCCCGGCGCCGATCATGCCAGTGACGGTGTAAGAAATTTGCTCCGGGGCGGTCAGGGTCAGCTCCGCCTCTGCGGGGAGCTGCTGAGACACCTGGAAGGGTTCTATGGTGGGTTCGAATCCCAGCTCCCGGATCCGCTGGGCGATCAGCGCAGCAGCCTTCTCCTCGGCCTCCGAGCCACTGGTTCTGCGGAAGCTCAGCTTCTCCAGAAATGCATAGGCTTCCTGTCCGTAATTGCGCATGGCTTCACACCTCTCTTAATTGGTTGATAAACTCATTGTATCTGCTGCGGCGTGGAAAAGCAAGGGCTCCGGCTCAGTTTTTTACAGGGATTGTCTGGATGTCAAAATCGGCGGTTTTCCCCCAGAGCCCGGGGCCGGCGGCGGAAAAAAGCCCCGGATCCGGGATGCCCACAAAATGCCGGTTGACATTTCCTCGCTTCCATGATACTTTAAAGCTTGAAAGCACTAAGAAAGAAGGATTCTCCATGCCTGTTACTGAACTGCTCGTGCGCAACTCCCAGCTCTACGGCGACGAGGTCGCCCTGGTGGAGCTGAATCCCGAACTCCCGGAGAGCCGCCGCACCACCTGGAAGGAATATGATCTGGTCCAGCCCACCTCCCCCGAGGCCTATCGCCGGGAGATCACCTGGCGGGTCTTTGACGAGAAGGCCAACCGCTTTGCCAACTGCCTGCTGAGCCGGGGCGTCAAGAAGGGCGACAAGGTGGCCATTCTGATGTACAACTGCCTGGAGTGGCTGCCTATCTATTTCGGCATTCTCAAAACCGGCGCCATCGCCGTCCCCTTCAATTTCCGCTATACCGCCGATGAGATCCTCTACTGCGCGGATCTGGCGGAGGTGGATGTGCTGGTCTTCGGCCCGGAGTTCATCGGCCGTATCGAGGACATCTGCGATAAGCTGTCCCAGCGGCGGCTGCTCATCTACGTGGGCGACAACTGCCCCACCTTTGCCGAGAGCTACCGGGAGCTGTCCGCGGACTGCTCCTCCACCGCCCCCAACGTATTCCTCACCGAGGACGACGACGCGGCCATCTACTTCTCCTCCGGCACCACCGGCTTCCCCAAGGCCATTCTGCATCCCCACCGGAGCCTGTCCCAGGCCGCGGAGATGGAGATGCTCCACCATGAGATCGGCCGGGGCGACAACTTCCTCTGCATCCCGCCCCTGTACCACACCGGCGCCAAGTTCCACTGGATGGGCTGCCTCTGCGCCGGCTGCAAGGCGGTGCTCCTGAAGGGCACCAAGCCGGAGATCATCCTGGGCGCCGTGAGCCAGGAGCAGTGCACCATCGTCTGGCTGCTGGTCCCCTGGGCCCAGGACATTCTGGACGCCCTGGACCGGGGCGATGTGAAGCTCTCCGACTACAAGCTCGATCAGTGGCGGCTCATGCACATCGGCGCCCAGCCGGTGCCCCCCTCCCTGGTGCGCCACTGGCTGGAGTACTTCCCCAACCATCAGTACGACACCAACTACGGCCTCTCCGAATCCACCGGACCGGGCTGCGTCCATCTGGGCATGGAGAACGTGAACAAGGTGGGCGCCATCGGCGTGCCGGGCTACCGCTGGCAGTGCAAGATCGTGGATGAGGACGGCGTTGAGGTCCCCAAGGGCGAGGTGGGCGAGCTGTGCGTCAAGGGCCCCGGCGTCATGAAGTGCTACTACCGGGATCCCGAGGCCACCGCCGCCGTGCTCCGCGACGGCTGGCTCTTCACCGGCGACATGGCCATGCTGGACCCGGACGGCTTCATCTTCCTGGTGGACCGGAAGAAGGACGTGATCGTCTCCGGCGGCGAGAACATCTACCCGGTGCAGATCGAGGACTTCCTGCGGGAGCATCCCAAGGTCAAGGACGTGGCCGTCATCGGCCTGCCGGACAAGCGCCTGGGCGAGATCACCGGCGCCATCATCGAACTCAAGGAGGGCGAGAGCTGCCTGGAGGAGGAGATCGTCGCCTTCTGCCGGGAGCTGCCCCGCTACAAACGCCCCGCGAAGATCATCTTCGCCCAGATCCCCCGAAACGCCACCGGCAAGATCGAAAAGCCCCGCCTGCGCAAGATGTACGGCGCGGAGCACCTGGTGGCTATGCAGAACATGGGCTGAGCGCCCGGAAAGGAGATCCCCATGCCGACCCCTGTCAAACGTGAACGCTCCACCGCCCTCTACGAGGCCATTCTCCAGCTGCGGGATGTGGAGGAGTGCACCCGATTTTTTGAAGATATCCTGGCGGTGACGGAGCTCTCCGCCATGGAACAGCGCTTCCAGGTGGCCCTGGCCCTGCTGGAGGGCAAGGTCTATTCCGATATCCTGGCCCAGACCGGGGCTTCCAGCGCCACGGTGAGCCGCGTCAACCGGATGCTCCGGGATGGCAACGGCACCCTGCAGGCTCTGGTCGCCCGTCAGAAGGAGGCGGAGGAGCAGTGAAACAGCTGATGCTGGGCAATGCCGCGGTGGCCCGGGGCCTCTATGAGGCGGGCGTGCGGGTCATCTCCAGCTATCCCGGAACCCCCTCCACGGAGATCACCGAGGAGGCGGCCAAGTTCCCGGAGATCGACTGCGAATGGGCCCCCAACGAGAAGGTGGCCCTGGAGGTGGCCCACGGCGCCACCCTGGGCGGCGTCCGGGCGGCCTGCGCCATGAAGCACGTGGGCCTGAACGTGGCCGCCGATCCCCTCTTTACCATCTCCTATCAGGGCCTGAACGCAGGCCTGGTCCTCTGCGTGGCGGACGATCCGGGCATGCACTCCTCCCAGAACGAGCAGGACTCCCGGCACTACGCCATCGCGGCCAAGTGCCCCATGCTGGAGCCCTCGGACTCTTCTGAGGCGCTGGCCTTTGCCAAGCGGGCCTTCGAGCTCTCTGAAACCTTCAACACCCCGGTGCTGCTCAAGATGTGCACCCGGGTTGCCCACTCCCAGAGCGTGGTGGAGCCGGGCGCGCGCGTGGTCCCGCCCCAGGTGCCCTATGTGAAGGACCCCATGAAGGTCATGATGACCGTGGCCTCCCGCAAAGCCCATGAGCGGGTGGAGGCGCGGACTCTGGCCCTTGTTGAGTTTGCCGAGACCACGGACCTGAACCGGATCGAGTGGGGATCCAGAAAGCTGGGCATCATCACCTCCTCCACCAGCTATCAGTATGCAAGAGAGGTCTTCGGAGACGGCGCCTCCATCTTCAAGCTGGGCCTGGTGAATCCCCTGCCGGTGAAGGCCCTGCAGGATTTCGCCGCTCAGGTGGAGCGGCTGGTGGTCATCGAGGAGCTGGACCCCATCATTGAAAACCACTGCAAGGCCATCGGCCTGCAGGTGGAGGGCAAGAGCCTTCTGCCCATCTGCGGCGAGTTCTCCCAGGGCCTATTGCGGGAGCGCTTCGGCCTGGAATGCCCGCCCAGTCAGGCCCTGGAGGAGCCCCTGCCTGCCCGTCCCCCGGTCATGTGCGCCGGCTGCCCCCATCGAGGCGTGTTCTACACCCTCAAGAAGCTGGGCGTCATGGTCTACGGCGACATCGGCTGCTATACCCTGGGCGCGGTGGCCCCGCTGAACGCCATGGACCTGAATGTGTGCATGGGCGCCAGCTGCTCGGGCCTGCACGGCTTCAACAAGGCCATGGGCCGGGAGGGGGAGAAGCACAGCGTGGGCGTCATCGGCGATTCCACCTTCTGCCACTCCGGCGTGACCGGCATCATGGACATCTGCTACAACGCCACCAATTCCACCATCATCGTTCTGGACAACTCCATCACCGGCATGACCGGCCATCAGCAGAACCCCAGTACGGGCAAGAACCTGCGGGGCGAGCCCGCCGCCAAGGTGGATCTGGAGGCCCTGTGCCGGGCCATGGGCTTCACCCGGGTCCGGGTGGAGGATCCCTACGACCTTGCGGCCTTCGAGCAGGCCGTGAAGGAGGAGCTGGCCGCGGAGGCCCCCTCCATCATCATCTCCCGCCGCAGCTGCGTTATGATCAAGGGCGTCGTCCACAAGCCGCCCCTGCATGTGGCGGCGGACCGGTGCCGGAGCTGCCGCAGCTGCATGAAGATCGGCTGTCCGGCCATCACCTTCGACGGCAAGGCGTCCATCGACCCCACCCTCTGCGTGGGCTGCGGCCTGTGCCGTCAGATGTGCGCCTTTGACGCGTTCCGGGAGGCAGAAGCATGACAAAGAATATTCTGATCGTTGGCGTCGGCGGCCAGGGCACGCTCCTGGCCTCCAAGCTCCTGGGCCAGCTCCTGCTGAGCCAGGGCTACGATGTGAAGGTCTCCGAGGTCCATGGCATGAGCCAGCGGGGCGGCAGCGTCACCACCTATGTGCGCTACGGCGAGGCGGTGGCATCTCCCGTCATCGACCGGGGGGAGGCGGACTGCATCCTCTCCTTTGAGCCCCTGGAGGCGGCCCGGGCCCTGCCCTATCTGAAGCAGGGCGGCGTCATTGTCACCAACACCGCCCGTACCGCGCCCATGAGCGTCATTACCGGCGCGGCGCAGTACCCGGAGGACCTTGTGGAGAAGCTCCGCGCCAAGGGCGCGGCGGTGGAGGCCCTGGATGCCCTGCCCCTGGCCGAGCAGGCCGGCTCTTCCAAGGCGGTGAACGTGGTTCTGCTGGGCAAGCTCTCCCGCCACTTCCCGGAGATCCCGGAGCAGGCCTGGCGAGCGGCCCTGACGGCGGTGGTTCCCGCCAAGCTGGAGGCCGTGAATCAGACGGCCTTCACCCTGGGCAGGGAGGCGTAACATGCTGACCATCCGGGATCGGATCCTGGCCCTGTCAGAGCCCGCCTATGGCGATTTTCAGCGCAGACTCCTGCCGGAGCTTCCCCCGGAGTCCATTCTGGGGGTGCGCACCCCGGCCCTGCGGGCGCTGGCCCGGGAGCGGGATCCGGCGGCCTGCCTTGCCGCGGTGGAGGCCTTCCTGCCCTATGTGGACAACTGGGCCACCTGCGATCAGCTCTCGCCCCCTGCCCTGGGAAAGCGGCCGGAGGCGCTCATGGAGCGCATCCCCGTCTGGCTGAAGAGCGGACACGTCTACACGGTCCGTTTCGGCCTGAGCATGCTCCAGCGCTGGTTCCTGGACGATGCCTTTGCGCCCCGGTTTCTGGACTGGGCCGGGCAGGATCTGGGCGAGGCGTACTATGTGCGCATGATGCAGGCCTGGTTCTTCGCCACGGCCCTGGCCAAGCAGCCCCAGGCAGCGGAGATCTGGTTCCAGCCCGGCAGGCTGGAGGAGTGGACCCGGCACAAGGCCATCCAGAAGGCCATCGAAAGCCGCCGGATCCCGGAGGAAACCAAGCAGCGTCTGCGGGCGCTGCGGTAAAACACGCCCGGACATTTCGTCCGGGCGTGTTTGCTGTCCGGTCACAAAAAGGTGCCTGCTTGCGCCGGGACCTGGAGGGTGTATAATAAAAGTATCCGAAAGAGCAGCCCGCCGGGCGGCTGCGGAAGGAGGCGGAACGATGATCCTCAACACCGGGCAGCGGACGGATATTCCGGCCTTCTATGCCGAGTGGTTTGCAAACCGGCTGCGGGAGGGCTTTGTGTGCGTGCGCAATCCCTACAACCCCAACCAGGTCAGCCGCTACCGGCTGGATCCGTCGGTGGTGGACGTGATCGGCTTCTGCACCAAGAATCCCGCGCCCATGTTTCCCTATATGGACCTGCTGAAGCCCTACGGACAGTACTGGTTCGTCACCATCACCCCCTATGGGCGAAAGATCGAGCCCAACGTGCCCGACAAGCACCGGCTGCTGGAGGACTTCCGGAAGCTTTCTGAGCTGGTGGGAGTCAACGCCGTGGGCTGGCGCTACGATCCCATCTTTCTCACCGAGCGCTACAGCGAGGCATACCATCTGCGGGCCTTTTCCCAGATCGCCGCGGCCCTGGAGGGCGCTACAAAGACGGTGGTCATCAGCTTTATTGACCTCTATCCCAAGGTCCGGCGGAACTTTCCCCAGGCCAAAGCGGTCACCCAGGAGGAGCGGCTGCGCCTGGGCCGCGCGCTCATCGAAATCGCCGCCCGGCATGGCATGACGGTGAAGCCCTGCGCGGAGGGGGACGAGCTTGCGCCCTACGGTGCGGATTGCAGCGGCTGTATGCAGATCCGGGACTACGAGGCGGCCATCGGCAAGCGGCTGAACGCCCCCAAGCGGAAGGGCGCCCGAGCCGCCTGCGCCTGCTACCTCTCCTGTGACATCGGCGCCTACAACACTTGCCGCCATCTGTGCAGATACTGCTATGCCAACGCGGAGCCGGAGAAGGTGCTTGCCGCCTGCCGACTCCATGACCCGGCATCGCCCTTCCTGATCGGCGGCTTTCAGCCCAATGACCGGATCCACGACGTACCCCAGCGCTCCTGGATCGACCAGCAGCTGAGCCTTTGAAGGCGCAGCCGGAATCAGTGGCCCCAGGCGCTGCGCCCGGGGCTGCTGCTTTTCAGCATGCCCTGCTTCGGGCGGGGTTCTGCCGGACGGAAGCCAGCCCTGATGCCGTTTTGATGGCGGGGGGCAGGAAACTAAGAGGAAAAGGGGGAAGCCCGAATGATCGATATTCTCATTGTGGAGGACGCGCGGCCCATCTCCAACCTGATCCGCCTGAGCCTCAGCAAGGCGGGCTATCGCTGCCATACCGCCTTCGACGGCATGGAGGCGGCGGATCTTCTGGAGCAGCGGAGCTTTGATCTGGTCCTCCTGGACGTGATGCTGCCGGAGCTGGATGGCTTTGAGCTCATGGAATACATCCGGCCCAAGGGGATCCCGGTGATCTTCCTCACGGCCAAGGGGGATCTGTCCGACCGGGTGAAGGGACTGCAGATGGGAGCCGAGGACTATATCGTCAAGCCCTTCGAGGTGCTGGAGCTGCTGGCCAGGGTCCAGGTGGTCCTGCGGCGCTACCACAAGACCGAGGCGGTGCTGGAGATTGGCGGCCTGCGCATCGACACCCTGGCCATGCAGGTCACCCGGGACGGGGAGGCCATTCCCCTGACCAAGAAGGAATACGACCTGCTGCTCCTCTTTGCAAGAAACCCGGGCATCGCCCTCTATCGGGAGACCATCTACGAGCGGGTCTGGGGCGAGGAATTCCCCTATGGCAGCAAGACTGTGGACCTGCATGTGCAGCGGCTGCGCAGGAAGCTGGGCTGGGAGGATCGACTCCGGGCGGTCAACAAGGTGGGCTATCGCCTGGAGGCCGCGCCATGAGATTCCGGCAGAAGATGCTCCTGGTGATGGTGTGGCTCCTGACCCTGGCATACGGCATCGGCGGCACAGCCCTGATCTTCCAGTCCTTCCATGCCGCCCTGGAGCAGGAGGAGAAAAGCGCCGGGGCCGCCTTCCAGATGACCCTGCAGGCGGTGGAGCTGGTGAACCGGGTGGATCTGCGCCGGGATCTGAAGAGCATCTCCACCGCCCTGGAGCGGGTGGACGACGCGGACCGGCAGCTGTCCATGCGGCTGCTCTCCCGGCAGCAGACCCTCTACAGCCGGGGCGAGGTGTTCTTCGACGGTCTCTCCGGCAGCGCCATGCAGGTGTTCTCCCGGGAGGGAGGCCGCTATCTGGCTGTGGGCAGCGACCTGCGGGCCAATTTCCAGAGCTTCCGCCTGGAGGTGGTCTATGATCTGGCCTCCGTCTACGAATCCCGGGACCGGCAGATCCGCACCTATCGCCGGACGCTGGCGGTGCTGCTTCTGTCCGGGGCCCTGGCAGCCTGGCTTGCCTCGTATCTGCTGACCCGGCCCCTGAGCCAGGTTTCCAAGGCGGCCCGGCGCATGGCAAAGGGAGAGCTGGGGGTCCGGGTGAAGCTCCGGAGCCGGGACGAGCTGGGAGAGCTGGGTTCGGACTTCAACCACATGGCGAGCCGTATCCAGGAGAATGTGGCCCAGCTCCAGGAGGCCTTTGAGCGGCAGGAGCGCTTCATGGGCAGCTTCGCCCACGAGCTCAAGACCCCCATGACCTCTATCATCGGCTACGCGGACCTGATGCGCGCCCAGGCCCTGGACGAGGCGGAGCAGCAGGAGGCGGCGGACTATATCTTTTCCGAGGGAAAGCGGCTGGAGGCCCTTTCCCTGAAGCTGTTGGATCTGCTGGTTCTGAAAAAGGAGCCGACGGCTCTGCAGGAGCAGGAGCTCGGGTCCCTGCTCTCGCCGCTGGTCCGGCACCTGGCTCCGGTTTACGCCCAGAAGGGCATCCGGCTCCAGGCGAAGTGGGATCCGGGTGCCTGGCCCATGGACCCGGACCTGATGGGCTCCTGCCTGATGAATCTCATCGACAACGCCCGCAAGGCCCTGGACCAGGGGGGCAACATCTATGTGCTGGGGGACTTTCCGGAGGGGCACTGCCGCATCCGGGTCCTGGACAACGGCCGGGGCATGCCCCAGGCCGCCATCGACCATCTGACCGAGGCCTTCTACCGGGTGGACAAGGCCCGGTCCCGGGCCCAGGGCGGAGCCGGTCTGGGCCTGACCCTCTGCAATGAGATCGTCCGGCTCCACGGCGGGGAGCTTCGCTTCGACTCCCGGGAGGGCAACGGCACCTGTGTCACCATTCTGCTGGGGAGGGATGCGCCATGAAGAACAGAGGCGAAATCCTGACCCTGGCCCTCCTGCTTCTGGCGGCCCTGGCGGGCTGGTTTCTGCCCGCCGCCTTTGCCCGCTCGGAGGATGCCCGGCTGGAGGCGGCTCCGGTGGCGCTGCAGCTGCCCCGGGTGGATCTGAGCTATCAGACCAATCTGAGCCTTCCGGAAAAGCTGCGCATGTTCCGGGACCGGCCCCTGGTCAGTTCCATACGCATGGAGGCGGGGGTCTACCTGGAGGCGGCCGACATCCCGGGAATCCTGGAACCGCTGCTGGCCAAGGTCTTGGACCGGGAGGTGACCCTGTATCAGACGGAGATCTATCCGGTGCTCGTCGCCACAGAGGAGGGGGAGAGTCTGCTCCTCTGGACCGGCTTTGCCAAGTTGGACGGCGGCGTGGCCGAGTACGCGGTGGACGATCAGACCGGGGCCGTGCTGGGGCTGAATCTTTACGATGTGCCCCTGCCCAGGGCTGAGGGATATCCGCCGGAGCAGTATCTGGCCCTGCTCTCTCGCCTGGGCGCGGCCCTGGAGGCCCACTACGCCGAGCGGGGAGAGGATCTGCGCCTGCAGGAGGACGGCACGGAAGTGATGGACTGGCAGCTGCCCTACCTTGCCGATGGCAGGCTGGTGTTTGCGGACAGCTCGGAGAAGCTTGCCCTCCCGGTGATCGTCCGCTACGAGGATGACGTGCTGGAATTCAACGTCCGGAATTGAAGACCAGGCTGGTCTTTTGCACAAAAACGGACGCTCGGATTTGTGCGAAGCGCCGGAACGGAATCCTTGCCCGGCTCCTGAAAATATGGTATACTCAAAAGAAAGTCGCCCAAAAAACGGCGGCTTTCTTGGTTTTGAGGGAGGAAGCAGCATGACTTTAGAGAGCCTGAAAAAGCGCATCCGGGTGGCCGCCGGGCAGGAGCCTGCGGATCTGGTCATTCAGAACGCGCGGGTGGTGAACGTGTTCACCGCCGAGATCCAGGAGCTGGACGTGGCCATCTCCGACGGCGTCATCGCCGGCCTGGGCAGCTACGAGGGCAAGGAAACGGTGGATGCCGGCGGCGCGTATCTGCTGCCCGGCCTCATCGACAGCCATATCCACATCGAATCCTCCTTCCTGACCCCGGAGGAGTTTGCCCGCCTGGCTGTGCCCCACGGCACCACCACCATCATCGCGGACCCCCATGAGATCGTCAATGTCTGCGGTCTGGAGGGTCTTGCCTATATGTGCCGTGCGGCGGAGCGGACTGCGCTGAATGTGCGCTTCATGGCCCCCTCCTGCGTCCCGGCCACGGGCTGGGAGGACGCGGGCGCCGTGGTGGACGCATCTGTGCTGGGCGCCGCCCTGCATCTGAAGGGCGTGTACGGCGTGGGCGAGTTTATGGACAACGCGGGCGTGCTGAATCAGGAGGACGCCGTGCTGGAGAAGTTCCTGGTGGCCGCGGAAGCGGGCGTTGTGGTGGACGGCCACGCCCCCGGCGTGGTGGGGGATGCTCTGCGGGGCTATCTGGCCACCGGCATCCGCACGGACCACGAGTCCGGCAGCCCCCAGGAGGCCCTGGAGCGGCTGAGAAACGGCCTGTATGTGCAGCTGCGCTACGGCTCCGCCTGCCACGAGCTGCCCCTGCTTCTGGACGCGGTGACCCCGGAAAATGCCCGCCGCTGCCTGCTCTGCTCCGACGACCGGCAGGCCGCCACCCTCCTGGAGCGGGGCGAGGTGGACGATCTTCTGCGCCTGTGCGTGGCGGGAGGCGTTTCGCCCCTGGAGGCGGTGCGCATGGCGACCCTCAATGCTTCCGAGTGCTACGGTCTGTCCGATCGGGGCGCCATCGGCCCGGGCCGCCGGGCGGATCTGGTGCTGGTGGAGGACCTTGCGGCCTTCCAGGTGAAAAAGGTCTGGATCGGCGGTGCGCTGGTGGCCCAGGACGGGCAGTATCTGCCCGAAGTTCAGCGGGAGAACCCGGGTCGCGTGGGAAAGAGCGTCCATGTGGCAGGCTTCTCGGAGGAGCGGCTGAAGCTGCACCTCCGCTCCGACAAGGTCCATGTCATCGACGTGGCGCCCGGCACGGTGCTCTCCGGCGACGGCTGCGCCGAGGTGCGGCGGGACGCGGACGGCGACTTCCTCTTTGATCCGGCCCAGGACGTGGCGCGCATCAGCTCCGTAGAGCGGCACCACGAGACGGGCAAGCTGGCAAACGCCCTCATCCGGGGCTACGGCATCCGCCGGGGCGCCGTGGCGGTGAGCGTGGGCCACGATTCTCACAATATTCTGGTTGTGGGTCCCCAGACCGGGGACATGGCCTTTGCCGTGGAGCAGCTCATCGCCCAGCAAGGCGGCGTGGTCCTGGCCCTGGACGGAAAGGTCCTGGAGCGGCTGGAGCTGCCGGTGGCCGGCCTCATGAGCGATCGCCCTGCCGAGGAGGTCCGTGACGCCTTTTTGCGTCTGCACCGGGTCGCCATCGAGGAGCTGGGGGTGAATCCGGCTCTGGAGCCCATCCTGAGCCTGTGCTTCATGTCCCTGCCTGTGATCCCCACCCTGAAGCTGACGGATCAGGGCCTGTTCCATGTGCTGGAGCAGCGCTTTATCCCGCTGGAGTGGGAGGAATAGAGGCTGCGCCCACTTCGGGCGTGAAAATAGAAACCCATCGTGCGCAAAGGAGAGAGTATCATGAGTATCAAATTATCCTGGGGCATTCTCGGCGCGGGCGGCATCGTACGCCGCTGGATCGGCGGCGCAAGGCAGGCCGGGGCCCAGATCCGCGCCATCGCCTCCCGCACCCCGGAGAGCGCCCAGAAGGCCGCCGCGGAGCTGGACATCCCCGAGGCGCTGAGCTATGAGGCGCTGGTGCAGCGGCCTGACATCGACATCTGCTATGTAGCCGTGCCCCATCCCTTCCACAAGGAGCTCGCCCTGCTGGCCATGGAGCATAAAAAGCACGTGCTGGTGGAGAAGCCCGCCGCCGTCACCGCCGCCGACTGGCGGGAGATGGCAGCCTGCGCCAGGAAAAACGGCGTATTTCTCATGGAGGGGGTCTGGACAAGAATCTTCCCGGCCATGGAGGAGCTGGCCCGGCTCTTCACCCCGGAGGAGCTGGGAGGCCTGAAGACCATCCAGTGCGCCTTCTCTGGCTGCATGCCCGCTTTCCTGAAGCAGCACCGGAACCTGCGCATGGACACCGCCGGCGGCGGCCTGCTGGATATGGGCGTGTACTGCCTGCATCTGTGCGACGCCCTCTACGGCGCGGAGCCGGAGGCCATCACCGGCTATGCCAGCATCAACACAGACGAGAATCAGTTCGGCGTGGACGAGCAGGCGGTCTATATTGCCCGCTATCCCGGCCAGCGGCTGGCCTCCATGGCCAGCGGCGTGCGCACCGCCATGCAGGACACCGCCTTCCTCTATGCCGCCGAGTGCTCGGTGGAGCTGCCCCATTTCTGGAAGCCCACGGAGCTGATCCTCCGCCGGGCAGAGGGGCGCAAAACCGTGGAGGAGCGGCGGAGCTTCCCCGTGCCTCAGGCAGAGGGCGCCCGGCCGGACGAGGGCTTCTCCTACGAGGTTTCGCATGTGGAGGACTGCATCGCCCGGGGCCTTGCGGAGTCTCCCAAGGTGCCCCATGCCGCCACGGAGCGGGTGCTGACGGCCTGTGACAGCCTCCGGGCCCAGTGGGGTCTGCGCTATCCCTTTGAAGTATGACGGTCTTCCTTCTGCGCCACGGTCAGACGGCGAAGAATCAGAAGAACCTGCTCCAGGGCCGCAGCGACCAGCCCCTCAATGAGACAGGCCGCGCCCAGGCTGCTTCTCTGGGAATTTGGCTCAAAGCGCAGGGCCTGGCCTTTGACCGGATCTATTCCAGTCCCCTCCAGCGGGCGGTGGAGACCGCCCGCCTGGCCGCCGGGGCGGATGTGCCCCTGGTCCTGGACGAGCGGCTTCTGGAGATGGATTACGGCCCCTATGAGGGGGCCAGCCTGGATCCCATTCCGGCGGAGCTGGCTGCCTTCTTCCAGGATTTTGTCCACAATCCGGCCCCGGCGGGCATGGAGCCCCTGTCCCAGGTGGCTTCTCGCATGGGCGCGTTCCTCCGCTCCCTGGAGGGCCAGTCCGGCACGTTGCTGGTGAGCACCCACGCCATCGCCCTGAAGGGGGCGCTGGAGTTCCTGGACCCCGATTCTCAGGGGAGCTGGTGGGGCCGCTATGTGGGAAACTGCGCCCTGTTTTCCGCCTGCTTCGAGGACGGGGCCTGGACAAAGCCCGTCTGTCTGCGGGCGTGAAGAAGCTCAGAGCATTAGATGTTTTTAACAAATCATAGCTCCTCTTTTTATGCAAATCGGAGAAAAGCAAAAACGCGCGTTGCAGAATGCTCTGCACGCGCGTTTTTTTGGATAGAGAGGAGGGAGCCGTGTGAACCGATGGAAAAACGCTCTGAACTGGTGCTTGATTGTATGCCTGGCCCTGGTCCTGATCCGGGCTTCTCTGCCCAGGGGCATTGTGGGGACAGCCCGGCTGCTTCTGGGCATGGAACGGTGGACGCCTCCGGCGGGGCCGTTCCGGGCGGTCTATGTGCAGACGGAGAGGGAAACCCAGGTCTACAGCGGCGCGGAGACGGTCCAGGCTCTTCTGGATGCCATCGGGCAGGGCGCCGGGCCGGGAAAGCTTCGGCAGCCTGGGCAGACGGACCTGAGTCTTCATCTGATGCGCGCAGACAACGACTGGGAGCTGTTCTGCGTGGGAGAGGATACACTTATTGAATACAGGTGGAACAAAGAGCCCTTGGCCTTAGGGGAAAATGCAGTTTTTGACGACCGGTGGTACGAAGAAACTGCGGCCTATGGATTGGATCGCAGCCCCCTGGATGCGTTCCTGGCTATGACGCCGCCGAGCGTCATCATGGGGCCTGATGGGATCCCCCATCCGTCCCGGGCGGGACTGCAGGCCATCGAGGCCGCCTGGATCAGCAGCCCGGACCGGACAGCGGACTTTGTCCCCGTCCCGAAGGAGCGGTGGGACGAGCTGCTTGCCGGCCTGATCGAGGCGCTGTCAGCGGGGGAGCAGGAACGCAGAAGCGCGGTTCTGCTGCCCTATCTGGAGCTGCGGCTGGAGTATTCGGATTATTGCCTGACCTATCGCTATGAGGAGCGGGCACGCCAGACTGGGCGCTCCCTGTATCTGCTTGACTGCACAGATGGAAGCTTCCGGGTCGATATTCACACCCGGGGCCTGGACGGCATTCCGGCACTTCATGCACGGATCCCGGCGCTTCCATAGAAAAACGCAGGCGGCTGAGCCTTCAGCCGCCTGCGAACTTTTTTATTCGAGCTGGCCCAGAACCCCTTCGGGCAGGACCTGGAGGATCCGGACCTGCCGGACCTGGCCCTTGAGACCGGCCTCCGGGGGAACCAGGACCTTCACATAGTTGGGCGCGTGGCCGGCAAAGAGGTCTCCCTCCGGCTGCTCAAAGAGCACCGGGAACAGGCTTCCCACCATGGCCTGCCGATAGGCGCGGGACAACGCCTCCGCCTTCTCCGCGGCCCGGGCGGCTCTTGCCTCCTTCACCGCCGGATCCACCTGATCCGGCAGGCGGTCCGCCACGGTGCCTGGGCGGCGGGAATAGGGGAAGATGTGCATCTGGGAGAAGGCCGCCTGATCCAGAAAGTCCAGGGTCTTTTCAAACTCCTCCTCCGTCTCTCCGGGAAAGCCCACGATCAGATCCGTGGTCACGGCGCAGCCGGGCCAGGTCTGCCGGAGCAGCCGGACGCTCTCCAGAAAGCGGGCCGTGTCATAGCGGCGGTGCATCCGCGAGAGGACGCTGTCGCAGCCGCTTTGCAGGCTCAGATGGAACTGGGGGCAGAGATTCGAAAAGCGGCCCAGTGCCTGGCAAAAGTCCTCATCCACGGTGCGGGGCTCCAGGGAGCCAAGGCGGATGCGAAGATCCGGCACCGCCTGACACAGGGCCGCCACCAGATCCTGAAGCTTCTGATCTCCCAGGTCCCGGCCCCAGCTGGAGATCTCGATGCCGGTGAGCACGATCTCCCGGTAGCCCGCCTCGGCCAGGGTTTCCGCCTGCCGGACGGCCTCCTTCAAGCCCAGAGAACGGACCGGTCCCCGGGCATAGGGGATGATGCAGTAGCTGCAGAAGTTCTGGCAGCCGTCTTCCACCTTCAGCATGGCCCGGGTGCGGGTCTCCAGAGAGCCGGCAGGCAGGGGCTCGAAGGGCGTGCGGCGGCGCAGGGCGTCGTCCAGCCCCTCCAGATGCTCCCGGGTCCGGACCGCCTGGGTCAGCATGGCCACGAAGCCCTCCCGGTCCCCGGTGCCGCCGATCACATCCACGTCCAGGGCCCGGATGGCGTCCGGGTCCACCTGGGCATAGCAGCCGCAGACCCCGATGAGGGCCTCCGGCGAGCGGCGGCGCAGACGGCGGATCACGCCGCGGCACTTCTTGTCGCTCACCGCCGTCACCGAGCAGGTGTTCACCACGTAGCAGTCCGCCTCCGCGTCCAGGGAGACGATCTCGTTTCCCTGCTCCCGCAAAAGCTGCTCCATGGCCTGGGTTTCATATTGATTGACCTTGCACCCAAGGGTATAAAAGGCATATTTCATGGGCATATTCACCAAAATTCAAAAACAAAATTGTGCAATTTCTACAAGTCTGCGGATTGCATTTTCTCCGGCTGTCAAGTAAGATGGGGCCGTGAGCGCAAGAGTATTTTATCAGCTCTCACCTGTTTTGTACAGATTTTTTTCCGGGAGGCTTAGAAATTGAAACAATTTAAGATCAAACTGGGTTCCGTCTCGGATGTGCAGGACTTTGTGTGCGCTGCCAGCGTGCAGCAGTTTAACGTAGAAGCGATCCTGGACGACGAGCGAGTGGATGCCAAATCCATCATGGGCCTGTTCAGCCTGGACCTTCGCAAGCCCCTCCTCATTGAGGTGGACGGCGGCGAGGAGCAGGTGGACAGCTTTATGCATGAGATCGGCTCCGTAGTTCTCGCGTCATAAAAGACGGAATCATTCACCCTTTTCAATCATAGCTTGTTTTAGCGATGATTGGGAAGGGTGATTTTTTATGAGAAAACGGGTCCTGACGGGGCTCCTGGCTCTGGCCGCGCTGCTGGTCCTGGCGGTCCCGGCCCGGGCGGCGGGGGAGATCAAGGCTCCCTCCTATGTGCTCATGGATCAGACCACCGGAACTGTGATCCTGGAGGAGGATGCCCATGCGCATCTGGCGCCGGCCAGCGTCACCAAGGTCATGACCCTGCTGCTGGTCATGGAAGCTTTGGACGCGGGGCGCATCGGCTGGGAGGATTCGGTCACCGCCTCCGCCGCCGCAGCGGCCAAGGGCGGCAGCCAGATTTACCTGGAAGAGGGGGAGAGCCTGAGCCTGCGGGAGATGCTCAAGAGCGTGGTGGTCTCCTCCGCCAACGACTGCGCCACGGCTCTGGCGGAGCATGTGGCGGGCAGCGAGGCAGCCTTTGTGGAGAAGATGAACCAGCGGGCCCGGGAGCTGGGCATGGAGGACACCCACTTTGCCAACTGCACCGGTCTGGACGACGAGGCCCCGGCCTCAGAGCACTACTCCAGCGCCTGGGACATCGCCCTCATGAGCCGGGAGCTTCTGAAGCACGATGCCATCCGGGACTACACCACCATCTGGATGGACACGGTGCGGAACGGGCAGTTCGGACTGAGCAACACCAACAAGCTCATCCGCTTCTACAAGGGGGCCACGGGCCTCAAGACGGGCTACACCTCCTCGGCGGGCCATTGCCTCTCCGCCTCCGCGGAGCGGGACGGCATGGAGCTCATCGCCGTGGTGCTTCACTGCGCCAGTTCCTCAGACCGCTTCGAGGCGGCCAAGGCCCTGCTGGACTACGGCTTTGCCAACTACTGCCTGGTTTCGACCCTGCCGGAGGCGCCTCTGGAGCCGGTGCCGGTGGCCCTGGGCGAGCAGGAGTCCGTCCTCCCCGTGCCGGAGACGCAGACGCCCCTGCTTCTGGAGAAGGACCTGGCCGCCGGGACAGAGCGGAGCGTGCAGCTGCTGGAGGGCGTCACGGCGCCCGTCCGGGCGGGGCAGCAGCTGGGGCTGCTCACCATCCGCTCCGGCGGGGAGCTGCTCTCAGAGATCCCCCTGGTGGCCCCGGAGGACGTGCCCCGGCAGAGCTTTCTGCAGATCCTACGCCGGATCCTGGCCTCCGTCTGCTTTGGCAGGGCGTGAGGGGAAAACAGCCGGCGGCCGGAAATCTCATGCGAAAATTTGCACCTCGTTATTGAGTTTTGCCGCGTTTTGCGGTATGATAAAAGAAACCTGAAAAAGAAAGGTGTAATACGCATGATTTCTGTTGATATTTCCAACATCTGGGGTTCCACCGGCCTGCCCGATCTGCTCTCCATGGAGAAGGAGATCTTCGCCGCCCACAAGACCCTGGAGGAAGCTACCGGCGCAGGCAACGATTTCCTGGGCTGGCGCTTCCTGGCCGACGATCCTGAGAAGGAAGAGGTCCAGCGCATCCGCGCCGCCGCCCAGCGCATCCGGGAGACCTGCGATGTGTTCGTGGTCGTCGGCATCGGCGGCTCCTATCTGGGTCCCCGCGCCGCCATTGAGCTGCTCTATGGCCAGAACCACAACATGCTCCGCAAGCCCGAGATCTACTTCGCGGGCAACAACCTGTCCACCGCCGCCTGGAACGAGCTGGTGCAGCTGCTGGAGGGCAAGGACTTCTGCCTGAACATCATCTCCAAGTCCGGCACCACCACCGAGCCCGCCATCGCCACCCGCGCCCTGCGCTGGCTCTGCGAGCGCAAGTACGGCGCCGACAAGGCCAAGGAGCGCATCTTCGTTACCACCGACCCCGCCAAGGGCGCCCTGCGTCAGATGGCCACCGAGGAGGGCTATGAGACCTTCGTCATCCCGCCCGATGTAGGCGGCCGCTTCAGCGTCCTGTCCGCAGTGGGCCTGCTGCCCATGGCCGTGGCCGGCATCGACCCGGTGGAGATCCTCTCCGCGGTCCACGACGCCCGCATGGATCTGGACGTCCGCTCCTTTGAGAACCCTGTCTGGCAGTACGCCGCCAGCCGGAACCTCCTGTACCGCAACGGCAAGGTCATGGAGCTGCTGTGCTCCTATGAGCCAGATTTCAGCTTCCTGGGCCGCTGGTGGCAGCAGCTCTTCGGCGAGAGCGAGGGCAAGGATGGCAAGGGCATCTTCCCCGCCTGCGCCGAGTTCACCGCCGATCTGCACTCCCTGGGTCAGATGATCCAGCAGGGCGAGCGCAACTTCTTCGAGACCGTGGTCAAGTTCGCGCCTCCCAAGAAGAAGGTCGCCATTGAGATGGACTGGAAGGACCTGGATGGTCTGAACTATCTGGAGGGCAAGACCCTGGACTTTGTCCAGGAGCAGGCCTTTGCCGGCACCCTGGCCGCCCATACCGACGGCGGCGTGCCCGTCATCCTGATCCAGGCCGGCGACATCAGCGTCAAGACCCTGGGCGAGCTGTTCTACTTCTTCGAGCTCGCATGCGGCGTGAGCGCCTACACCCTGGGGGTCAATCCCTTCAACCAGCCCGGTGTGGAGTTCTATAAGCGCAACATGTTCCATCTGCTGGGCAAGCCCGGCTATTGATCTCGCCCTTGCAACTTCCGTCCCAAACTGGTAGAATAGAATCAGCGGAACGAAAGAACCGAAGAACAAGGAGGAATTTCCTATGGTGAAAGTGATTATGGGTGTGAAGGGCTCCGGCAAGACCAAGCAGCTGATCGAAGCGATCAACCGCGCGGTAGACACCGAGACCGGCAACATCGTCTGCATTGAGAAGAAGGACAATCTTCGCTTTGACATCTCCCATCGCGTCCGCCTCATTGAGGCCAACGAGTATAAGATCGACAGCTTTGACTTCCTGAAGGCCTTTATCTGCGGCCTGCATGCGGGCAATTTTGACATCACCCATATCTTCATCGACGGCGTCTATAAGATTGCGGCGTCCAAGAGCCTGGAGGAGGCGGAGGCCTTCCTGAACTGGTGCGAGAGCTTCGGCGGCGAGAACAGCATCGACTTCACCGTCACCCTCTCCGAGGACGTGGCCAACGCCAGCGACAATCTGAAGCGCTTCTTCTAAACCATCTGAGCCGCGTCGTCCCGTCGGGGGCGGCGCGGCTTTTTGCTTTGCGGCGCTCCGCTTCCGGCGCGGCGCCATAACATACAAAGGAGATCTGACATGCCACTTCGAAGACTTGCCACAAAGAAGCTCTACAACGCCCGGGATCTGGGCGGCTACCCCACCCAGGACGGCGGCGTCACCCGCTTCGGGGTATTTGTCCGCAGCGAGGCCCCGGTTGGCCTGCCGGAGGAGGACGTTTCGTACCTTCTCGCCTATGGAATCAGCGCATCCATGGACTTTCGCAGCTCCGGTGAGCGGAGTGCCCGCCCCAGCGATCTGAAGACGCTGCTGCCCTACTATGAGAAGCCCCTGTTCAACGAGGCCGCCATGTCCGGCGGCCACTTCCAGAAGATGATGAAGCTGGACTGGGGCGAGCAGTATCTGGCCATGGCCGAGGGCGCAAAGGAATGGGCGGTGGACGTGCTGTCCATCGCCGCGGAGAACCCCGGCACGCTGCTCTACCACTGCACCACGGGCAAGGACCGGACGGGCCTGCTCAGCTGCTATCTGCTCTCCATCGCCGGGGTGGCAAAGGAGGACATCGCTGCGGACTACTGCGTCAGCGCCGTGTATCTGGAGCCCGTCTATGCCCGGATGCGGGCCGGGACCCTGCCCCTGGGCGGCAAGCCGGGGGAGGGCAAGTCTCCGGCCTCGGACCCCAATTTCTTCCAGACGCCCGCCTCCGCCATGCTCCAGCTCATCGAGAAGCTGGAAGCGCGCTATGGCGGCGTGGTGGAGTATCTGCGCGCCATCGGCGTTTCAGATGAGACCATGGCGGCCATCCGGGCGAAGTTTGTGGAGCGGTAAGGGCCTCTGACCCTACCCTTTTCAGGAGAACGGAGCTGTGGAGCCGATGGGCCGGATCGAAAATATTTTTTTCGGGAGCTATTGACAAAAACCCGGATTATTAGATAATAAAAGAGATGATAAAATAGTTTGGAGGTACTACCATGGCTCAAAAAATCGTCCGCTCCAACAATTCTGAGCAGACCGTCAAGAAAGCCGCTGAGACCGCCCCCAAGACCCAGCAGACCATCAAGCCCGCCGCCCCAGAGAAGGGCAGCAGCGTAGGGTATCGCATCGGCGCGGTGGTTCTGTGGGTGCTGGCACTGGCCTGCGAGGTTTTCTGCATCCTGATCCTTACCAATGCGCTGTATGTCACAAATAAGCTTCTTTTCCTGATCATCGGCATCGTGGCAGATATGATCTTTGCCATCATCGCCGCCCAGCTCTGGAAGAAGGCCAACCGCATCAAGCCCATGTCCAAGAAGAACAAGTTCCTGTTCTATCTGTGGAGCGAAATGGGCGTCATCATGGCCGCCATCTGCTTCATCCCCCTCATCGTCCTGCTGCTCCGCAACAAGGACCTGGACAAGAAGACCAAGCTGCTGGCCACCATCGTGGCGGTGGTCGCCCTGCTGATCACCGGCGTGGCCTCTGCGGACTTTGATCCCATCTCCGCCGAGGAGAAGAACGAGGCCGAGGCCGTCATCACCGACGACGTGTACTGGACCACCTTCGGCCGCAAGTACCATATCGACCAGGACTGCCAGGCCATCACCAATTCTTCCACCCTCTATGAGGGCACGGTCACCGAGGCCATCGAGGCCGGCCGCACCAGCCTGTGCACCTTCTGCGCCCGCCGCCATCCTGAGATCGACACCACGGACCTGAAGGTTGAGGAAGCCCTGGATCGGGCGGAGGAACTCACCCCCGTCCCGGCTGAGTAAAGGAGTATCACTATGAGCAAGAAAAAACAGCAGAATGAACTGAACGTGGCCTCCATCGCCGCCCTGCTTTCCGGCGACGGCCTGAAGAACATCGCGGGCGCGGTGGACGCGCCGGAGGAGGACGTGGCAAAGGTCCTCTCCTCCGCCATTCCCACCCTCATCGACCAGATGAAGACCAACGCCTCCACGGAGGACGGCGCGGCCTCCCTGAGCAAGGCTCTGGGCGACCACTCCGCCGCGGACCTCACCGATCTGAGCGCCTTCCTGGGCGGCGTGGATACCGAGGACGGCGCTAAGATCCTGGGCCATGTCCTGGGCGCGGGCCAGAGCAGCACCGCGGACGCCATGTCCGAGCGCAGCGGCCTGTCCACCTCCCAGGTCCTGAAGATCATGGCCATGCTGGCGCCCCTGCTTCTGAGCCTTCTGGGCAAGCAGCAGAACCAGGTCCAGCAGACCCAGCAGGTCCAGCAGCAGGCCCAGCCCACCGGCCTGGGCAGCGCGGGCCTCATGAGCCTTCTGGGCGGCGTTCTGGGCGGCGGCTCCGGCGCAGGCCAGCAGCAGGCCAGCAACGATGATCTTGCCACCATCGCCATGAGCGCCTTTACCGGCGGCTCCAATCAGCAGTCCTCCTCCGGCGGCCTGCTGTCCGGCCTTCTGAACCTTCTGCACTGAGAAAAACCCGGAATCAGGACGGCATGATTGCCGTCCTGATTTTGTAAGGGAGGAGTTTTATGAAAAAGCTTGCTTTCTGCGCGGCGCTTCTGGCGCTGCTGCTCTGCGCGTGCCGGGCAAAGCCCATGCCCCAGATCGTGGAGGAGCCCGACCGGGGCGAATCCCAGCCTGCGCAGCAGACCACCCAGACCCCGGAGGAGCCCCAGGAGCCTGCGGACTGGGAGCTGGAGTCCCAGCCTGCCACGGAGGAACCGGCGACGCCGGAGGAGCCGGCCATCGACGCGGCGCTTGTGGGAAAGTGGTTCAACCAGGACGGGGACGGCGTTCTGACCATCTACGCAAGCGGCGGCTTTGAGCTGGCCCGAGGCGAGACGCTCGATTACGGAGAGCTCTCCTACTCTGAGGAGGAGCGGAATCAGTGGATCGGCGGGCCTCACTATGATTTTTACACCGAGGGCCACGAGCTTTTGGCCTATGCTGTGAGCCTGGAGGAGGACGGGACCCTGGCCTTCCTGGAGGGCGCGGGCGCGGAGCGCTATACGCATCAGGCGCCCAGCGCGCAGATCACGGTCCTCTGGGCAGAGGAGCTGGAGGGGGACTATGACGAGGCCCTCCAGGACGGAGGCGAGTATGGCGTCCGGGTGGCGTTTGTTACGGACCGGACGGTGTCGCAATTCCAGATCCTGGCCCTGAACTTTACCGGCATGGACGAGCATGACCGGGCCGTATTTGAGAAGGAGACGGTATACACCCGGGATCTGCTGACCCCGGAGCGGCCCCTGGTGGTGACCCTGAGCTTCTACGGTGAGATCCCCAACAACGGCATCCGCTTCACGGACCAGGATGGCACGGAGCGCTTCCTCACCCTGAACCAGAGCGGCTTCGACGGCTCCCTGGAGCTGTTGGAGGAATAGAAAAAGGACGGCAGGAAGGGGACACTTCGCAGGGAAGCGCCTCCTTTCTGCTTGAATCCGAGACAATTGACGATTCCAGTCAGCAATCCGGACATGGATCCTAACAAATCGCAGTTTGATGGAGGCGTTCTGAATATGTTGGAAATACCGCAAAGAGTCAATTATGGAGAATGGGACCATGCTGATTTTATAATCCCCAAAGAGTTTGAACTTACCAGTGAAAGCTTTCTTCATGAAGCAATTCAGGTTTTTTATCAAGCTGGAGGCTTCGACTTCTTCAAAGTTATCAATCCAGAAAAATACGCAGCAAAGTGGTTAGCGTTTGTTGGCGGATTGTATGCTGATATTGAAGGAGGAAAATATAAATCCGATGGCAAAAGTCATAAAAACCCTTTGTCTGATGCGGATAGGCTTTCGTTGAGAGCGCAAGGTGTTCCCGAATTATTTCTGTGCGATATTGACGGATAAAACCAAGTATGCCAGGCAGGTTTTTGCGATACGCAGGGATCGCGAACATCGAAATATTCCAAATATAATCCGGACTGGACAGATAAAACCGGCGCGACCGCTATGGTCACGCCGGTTTTATACTCTTTTCGGCGGCGATGGCCAAGACGCAACAACGATTTGTTGAGACGCACTTTGCCCATGCATAGTGCGCTTCTCAAGCCTTCCCCTCGAGGGGAAGGTGCCGAGCGTCAGTGAGGCGGATGAGGTGGAGCCGCGCGCAAGCAGACCTCCGGGGCGCCTTCCCTGTGGAAAGCGCCTCCTTCTTGTTTGAATCCGAGATAATTGGCGATGCCAGTCAGCAATCCGGACATGGATCCCAACAAATCGGTGTTTGTCGTTCACAGCTTCGTATTTAGCCGCGAAATATACATCACCGCCATAGCAGCAATAAGCATCTCAGCAATCGGCAGGGCCAACCATACTCCATTCATGCCCATCAGAGCAGGCAAAAGATAGCAGGCTGCGCCGGTAAGAATGACACTGTGTGAGAAACCGACGATAATGGAGGCAGTTTCCTTCATGACTGACTGGAGATAGTATGCAGCCAGAACGGTCACACCAAGAAACATATAAACCGTAAAATGAAGTCTGAAGGCGCCTGGGACAATCTTCAGCACAGATTCATCTGCATCCATAAACAGCTTCGTGATTTGCAGCGGCATCAATTCTCCTGCCGTCATAAACAGCACGCCCATCAGAAGAACTGTTATAAGGGAATACTTCCATATCTTTCTTATGCGCTCTGTCTGCATGGCTCCGAAATTGGCAGATACAAGAGGTTGTATTGCCTGACCCACTCCGCAGAACAACGCCTGCAGCAGAGACATGATCGTTGCAATCACACCGTAAACCGCAAGCTCTTTTGTACTTCCATAAGCCAGAATTCTGTTGTTCATGACAGCGCCAATAACAATTGTCCCCAGATCCAGCGCTCCGGCGCCGATCCCAATGCGGAAAATACTGCGGAAACCCTTCAAATAGTGGCGCGGTTTTACAATCCTCAGCCTGCAGTCCTTTCGGAAGAAATAGCTTCCCATAATGACCGCCTGTACACTTGTCCCTATGACCGTAGCCAATGCAGCGCCGGTCATTCCCATACCCATAGGGAAGACGAGGAACCAGTCCCCAAAAATATTTACGCATCCTCCCGCTACGACCGCTGCCATGGCAAGCTTCGGCGCTCCGTCATTTCGAATAAACGCCGGAATGAAGATTGTAAACACAAATACGGGGAAGAACCAGATGATCAGTTGCCCGTACTCAAAGGTTTTTGACAACACCTCATCGTTTGCTCCAAACAAGCGAAAAATAGGTTCTGTACACGTAAGAAGAGCGATCCACGAAACCACGGTAATGATCGTCATCAGCAGGCAGGCCACGGTAAAACAGGCGTTTCCTTTTTCCGTTTTACCTTCACCTCTGGCCACACCCATCATAACCGATCCACCAACCCCGCAAAGAATCGCCAGAAACACGATGACACCGTAGATCGGTGCGATAACGGCCATTGCTCCAGTTCCTGTAACGCCTTCAGACTGTCCCACAGCTATCGTGTCAACAAAGCTGTAGACAGACATGACAACCGCACCGATTAGAGAGGGAAAGAGCAGCTTAAGATACAGAGTTTTGATGTTGCCTTTTAGAAAATCCATGTCTGATACCTCCATGAAGTCCGGTATTTTGACATAGAAAAACACCGAACAAGACTTCCCGATCCTCAACCATTCTCTAATGGTATCGCCTCTTACGCTGCGCTTACCTCGTCCGGTTTCTTGGATCGACATCTTATCCGGTGTGCAATTACGATCTGCACTTCCTCTGATGAGTATGTTTATTCTATCATATCCTCAGATAAAAGTCACGTGCAAATTCCCGTTTGCCAGGCAGGTTTTTGCGATACGTAGGGATCACAAGCATTGAAGTATTCCAAATAAAATCCAGACTGGACAGATAAAACCGGCGTGACCGCTACGGTCACGCCGGTTATATTCTTTTCGATGGCGAGACCCTGTCTCAACAACGACGCACTTTGCCCATGCATAGTGCGCTTCTCAAGCCTTCCCCTCGAGGGGAAGGTGCCGAGCGTCAGCGAGGCGGATGAGGTGGAGCCGCGCGCAAGCAGACCTCCGGGGCGCCTTCCCTGTGGAAAGCGCCCCGGATGGTTTTTATAATGGATGGAGCACGTAGCCCCAGAGGATATCCAGCACGAACAGGCAGAAGGGCAGGACGCACACAAGCGTCCAGAGCCGCTTTGGGACCCTGCCGGACAGGCGGACCAGAGCGGGCTCGATGCCGTAGACCAGACCCAGGGCGGCCAGGGCGAAGACCAGCACGCTTCGCAGGCACACAAAGCCCTGAATGTTGCCCCAGTTCCAGATCTCCGTGTTGTAGTCCCAGAGCCGCAGCCCGTCCCAGAAGCGGTAGAGGGCCCAGCCCGTGAAGTATTCCAGAAGCCCCGTCACCAGACCTGCCGTCAGGAACACGGCCCAGGGCCAGCGCTTCAGACGGCGGGTGAAAAACAGAATGAACAGACTGCCGAAGCCGTAGATGGGCAGCCAGGGGCCGAAGCCGTGGCCCCGCCGGGTGAAGTGGCCCAGGTCGATGCGGTAAAAGAGCATCTCGTAGACCCAGCCCAGAATACCGCCCAGGACAAAGATCAGCATAAGACGCAGAATCAGCGCCCGGCGGGCAGATTTCTCCATATCCATCCCCTCCAGGGCAAGCATAGCAGATTCCGCCGGGGAACGCAAGAACGGCGAGCAGCGGAAAAAAGAGCGCCTCCCGGATGGGAGGCGCTCTTGGTGCTTAGAATGGTTTTGCTCAGCCAAGCAGGGCCGCGAGCTTGGAGAAGATCACAGCTGCCTGGGCGCGGGTGGCAGTTCCCTGCGGGACAACCAGGTTGCCTCCCATGCCGGAGATGATGCCGTTGGCGCTTGCCCAGCTCAGAGCTTCTGCCGCATAAGCGGAGACGGAGGAAGCATCTGCGAAGGTCAGCGCGCCGGGGGCGCCCTTCACAATGCCCTTGAACTTGGCATAGCGGTAAACGATGGCAGCGAACTGCTCACGGGTGATGGCACGGTCCGGTGCAAACTCGGTGGCACTGATGCCGGCCACAATGCCGTTGGCATTGGCCCAGGCAACTGCCTTAGCGTAGTAAGCGGTGGGCGCCACATCCTTGAAGGAGCTCTCACCGGCTGCGGGCTGGCCTTCCAGATTCCACAGGATCCGGACCACCTGCGCGCGGGTCAGAATGCCATCCGGCGCGAACTCGGTCGCGCTGATGCCGTTCATCAGGCCGCCGAAGTAGGCATCTGCCACAGCATCATAGAACCAGTCGCCCTTCTTTACATCCTTGAAGGGGAGTTCCTTCGCGGCGGGCTGGGTGGGCTGAACCGGCGTGACGGGAGTCACGGGATAGTCCGGCCGCGGGGTGGTCTTCTCATGGACCGTGACGGGGATGATGACGGTCTGCTCGCCCACAGTGACGGTGATGGTGGTGCTGCCGATTCCAACAGCGCTGATGCTGCCGTCCTCATTGACGACCACGACAGTCTCATCGCCGGAGGTGACAACGATCTCATCGGTGCAGTCCTCGGGCTCCACGGTGATCTCCACGGTGGTGGTGTCGCCGATGGTCAGGTTCAGGTTCTCGGGATCCACGGTGACGCTCTCAGCGGGGGTTCTGCCCACGGTGACGGTCTCGCTCTCGTCCTCGGGATGCTCCTCACCGGACTCCTCGGTAGTGACGGTGATGTCGGTGCCCTTGCCGGTCTTCTGGGTGAAGGTGACGACCAGGACCTCATCGCCCTCGGCGACCTCAGTCAGGGTGGCGTAGCCGATGACGACCTTGCCGGCCTCCTCAGTGTTGATGACGTTGTACTGGATCTCAGACTCAGCAGAGACAAGCTCCAGCTCTTCCGCGTCGTAATCGACGGAGTACAGGCCGTTGTTGTTGGCCTCGTCGGCGGTGACGGTGATGGTGACCACATCGGTGGTCTCCTCGTCGGTGAGCTCCACACCCTCCGGCTGTTCAACCGCGGGAGCAGGCTCTGTGACGGTAACGGCATTCAGGCTGCCCTTGGGGGCTGCATTTTCAGTAGCATAGGCCTTCACGTCATCCGTGGTAGCCATCATACCCGCATACTGCTCCACTCTCTGCTGATCCACGGCCTCGTTGCCGTTCTCGGTAGGAGCAAGCGGTCTGGGCTCGGAGAACACAGCAGGCTTATCCAGCTCAAACAGGCCGCCGACAGGCCATACCTTATCGGCAAAGCTGCCCAGGTTAAAGACATTTGCCTCGCCGTGGAAGTCCTCAACCATGATCAGATCGACCTTGTCCTCAGATTCACTGAAGCGGCTCCAGAACAGGTTCTCTCCATCATAGTACAGGGAGTTGAAGTGGTCGGTATCAACTGACTCACCAATGTTGCCCCAGGGCATCAAATCCCAGACCATGTATTTAAAGCCCCAGGCCTCAAGGCGTGTTCCGGTAAAGTCGCAGCACTCCATCAGATAGATATTGCCCAGATCATCCAGGACTGCGTACTCTTCCATATTGACGACGCTGCCAAAAACCTCATACTCATAGTAGTCCACAAGGGCAATGCCCACCATGACTTCGCCTTCGATGTTGCGGGAGTTGTTGAATGTGAAGCCATAACCGGTATAGCTGCCGTCGGATGTATCAATCAGGATCATGTATGGGCCATAGACAGTCATCAGATAACCCGGCATTGCCACACTGGGCGCCAGATCAAACATGCCAATGCCCTCGCCGCCGATCTCTGTGAGCTCAAAGGTCTCAGGATCAACCGTGTACAGGATAGAGCTGCCATCACTGGTATCGATATCCGCACCGTACAGGACGCCATCTGCGCCAAAGGTCAGAGCATCGATATAAGCGGGGCATCTTTCATCAGACAGTTTGGTGTAATCAGGCAGGGTCTTGGTATTGAACTCGCTGAACCAGATCTCGCCCTCCTCGTCCCAAACGACGCCATTGAGATCCAGGGCGAACTCTTTGACCGTCACATGGCAGGTCGCGCTGATTTCGGGATTCGCAACAGACACAGCGATGATATCACATTCGCCAACCGCAACGCCGGTGACAATGCCCTTCTCGTTCACGGTTGCAATGCTCTCATCAGAAGAGGACCAGGTGACTTCTTCACTGGCGCCCCAGGGCTCAGCGGAGACGCTCAGGATGATGGTGTTGCCGGGAATCGTCGCAGCGCTCTCGGGGTTGATCTCCAACTCGGTGACGCCAGCCTCCAGCTCCTTCGTGTTCAGGTTGAGCTTGTAGGTGGTGACGTTTGCCGCGTAGTCATAGACCTCGACCATCAGGTGCTGATTCTCCTCAGCAGAGAGATCGATTTCGCCTTCCTCAGTGCCGGACTTCACGAAGATCGTACGGTCTGCGCCCTCAGTCTCATCCAGATCGGAGCCGAAGGCAAGCAGCTCTTCCGCATTGTTCCAGCCCTCTTCATTGAAAATGAAGACGCCGGCGATATAGCGGTTCTCCGCAATATCAATGGTCAGGCCCTCGGCCTTCTCATTGCCGTTGATGCCGGCAAAGATATTGGTGATCTCAGGGGCGGTGTTGTCGATGACAAGCTGCAGACTGGTGCCCGCGTTCTCATGGACGCTGTCCCAATCGATGGCACCATCGTCATTCAGATAGTACTCAGGGGCAAATCTGACATTCAGATCCAGCGTCTCGCCCTCTGCAATGTCCTTGCCAGGCTTGTAGCCAAGGCTCATGTTTGTGCTGGTGCTGTACCAGGTTGCCTGATTCACGCTGTAATACGCAGCCTGGACAGAAGGCGTCTCAAACTGGGTCAGCACTTCGTTCGTGTCCGCATTCTTCGCGGTGAACTGTCCGCCCGCTGCATTGCGGATCAGGGAGAAGTAGAAGGCAGCGACTCTGTCCGCAGCGTTGATGGAATTGCGCTCAGGCAGATAGGTTTCATCGTTCCAGACGGGGTTGCCGCCCAGGTAGTAGGTACCGGGAATGCCCTCATAATTCACAGCGAAAGCCTCATTCAAGGCTGCGTTGTTCACCTGGCCAGCCAAGTAAGGCGTGCGGTCCTCTTCGCCGGCGAGGCGGGTATAGCGGTCCGCCACGTCGGTCATTTCAGGCTCGGTCCAGGAGCCGTAGTAGCCCAGAACAGGGATGGAGTGGACCGTGCCCTCAACGCCCTCGTCAGAGGTCTTCTCGCTGGCGTAGACAAAGCCTTCCACATAGGCGCCGGCATCGTCATAGTCAGCAATGTCATTGAGGGTCACATCGACCACAACGTGGGTGCTGCCATTGGCAGGAACCACCACAGAGGCCTCCGCAAAGCCCAGCAGGGCCAGGTAGGCGTCATAGGTGTCGATGTCGCCGTCCTCGTCCATATCGGCCTTGTCGGCATCCTTGCCGGTGAGCTCGGTGCCGTTGACCACATATTCCAGAATGGCCTTGGCGTCGTCCACGTTGAACACTTCGTCGCCGTTGAAGTCCAGCTCCTCGCCGCTGTCGGGGACATAGGGCTCATTGTCCACAGTCCAAGTGACCGTGGCATCCAGAGGCACGGTCCAGGTATCGAGGTAGGTGCTGACGATGGGGTTGCCGTCTGCATCCACAGCAACAGTCTGGCCGTCGATGGTGTAGTAGGCAAAGATATCCTGGGTGAAGAAGTCCGCGCTCAGATCATAGAACGCATCCTCATCCGTCAAGTTATTCAGGGTGAAGCCAAAGGAATAGCTGCCCTTGCGATCCGGATCGTCGCCCAGTTCTGCCTTGACCTTGCCGTCTGCATAGGAGGCGGTGGCGTCCGCATCCATGAGGACATAGGTGTTGGCGTTGACAGCTGCTTCCGCATCCACCAGGCCGGCGCCCTGCTTCAAGACAGAGTAGTAACTGCCGCTGTCCTCCTCAATCAGAGGCTCCGCAGTAGACATGAGCAGGGAGTTGATCAGGGCGCGCTGGGTCAGCCCAGTCTTAGCGGTCAGATCGTTCTCCTTGATGTACTGGGCCAGCACAGCAGACAGGCCAGTGATCTGGGGAGCAGCCATGGAGGTGCCGGACATGCTTTCATATACATTATGACCGCCAGCATAACCACCATTCACGGATTTGTGATAGCCATTGGCCGAGTAAATGTCTCCGCCGGGTGCCGTAATCTCAGGCTTCAGGCTCAGATCGCCGGGAACACCCCAGGAGGAGAAATCGGACATGGTGTAGTACTCAGAATCGTAAGCTATCGAGCCGATGCTTGCGCTGACAGTGATGGTGCCCTCATAATAGGTCATACCGTTGGCTTCCTTCTCGGTGGCGATTTCCTTCAGGAAAGCGCCGTCCGCCTGGGTGATGGAGACAGCGGGAACGCTGTACTCGTAACCTGTCAGGTTCATGGAAATCGTGCCAGCAGTATTGTTGGCGATGATCACTGCAGCAGCGCCCTGCGCCGCTGCGGCGTTGGCCTTCGCAAAGAAGGAAGAAGTGCCGCGGGAGCAGATGGCGATCTTGCCGCTGATCACGTCAGAACCAAGAGCCAGGAAGTCGTCGCCCTCTGCGCCCACATGATCATTGTCGTCCACACCGGGACCATCCAGAAGGACGTAAGTATACTCACCGGCAACGGTGGTCATCTTGGCGTTGCCATAGCCGCTGGTCTCAGTATAGAAGATGTTCTCTCCATCAGCAGTCAGATAAGCGCCGGTGAAGCCATCATTGTTCACGGAGGCAACAGCCAGCGTGTTGGTGTAAGAGCCGGGGCTGCCAACCGTGTCAAAGTTGACGCCGTCGGAATAGAGGACATTACCAAACATACCGCCCATATCCGTGGCATAGGACCAGCCGTAGGAGTTGCCGGCGGACATGACCACCACCGTATCAGAATTGACCAGATTGTTCATGATCTCCTGATAGCCGGAGGAGGTAACATATCCAGCAGCGGCGGAACCCAGGGACAGGTTCACGGAATCCGCGCCCAGAACAATGGCGTCCTCAATGGCTGCCATATAGTCTGAGTCATAGGCGCCGCCTCTCTTGCCGAAGACCTTCATGACGAGGATCTGGGCATCGGGAGCTTCGCCCTGTGTCATAACATTGGAGAGAGCAGGTGCATAGGTATCCACATAGCCCTCAGCGGGGATGTAGCGGTTGGCCGCTGCAATACCGGCAACATGGGAGCCGTGCTCCTCCTGGGTGTCGTTCACATGGGTCACATCCAGATCGCCGTCCACGTAGTTGACCGCGAAGGGAACCTTGGCGTTCTGATAGGTGCCGGCAGCATCGGAGATGAACTCAGAAGCGTGCAGCTGATCCCACACAGCGGCAGTATCGCTTGCTGTCATGAGGGTCACGTCCAGGCCATCCTGTTCCAGCGCATACTCCAGAGCATCGGGCTGGAACAGCTCATGCTCCAGATCCAGGCCAGTGTCCACGATGGCGACCTTGCTGCCCGCGCCGGTGTAGCCAGCCGCCCAGGCCAGGGCGCCGCCGGTCATCTCGGAAGCAACGGACATGTTGGGGCTGTCCGCTTCCTTGGAAGCGACAGCAGGCTCATACCGAGCCTCCAGAATGACGTCCTTGACGCCTGGGATCTGCTTGATGGCCTCGATCTTGCCAAAAGGAACATTGGCGGAGATCGCGTTGGTCACCAGGGTCAGGTTCCACACAACATCCAGCTGCGTATTGTTCAGCGCCTTGGAGGCGATGATTTTCGCATAGCTGTCCTGAATCTTCTTCAGGTTGTTGCGGTAAGCCTTCGCGCCGGAGTTGGACGCGATGTTTTCGGTGGAATAGCCGGCGCCGATGGCGGAGGCTTCCTTGAAAACGATGGTCACACGCACCATTTCATCCGGCGCATGTGCGGGCTCCTCTTCAGCCAGCTTGACAGCTCGCTGTGAAAGAGCTCTGGGTGCGGCGTCCACCTTTTCCCAGGTGACGCCGGGGTTGCTTCCGCCTGCGCTCTCAGCCGCGGAGACGGAAGGAACCGCCAGCGCGAACAGCATTGCAGCCGTCAGCAGCATCGAAATCATTCTTTTCCATGATTTCATACGCTCTCTCCTTTTGGCACTTGCCAGAAATTTCGCAGCACGCGCTGCGAGTGTTTGCCCCCGCAGAGCGGGGATACGGGCTGCAGGATTCTCTTTCAAAATTGCAGATTCTTTTGCGCTTTACTTTGAAAAAGTACACGCTTCCCATATATGTTGTATTGTAGCGTAAGTTACAAAAAAATACAAGTAATTTCTCATCTATTTTCAAAAGAATTCTACATGTGGTGGAATCCCATCAGAAAGCCGACTACTGATCCCTCATATTTAATAACAAAGCATGAATAAATAGCACGCTTTTCTTCACCTTTTCTAATGAACCGCCCTTCCGCAAAACTTGCAGCCAGACGCAAAAGAGATGCCGGCCTCTCGATTGAGAGGCCAGCGCTTCGCGGACCGCTACCCGCGCAGAGAGGAGCACATTCAGTCCTCCTCGTCCTCGGGCGGGAACCATCCTGCCCTTTGGACCTTCCGGGTGAGCAGCTCTTTCAGGACCTCGAGCTCCACCTCCACAGGTCCGTAGGGCTTGCCGCTGTCCAGCTCCAGATCTCCGATCATCTCCCGGGGCACCTTGACCCGGCCGTCCTCCACCCGAAGGACCGAATAAGGCGTCAGGAACTGGTCCTGTTTCCCCAGAATCAGCACCTCGTCCCCTACATACAGAGGTTCCTGTGTGGGGACCACATAGCGCAGATCCGCAGTCTGGCCGCCCCGCTCCCGGAAGTGCAGGCTTGCCCCGGGCAGGGTCTCCTCCGGGGCGCTCCAGCAGTCCCGGACCTCCACGATGAGGACCCGGTAGAGCCAGGAAGGCTCTTCCGCACTGGGGTAAGGATAGCTCTGGGGACTCTTGTCTGTCACCACACCGGTGAATACATAGTTCTCCGGGTCAGCCATGGCCTGCTCCAGCGTCGAAAGGGCGTAGAGGGGCGGCGCCATCTCGATGATCGTTGGAATGTCCGTGACCTCCCCCAGCCGCAGCGCAAAGGCCTCCAGGCTCAGTCCGGAGCACTCGTCCACACCCGGATCGTCTGACAGGGAAAGCACCACATCCTGGTCCGTCAGAAAGTAACTGAGATTCAGATCCACATCGAAGCTGCCCTGAATGCCCGGCTGATCTCCCTCCTGAAACAGATCCTCGGGGATCTCTCCCATGAAACACTCCGCAATCACAGAGGCGTTGCGCAGGAAGAGAACATAGCGGCCGGATGGGAAAGCGCGGAAGTTCAGGCTCAAGCTGACAGCCCGGCTCTCCAGATACTGCCCCCCGTACAGGACCCGCTCCACCCGGCAGACCGCATAGTTCTCCCGATGCTCCACCACCGCCACAGCGTCGAAGGCAGCGTCGGCGCCGATCTGGTCGAAGTGCTCATGGAAGCTCTCCCGGTCATAGGAGATGGCATAGGGATAATCCCGGCGAAGTGCCTGCAGGCGTCGATTGGAAACCCGTTGGGTCGTGTAGGCGTCCCGTCGGCAGGCGCTCAGGCCCAGAAGCATCACGCAGGCAAGCAGGATAGCAATCGATCGTTTCATGGAAAAAACTCCTTTCTGATCTCTCAGGTGCTTTCATCTTATAAAACGCTCCAGCGGCGAAAAATGCAACAACAAACAGAAGAAAATTTTGAAAAACAGGCATCCACAGCTTGCGAACAATGAATGGAAGAAAATAACAGTTTCATTTTGTCATTTTTGTGCAAACAGACCATCCGGTTTTAGCGACATTTCACAAATTTTCTTTTTTTACCAAAAAAGTGGTCTGTAAAACTCACAATTTTCTTGACAAATCCCAGAACTTTTCGTATCTTTAACATATAACTAGTAAATTTGGTTTGTGTGCGCCTTGCGCACCTTTCCGGAAGGGGTGAACATGATGCAGGAAGCAGAAGCAAAAAGGATCATCGAGGAGGAACCCTCCTTGGACCATCCCAAAATCCCGCCTGTGGACTTCAGTGAAATGCCGGTCAATCAATGGCGGCGTCTGTCCACAGCGCACCGCACCTGTTCAGAGATGCTGCTTAAGAGCACTGGCCTGACAGACGTGAGCCAACCCGGTCTGCTTGCGATCCTGGCTGCCTGCCCGGACAACACCTCTGACAGTCAGAAAATTCTGGCAGAACAGCTCCACGTGACTCCCGCCACCATCACCGTCTCTCTGCGCAGCATGCAGCGCAACGGCTACGTCACCAAGGCCACCGACGATTCTGACCAGCGCCGCAAACGCATCATGCTCACGGAAAAAGGCAAGGAAGCCAGCCGCCTGCTCTCCGGCTTCTCGGATATGCTGGATGGGGAGATGTACAAGGGTTTCACCCCGGAGGAGCGTGCCCTCTGCGCGGATTTCTTCCGCCGCATGACGGAGAATCTGGAGGAATCCGCGGAGAACATCCGCAAGATCATCAAGCGCCGTGAACGCCTGGCTGCCGCCCAGGCAGAGATGGCGGCTCTGAACGAGGATTGACAACCACGCAGCGCCCCTGACGAGTCTCGTCAGGGGCGCTTTTTTTGCCCTCAGGGCCTGGCCGGATGATTACAGGGTCCCAGTGACGACGATGCTCACCGCGCCCGGGGTCACAGTCCAGGCGCCGGTTGCCGGGTCCTGAGCAAAGGTCGCCGCATCCACGGCAATGGCTCCTGGCAGCGTGGCAAACAAGCCGGATTGCTCATCGTAGCTGTACTGCACACCCCGCTGGACGGTCTCCCCATCCAGGGTGACGTTCAGATTCTTCAGCACCGGAGTGAAAGTGTCGCTGACCACAGCTCCATCTGCGGCTGCCACTGGCTGATTGCCGGTGTTGAGCACGGTCAGGGTGTAGCACACCTGTCCCCCGGCCTGCACCAGGGTGGGATTCATCGCCTTGGTGATGCTCAGCTCCGGAGCTTCCTGGGCATAGATGGTCTCCTGGGCGCTCACCGGATCAGAAAGCCCCGCGCCGGTGATCACGGCAGTGTTGGTGATGCAGGCGCCGGCCTGCCGGTCGGCAAGCTCCGTGACCACAGCCTCATACAGAAGCATGGCGCAGCCGCCGGCGGGAACCGTGATTCCCCCAACGGTGAGCGGTGCTTCTGAGGCAAGCGCAGGCGCCGGCTGCAGCACACCGTTGATGAAATAACGCAGGGTCCCGGTCTGGTAAGCCAGGGGATACAGGGTCTCGCTCTCCAGCTGGAAAGCGCCCAGATTGTCGGTGACGGTCAGGTTTTCCAGCTCCGCAGTTCCGGCGTTCATCAGGCTGATGGCGAAGCTGATCTCATCGCCCAGGGTGTAGGTCCCATCCACGGCGGTCTTTTCCGCGGTGAGAGCCTGCATCAGGCGGCCGGTGGTGATATTGGAATGAACGGTGACGCCCTGATAGGTCAGAGCGGCCTGGTTGGTAATGAGTGCCATTTGGGTTCCTCCAGTCCAGATTGCGCGCACGATCGCGCACTTCATTCTATGTTCCTCGGCACCCATGGACACGCTTTTTCTGGATTTTTCGAAAAAAGCGAAAATTTCCTTTTACAAACGGCGAGAAATCGTTTATGATAGGCGTGATCTTTGATCCCAGATTCCATAAACGAGGTGTTCTTTCATGAGCCGAATGGTCGGTACTGTTTCCCGGGGTGTTCGAGCCCCCATCATCCGCAGCGGAGATGATCTTGCCAAGATCGTCACCGAGTCCGTTCTTGAGGCCGCAGCCCAGGAGGGCTTCTCCTTCCATGATCGGGACGTGGTGGCCATGACTGAGGCCATTGTGGCCCGCGCCCAGGGCAACTACGCTTCCACGGACGACATCGCCCAGGACGTTCGCGCCAAGCTGGGCGGCGAGACAGTGGGCGTCATCTTCCCCATTCTGAGCCGCAACCGCTTTGCCATCTGCCTGCGGGGCATCGCCAAGGGCGTGAAGAAGATCGTCCTCATGCTCTCCTATCCCTCCGATGAGGTGGGCAACCATCTCTTTGACGAGGACCTGCTGGACGAGAAGGGCGTGGATCCCTATCGGGATGTGCTCTCTCTGGAGAAGTATCGGGAGCTCTTTGGTTATACCGTCCACCCCTTCACCGGTGTGGACTATGTGGAGTATTACTCCCAGCTGATCCGGGAAGTCGGCGCTGAGGTGGAGATCGTCTTTGCCAACGACTGCCGCGCCATCCTGGACTATACGAAGAACGTGATCCACTGCGACATCCATACCCGGGCCCGGACCAAGCGCCGCCTGATCGCTGCCGGTGCTGAGAAGGTCTTCGGTCTGGACGAGATCATGACCGCTCCGGTGAACGGCTCCGGTTATAATGAGAACTACGGTCTTCTGGGCTCCAACAAGTCCACCGAGGATCAGGTCAAGCTCTTCCCCCGGGACTGCCAGGGTCTTGTGGAGGACATCCAGGCGCGGCTCATCGCTGCTACGGGCAAGCATTTTGAAGTCATGGTCTACGGCGACGGCGCCTTCAAGGATCCCGTTGGCAAGATCTGGGAGCTGGCCGATCCTGTGGTCAGCCCGGCCTACACCGCCGGTCTGGAGGGTACCCCCAACGAGCTGAAGCTCAAGTACCTGGCCGACAACGACTTCGCCTCCCTCTCCGGCGACGCCCTGCGGGACGCCATCCGGGGCGAGATCGCCAAGAAAGACGCCAATCTGGTGGGCCAGATGGTCTCCGAGGGCACTACCCCCCGCCGCCTGACCGATCTGATCGGCTCGCTGTGTGACCTGACCTCCGGTTCCGGCGATAAGGGTACTCCCATCGTCCTGATCCAGGGTTATTTCGACAACTACGTCAGCGACTAAAGACGTTTCGCCTATGGCCTGCCGCCGATTGCATGGAAATGCGACCGGCGGCAGTTTTTTCTAAACTCATACTGACAGTAGAAAAAATATCCGCAAAATCATATGGATCATCTCTTCCCATTTTCGGACAGTTTCGTATAATGAAAGAAAGACGGACGTCCTTGGGGAGGGATTGACATGAAACTGAACCTGCCGGAAAACATCCGCGTCCATCGGAAGGCGCTGCATCTTACGCAGGAGCAGTTGGCGGAGGTGCTGGGCGTCACCACCGGCGCAGTCTATAAATGGGAGGCCGGCCTGTCCACCCCGGAACTGGGGCTGATTGCCGCATTGGCAGATTTTTATGGCATTTCCATCGACGCCCTTCTGGGCTATGAGATGAAGGACAACCGACTGGAGCAGATTCTGGAGCGTCTGGAGCGCTGCTACCAGGACCAGGATCCGGAGTCCCTGACGGAGGCGGAAAAAGCCCTGAAAAAGTACCCGCACTCCTTTCAGGTGGTGCACACCTGCGCAAAGTTCTATCTGCTCTACGGCACACTGAACCGTAATTCATCGCAGCTCTGCCGGGCCATGGAGCTGCTGGAGCAGTCCATGCTGCTCCTCCCGCAAAACACAGATCTCAAAATCAGCGAGCTGACCCTCTATGGAGAAATGGCTTCTGTCTATCATGCCTTGGGGGAACACGAAAAAAGCCTGGCTCTCTTCCAAAAGCACAACGTGGAAGGGATGTTTAACGACTCAATTGGGGCGGAGCTTGCTGTCATGCTGCATCGTCCGGAGGAGGCCGAACCCTATTTATCTCAGGCGCTGCTGCAAGGCGCGGGCATCCTGTATAACACCATCGCCGCCTATTGCTTTGTCTTCTCTGCCCAGCGCAGCTGGAACCAGCTGGTGCAGATTGCGAACCTGGGTTTGACGCTTCTGCTTGGGCTGAAACAGGACGGTCCCAACGGCTATCTGGACAAGACCCATATGATCCTGCTCCTGCTGCTGGCCCACGCGCAGCTCCGGACCGGGGATCGGCCTGCCGCAGCAGCTGGAGCCGCGGAGGCCTTTCAGCTTTCTCAATGCTTTGACGCCGCGCCGGATTATGGCGTGCAGAATTTTCGCTATGTGAAGGTTCCGGATTCCACTCGATTTTACGACTCTCTGGGCGCCACAGCGCGGGAAAGCGCTGAAACGCTCCTTCATCTGCTGAATGATCCGGAGCTTCTAACTCTCTGGAACGAGGTGTGCAGCCATGCGTAATGTGTTCACAAGCAAAAACTTCCGCCTGGTCTTCTTCGGTGCGCTGGTCTCGGAGCTGGGAGCCATGCTCTACAGCTTTGCCGTCAGCTTCTACATTCTGGAGATCACCGACAACAACGCTTTCCTGCAGGGGCTCTATCTTTTCCTCTGCGGGGCGATGCTGCTCCTTTCCACCCCGGTGGGCGGTGTGCTGGGTGATCGCTTCAACCGGGCAAAGATCATGTTCCTCTGCGATTACGCAAAGGGCGCCCTGATCCTGCTGGCCACGGCGCTGATGCTGCTTCTGCCGGATCGGAGGGCCCATCTTGTTCTTCTGTTCATCGTCGGAACCCTGGGAAATGTGATCGGCGGGATCTTCTCCCCGGCCTCCGGCGCGCTGCTGCCTGAGATCGTGGCGGTGGATCAGCTCCAGCAGGCCAACGCCTACTTCTCGGTCAAGAGCGCTTTCCAGAGCATCCTTGGAATCATCCTGGCGGGCATTCTCTATGCCGTCCTGCCGGTCCCGGTCCTGTTTTTGCTGGTGGGTGTCTGCTATGTGCTCTCCGGCGTGTCGGAGATGTTCATCCGTTACGCCTATGTGCCCCGGGCAGAAAAGCTGAGCCTGCGTCTGGCCCTGAACGATCTGGGCGGCGGTCTTCGCTACTTGCAGTCCCAGCGGCCCATTCTGGCCTTGATGATCGCCATCCTGTTCATCAATTTCTTCCTCTCCCCCATCTGGAGCAATTTCCTGCCCTATTTCATCCGCACGGATGTGGCCAGCGCGCCCTCCTATCTCTTTGACGGGCTTCTCAAGCCGGAGCTCTGGACCTCCGTGTTCAGCATGCTCATGGGGGTCAGCTCTCTCATTGGCTCTCTGATCCTCAGCACCAGGCCCCTGGAGACCCAGGTGGGACGCAGGACCGCCCTGCGGCTCTGCGCCTTCGCTGTGCTGATTCTGGGCTTCAGCGTCAGTTATTACCTGCTGGTGGCCCGGGGCGTCAGTCTGAACACCTTTCTGCTGCTCTTTGCCTTCGGCAGCTTTGTAATCGGCTTCCTCGTGACTGCCATCAACATTCCTGTCAACACGCTTCTGATGCAGATCGTGGACAAGAATCAGCTGAGCAAAGTCACCAGCATCCTCAATGTTCTGTCCCAGGGCCTGACGCCCATCGCCTCTGTGCTGGCTGGGCTGGTGCTCCAGGGACTGGGTAGCGCGCCCCTGCTCTTCCTCTGCGCCGCCGGCTTCGCGGCCGCGGCTCTGTCTCTGCTTGCAAACAAGCAGGTGCGAACCATCTGAGCCATTCCTGGGCGTCCTTCTCGAAGGACGCCCAAAAAATTTTTGGATTTTGAAGAAAAACTCCTTTCCCTCTCGTCTTATAGACAGAAGGGTCCAAGAAAGGCGGTGAGGCAGCTGAATACAAGTGAATTTACATCTCTGGTCCAGGCCCATGAGAAGCTGGTCTACACCGTCTGCTATCAGCTGACCCGGGACCCCTTCGCCGCCCAGGACCTCTGCCAGGAGACCTTTCTCACCGCCTGGCACAGCATTGACCGCTGTGACCCCGCTTCCTACCGGCCCTATCTGGCCCGCATCGCGTCCAACAAGGCTCTGGACTATCTGAAGCGGGCCTCCACCCGGCACGAGGAGCCGGTGGATATCCTCCCGGAGACAGGCGTCCCCGGGCCGGAAGATGAATTGCTCTCCCAGGATGGCGAGCATGCCCTCCGTTCCCGGATCCTGGCTCTGCCGGAGCCCTATCGTCAGGTGGCGGAGATGAATCTTCTGGAGGAGCTGCCTCCGGGAGAGATCGCAAAACAGCTTGGCCGCAGTGAAAAAACCGTCTACACCCAGCTCTCCCGGGCAAAGGAGCAGCTGCGGCGCGGAATTCTGAAAGGAGGCTCCCCATGAACCATCTTACGAACAACGACCTGCGCGACCTCATGGCTGGGCGCGCCTCCGAGGCGGATCGTCTCCGGGCAGCGGAGCATTTGAGCTGCTGCGACGAGTGTCTGCTCCGCTACACGCTTGCGCTGAGCCCGGAAAACTGCATGGAGCCCATTCGGCCCACCGCGCCTACTGTGATCCAGCGCATCCGGCTTCGCCTGGCGGATCGGACCTTCCGCCGCTACGGCGCGGCTGTGGCCGCGGTTGCCCTGGCCATGCTGTTCTGGGTGAGCGGACTGTTTTCCGGCGTTCCACAGCCTGAGCCGGAGCGTGAGAACTATCTGACCCAGGCCCTGGATCGTTTCTCCCAGGGAACCCAATGGGTCCTGGAGCAGGCGACCAGTCCCCTGGCGAATCTGACTGAGACAGAAAAACCGATCATGGAAGGAGATATGATCAATGAAAAAGAGTAAATTCCTCACCTTTATCTGTGCCCTTGTCCCCGGCGCGGGGCAGATGTATCTGGGCCTGCTTCACCGGGGCGTCAGCATCATGGGCGTGTTCTTCCTGGCTGTGGCCCTCACCTCTCTCATGAGCCTGCTGGGCCTGGCCCTGCCCGTCATCTGGGCCTTTGCCTTCTTCGATACCTTCACCCAGGCCTCCCGCATTGCCGACGGAGAGATGCCAGAGGATGTGAGCCCCTTCCAGGACGCCGGCGCACTGGGCAGCCTGCTGGAAAAGCGCCACAACCTCATTGGCGGGGCACTGATCTTCCTGGGCGCCTATACCCTGCTGGACCGCTTTGTACTTGGCAACCTTCGGGGGCTCTTCGGCCGCCTGGAATGGTACTGGATGCTCCACATCGTCAACTCGATCCCCACCCTCTTTGCGGCTCTGCTGCTGGTTGCCCTGGGCCTCTGGCTCATCCGCTTCCGGAGCGATCCGGAGCCGCCCCATGGGGAATCGCAGGACTTTCAGCCCTATACACCCCCCAAAGCGGATATCCCGGAGCTGGTGATCCCGAAGGAGCCCGAGGAGCGCACGGAAGAGGGTCCGGAGGAGTCCAATTCGAAGGAGGCGCCCCATGACTGAGCAAAATGCCCCTCGCCGGGTGGGGACTCTTACGATGGGTATCGCCCTGGTGATCTCCGGCATCTCCCTCTGCCTTTGGCAGTTCTTCCCCTCGGCGCGGATCTGGGATCTGCTCCGCTTCTCCCCGGCTCTGCTCATCGTGCTGGGCGTGGAGGTCCTCTGCTCCAATGCGGCAAGCCGCGAAGGCAAGCTGCGCTATGACTGGCTGGGGATGCTGCTGTGCTGCATCATCATCTGCTTCTGTCTCTGCGCAGCGGCCTTGGGAACAGTCATGGCACAGCATCCGGAGTGGATGGGCCTTTGAAGCAAGAAAAAAGAAGCACAGACCCTCAGATTTTCCAGAATAAAATACAAAAGAGGCAGGTCACCCTGCCTCTTTCGTGCATTCAGAAGGAAATTCACCATTGACACATGCTCATGTCCCGGCTTGTAGACAAAAACATGCACGATTGCTCATACAGCCAGCAGCGGAAACCGAAGGGAAGGAAGTTAGCCGCTGCTAACTGTCTATATGATAGCATTCCTCTCTCTTCTTGTCAAGTACTTTTTTGAAATGAAGTTAAGGGACAGAAACTTTTTTCAGATTGCTGCGTCCAAATCGTCAGATATCCCCTTCCAAAACTGTGTTCTGAGGTGAAAGGAGGAATAACATGGATGACGAAGCCATTGTGGCACTCTATCATCACCGGGATCCGGAGGCCATTCCTGCCACGGAGCGCGCCTATGGCCGCTACTGCGGCTCCATTGCGCGGAACATACTTTTTCAGGAGCAGGACGTGGAGGAGTGCGTCAACGACACCTGGCTCCATGCCTGGAACGCGATGCCGCCCCATCGACCCGCCCGCCTTGGACCCTTTTTGGGCAGAATCACCCGCAACCTGGCCCTCAACCGCTGGGCAGAGGGCAGAACCGCCAAGCGCGGCGGCGGAGAGCTGCCCCTGATTCTGGAGGAGCTGGGCGACACCGTCTCCGGCAACGAAATGGACCAGACGGAGCGCTATGCGCTGGCGGAGGCACTGAACAGCTTCCTGGCCGGTCTGCGGGAAACGCCGCGGACCATCTTCATCCGGCGCTACTGGTACTGCGAGCCGGTGCGAACCATCGCCCGGGACCTGGGCAGGAGCGAGAACGCCGTCTCCGCTTCTCTCGTAAGGCTGCGGCAGAAGCTGAGGCAGCATTTGACAGAAAGGGGCATCGGAATATGAAAGAGCTGGATCTCCTGCTGGCCATGCAGGACATTGACGAAAATTATGTAAACTGTAGCGTAAAAAAGAAGCACCCAAAGAAGCGCCTTTGGATCGGGCTCAGCGCGGCGGCGGCCTGTCTGGCGCTGGCAGCCGGACTACTGCTCCCTCGGCTGAACCAAGGCTACGGGGTTTGCTCTCTGTATCCAACCAATCAGGAACAGGCTTCACAGCCTGACATTAACGCGGAAGAACAGAACGGGACCGAGCTGAGCAGCAACAGCGAAACAACTGAAGACAAGCTCGAGCTGCCCAACAGCAGCGCTGGTGTATCTGTAAGTTATGTAAACTCATTTGAGCCTGTCCACACCAGCGCTGCTCTGGCGTATTTCACGGAGGACGAGCTCTTCACCCACTTTGACACCGCCATCTTCCGGGGCAGCGTCACAGAGCTCCGGAACATTTTGGTGCAGATGGGCCGCTCGGAGTTCTACTGGTCCCTGGCCACGATTCAGGTTTCCCAGGTGCTCCGAGGAAACCTGGAGGCAGGAGAGGAGACGCGGATCCTCATCCACACTCCCCTTGCCACGGAGGGAGTCTGGGCGGAGGACACGGATGTGATCTCCCAGCTCCGGGTGGGGATGGAAGGCATTTTCATGCCCGTCGTTTACACGCAGGAGAACGACTTTTTCCAGACGGGCGGCGAGACCCTGAACATGCGGGATCTGGCCCCCTATGGCCTGCCCGACGGAGAGCGCTGGGTCTTCCTGGACACCCCCGATGGCATTGCCTACGCGCAATTTGCATACCCCAGTCTGGACGCTCCCAAGAGTCTGGACGACGTGGCAGTCTTTGTGGAAGAAAAGCTCTCAGAGCTCCAATAAGCACCAAGCAGCCGGAAGCGATGCTTCCGGCTGCTTGGTTTTCCCCCGATCCCACCCTCGCTTTTCAAGTCAACGTCTGGTGATAACAGTGCGCGGTCACAATACGCAGATACGCAATCGGAGCATACGGCGTGTTCGGGGATTCGAACCCCCGGCCCGCTCTGAGGCCGAACCAGCATAATAGATCTTTCGATCCTGCAGCTTGCGCAGCTGCCGCGTGACATTCGCCCTTGAAAAGCTACCTGCAGCGTTTATTCTTCTGTCAGATCTGTAAGCCAGTTGCTGCTCTGGAGCTTGTTTTCCAGCTCCCGAAGCTCCTTGGCCATATCGTCGGTCTTCTTCTGCAGCTGGGCCACCGGGATCGCGGTGACGATTTTGATCTCCGTGTTTCTTGCCCGCTGGGTGTTCTGGCTGGCGGTATAGAGGATATCCCGGTAGGCAGACTGCTTCGCCTTGAGGGCATCCTTCTTTGCGATGAGCTGGGTCAGGGTCTGGCCCTCCACCACCGTCTGGCAGTTAGTCCGGTTGATGGCGGCCATGAGAAATTCCAGCCGCGCAAGGCTCTCGTCCAGCTCCTTCATGAGGGATTTGGGGTCCTCGTTGGGCTTCTCGCCCTCCTGGACCAGGACGTTGCTCTGGATGCGGGAACGCAGCTGGTCGATCTTTCGATTCAGATCCGCCCGCTCCTGGAGCGCTTCTGCAAGCTTCATAGGGGTTCCTCCTTCTCTGAATGGTTCTTACGATATCAAATTCCAGTTAAGACTCATGGGGCACCTGCTTCATGGAGAGGCTGATGCGCTTTTTCTTCTCATCCACTTCCAGGACCAGGACCTTCACGTCATCGCCCACGGAGACGACTTCGCTGGGATGGCGCACATAGCGATCCGCGATCTGGGAGATGTGCACCAGGCCATCCTGATGCACGCCGATGTCCACGAAGGCGCCGAAGTCGATGACGTTTCGGACAGTGCCTGTGAGCACCATGCCGGGTTTCAGATCCTTGAGTTCCAGCAGATCCGTGCGGAAGATGGGCTTGGGCAGGCTGTCTCGGGGATCCCGGCCGGGGCGCAACAGCTCCTTCACAATGTCCTGGAGGGTGGGCACGCCCACGCCGCAGCGCTTTGCCGCGTTCTCCTCCCCCAGGAACTTCACCCGCTGGGGCAACTCGCTGATCCTGCCTGCGGCAACATCCTCAAGACCATAGCCGCAGAGGGTCAGAAGCATCTCCGCCGCGCTGTAGCTCTCCGGATGGACGCCGGTCCGGTCCAGCACGTTCTTGCTCTCCGGCACCCGCAGGAAGCCTGCGCACTGCTCATAGGCCTTGGGGCCGAGCTTGGGCACCTTGAGGACCTGCTTCCTGGAACTGTAGGCGCCGTTTTCCTCCCGATAGGCCACAATATTCTTCGCCGTTGTGGCATTGAGGCCCGCCACCCGGCGCAGAAGAGACGGCGAAGCGGTGTTCAGATCCACGCCTACGGCATTGACGCAATCCTCCACCACCGCGTCCAGACTCTCGTCCAGGCGCTTCAGGGGCATATCATGCTGATACTGTCCCACGCCGATAGCCTTGGGATCGATCTTCACCAGCTCCGCCAGGGGATCCTGGAGGCGGCGGGCGATGGACACGGCGCTGCGCAGATTCACATCAAACTGGGGAAACTCCTCCGCTGCCAGGGGCGAGGCGGAGTACACGGACGCGCCGGCCTCGGAGACCACCATATAGCTCACGCCGGGACAGCGCTTCAAAAGCTCCGCCGTCATCTGCTCCGTCTCCCGGGAAGCGGTGCCGTTGCCGATGGCGATGTGCTCCACCCCATGGCGGCGGATCAGCTTCTCCAGCTGGTCCATGGCCTCGGAGCGCTTGCGCTCCCCCTGGGTGGGATAGACCACGGCGGTGTCCAGCACCTTGCCCGTGGGATCCACCACCGCCACCTTGCAGCCCATGCGGTAGCCCGGATCCAGGCCCATGGTCACCTTCCCCTTGGCAGGGGGCTGCATCAAAAGGGGCTTCAGATTCAGGGCGAAGTTTGCGATGGCGCCCTCACAGGCGCTCTCTGTCAGGGCGGCGCGGATCTCATTCTCCATAGAGGGCTCCAGCAGCCGGTCATAGCCGTCCGCGATGGCGGCGCGGAGGAATGCCTCGGACCGGGAGCCGGGGCGGATGACGTCCTTCTCCAGAAGGGCCAGGGCCTCCTGACGATCCAGGGCCAGGCTGGGCTTCAGAAAGCCCTCCTTCTCTCCCCGGTTGATGGCCAGGATCTGATGTCCCTGGAGCCGGGAGATTGGCTGGGTAAAGTCATAGTAGAGACGATAGACCGAGTCCTCCTCCTTGGCCGCGCTGCAGCAAAGGCTTCCCCGGCGCTGGGCCAGGGTCCGAAGGTTCTTCCGGGCGTCCGCAGAATCGGAGATCATCTCCGCAACGATGTCAGAAGCACCTGCCAGAGCATCTTCTGCAGTTTCAACACCAAGTTCTTAGTTAACATAATCTTTCGCAAGCTCTGCGGGATCCGGAAGATCCTTCCCCTGATCCCAGAGGGCCTGGGCAAGGGGCTCCAGCCCCTTCTCTTTGGCAATGGTTGCCCGGGTCCTGCGGCGGGGCTTGAAGGGCCGATACAGATCCTCCACCTCCGCCAGCGTGGCAGCGCCCTCGATGGCGGCGCGCAGCTCAGGCGTCAGCTTCTCCTGGGCCTCGATGGCTCGCAGGACCTCCTCCCGCCGCTCCTGGAGGGAGCGAAGATAGCGGAGCCGCTCCTCCAGCTTTCGCAGGCTGGTGTCGTCCATGGCCCCGTGGGCCTCCTTGCGGTATCGGGCGATGAAGGGAATGGTGTTGCCCTGGTCCAGCAGGTCGATGACCGCCTGCACATGGGCTGCGCTCTGGCCCAGTTCCTGGGCAAGCAGGGTTGCAATGTTGTCCATAACTGCTCCTATTCCACTTCCCGGGGCAGCTCCACATAGGTTGGGCTGTGCCCGGTTAAGTTAACATAATTCAAAAGATCCTCCCAGCGCATCCGAAGGGTGGAGGTGGAGCGGCCCGGATGGCCACACCAGTCCTGCTCCTGCGCAAGATCCCGGTCGATGACCAGTCGGATCTGCCCTTCCCGGTCAAAGAACAGTTCCAGTGCAGAGGCCGAGCCCGGATGACAGTGCAGAAGCGTCTCCATCTGCTCATCGGAAGCAAAGCTCAGCCGGGAGCAGCCCAGCTGACCGGAGAGGAACTTCGTCTTGAAGGGCTTGTCCGGCGGCATGAGGAGCAGATAAAAGTCGGTCTGCTGCCGATTGCAGAGAAACAGATTTTTGCAGATGGTCGCGCCGAGGACAGTTTCGATCTGGCCGCAGATCTCCATGGTATCTGCCGGGTCATGGTCCACTCTTGCAAACACGGCGCCCTGGGCTTCCAGCGCATCATAGATGGCTTCCTCCGTGTCGCTGCGGCGATCCTGAGGCCTGCCATGGGTCACTTGGGAAATCAACATGGGCTTCTTCCTTTCCTTGGTCCTTTGATTGTACCACAAGGAGCCAGAAAAAACCAGACCTCCGTAGAGGTCCGGTTTAAGTTGTCATAATAAATTTATACTCTACTCATTTCCTCGGTCCGCTCCGCCAGCAGCTTCTCCACCGCCGCCAGCTTTGCGCAGAGGGCAAAGATGTGGCAGGCCTGCTTCAGCTCCTCCATAGAGGGGAAGGAGGGCGCGATGCGGATGTTGGAATCCAGGGGATCATGACCATAGGGATAGGTGGCGCCGGCGCCGGTGAGGATGACGCCCGCCTCCTGGCAGGTAGTGACGATGCGCTTGGCGCAGCCGGGCATAGCATCGAAGGAGATGAAATAGCCGCCCTTGGGATAGGTCCAGGTGCCGATTTCCAGGCCGCCCAGCTCCTCCTCCAGGGTGTGTTCCACCAGTTCAAACTTCGGCCGGAGAATGTCGGCATGCTTCTTCATATGCTGGAGAATGCCGTCCAGGTTCTTGAAGAACCGCACGTGGCGCAGCTGATTCACCTTGTCATGGCCGATGGTCTGCATGGCCAGCTGCTTGCGGATGTCCTTCAGATTGTTTTCCGAGGTGGCGATGGCAGCAATGCCGGAGCCGGGGAAACTGATCTTGGAGGTGGAGGTGAACTTGTAGACAATGTCCGGATTGCCTGCCTTGGCACACTCATTCAGGATCTCCAGCAGGTAGTCCTGATCGTCCTCATAGAGGTGGTGGACCGAATAGGCATTGTCCCAGTAGATGCGGAAATCCGGCGCGGCAGGCTTTAAATGCGCAAATCGCAGAACCGTTGCCTCGGAATAGGTAATGCCGTTGGGATTGGAGTACTTGGGAACGCACCAGATGCCCTTCACCGTGGGATCCGTGGAAACCAGCTGCTCCACCAGATCCATATCCGGACCTTCCTCGTTCATGGGAATGGGGATCATGGTAATGCCGAAGTACTCCGTGATGGCGAAGTGGCGGTCATAGCCCGGCACAGGGCACAGGAACTTCACCTCGGGCAGCTTGCACCAGGGGGTGCAGCCCATGACGCCGTGGGTCATGGACCGGGCGATGGTATCATACATGACATTCAGGCTGGAGTTGCCGTAGATCAGGATGTTCTCCGGCGGCACCTCGATCATGTCGCCCAGCAGGACCTTGGCCTCATGGATGCCGTCCAGCACGCCATAGTTGCGGCAGTCGGTGCCGTCCTCACAGCTCAGGTCCATCTTGCTGGAAAGCACGTCCATCATTTCCATGGAAAGATCCAGCTGCTCGCCGCAGGGCTTTCCCCGCGCCATATTCAGCTTGAGCCCCCGCTCCTTCTCCTGCCGGAACTCTCCCCGCAGGGTCGCAAGCAGCGTTTTCAGCTCCTGCACCGTGTACTGCTCATATGGCTTGTTCATGGCCTTGCTCCTCTTCCTGAAACTATCTGATCTTGGCCCGGATGACGGGCGTATGCAAACTATATCACAGTCCATCTTTCATTTCAAGCGGAAAAGCCACGAAAAAACCTGGTTTTTTCCTCGATCTTTCATGAATTTTGCAACCCCATCATTGTAAACTTGCAAATATCACCACTTTCAGTTTTCAAGAATAGAATTATGTATACTTTCTTCCCGGCCTTTTCCCCGGCCAAATCCGGCCCGAACAGGAAAAACCGCCCTTGCGGGCGGTTTTTACGATCTTCCCAGGGGATTCCACTTTCCGAAGTGATAATAGATCCGGTACAGGACCAGCAGAGTCAGATTGTGAGCAATCATGCAGGCCCAGGCGGAGACCAGGCCCATGCCGAAGAACCTGGTGCAGATGAAGGTGCCCAGAATACGGATCAGCCACATGGCAGAGGCATTGAAGGCAAAGGGCGCCACAGTCTGGCCTGCTCCCATGAGCATGCCCTCCGTGACAATGGTGACGCCATAGAAGGGCTCGGACAGGGCTACCATGCGCAGCACGATCCCGCCCAGGCGAATGACCTCCGGATCCTTGGAGAACAGGCCCATGAGCGTGGGTGCAAAGGCAAACAGCAGTCCGCCGGAGATCACCATGAGGGCAACCTCGATGATGGTGATGGTGCCGGACAGTCGCCTGACCCGGTCCCGGTCCCGTGCGCCGATGGCATTGCCCACCAGCGTCGCGGAGGCGGTCATCATGCCGTAGCCCGGCACATAGAAGATGCTCTCCACCGTGTTGGCGATGGAGTGGGCGGCGGTGGAGATGCTGCCCAGAGCGTTGATCATGGAGGCAAAGACCACATAGCCGGAGGAGGTGCAGAAGCGCTGGAGCATATTGGGCAGGGCCACCTTCCACACCGGCTTCAGAATGGTCCCGTCCGGGCGAAAGCGCTGTCCTCTCGGCGTGACCCGGGGATGGCGCCAGAGGGCAACTGCGATGAGCACGCCGCCCACCACGAAGGAGATCGCGCTGGCGGCCGCCGCACCCAGGACGCCCCAGCCGAAGCCCGGCAGCGGAATGCCATGGAACCGGCGGCTGGGATAGATCATCAGGGCGTTGAGCACCACATTCACCAGGTTCATGACCACGCCCGCCCGCATGGGGGTCTTGGCGTCTCCTGCGGCCCGGAGGACCGTTCCCAGGATGATGTTGGCTGCCCGGAAGAGCATGGGCGCATAGAGAATGCGGAAATACCGGGCTGCAATGGGCCGCACCTCAGGCGAGACCTGCATCCAGCGGGGCACACTCCCGCCCAGGGCCAGGGTCACCGCCGTTGCGATCAGGCCGCAGAGGACCGCCATGGTCACGGCCTGGGCGGAGGCCTGGGCCGCCTTCTCCTGCTCCCCTGCCCCCATGGCCTGACTGATATAGGCAAGAAAGCCCACGCCGATGGCGCTGACAACGCCGCCGATGAGCCAGTTCACTGTGGTGGTAGAGCCCACGGCGGCAGTCGCCACCGTTCCCAGGGAACCTACCATGATCATATCAATGTACTGCACTGCCGTGCCCAAAAGCTGTTCCAGCATGGTTGGCCAGGCAAGGCTGAAAATATCCGGCAGCAGCTTCCGATCGAAGCGGCTGCTGAGAAGATGTGGATTCATGCATTCGCCTCCTGCTTTTCCAGGCTATTATAAACGATGCGTCTCCATTTTTCCACATAAAAAGAAGCGGCCGGGCCGCTTCTTTTTATGCATAGCTGTGGATGCCCGGCAGGAAGGTGTTCACGCCGATGTAGGTGAAAATGACGCAGATAAAGCCCACCGCCGCCAGGATGGCCGCCGACTTGCCCCGCCAGCCTCTCCGAATGCGAAGATGCAGATACACCGCATAGATGAGCCAGGTCACCAGGGACCAGGTCTCCTTGGGATCCCAGGACCAATAGCTGCCCCAGGCCCGCTCCGCCCAGATGGCGCCGGTGACGATGGTGAAGGTGAGAAACAGCAGACCCAGACACACGCTGCGGTAGCTGATCATATCCAGCTTCTCCGAATCGGGGATCCGGCTGTCCCAGAAGCTGCCCGACCGGACCCTTCCCCGGAGCAAAAACAACAGGGAGAGAACGAAGGACACACCAAAGGAGCCATAGGCAATGATGGCTGTGGACACATGGATCCCCAGCCAGCTCGACTGAAGGGCCGGCATGAGGGCGTGGATTTCCCGGCTCTGCATGGCAGCATAACCGATGATCAGAAACACCACCGGCGCAGCCAGGGCGCCCAGCACCGGAAAGCGGAAACGGAACTGGAAGATCAGACTCACCAGGCACAGGCCCCAGGCGAAGCAGCTTGCGAACTCATACTGGTTGGTCAGCGGGAGCCGTCCGGCGGCAATACCCCGCAGAATCAGCGACGCAGTGTGCAGGGTGAGGCCCACGATCTGCAGGATGACCGCCAGCTTGGCGATCCCCTCTCGCTTGAGGGCCACGTAGAAGAAGTAAAGGAGCATGGCCGCCAGATACAGAAGCATCACGGCGGTGAAGAGGATGTTTTCAAGTTGCTGCATGGATTCATTCCTCCTTGAGGTTCTGGACGGCGGATTGGAACCGTTCCCGGAAGAGGGCGCCGCCCTTGGGACTCTGGGCGAAGAGCCTCCAGCCCTCGGACGTCTGTTCAGCCCACAGCCTGGCCGGCTGAAGATAGAAGGCCAGCACCAGGCCTGCCAGAGTGACGAGAGCGCCCACAAGGGCCAGCCAGGAGAATCGGTCCTTTTTGAGCTGGATCAGCGTATAGTTCTGCGGCTCGGAGAAGCGGACCTCATAGCCGTCCACCGTGATGGCCTCGCCGTTCTGGAGCACATTCATGCCCAGCATCTGTTCCCCGTAGTGCAGAGAATAGAGGTAGGCCGGATTATTCAGCTTTCCGGATTGCGTGGCAGGTCCGGAACCGGGAATCAGAACATAGTCCGGATAGAAGGCATGGAAGAACAGCACCAGCTCCGGCTTGTCCTGGAAACGGAGTCCCTCTCCGGCGCAGAGGACCTGATCCTGCAGGCTCGCGCCGTCCTCGGTGATGCGGACCCGGGCCGCCCAGCCGGTGGAGTTCTGATAGCAGCGCAGTCCAAACAAGGTCGCGGGATGGTTCACGCTGAGCGTGCCCCGCTGCACCTGCCCCTGGGGATTCTCCAGCACCACCTGGGCAGTGTACTGCTCCACGGTGTCGTCCTCCCGGAGCGCCACCTGAAAGTCCTCGATGGTCAGGCTCAGGCCCGTGTCCCCCACCGGAAGCCTCTGACCGGGGACGCCGTAGACCGTGTACTCCTGATGGGTCATCTGGCCCAGACCGAAGCCCAGGATCAGCAGCAGGATCCCCAGATGGCAGACCCAGGCGCCCCAGATACCCGCCCGGTTCCGGACGGCATACAGAACCCGTACTTCGTTCCTGCTTCTCTCCTTCGGACGCATGCCCATGGCGGAAAACACCGGTGCGGGATCCTGGGCTGTCTCGGCCTGAAGACCTGCCTCCTCGCCCTCCGGCATCTGGCCCATGGCCCGGGTGCGGGCAACAAGAGGCTTCAGCCGCAGGAGATTGCACAGCAGCAGATTCCCACAGAGAAACAGGCCCAGGAGCAGGAACCACCAGCTGTGAAACACATCGTCCAGACGCAGGGCCAGGATCAGCGCGGCTGTGCGCTCCGAGTAGGTGGAAACATAGGTCTCAAAGCTCTGACCCTGCGGGATGAAGCTGCCGCCGGCACAGGCGGCGGCCAGGATCAGCAGCAGGATGATGGCAAAGCGCATGGAGGACAGAAACTTCCAGATTTTCTTAGCCATACGCCCTCCTTTCATAGGAAACGGCAGAGCCGAAGCGTTTGTCCGGCTCTGCCGCGGAATGGATCAATCGTCAGGGATTCAGGATGGCCATGGCCTCGTCGATCTTGGCCTCAGACACATCCAGGCAGTGGAAGGCAAGCTCCGAGTTGTGGGCGCCCTCCGCATTCTCCACATAGCAGAAGTCAAAGAACCACTGGGCCTCCCGGTGGAGCTGCTGCAGCTGGGCAAGGGTTTCCTCATCCAGCCGTTCCGCAGAAACTGCCTCAGTGAGGGCATCCTTGAAGTCTGAGAGCTTGTTGCCCACCTCGGTTTCCCGGGCGGTGACACGGCTCTGGAGTCTGTGGACGAACTCGACCATATCCGTACCCTCATGGCAAGCTGCGCAGTTGGAGAGCAGGGTCTCGTTCTCCAGAGGGCTCACCAGCAGATGGCTGTGGTACACGGTGCCGTCCTCCGCCTGCTCCAGGCTCATGTGGCAGTCGGCACAGTTGAGAAGCGACGCGTGTTTGCCCTGGAGGTAGGTCTCCATCTCCGGGTGCTGCGCCTTGAGCATTTTGGTGCCGGTGCCGGGCTGGACCCAGTCATAGAAGCCCACGGTGCCGTCAGGCAGCTCCATGGCATCATAGTAGGCCAGGATGGCCTCCGGAGTCATGGCGGCCACGCTGTCATAGGGCATCATGGTCTCCTTGTCTGCCGGGGTGAAATAGTACTCGATGTGGCACTGGCCGCAGGACAGGGTGGCGGGATCGATGGTATCCACATTGGCACCCAGGGCCTTGGTCACATAGGAATGGGTGATGACGATCTTGCCCGCATCCCCCGCCTCGTTGCCGTGGCAGGTGTAGCAGCTGATGTTTTCCTCCATCATTCCCAGGACCTCCTGGAAATCCATGGTGTAGACGCCCACGCCCAGGTCATTGACCAGCTTGGCAAAGTTGGGAGTCTTGCAGGTCAGGCAGTTTGCCATGGGATGGGGCCGCTCGGTATTGGCCACGTCCTCCAGAGTGTACGCATGGCCCCGGGCACTGGCATAGTCCTTGGCAAAGCCGAATCCCTCGTAAATGTTGACAAGATACGGATCCTGCTCCAGATAGTCCACCGCATAGTCGTTGCCGGAGTTGGCTCCCATGGTGGCGACGATGTAGGGATAGCTGCTCTCCCAGTCAAAAGCATTCACGGTGCCGTCCTGGCTGGAGGGCGCGGGGGCCTCCACCTCCAGATAGCTGATGTCAGACCGGGTCAGGGGACCCAGCTTGCCCCGGTTGCGCAGATGGTACATCAGGTCCTTGCCGCTCAGGATGCCCGCCAGGGCCAGAACCGCCAGGATCACAATCACCGCGCCGATAATCAGCTTGATGGTCTGTTTCTTTTTATCCATCAGTCTTCCTCCTTCCCTGCGGCGGCAATGCGCGCAGCAAGAGGCAGGGTGATGACCTTCACCGGGCAGGCTTCCGCACAGGCGCCGCACTGGGTGCAGGTCTCATAATTCACATGGGCCAGGTTTCCCTCCACAGTGATGGCGCCGGCCTCGCACTTCTTGGTGCAGAGCATGCAGCCGATGCAGCCTGCGGCGCAGACTGCCTTCACCTGGGGACCCCGGTCGTGGTTGGAGCACTGGACAGATACGTGCTTGGACTCAGGCACCAGCTCGATGAGCCCCTTGGGGCAGGCCTTGGCGCAGAGGCCGCAGCCGACACACTTGGACCGGTTCACCAGCGCTACGCCGTCCACAATGTGGATGGCATCCTCCGGGCAGGCCCGGACGCAGGAACCCAGGCCCAGGCAGCCGTAGTCGCAGTCCGCCACGTGCAGGCCGCTGAGGACCACGCTGCGGCAGTCCTGCACGCCCACATAGTTGCCCTGGTTGCCGGTCACCTGGCAGGAGCCCTTGCACTTCACGAAGGCCACCTTGCGCTCCAGCGCCTCGGCAGTGGTGCCCATGATCTCACCGATCTGCTGGGCCACAGCCGCGCCGCCCACAGGACAGGCGTTGACGGGGGCCTCTCCGGCGGCAACAGCTGCCGCCATGGCGTCGCATCCGGCGTAGCCGCAGGCGCCGCAGTTGTTGCCGGGCAGAACCGCCCGGACAGCTGCCTCCCGCTCATCCACGTCCACGTGGAACTTCTGGCCGGTGAAGACCAGGCCAGCGCCCACCACGATGCCGATGATGGTGATGACAACGGTGGTAATGAGAATAATCATTTCGCACCCCTCCTCAGAACGACAGGCCCGCGAAGCCCATGAATGCGATGGACATGAGGGCGGCGGAGATGAGCACGATGGGGGCGCCCCGCAGCGGCGCAGGCAGGTCCTCCTCCCGGATGCGGGAACGGATGCCCGCCAGGAGGATGATGGCCAGGGTGAAGCCCACGGCGGTGCCGAAGCCCGCCAGGACACTCTCCCAGAAGCCGTAGCCGTTCTGCACGTTGGTCAGGGCCACGCCCAGCACGGCACAGTTGGTGGTGATCAGGGGCAGGTAGATACCCAGCGCCTTGTAGATGGCTGGAGAGTTCTTCTTCAGGAACATCTCCACGATCTGCACCAGGGCGGCGATGACCAGGATGAAGACGATGGTCTTCATATAGTCCATGCCCAGGGGCGCCAGAACGTAGTTATAGAGCAGGCTTGCCACCGCGGAGGCGATGGTGATGACAAAGATGACCGCGCCGCCCAGGCTGGCGGAGGCTTTCATCTGCTGGGAGACACCCAGGAAGGAGCAGATGCCCAGGAACTGGTTCAGAACCACGTTGTGGATCAGGGCAGTGCCCACAATGATCAGGATGAGGGATTTCATTTCTGCGCGCCTCCTTCCTCTGCCTTTTCGCAGGGCGTTGCGCAGGCCGCGCAGCAGCCGTCGCAGCCGTCCACGCTGACCAGCTTCTTCTGCCTTGTCTTGATGCCGATGGCGTTCATGATGATGATGAAGAAGGCGATGACCAGGAAGGCTCCGGGAGGCTGGACAAAGATGCCGATGGGCTCCACGCTCTCGGGCAGGACCCGATAGCCGAAGGCGGAGCCGTTGCCCAGGAACTCACGCAGCAGGCCAGCCAGGGTCAGGGCAACCGTGAATCCCAGGCCCATGCCCAGGCCGTCCATGACGGAAAGGCCGGGGGTGTGCTTGTTGGCATAGGCCTCCGCGCGGCCCAGGATGATGCAGTTGACCACGATCAAGGGGATGTAGATGCCCAGGGCGTCATAGACGGAGGGCAGATACGCCTCGATCAGCAGCTCTGTCACAGTGACCAGGGAGGCCACGATGACGATGTAGGAAGGAAGCCGGACCTGATCCGGGATCACCTTGCGAAGCAGGGAGATGACCAGGTTGGAGAGGATCAGCACCGCCGTGGTGGACAGGCCCATGCCGATGCCGTTCATGGCACGGGTGGAGACCGCCAGGGTGGGGCACATGCCCAGCATGAGGATCAGGGTGGGATTCTCTTTGATGAGGCCGTTGTACAGCCGTTCCAGATATTTGTTCATCTTACTCCCCCCTCAGAACATTCTGACAGAAATCCAGGCCCGCGTTCACCGCGTTCACCACAGCTCTGGAGGTGACCGTGGCGCCGGAGATGGAATCCACCTCGCCGGGCTGGCTGGCTCCGCCGTCCTTGAGCAGCGTGAACTGGCTCACATCCTTGTCTTCAAACTGGGCCATGAAATCCGGCTCGCCGCAGCGCATGCCCATGCCGGGCGTCTCGTTGAGCGCTGTAAAGGCGATGCCCCGGACCACGCCCTCGGGGCTGACGCCCACGGAGAGACTGATGTCCGCATCGTTGCCGTCAGCCGTGGTGACGCTGACCACATAGCCGGTCAGGTTGCCGTCCGCGTCCAGGCCGCGAACTGCCTCGTTGATATAGACCCGGCCGAAGGAGCTTCCGTAGACCTGGCCATCCAGGGCCTCCACCTCGGAAGTGTACGCTTCAAAGTGGTCCGCGTCCGGACAGACAGCCCGATAGGACTCCGCCTTAGCCGCCAGCTTCTGCGCGTCGATGGTGTCCTTGGTCATGGAGAACACACCGCTCAGGGCAAGGCCAGCCAGCAGGGCAATGATGGACAGAACCACCACAGGCTTGACCAGCTTGCCATTCAGGACCTTGCCGGTCTCTCCCCGCTGATAGCGAAGGGAGGCCTTCCGGTAGGCATAGGGCTTGGGAACCACGAAATAGTCGATCAGGGGCGTGAACAGGTTGCCGATGATGACGGAGTAGCTGAAGGAATCCGCCGCGCTGCCGTAGAGACGGAACATGGCGCCCAACACGCCGATGAGCAATCCGTAAGTCAGCTGGCCCAGCTTGCTCACGGGAGAGGTGACATAGTCCGTCGCCATGAAGAAGGCGCCCATAACCACGCCGCCGCCGCACAGATGGGCCGCCAGGAACTTGGGATCAAAGCCCTGTCCGCCAAAGATGGCCAGGAACAGGGTGAAGCCGCCCAGGACGGAGAAGCAGATCTCGCCATGGATGATATCCAGGCCCCAGAGGATCAGTCCGCCCACCAGCAGCGCCAGGATGGAGCTGCCGATGACGCCGCCGCCAGTTCCCAGGAACATCCGGGTGATGTCCACGGCCTTGCCAGCCATGAGCTCGGCAATGGGCGTTGCGGAGGATACGCCGTCGATGGTGTAGATGGTCATGGACCGTCCGAAGGAGATGAGCAGGAAGCAGCGGCCCGCCAGAGCGGGGTTAATGAAGTTCTTGCCCAGGCCGCCGAAGCAGCACTTGACCACCAGGATGGCGAAGATGGAGCCCAGGACCGGGGTGTAAAGCGGCACGTTGGGCGAAAGGGACAGGGCCAGCAGCAAACCTGTGACCAGGGCGCTGCAATCTGTGTAAGTATTGGGTCGGTGGGTCAGCTTGTCAAAGCAGAACTCCGTCAGGAAGGCGGAGGCCATGGCCAGCAGCACCACCAGCAGGGCGTGGACGCCGTTGACGATCACACCCACCACAGTGGCAGGAAGCAGAGAGAGCAGCACCACATGCATAACAAAGGCTGTGGTCCAGCGGTCCCGGACGTGGGGGCCGGAAGAGAGATTCAGAGCTGTATTCATGACTTCCCTCCTGCTGCTGCGGCGGCGCGCTTGCGCGCCTGGATCTCGGCCTTGGTCTGCTTGAAGGTCTGGGTCAGCGGACGCTTTGCGGGGCAGATGTAGGTGCACGAGCCGCAGGCTACGCACTCAAGACCATAGAGCTTCTTCTCGTAGCGCTCCAGATCGCCCATGTCCACGGCGTCCGCCATCATCTGGGGCATGAGGCCCGCAGGGCAGACCGTGGTGCAGCGGCCGCAGTGAAGGCAGGCAGTCATCTGCCGCTCCGCAGTTTCGCTGCCGTCCTTGGACAGGAGCGTCAGGCCGTTGGTGATCTTCTGGACCGGCACATCCAGACTGCTGGCAGCAAAGCCCATCATGGGGCCGCCGGAGAGGGCCTTCTTCAGGGTGACGCCCTCCTTGAGGCCGCCTGCGGCTTCCACCAGCTCCGCAAAGCTGGTGCCGTCCCGGACGATGAAGTTGCCCGGGTTCTTCACCGCGTCGCCGGTGACTGTAAGGCCGTGGGTGAACAGGGGCTCCCGGAACACCACCGCCCGCTGAACGGCATAGATGGTGCCCACATTGTCCACGATGCAGCCCATATCCGCAGGGAGCTTGGAGGTGGGATAGTCCGCCCCGGTGACCACCTGGATCACATTGTGCTCGCCGCCCTGGGGATACTTGGTATGCAGGGCAAGAATGCGGATCTTCTCATACTTCGCCGCTGCCTGCTCCATGGCGGCAATGGCCTCCGGCTTGTTGCGCTCGATGCAGACCACGCCCTCCGCGTTGGGGAACAGGCGCAGGATGATGTCCAGTCCCTCCAGAATATCCGCCGCGCAGGTACGCATGAGCTGATCGTTGCAGGTCAGATAGGGCTCGCACTCGGCGCCGTTGGCGATGACATAGCGGATGGCCGCCGGATCCTTGGGCGCCAGCTTCACATGGGTGGGGAAGCCTGCGCCGCCCAGTCCCACAATGCCTGCCGCCTGGACCCGGTCCAGGATCTGCTGATTGGTCAGGCCGGAGATATCCTCCCGGGTGCCGAAGCCCTCCATCTGGGTAAAGAGGCCGTCATTCTCAACAACGATGCAGTCCGCCAGTGTGCCGGCAATGGTGCGCCGCTTTTCCACGGCCTTCACCTTGCCGGAGCAGGAGCAGATGATGTTGGCCGACATGGGCCCATCCGCCTGGGCAATGCACTGGCCAACCAGCACCGGATCGTTCTTTTTTACAATGGGTTTTGCCGGACGCCCGATGTGCTGGGCCAGGGGAAAGATCAGATCCCCCTTCGGGTCGTACGGGCGCAGCGGCACATCCCGGCTGTAGGCCTTCTGGTCCTTGGGATGGACGCCGCCGCGAAACGTGGTTTTCACGATTCATGCCCCCTCAGATTCATGTTTTCTGCGCAATTCGCAAAAAGAAAGCGCCGCCAGGATTGGGCTTCGTGCCGATCCCGGGGTATGCCGAGGCAGACGCTTCCGCTTATAATTTAGCAGATTTCTTTCCTTTTGTAAACCGTTAATTCTGTGCATTTTCCCGAAAAACAGCCAATTCTTCCCTGGTTAAGAAAAGGCCTTTGTTTCCATCCTTCCCATCATCGTTTTTCTATCAGCGAAATATGCCAAAGCAAAAAGAGGCAATCCGGCTAAAAAAGCAGGATAAATCGGTTCTTCTCCCACAAGGCAGTTGCGCAGTTGTGAAGAGAAGATTTATAATATAGAAAATACATTGTAAAGGAGCTGTATCAATTTGTCCGAACATCTGATTCAGAACCCCATTCTCCCCGGCTTCTATCCGGATCCCTCCATCTGCCGGGTGGGTGACGATTTCTATCTTGTCTGTTCCTCCTTTGAGCTGTGCCCCGGCATCCCCATCTTCCATTCCAAGGATCTGGCCCACTGGGAGCAGATCGGCAACGTCATGACCCCGGAAAACGGCTTTGAAATGGAGTGCAGCTCCTATCGGGGCGGCGTCATGGCGCCAACCATCCGCTACCACGACGGCGTGTTCTATGTGGTGAACATGAACTTCTCCCAGGGCGGCAATTTCATTGTCACTGCCACGGATCCTGCCGGTCCCTGGTCTGAGCCTGTGGTGCTCAAGGACATCCCCGGCATCGACGCCTCCCTCTTCTTTGACGATGACGACAAGTGCTACTTCGTCTCCACCGGCAACATCGTGAACCCGGACGGCAAGGCGGAGCGTGGCATTTGGGCCCAGGAATTTGATATCAAGACCTTCACCACCATCGGCGAGAAGCACGATATCTGGAACTGCGCCCTGCACAACGCGCCCTCCCCTGAGGCGCCCCATATCTTCCGCAAGGACGGCTGGTACTACCTGCTCATCGGCGAGGGCGGTACGGAGCACTGGCACGCAGTCACCATCGCCCGGGCCAGGAATATCTTTGACTGGTACGAGGGCAACCCGGCCAATCCCATCATGACCCATCGCCAGTTCGGCTACACCGCTGAGATCGCCAACGTGGGCCATGCCGACATGGTAGAGCTGCCCGACGGCAGCTGGTGGGCCGTCATGCTGGCCAGCCGCACCAACTCCGGCCAGTACAAGAACATCGGCCGCGAGACCTATATCTGCCCGGTTGTCTGGGAGCGTGGCTGGCCCGTGTTCTCCCCCAAGAGCGGCAAGATCGACTGGACCTATCCGGCCCCTGACAGTCTGCCCTGGACCCCCTATCCCCCAGTCCCCGATACGGATGACTTTGACGATTCGAAGCTGGGCTTCCACTGGGTCTTCTGGGGCCGTCCCTATCAGGACTTCTGGCGCATTGCGGACTCCAAGCTCTATCTCAAGTGCCTGCCCCGCCCTGTGGATCGCCCCCTCAAGCCCATGCGCAGAGGCATGCGCATGCCCGCCGCCCCTGCTCGGGACGATTGCGTGAGCACGGTCCTGCGGCGGCAGCTCTCCTACCACTTTGAAGTCTCCACCAAGCTGTCCTTCGCCCCGAAGGATCAGGAGAGCGCGGGCCTGCTGGTCCTCCAGGCCAACAACAACTCCTTCCGCGCTGAGCTCATGCAGAAGAACGGACAGCAGTACGTGCGTCTGGTGGAGGTCTCCACCGTCTCTGAGCTGCCCCCCTTCCACCCGGACTACAATCCCGTCACCAAGACCACGGAGTTTGCCCGCGTGGCCTGGAGCGGCGGCGATCTGGTTCTTGCGCTGAAGGCCGATGGTCAGACCCACGACTTCTACTACGGTCCCGACGCGGAGCATCTGAAGGTGCTGTATCTGGGCGCGGACGCCCGCCACATCAACATCGAGGTGGATGGCTGCATGGTGGGCACCACCATCGGCATGTTCGCCTCCGGCAATGGCGCTGACTCCAGCAACGAAGCCTCCTTCGACTGCTTCACCTACCAGGACAAATAAGCTCCCCTCCAGCACCGCGCTCCCGGCCAAAGCCGGGAGCGCTTTTTTGACAGCAGAATCGTCCTCTCCAAAAAGCGGATTGTTTCAGTTTTTCTCTTAAAAAGTTCAAAATACGTTTCAAACAAAGGACTAATCCGCTGTTTATTCCAAATAATCTTGCGCATTTTTATGTGTTCGTTTATGATAGAGTCAGTAATAAGGAGGGGATTATTGATGAACACTGCTCTGGAACTTGAACTGAAACGAGCGGCCTGTGCAATCCGCTTGGGGATCCTGGATGAAGTCCACGCTGCTGCCTCCGGTCACCCCGGCGGCAGCCTGTCCTGCACGGATGTGCTGACCTGGCTTTACTTCCATCAGCTGCGCATTGACCCGGCCCGGCCTCGTGACCCGGAGCGGGACCGTTTCGTCCTCTCCAAGGGGCATTCTGCCCCAGCCCTCTATGCGACCCTGGCCCAGCGGGGCTACTTCCCCAAGGAGGAGCTTCTCACCCTCCGCGCTCTGGGCAGCCGCCTGCAGGGCCATCCCAATATGAATCTGCTCCCCGGTGTGGATATGTCCACCGGTTCCCTGGGTCAGGGCGTCTCCGCCGCCGTTGGTATGGCGCTGGCCGCCAAGCTCCAGGGCAGCAGCCGTCGTGTCTATACGCTTCTGGGCGACGGCGAGCTCCAGGAAGGCCAGGCCTGGGAGGCACTCATGAGCGCTGCCCACTACCATCTGGACAATCTGTGCGTTCTCATCGACCAGAACGGCCTGCAGATCGACGGAAAGGTCTCTCAGGTCATGGATCTGGGGGATCTGAGCGCCAAGCTCTCTGCCTTCGGTCTCAGCGTGACGGAGGCGGACGGCCACGACTTTTCTCAGTTGGAGGAAGCCTTCCGCTGGGCCGATCAGCCCCGGACCGGTCCCTGCGCCATTGTGCTGCACACCGTCAAAGGCAAGGGCATTTCCTTCATGGAAGACAGCGCCGGCTGGCACGGCAAGGCGCCCAGCCAGACGGAATATGAATCCGCCCGCATCGAGCTTCTTCAGGAGCGCGAGAAATTGGAGGCACAGCATGATTGCGTTGCGTGACAGCTACGGTCAGGCCCTGGCGGATCTGGGGCGCAAACATCCGGACGTTGTGGTTCTTACGGCGGATCTGGCCGGCGCCACCAAAACCAGCGTGTTTCAGAAGGAATTTCCGGACCGCCACTTTAACGTGGGCATTGCCGAGGCAAATATGATCTCCCTGGCCGCCGGCATGGCCGAAAGCGGGCTGGTCCCCTTCGTTTCCAGCTTTGCCATGTTCGCAGCCGGACGGGGCTGGGAACAGATCCGCAACTCCATCGGCTACCCCCATCTGAACGTGAAAATCGCCGCTACCCACGGCGGAATCTCCGTGGGCGAGGACGGCGCCTCCCATCAGTGCTGCGAGGATTTCGCCCTGATGCGGGTGATTCCCGGCATGAGCGTGCTGTGCCCCTGCGACGATCGGGAGGCGCGGGCTGCTGTGGAGGCCGCCTATGCCCACCCCGGCCCCGTGTATCTGCGCTTCAGCCGTGCCGCTGCACCGGACGTGCATAAAGACGGTTATACGCTCACCATCGGCAAAGGCGAGATCCTGCGGGACGGCTCCGATGTGGCCCTGGTTGCCACAGGTCTCATGGTGAGCCGCGCCCTGGAAGCCGCGGAGCGGCTTCAGGCTCAGGGCATCCAGGCGCGGGTCCTGAATTTCTGCACCATCAAGCCCCTGGATGAGGCGTTGCTGCTCCAGGCCGCCCAGGATTGCAGAGCGGTGGTCACCTGTGAGGAGCACTCCGTTCTGGGCGGGCTCGGGGAGGCCGTCACCGGCTATCTCTCCAGCGTCTGTCCTGTGCCCGTTGCCCGGGTGGGCGTTCAGGACGTGTTCGGCACCTCCGGTAAGGCGGACGCGCTGATGGACGCCTATGGGCTCACTGCGGAGCACATTGCCCAGGAGGCGCTTCGCGTTCTTAAACACTGAGTTTCTTTCCACTTCTTCATAAAGAGAGCCCCGGCTTCCGGCCAGGGCTCTCTTGAACAAAAAGGGCGCTGACGGTGAATCCGTCAGCGCCCTTTGATCAGTTTCTTACTTGTAGGAGTACAGCGTCACCTTCAGCTGGGTGGGGAATGCGCCCAGGTTGGCACGGCTTCCTTCGTCGCCGTTGCGGACCCGGTAGCTGGTCCAGCCCTCGGCGTCGGTCCAGGTGCCCTCTTCGATGCGCTCGTAGCCGATGGTCTCGTAGCTGCCCAGCTTGGGCAGGAACTCAAAGGACACATCGGTGCCGACCAGCAGCAGCTCCATGTCGTTCAGCTCCAGGATGAAGCCGCCTGCACGAGGATCGGTGGCGGGCAGAGGCCGGTTGCCGCCGTAGCCGCTGTTCTGGTGATAGTTCATGCGCACGTCGAAGTTCTTCAGATGCAGCACCTGGCCCAGGTCGTTCTCCTCCAGGAAGGCATGGAGCCGTCCCTCCTTGCGGGCCGCGTCGATGGTCTCCTGCATGGCGTCCACCTGGCGATAGGCGGAGGCCAGCATTCTCCAGGTCCGGGGATCGGGCCGGAACGCCGCAGCTTCGATATTCAGGGCCTCCAGCAGATCATCGCTCATCTCCTGCTTGCTCTCATACAGGCTGTCAATGCCGAAGGGCGCGAAGCAGCGGGCGTCATGCTGGGCAACGGAGTAGAAATAGAAGGGAATGGCGTCGGGCGAAGGACGGACCTCGGGGATGAACAGGGGGTTGCCATCGGAGGCAAAGGCGTCCACGGTGGCGCGGAAGTCCTTGACGTAGATATCGGGCGCCAGGAAGTCGATGCTGGGCGCGAAGGCACGCCAGGGCGCCAGCTGCTTGATGACAGGGCCGCCGGAGGGGAACAGGCCGGGACGATCCGGATGCTGCTCCAGCCAGGCGTTCACATACATGGGAATGGGGTACTTCTCCTTGCCGGCGGAGGTGATGCGCTCAATGGCCTTGGCATAGGCCCAGACGGAGAACTGCTCGGCAGCGTCCTCACCCAGCTCGGACCAGTACTTCTTGCCATAGAAGGCAGCAGCGTCCTCGGCCATGGGGGCGTTGAAGATCTCCTCGGCCACGGGAGAGAAGTCCCGCTCGGAGCCCAGGATGCCCATTTCGTTCTCGATCTGCATGGTGATGACCACCCGCTCTGTGTCCACCTCTGCAATGTGGGCCATCAGATGGGCGAAGGCGTTGGCATCCGCATCGACCGCGGCCTTGCACAGGGGGGAGATAGTGAGGATGGGGTTTTGGAAGCGGTCACGGACCAGGAAATAGGTCTCATAATCCCGCTTGACCCAGCCGGGGACGTAGGTGGAACGGCCGTTCTTCCACAGGCCGAACCAGAGGAACACATAGCGCACGCCCTCGCGCTTTGCCTGCTCCAGAAGCGCGTCCACCAGAGAGAAATCGAACTTGCCCTGCTCGGGCTCGATCATCTCCCAGGCAACGGGAAGCACCACGGTGTTCAGACCAAGGGGCCGCAGCGCGGGCCAGACCATCTTTTCCATGTACACAGCGGTGGAGGAACTGGAGTTGTGCAGCTCGCCGGAACGGGCACGGAAAAGCTTGCCATCCACAAAAAGCTGCTTCTGGCCATCAACAATACGGATTTCGGGAATTGGTTTCATGGTTGTTCTCCTTCCAAAATAAAATGACCGGGCGCTCAGAATTGTGAGCGCCCGGCAAAAAAGCATCAGTGATTTGCCAGCCAGGCAGTCAGCTGGGCCTGCACAGCATCCAGGTATTCCTGCACGCCGGCCGCGTTCAGCTTATCCAGGTACTCGGCATAGTCCGCGTCGGAGTAAGCGCCGCAGGACATATAGCAGCTGTACTGATCGGTGACAGCGGTCAGCTGGGAGGTCAGCAGCTCCAGCTCGGAGTTGTCCAGGGTGAAGCCCAGGTAGGGGCTCAGCTGGGCAGCGTCGTTCTCAGCCTTGATCTGCTCATACATGTCGGGATCGTTGCCGACCAGGGGGATAGCCAGCAGGTTGTTGCCCAGAATGAAGTTGCCGTTGGAGTACATGCCTTCCTTCTGCTGGGCCACGTTGTCGACAATCTCATAGTCCTCGCCCTCGATGCCGTTGACGAAGATGCGCATCAGATCCTCGTTGGTGTAGAGCATGTTGATGAGCTTGCAAGCGGCCTCGGGCTCCTCAGAGGTGATGGGAACGCCGATGCCCCAGGCGGTCAGGGTGGAGGTCATGATCATGCCCGGACGCTCCTTCACGCAGAGGGCCTGTGCGCCGTAGCGCATGGTCTTGGTGGCCTCGACGCCAAGCTCAGAGGGGCAGATCTCGCAGGCAGCCACACGGCTGGCGATGGCGTCATCCGCGCGGAACTGGTTGTCGTACACGCCGTCGGGATGGAGCCAGCCCTTGTCCAGCCACTCCTTGGCGGTGATGCAGGCCTGCTTGTACTCCTCCTTGGCCTGGGCCAGGGAGACATTGCCCTCGGTGTCGGTGTAGACAACGCCTGCGCCGGCGCCCAGGGTATCCACGTTCTCGATGTCCGCGAACTTGTCGCCATGGATGTAGTAGCCGGTACCGGCCAGCATGGCGCCCAGAGAGGCAGCGATGGGATAGCAGCCCTGTGCGCTGAAGTTGTCGTACAGGCCCTGCAGGATCTGCTCAAACTCGCTCCAGGTGGTCATGGTCTTGGCAAGCTCGGTGAGGCCGGCCTCGTCCAGCATCTCCTGATTGAAGGAGAAATAGCCGTTGGTGACGTAGCTGCGCAGGGTGGGAACGCCATAGATGCGTCCGTTATAGGTGGTGGCGCCCATGTAGTTGGCCATGAGGTCCAGGGTCTCAGGCGCATACTCATTGAGCTCGTCGGTGATGTCCATAGCCATGTTGCGCATGACCATGCTGGTGATGCCGGAGCCGGCGGAGTAGCACATCAGGTCCACCTGCTCGCCGCTGATGAGGGAGGTCTGGACCTTGCTGATCCACTCGCCGATGTTCATGAAGTTGGGCTTCACGGTGACGCCGTTGGGCTCAGTGATGGCATTGATGGCAGCGGTCAGACGATCCAGATGATCCGCGCCATGGGCATACACGTCGGAGATCCAGAAGATGACCTCTGTGGGAGCCTCGGGCTCAGGCTGCTGCTCGGGCTCTTCCGTCTTGGCAGGCTCATCCTGCTTGTCGTCGGTCTTGGCAGGCTCGGGATCCTTTTCTGTGTTGGAGTTGGTGGGCTCATTGGTGGGGGCGGGGGTTTCCTGCTTGGCGCAGGCAGCCAGCATCGCGAAGAGCATGCAGGCGCACAGCAGCAGGGCCATGATCGCTTTCCATGATTTCATACTGAAACATCCTTTCTTTTACTGGACCGGCAGCCGATCCTGATAATTCTATGATACCTTCTTTTTATCAAAGGTAAAGGACAATTCAGCTTTTTTATGCAGACTATACAGCTGGTTTTACGATTTGTTCATTGAATCATAACGAGTTATTGCATGATCTTGACGAAATCCGGGCGCTCCAGAGAGCGCCCGGAAACATGGTTCTTATTTACTTGCCATCCAGGCGCTCAGCTGGGACTGGACCACATCCAGATAATCCTGGACACCGGCCGTCTCCAGCTTCCCCATGTACTCATCGTACATCTCACGGGTGTAGCCGCCGCGGCGGAGGTTGGTGGTGTACTGATCGTTCACAGCCGTGATGGAACCGATCAGGGTCTGATAGTCTGCGGTATCCAGGACAAAGCCCATGAACGGAGAGAGTGCCGCAGCCTGATTGGCCGCATCCACGCGCTCATAGAAGTCCGCGCCATTGCCGTACAGGGGCAGCGCCAGCAGGTTGTTGCCGATAACATAGTTGCCCATGTTGTACTGATTCTCCTTGGTCTGGGCCTGACCATCGACGACGTCATAATCAACGCCCTCTTCGCCATTGACCAGAACCTTCATCAGGTCCGCATTGGTGTAGAGCATATTCAGGAAGCGCATGGCAGCCTCGGGCTCCTGCGCGGAGGTGGGGATGCCCATGCCCCAGTTGGTCATGGTGGAGGTGCTGATCTTTCCATCATAGACCTTCTTGCAGTACGCAGGCGCGCGGTACCAGGTGGTCTTGGTCACATCCACGCCTTCCTCGGAGATGCAGAGCTCAGAGGCTGCGACGCCGTTGCCCATCCACTCAGAGGCAAGGGTGGTGGTGTTCACCAGGGATTCGGGGTAGATGAGGCCGTTGTCGTACCACTCTCTGGACTTCTCGCAGGCCCACAGGTACTCGTCCATGGCCTGGAACAGGGAAACCTGGCCCTCAGGGCTGCAGTAGACCACGCCGAGGCGATCGCCCAGTGTATCAACAACCTCGATATCGGAGAACTTGTCGCCGCGGAGGATGTAGGAGCTGGAAACCAGCTCGGAGGTGATGCTGGCCCACACGCCGGTGCCCTTGGCGCTCTCCGCGAACTTCGTCAGCAGATCCTCATATTCGCTCCAGGAGGTGAGGCTCTTTGCCTGCTCGGTCAGGCCATACTGGTCCAGCATATCCATGTTGAAGCAGAGATAGCCGTTGGTGACATAGTTGCGCAGGACAGGGACGGAATAGATCTTGCCGTTGAACGTGGTGGCAGGCAGATAGTTTGCCATGAGCTCCTTGGTCTCGGGGGCGTAGTTCGCAAGAAGATCTGTCAGATCCATTGCCATATTCGCCGTGACCATGGAGAGCACGTTGTTGCCGACCCAGTAGCAGGCCAGATCGATCTGCTCACCGCCGGAGATGGAGAGCTGGAACTTGGTGCGGAAATCGCCGCCGGAGAGATAGACCAGGGAGACATGAATGCCCTTGGGCTCCGTGATTGCGTTGACCAGCTTCTCGATGCGCGCTCCATGATCAACGCCGCCGGCATTGTTCATGTCGGGGATCCAGAAGATAATGTCTACCATATCCTCCGGGTCGACCACTTCGGATTCCGTGGGATTGCCAGTCTCCTGGTTGCCAGTGTTCGTGTTGGGAGTGTCCTGCTTTGAGCAGGCAGCCAGCATCGCGAAGAGCATGCAGGCGCACAGCAGCAGGGCCATGATCGCTTTCCATGATTTCATACTGAACATCCTTTCTTTTTTTCGGACCGGACGGTCCGTATAATTCTATCTTACCTTCTTTTTTGCAAAGGTAAAGGATCATTCAGCTTTATGAAACAGATAATACGGCTGTTTTTTAATATTTTCACGGATTTGTTAAAGCAGCATAAAAAAAGAAGCCTGCAGATTATCTTTCTGCAGGCTTCCCAAAAATCAGTGTTTCTGCCCGTAATAGGCGTTTTTCCCGTGCTTTCTCTGGTAATGCTTCTCCACGATCCGCTGCGGCGCAGGATCCGCGGCAGGATTTACCTGCAGCGTCAGCAGGGCCATCTTCGCCACCTGCTCCAGCACATAGGCATTGTGAACCGCATTGTCCGGGTCCTTGCCCCAGGCGAAGGGACCGTGGCTGCCGCAGAGGACTGCCGGAACCTCCATGGGCTTCACATCCCGCTCAGAAAAGGTGGAGACAATCACGTTGCCGGTCTCCAGCTCATAGGCCCGGTCGATCTCCTCCTGACTGAGGGCGCGGGTGCAGGGCACGGCGCCATAGAAGCAGTCGGCATGGGTGGTGCCGTAACAGGGCAGATCCCGCATGGCCTGCGCCCAGGCGACAGCATAGGGAGAATGGGTGTGCACCACGCCGCCCAGCTCCTTCCATGCCCGATAGAGAGCCAGATGGGTGGGGGTGTCGGAAGAGGGATTCAGGTCCCCCTCCACCTGAACGCCGTCCAGGGTCAGCACGCACATGTCCTCTGCGCGCATGGTCTCATAGGCCACGCCGGAGGGCTTGATGACCACCAGGCCCCGCTCCCGGTCGATGCCGGAGACGTTGCCCCAGGTCAGGGTCACAAGATCATACTTCACCAGCTGCAGATTGGCCTGGAATACCTGTTCTTTCAGTTCCTCCAGCATGGTCTTACCTCAGCTTCCAGTAGAGCTCCATGCTGCGAAGCTCCTGCGCGAAGGTGCTGGGGACCGTGTCCTTGGTGATGTGGACAAACTCCACATCCATGACCTGGGCCCAATCCTCCATCTCCTGGGCGCTCAGCTGGGTGGACAGGACGCTGTGATGTCCGCCGCCCGCCAGGATCCAGCACTTGAGGGCGGTCTTGAGGTCGGGACGGGGATTCCACATGACCCGGGCCACGGGCAGCTTGGGCATGGTCAGGCAGGGGATGCAGTCCACATCCTGGGCGATCATGCGCATTCTGCCGCCCAGATCCAGCAGGGTCACCACCACGCCCTCGCCGGGATCCGCGTCAAAGACCAGACGGGCGGGGGGCTGACGGTCGCCGATGGACAGCGGGTGAGTCTCGATGCGCGCCTTGGCGCTGGACAGGCTGGGGCAGATCTCCAGCATATGGGCAGCCAGCTCAGAGCTGGTGCCGGCGGAGTAGTGATAGGAGTAGTCCTCCACGAAGGAGCTGCCGCCGGGAAGTCCCTGGGCCATGGCCTTCACCACTGCGGTGAGACCGGCGGTTTTCCAGTCGCCCTCGGCGCCGAAGCCGTAACCGTCGGCCATCAGGTTCTGGATGGCCAGGCCGGGCAGCTCGTCCATGCCGTAGAGGTCCTGGAAATTGGTGACAACCGCGTGGGCGTTCTCCCGGGCCAGGATGCGGCGCATGGCAACCTCGATGCGGGCCTGATAGCGCACGCTCTCCAGATCGTCTGTCGCCAGGGTGTAGCGCTCGTGATAGATCTCCAGCTGGGCGTCCACCTCTGTCTCCGAGACAGCGGCCATGGTCTCCACCAGATGGCCCACGGGCCAGTAGTCCACCTGCCAGCCGAACTTGCGAAGGGCCTCCACCTTGTCGCCCTCGGTGACGGCCACGTCCCGCATATTGTCGCCGAAGCGAAGGATCCGCAGCTTCCGGGAGAAGGCAACGCCGATGGCGCTGCGCATCCAGCCGCTCAGCTCTGCTCTCGCCTCGGGATCCCGCCAATGGCCCACCACGATCTTCCGAGGCAGCGCCAGGCGGGTGCCGATGAAACCATGCTCCCGGTCGCCGTGGGCTGCCTGGTTCAGGTTCATGAAGTCCATGTCGATCTCATCCGCCGGGATCTCCCCGTGGTACTGGGTGGCAAAGTGACACCAGGGCTTCTGCAGCTGCAGCAGGGCCTGGGCCCACATCTTGGAGGGGGAGAAGGTGTGGCACCAGGTCACCAGACCCGCGCAGGCGGGATCGTAGTTTGCCTGACGCACCAGTTCCTCCGCGTCCTGCGCGGATTTGACCGTGCTTTTATAGCGCAGGGGATAGGGCAGGACCTTGCTCAGCTCCTCTGCCATCTCCTGTCCGTGGCGCTCCACAATGGCAAGCACCTCGGGGCCGTACAGGGTCTGGGAACCCACGGCAAACCAGAATTCATACTTCATACATTCTCCATCCTCTCTGTAATTTCACTCATCTCCCGCAGGGCGGGGATGCGGCGTGCATATTCCTTCAGATAGCGGTCAAACCCGGCCGCCAGGGCTTCCTCCGGCTCCTCCACCAGGGCCTTCTGGTCCTGGAACACCTGCTGCTCCAGATAATCCGCCAGACTCTGGCCAGGCTTGCGCTGCAGCGTGTAGGCGCCCAGCAGAGCCATGCCGTAGGCGCCGCCCTCCCCTGCCGTCTCCATGACGGCCACAGGGGCGTGCAGAGCCGCAGCCAGATACTTCTGGGCCACGCCGGGGGTGGCAAACAGGCCGCCATGGCCGGTGAGCCGATCACAGACCACCTGCTCCTCATCCAGATGGGACATGCCCAGCCGCAGAGCGGCAAAGCAGCCATAGATCATGGAGCGGAGGAAATCCTTCAGCAGGAAGGGCCGATCCGGCTGGTGCAGCACCATGGGAACGCCGCCGGGCACATGGATCACCGGCTCGCCGGCGGTCAGGTTGTAGACCAGGTTTCCGCCGCCGTCGTCCGCGCCGTTAAGGGAGCTGCGGAACAGGGTCGTATACAGCTCCCCGGAGGGGACCTGCTTGCCGAACAGCTTCAGCGTCTGGTCCAGCAGACCGACCCAGGCGTTCAGGTCTGAGGTGCCGTTGTTGCAGTGGACCATGGCGACAGCGCTGCCGTCCGGCGTGGTGACCAGATCGATCTCATCGCCCCGATAGCGCAGGGGCCGCTCCAGGACCACCATGGAGAAGATGGAGGTACCGGCGGAGACGTTGCCCGTCCGGGGCCGGACGGAGTTGGTGGCCGTCATGCCGGTGCCCGCGTCGCCCTCAGGCGGCGCCAGGGGGATGCCGGGGACCAGATCGCCGCTGGGATCCAGAAGCCGCGCGCCGGAATCCGTGAGCGTTCCCGCGTCTTCGCCGGCCTGGAGCACCTGAGGCAGCACATCCCGGAGAGTCCAGGGATAGCCGTGGGCTGCAAGGCGGGCCTCATAGCGGGCCAGCTTCTCCGCGTCGTAGTCCTTTCCATCGGCGCCGATGGGGAACATGCCGGAGGCGTCGCCCACACCGAGGACTTTTTTGCCCGTGAGGCAGAAATGGACATATCCTGCCAGGGTGGTCAGAAAGCGCAGGCGGGGCAGGTACGCTTCCTTGTTCAGAATGGCCTGCTCCAGATGGGCAATGCTCCAGCGCTGGGGGATGTTCACATCCAGCAGCTGGCTCAGCTCTCCTGCGGCCTGTCCGGTGGTGGTGTTGCGCCAGGTACGGAAGGGGGTCAGCAGGGCTCCCGCTTCGTCAAAGGGCAAAAACCCATGCATCATGGCCGAGACGCCCAGAATGCCGACCCGTGTCAGGGTCTGTCCTGTTTTCTCCCGGTAATCCCGCTTCAGATCCGCGTAGGCCTGCTGCAGGCCGTTCCAGACTTCCTCCAGGGAATAGGTCCAATAACCGTTTTCCAGACGGCTTTCCCACTGAAAGCTACCCTGTGCCAGGGGCACATGATCCGGGCCGATGAGCACCGCCTTGATGCGGGTGGAGCCCAGTTCGATGCCAAGACTTGTTACAGATGCGTCAATCATTTCCGCGCTCCTTTCTGAACCTTTTGCAGACATTCCAGCGCCTCCGCGTCCGAGTAAATCCGTTCCCGGGTCAGGCCAGGCGTTCCGCCGCGGCGGCTGTCGCGCCTGGCCTGAGCCTTGCGGTACTCCTTGGGGAGCATGCCTGTCTGCTGCAGGCAGATCTTATTCAAATATCTCCGGTCCGAGAAGCCGCATTCGTGACAGATCTCCACAATGGGAAGATCCGTATTCTCCAGCAGCTGCCGGGCGTGCGCAAACCGGGTCAGGGCCATATAGGCCTGGAAGGACATGTTCAGATGCTCCTGAACAAAATGGGTCATGTAGCTCTCCGAGAGGTGCTCCCGCTCCGCCACCTGCTTCAGGAAAATCTTCTTCCGGTAGTTCTCCTGCACGAATTGCATCACCCGCTCCAGGCGCTGCTGGACAATGGTGTCATGCTGAATCTCCTCCGAGGAGAGAATCTCCCACTTTGTTCTGCGCAGCAGCAGCTCAAAAAGCAGCAGGATCCGCCGCATGCTCACAAACTCGTAAAGGGGTTCCATGGAGAAATAGGCATTGCCCAGCTGGAACATCAGATCCCGCAGCTGCTCCTGGACCTCGGGAGGCGCCATCTGGCTGATCCGGACATTTTCAAAGCGCAGGCGGCTGGCCGCCGGGAAGTAGTCCCGGAACACCTCCGGCAGAATCTGCAGAAACAGGCAGGTGCAGGAATCGTCCTGGGTGCTGAACTCATGGGTCTGCCAGGGATTCAGGATCACCATCTCCCCCTCCGGGATCTCCATCTGCTCATTCAGGCAGGCGATCCGCAGGGTGCCGGAAAGGACCAAGATCATCTCAAATTCCCGGTGCATATGGGGTGTGCGATAAAGAATCTCATCGACCAGAAGCCGGATGCCCTGCATCTGATCATGCTGTACCATCTCGTATTCCAACGCTTTCCCTCCCTTTTTTGAAAGGACAAATCTGATATGCGCCGTCCCACTTTGATTCTTTCTATTATAAGAATACCAGAAAAGCGGAAAACAGAAAGGACAATTCAGCTTTATTAGCTATGGCAATTCTGCTGTCTTTCACCCATTGCAAAAGGCCCCCTCGGCAGAAAAGAACACCGAAGGGGCCAGTTTGTCTTATTTCCCGTGCAGGAGCCTGGAGAGGACATGCCGCATTGTATTTCTGTGCGTCGGCTTCTCCTGCGTCTGGGAAGGCTCTGGCTCCGTGGCAGGTGCCTCCTCCGGAACCGGCTGATCCGTAATCGGCTGGCAGCGCAACTGGGAGAAGTAGCGATACAAGGCCTCTTGGGAGGAGGTTCCCTCCCCGCCCTCGGGACGCAGATAGCTGCCGTCCGGCTGCAGGAGCCGAGCTTTCTCCTGGTCCGCCGCCAGGGCAGAAAGCACCTCATTCACCTGAGCGCGGGTCTCGGGAGTCCGAACCTCCATAAAGGCCTCCACCCGCCGCTCCAGATTCCGGTTCAGCAGGTCGCCGGAGCCGATGAACAGCCGCTCATCCTCCCCCTCGCCGAAGCGGAAGATGCGGGAGTGCTCCAGCCAACGGCCCACCACACTCTTGACGGTGATGTTCTCAGTCTTGTCGGGGATCCCGGGCCGCAGGCAGCAGATGCCCCGGATATAGAGCTCCACCTTCACCCCCGCCTGGGAGCAGGCGATGAGGGCCTCCATGATATCCCGGCTGTTGAGGGAGTTGACCTTGATGCTGACCCGGCCCTTTTCGCCCTTGAGGCGCTCCCGGGCAAGCAGCTCCAGCACTCTGGATTTGTAACTCAGGGGTGCGATCCAGAGTCTGTGGGCCTCCGGCGGTACCTCTCCCGCAATCAGGGCGGCAAAGGCAGCCTCGGCGTCGGCGGCGGCCTCCTCGTCGGCGGTGATGAGGGACAGGTCGGTATACTGCTCGCTGGTGACCTCGTTGTAATTGCCGGTGCCCACCTGGGTGATGTGGCAGAGGTTCCCATTCTTCTGCCGGGTGATGAGGCAGAGCTTGGAGTGGACCTTCTGTCCCGGCAGGCCGTAGACAACCCGGCAGCCCGCGTCCTCCAGAAGCTCGGAGTAGTCGATGTTGTTCTGCTCGTCAAAGCGGGCGCGCAGCTCCAGAAGGCAGGTCACGTCCTTGCCCCGATCGGCAGCGTAGGCCAGGGCCGCCGCCACCTTGCTGCTGGCGGAGAGCCGGTAGAGGGTGATCTTGATGGACAGAACATCGGGATCATCTGCCGCCTCGTAGAGCAGATCCACAAAGGGCAGCATGCTCTGGAAGGGATAGCTGAGCAGCAGGTCATGCTGCTCGATATAACGGAAATACTCGCCCTTCTTCAGGCCGATGTCCCGGGCTGGCTTCCGCTCTGGATAGCGCTGACCCTCCTTAGGGCTGATGCAGGAGCGAAAAGACAGATCAAAGGGCACCGTGGCGGAGAAGACATTCTGCTCCGGCAGGCGCAGCTTCTTCACCAGCAGGCTTCTGGCCTGTTCGGAGAGCTTGCCGTAGATCTGGGCGCGAACGGGCACTGCCCGCTTGCGCTTGGTGAGCATGCCCTCCATCTTCTGGCGCAGATCCTCGTTGCCCAGGGCCTCCAGATCGGAGAGAAACACATCCGCGTTCCGGGTCACACGGACCACAGCCGTCTCCCGGACGGTTTCCTTCTTCAGGAGAAGGGGCAGAAAATGCCGGACCAGCTGTGCGGTGAGAATGATCTTCTGCCGTCCCTCGATCTCAAAGGACAGATAGGCCGGGATGCGGTACAGGGGCACCACTGCCAGCTTCTGCTCCTCTCCCCTGCCCAGGAAGCCGATGACATAGGACTCCTCGCCCCAGAGGAAGGGCAGGGACTGGTTCTGACCGATGATTTTGGGAAACAGCAGCTGTTTCAGATCCCCAAAGAGCTTTTTGCTCATGAGCTCGTCCACTTTGCTGATCTTCTTGAAATCCAGAAGGTCCACGCCCTGGCCCTTCAGCTCCTCCTTGAGCGCCTTCCAGACGCTCTCCTCCAGGGTCTGCTGCTCCGCGCTGATGCGCAGGATCTCCTGGATCTGCTCCGCCGGGGTCATGCCCGAGTAGTCGTCCCGTCTGTCCGGGGTCAGCATGGCCCGATGGGTCAGAATGCCCACCCGGACCCGGTAGAACTCCTCCAGGTTGGACTGGTAGATGGTGAGAAATTTCAGCCGTTCCAGCAGGGGGACGCTCTGATCCGCCGCCTCCAGGAGCACCCGCAGATTGAATTGCAGCCAGCTCAGCTCCCGGTTGAGAAAGGGCGTTTCAACCGGAGCCGGGGCTTTTTCCTTCGCCGCCATCAGTCCAGCCCCCGCGCAATGTGGGCCTCGCAGGCCTTCTCCAGGGCGTCGATGACGATCTTGAGGGTCTTGATGCGGGCATATTTCTTGTCATTGGATTCGATGATGAACCAAGGGGCGTTCTCCGTGCTGGTCTTCTGGAGCATCTCATCCACGGCGATCTCATACAGAGGCCACTTCTCCCGGTTGCGCCAGTCCTCCTCGGTGATCTTCCACTGCTTTTCGGGAGTGTTCTGCCGCTCGGTAAAGCGGGCAAGCTGGGTATCCTGATCGATGTGGATCCAGAACTTCAGGACCACCGCGCCCCAGTCCGTGAGCTGCCGCTCAAACTCGTTGATCTCATTGTAGGCCCGCTGCCAGTCCTTCTCGGAGCAGAAGCCCTCCAGCCGCTCCACCATGACCCGGCCATACCAGGTCCGGTCAAAGATGGAGATATGGCCGCTGCGGGGCAGACGGGTCCAGAAGCGCCACAGATACTGCCGATTGATCTCATGGGGCTCCGGGGAGGCGATGGGCATCACGTCAAAGCCTCTGGGATCCAGCGGATGGGCAATGCGGCGGATATTGCCGCCCTTGCCGGCGGCGTCCCAGCCCTCGTAGCAGAGGACTACGGGGATCTTCTTGTGGTAAATGGTGTTATGCAGCTCGCCCAGGCGCTTCTGCAGCTTCTTAAGCTCCTTCTTGTATTCCTCCTCCTCGATGGTGGGAGAGAGGTCCACCTCGCTGAGCTTGGGCATCTTGATGAGGGGGAAGTCCTCCTTGAAGGGCTCGCCGTTGTACTTGCCGGCATCCAGGGCCTTGTCGATCTTCTTCACCAGCAGCTTCAGCGCGTCCCGGACCGCCTGGTTCCGGTTGCTGGCGTCCAGCACATGCCACTTGATGGGGTCGTTGGTCCGCTCCATGAAGGCATCGTAGGTCTCCAGGAAGGTATCATACTCCCGATGCTGCCACAGATCGTCCTCCGTGACCCGCCACTCGGTCTCAAAGTTCTCCTTGAGGGCGGCCAGGCGTTTGTGCTGCTCCTTCTGGCTTACATGCAGGAAGAGCTTGAGGACGATGTAACCTCCATCCCGCAGCTGGCGCTCGAACTCGATGATGGAGCGGATACGCTGCTTGTACTGGCTCCGGGTGATGTCCCGGTGCAGATACTTGCGCACTGCGCCCTCCATCCAGCCGGAGTCATAGAACATGATCTTACCGTTCTCCGGAATGGCGCTTGCGTACTGATACAGGAAGGGATAGCGCTCCTGGGCCTCGGGCAGGACCTGGGGCGAGGTGACGTTGTAAAAGCGGGGGTCGATCTCGTTGATGAGCTCGTTGATCAGGCTGCCCTTGCCGGCGGCAGCCCAGCCCTCCAGGAGCACGATGACCGGCAGCTTGGCGTCCCGGATCCGCTGCTGCTGGGCAAGAAGCCGGGCACGCAGCTCCTTGATCTCCGCTTTGAGCGCGGACTTCTCCTCAGGCTTTGCTTTTTCAAAGTTCAGTAGCATAGGGGGTCTTCCTTTCTTTGTTTGGATCTCTCCGAAAAGCGGAGGAAGTGTTCAAAATTAAAAAATCTCAAATTAATTTTAGCGAAAATGATACGCTTTGTCAATTTCATTCCGTGGAAATTGTGCAAAACGGGAAAACTTTGCAGTCCTCCCCTGCCTGCTCCCCCTTTGCAGGCCGAAAAAGCGCCCCTGGACTTTTGTCCAGGGGCGCGGTGCGTCAATTACGATCTGACAGAGGAGATCTTACAGCTGGGGACCAGCGGAAACCAGAGCCTTGCCAGCGTCGTTGCCGGTGTACTTCACGAAGTTCTTCACGAAGCGGCCGGCCAGATCCTTGGCCTTCTCCTCCCACTGGGAAGCGTCGGCGTAGGTGTCGCGAGGATCCAGGATGGCGGGATCCACGCCGGGCAGCTGGGTGGGAACCTCAAAGTTGAAGTAGGGGATGGTCTTGGTGGGAGCGGAGTTGATGCTGCCGTCCAGGATGGCGTCGATGATGCCGCGGGTATCCTTGATGGAGATGCGCTTGCCGGTGCCGTTCCAGCCAGTGTTGACCAGGTAAGCCTTAGCGCCGGAGGCCTGCATCTTCTTGACCAGCTCCTCGCCGTACTTGGTGGGATGCAGCTCCAGGAAGGCCTGGCCGAAGCAAGCGGAGAAGGTGGGGGTGGGCTCGGTGATGCCGCGCTCGGTGCCGGCCAGCTTCGCAGTGAAGCCGGACAGGAAGTAGTACTGGGTCTGCTCCGGGGTCAGGATGGACACGGGAGGCAGAACGCCGAAGGCGTCAGCAGACAGGAAGATGACGCTCTTGGCAGCGGGGCCGGCAGAGACAGGGTTCACGTTCAGAACGATGTTCTGGATGTGGTCGATGGGGTAGGAAACGCGGGTGTTCTCGGTGACGGACTTGTCAGCGAAGTCGATCTTGCCGGCCTCGTCAACAGTGACGTTCTCCAGCAGGGCGTTGCGGCGGATGGCGTTGTAGATGTCGGGCTCGGAGTCCTTATCCAGGTTGATGACCTTTGCATAGCAGCCGCCCTCGAAGTTGAACACGCCGTTGTCGTCCCAGCCGTGCTCGTCATCGCCGATGAGCAGGCGCTTGGGATCGGTGGACAGGGTGGTCTTGCCGGTGCCGGACAGGCCGAAGAAGATGGCGGTGTTCTCGCCCTTCATGTCGGTGTTGGCGGAGCAGTGCATGGAGGCGATGCCCTTCAGAGGCAGGTAGTAGTTCATCATGGAGAACATACCCTTCTTCATCTCGCCGCCGTACCAGGTGTTCAGGATGACCTGCTCACGGCTGGACACGTTGAAGGCAACGCAGGTCTCGGAGTTGAGGCCCAGCTCCTTGTAGTTCTCAACCTTGGCCTTGGAAGCGGTGTAAACCACGAAATCGGGCTCGAAAGCAGCCTTCTCTTCCTCGGTGGGCTTGATGAACATGTTGGTGACGAAATGAGCCTGCCAGGCAACTTCCATCATGAAGCGGACGGCCATGCGGGTGTCCTTGTTGGCGCCGCAGAACGCGTCGACCACGTACAGCTTCTTGCCGGAGAGCTCCTTCTGAGCCAGATCCTTGACGATGGCCCAGGTGGCCTCGGTCATGGGATGGTTGTCGTTGGGGTACTCAGGAGAGTTCCACCACACGGTGTTCTTGGAGTTCTCGTCCATGACGATATACTTGTCTTTGGGGGAACGGCCGGTGTAGATGCCGGTCATGACGTTGACAGCGTCCAGCTCGGTGAGAACGCCCTTGTCGAAGCCTTCGAGGGAGGGATCCATCTCATCCTTGAACAGCTGCTCATAGGAGGGATTGTAAATGATTTCGGTGGTACCAGTGATACCATACTTGGTCAGATCAAGATTTGCCATCTGAAAAAACCCCTTTTCTCCAGTTTAGTTTTTGTGATGCAAGTATATCACAATCCCCGCCCCAGCGTCAATCTTTTCCCTGGCGGCATTTCTGCCAAAAAACCGTGGAAAAAGGGAGAAATAATTGACAGAGATTTGGACTCGGTGCAGGGACTCCCCAAAAAGCTCACTTCCGCCGGATGGTCCTGCGGATCATGGGTTCTATGGCCTGATAGCGCTCGCGCAGCTTGGGCTCCAGCGCCCGATATCGCTCAACGTAGCGGTCCAGCGTCTCCCGCAGAGGCCTGGGCGTGTGGAAAGCGAAGAAGAACCAGGCCCGGGCCTTGGCCTCCTCGTTGCTGCGCCGAATGGCCGCCTTGAGCTCCTCATAGCGGACCACCACCTGATTCTCCTCGGCAAACTTCTTCAGGTTGGCGGCCAAGTGGATGGTCTGACCCAGGTCCACAAAGAACACACCGAAGAACACGCCGATAAAAAAGCTGAAGGCCAGGTTGTTGGCAAGCCACTCCAGAGCCCGGAGGGTCACAGGATAGAGGAGGAAATAGTACGCCGCGCCCATGGCCGCCCAGATGGCGCTGAACAGGGGACAGATCACGCCCTGGATGTTGCCGGGCATGTCCCGGTAGTCCCAGAGACGGATATGGGCAAGCTTCAGAAGGCCGATGCCGGCGATATACTCAATGAGGGTCATACACACCGCCATGGCAAGAAACAGCCCTGCCCGGCCCAGGATCAGATGGTCCGGCGGCACAAAGCGATCCAGGCTTGCCAGCAGATACAAAATGCAAAGGCCAAAGCCGTAAAGCGGCAGATAGGGACCTGTGAGAAAGCCCGGATTGATCCACTTCCGCTCCGGGTTCTTGTTGGAAATGAACCGGCGGAAGAACAGCTCCAGCACCCAGCCGCCCAGGGCGCCCAGGAAAAACAGATAGGCCAGAATCAGAAATCGGCTCATGGTACACGCCTCCTTTCTCCGCATTTTATCACAGCTTTTCCCCCTTGTCACCCCTTGACTCCCTGAAAAAAGGGCGCTAAACTATCCAGGAAGAAAGGAGGCGCGGTCTTGGATCTGAGCTATGAACACTGCACCCTCTGCCCGCGCTGCTGCGGCGTGAATCGTCTGGCAGGCGAGACGGGTTTCTGCGGCATGGGTGCCAGCGTCCGGGTGGCCCGGGCCGCGCCCCACTACTGGGAGGAGCCCATCCTCTCCGCGCTCACCGGGAGCGGCACGGTGTTTTTCTCCGGCTGTACTCTTCGCTGCGCCTACTGCCAGAATCAAAAGATCTCCCATGAAAAGTTTGGCCGGGATCTTGCCCCCAGGCAGCTGCGGGAGATCTTTCAGCGCCTGGTGGATGCCGGCGTGCAGAATCTGAATCTGGTGACACCCACCCACTTTCTGCCGGACATCCTCCCTGCCCTGGAGCCGAAGCTCCCCGTTCCCGTGGTCTACAACTGCGGCGGCTACGAGTCTGTGCAGACCCTTCGGGCCCTGGAGGGGAAGATCGACATTTATCTTCCGGATTTCAAGTATGCGGACTCCTCCCTGGCCGCCCGGCTCTCTGCCGCGCCGGACTATCCGGAAGCTGCCTTTGCCGCGATCCGGGAGATGATCCGCCAGGTGGGACCTCCCGTCTACGGCGAAGAGGGAGAGCTGCTCCGGGGCGTCGTGGTGCGGCATCTGATTCTCCCCGGTCAGCTGGAGAACAGCCTCGCCGCCATTGAGGCCATCGCCTCCCTGCCCAAGGGACAATTTCTCTTCTCTCTGATGCGGCAGTACACCCCCGCCGGCGCCCTGGCGGGCACCGCGCCCTTTGATCGGGCGATCACGGACGAGGAGGCGGACGCCGCGCTGAGCTGGGCCTGGCTCAACGGTCTGGAGGAAGGCTTCTTTCAGGACGCGCAGAGCGCAAAAGAAGCATATATTCCGGATTTTTCCCTCCAGGGCGTGGACAAGCCCTGGGAGGATATGCTATAATAAAACAAATATTCGAAGGAGGGATGCCTGATGAGCCGTTCCAGCAGCAAACAGGAGGATGTCTATCAGTTTATCACAGAGTATATTGCCGCCCACAGCTACGCGCCCTCCATCCGGGAGATCGGCGAGGCTGTCGGTCTGAGCAGCACCGCAACCGTGTACTACCATCTGAATGCCCTGCAGCAGGAGGGCCGAATCCGCATGGACAAGAGCCGCAAGCGCTCCATCACCCTGCCCGATGCCGTGATCGGTCATGTGCCCATTGTGGGCGTGGTGACCGCCGGCCGTCCCATTCTGGCTGTGGAGCACATTGAGGGCTATCTTCCCATTGACGGGGAAACCCACGGTCGTTTTGCCCTGCGGGTTCGGGGCGACAGCATGATCGGCGCGGGGATTTTTGAAGGGGATCTTGTGGTCGTTCGCCAGCAGCAGGACGCAATCTCCGGCCAGATCGTAGTCGCCCTGCTGGGCGACGAGGCTACCGTCAAGCGTTTTCACCGGGACGAGACCGGCGTTTGGCTGCTGCCGGAGAACCCGGCCTATGAGCCCATCGACGCAAGAGAGGCCAATATTCTGGGCCGCGTAGTTGCTCTGGTGCGGAATTATCAATAGGAAAAGCCCTGAGAGGCGCCGCAAAGCGGCGCCTCTCATTACAATGTGAATGTTATTCAGCCCTCGCATATCGCCAGGGCAGTTCAAAAGCCGGGAGCTTTCGCTCCCGGCTGGGCGATTCACACAAATCTCGCTGATTGAAGCAGCTCTGCGGCGCGGACCAAAATGGCCGCCGCCTCGGCTCGGGTACAGTTGGCAGCAGGGCGGAAGTTGCCGTTCCGATCACCCAGAAGCAGTCCCCAGTCCCGCATCATCTTCACACTGTCCAGCGCCCAGGATGAAATCTTCCACTCGTCCTGGAATGCCGCATCGGTGGGCATTGGTTGTCCCAGTCCGTTGGAGAGAAGAAATCGCTGGAAAATGGCGGCGATCTCCTGCCGCGTCACCTGAGCATCCGGCGCGAAGCGGGTCTCGCTGCGCCCCTTCACCAGACCGTTCTCGTAGGCCCAGGCCACCGCCGGAGCATAATACTGCGTCTCGCTCACATCCTGGAAGGGAGTCAGGCCCGCTCCCAGAGGCTCTCCCGCAAAGCGATAGAGGATGGTCACCAGCTGGCCGCGGGTCAGAAGGCTCTCCGGGGAGAACTGATCCGGTCCGGTGCCCTTGAGATACCCGGCGGCAGCCGCCGCGTCCACGGCATCGGCAAACCAGTCGTCCGGATTCACATCCAGGAACAGATTCCCCCGAGGGGAGAGCCAGCGCGTCACCTGTTCCGAGTCCACCCAACCCTCCATGCTTGCGCAGGCGCTGACCATGCAGCCGCCGTTCACCGGGATCGGACCGATGTAGGTGGGGCTCAGAGCATCGGCGGGCGTGCCGTCCAGGGTGTAGTGCAGAGTCACTCCGAACTCCTCACTTTCCAGCACCAGCTGACCGTTCATAATGCGCATGCTGGGTGCCTTGGCCTGGGGCAGAGTCAGCGTCAGGCTCCGCTCGGCGCTGCGGCTGCCGTTCAGATGCAGCGCCGCAAAGGCGCGGACGGTGGAGAAGGCCGGGACCGTAATGGGCCCATTATAGATCTGCCCCGATACCGCCGGGCTGGAGCCATCCACCGAGTAGTAGATGGGCACGTCCGCCGGGCCGTCGATGGTCACCACCAGCTTGCCTCCCTGGTTCTCCGCTGTGATCTCCGGGGCAGTAATGGGGCCCAGATCCATGCCGGTAGGCTTGCAGCTGTAATACTCCGTGCTGTTCTGCAGCGCCGTGCCGCGGCGGCGGAACAGCTCCCGCAGGGTGACAAACTCATAGCCCTGAGCCTTCAGGTCATCAATGACCTGGAGCACCCCGTCCACCGTGGTGGAATGGATGTCATGGACCAGGATGATGGCCCCGTCAAAGACGCCCGCGTTGATATTGGCCCGGACGGTGGCGGCGTTGCGGTACTTCCAGTCCACCGGGTCCACAGACCACATAAACAGCGGCGCGTCGATGAGGCCCCGCACCCGGGCGCTGGAGCTGCCATAGGGCAGACGCACAAAGAAGTCCTCCGCGCCGCCGGACTTGGCCGTAAGGATGTCGTTTGTCCAGCTGAATTCCCGCTGCACCGCCTCGTTGGAGAGGCTGGTCATCTCCGCATGGCTGTAGCTGTGGTTGCAGATCTGATGGCCCTCCTCATAAACCCGGGCCACGGTGGCGGGGTAGTTCTCAGCGCAGCTTCCCAGCATGAAGAAGCTGGCCTGCACCTCCCGCTCCTTGAGGCCATCGAGCAGACGAGGCGTGTAGGGGCCGGGTCCGTCGTCAAAGGTCAGAGCCACCAGCTTGTCACCCTGGGCGGCCTGCGCCCTGGCCGGCAACAAAAAACAGCCCAGAATCGCAAAGAGGCTGAGGCAAAGAAGCAATCGTTTCATAATTCCCTCCGAAGCACGAAAAACATCGTATTCTGCAACATCATATCACAGGCAATGAGCGGATTCAAGGCCTCTCCCGCTGCGCGCGAAAAACCATTTGCAGGTCTGTTTCCCGCTCTCAGGGTATTCTTCCGCAATCGCCGCAGATGTTTCATGCTTCTGCAAAAAACAATGCTTCGATCCTGCCCGGGCGTCTGCTTCGAATTTCTCTTGCCATTGGAGCAGGGAACAGCTATACTAGAAAAAACGCGAATGAAGGAGGCCCTGCCATGTGCCCCGAAGCCCTGCAGCCTGAAGATTACGTGGAGCCCCGCTGCCTGCTCTGCGACGAACCCTACGGCGCCGCGCCGGAGGTCAAGCCTGTGCCCCAGCAGCGGATCCTGGAGAAGATGGACGAATACATGAGCCGTCGGGACTACGCCGGCGCGGAGCGCCATCTGCGCTACTGGCTGGAGGAGGCGGAGCTGGGCCGCGATCTGCGGGGCCAGCTGCTCCTTTACAATGAGCTGGCCGGACACTACCGCAAAACCGGCAATCGGGAGAAGGCCATCGAGAGCGCCGAAAAGGCCCTGGCGCTTCTGAAAACCCTGGATTTTGAACAGACCATCAGCGCCGGAACCACCTATTTGAATGCCGCCACCGTCATGAATGCCTTTGGGGAAAATGAGCGCTCCCTGGCGCTCTTTGAAAAAGCCAAGGCTGTCTATGACGCTTCGCCGAAAACTGCTCCCTCCCTGCTGGGCGGGCTCTGCAACAACATGGCCCTGACCTGCACAGCCCTGGGCCGGTATCGCCAGGCGCAGGCGCTCTTTGACCAGGCCATGGACGTCATGGCAAAGGTTCCCGGCGGCGCGCTGGAGCAGGCCATCACCTGCCTGAACCGGGCGGACGCGCTGACGGCGGAGCTGGGCGCTGAGAATGCTGAGCATCAGGTCTTCGAGCTGCTGGATCAGGCCTATGAGCTGCTCCAGGATCCGGAGCCGCCTCGGAACGGCTACTACGCTTTTGTCTGCGAGAAGTGCGCTCCCGCCTTCTCCTATTATGGCTACTTTGCAGCGGCCAAGGCGCTGGAAGAGGAGGCTAAGCGGATCTATGAACGGACTTGAGCTCTCCCGGGCCTATTTTGAGGCCTACGGAAAACCCATGCTGGAGGAGCAGTTCCCCCAGCTGCTGCCCTATCTGGCGGTCGGCACCCTGGGCAGCGGTTCGGAGTGCTTTGGCTTTGACGACGAGCTCTCCCGGGACCACGATTTTGAACCTGGCTTCTGCATCTTTCTCCCCGGAGAGGATGTGGTCGACCGGCGCAGTGCCTTCCTGCTGGAACGAGCCTACGCCAAGCTTCCCAAGGAGTTTAAAGGCGTGAAGAAGCCCCTGCTCCAGCCGGTGGGCGGTCCCCGCCGGGGCGTTCTGCGGCTTAGCGAGTTCTTTCAAAACAAGGTTGGCTCCCCTGACGGGCTGCTGACGCTTTCCCAGTGGCTCCAGGTTCCGGAGCAGGGTCTGGCAGAGGCGACCAACGGGGAGGTTTACTTTGACCACTACGGCGCGCTCACCCGGATTCGGGAGGCCCTTGCCTGCTATCCGGAGGATCTTTGGCGCAAGAAGCTGGCCGGAGCGCTGCTGCTCATGGCCCAGTCCGGACAGTACAACTACAGCCGCTGTCTGGGGCACGCAGAGACCGGGGCCGCCCAGCTGGCGGTCCTGGAATTCTGCAAAAGCACCATGTGTGTCATCTTCCTGCTCAACCGCCGCTATCAGCCCTACTATAAATGGAGCTTCCGGGCCCTGCGGGCTCTGCCGCTTCTCTCCATCGAGGCGGAGCTGCTGGAATACCTCATCACCACGGACAATGAGCCGGAGACCGCCCAGGAGAAGCAGCGGGTCATGGAGGGCGTTGCCGCCGATGTCATCGACGCGCTCCAGGACCAGCATCTGACCCAGGCCATCTGCGGCGATCTGGAAAAACACGCCTACTCGGTCAACGACCAGATCGGGGACCCGGAGCTTCGGAATCTGCACATTCTGGCCGCAATTTAGGAGGCACATGCATGAAAATCTACGGACTGCAAAAAATGACCCTGCTGGACTTCCCTCAGCATGTGGCCTGCACCGTCTTCCTGGGCGGCTGTGACTTCCGCTGCCCCTTCTGCCACAACTTTGAACTGGCCGACGGCACGGCCCAGCCTCTCATGGAGGAGGCGGAGCTGCTGGACTTTCTGAAAAAGCGCCGCGGCCTGCTGGACGGCGTGGCCTTCACCGGCGGGGAACCCTGCCTGCACCGGGACCTGCCGGAGCTGCTGGAGAAGGTCCGGGGGCGGGGCTTTGCCGTGAAGCTGGATTCCAACGGCTACCACCCCGCGCTTCTTGAAACCATTCTGGACCGGGGTCTTGCGGACTATGTGGCAATGGACATCAAGAACAGCCCGGAAAAGTATGCAAGGACCTGCGGCCGGGAGGAAGTCGATCTGTCTATCATCCGGGAGAGCATCCGGCTGCTCATGGAAAAGGCGCCGGACTATGAGTTCCGCACCACCGTGGTGCAGGAGCTTCACGAAGCGGAGGACTTTCATCCGATGGGCCGCATGATCCAGGGCGCAAAGCGCTACTTCCTGCAGAGCTTCACCGACCGGGACACGGTTCCCTTCGAGGGATTTCATGCTCCGAGCCGGGAAAAGCTGGTGGAATACCGGGAAATTTCCAGAATTTATGTACCGGACACCCAGCTGCGCGGCGTGGACTGACCACAAGATATTGTGGTCGTGAGAAAAAAGCGGCATAATATATTGACAAAGAGCTGCCCCGGTGTTAGAATGATGATGTTCGGTTTTTCGACATTGTTTCATCATAACAAACATCATTCAAGGGGGAGCTCTTTGTGTACCAGGTAGTAAAAAGAGATGGCAAAATCGTTGATTTTCATATAGAAAAAATCAGCGCCGCCATCACCAAGGCCTTCGAGGCCCTGGAGAAGCAGTATCATCCCAACGTGATTGATCTGATCTCTCTGCGGGTCGCCGCGGACTTCGAATCCAAGGTCAAGAACGACCAGATCACCGTGGAGGACATCCAGGACAGCGTGGAGAAGGTCCTCTCCGAGGTGGGCTATGCCGACGTGGCAAAGGCCTATATCCTCTACCGCCGTCAGCGGGAGAAGGTCCGCAACATCAACTCCACCCTGCTGGACTACAAGGATCTGGTGGACAACTACCTGAAGATCAACGATTGGCGCGTGAAGGAGAACTCCACTGTCACCTACTCCGTGGGCGGCCTGATCCTCTCCAACTCCGGCGCCATCACCGCCAACTACTGGCTCAGCGAGGTCTACGACGATGAGATCGCCCAGGCCCACCGCTCCGGCGACATCCACCTGCATGACCTGTCCATGCTTACCGGCTACTGCGCCGGCTGGAGCCTCAAGCAGCTGATCCAGGAGGGTCTCGGCGGCGTACCCGGCAAGATCACCTCCTCCCCGGCCAGCCACCTGTCCACACTCTGCAACCAGATGGTCAACTTCCTGGGCATCATGCAGAACGAGTGGGCCGGCGCCCAGGCCTTCTCCTCCTTCGATACCTACCTGGCCCCCTTCGTCAAGATCGACAACCTGAGCCAGAAGGAAGTCAAGCAGTGCGTTCAGTCCTTCATCTACGGCGTCAACACCCCCAGCCGCTGGGGCACTCAGGCGCCCTTCTCCAACATCACCCTGGACTGGGTGGTGCCCAACGATCTGAAGAACCTGCCCGCCATCGTGGGCGGCAAGGAGATGGACTTCACCTATGGCGACTGCCAGAAGGAAATGGACATGGTCAACAAGGCCTTCATCGAGATCATGATCGAGGGCGATGCCAACGGCCGCGGCTTCCAGTATCCCATCCCCACCTACTCCATCACCCGGGACTTTGACTGGTCTGAGACGGAGAACAACCGGCTCCTCTTCGAGATGACCGCCAAATACGGCACCCCCTATTTCTCCAACTATATCAACTCCGATATGGAGCCCTCCGATGTGCGTTCCATGTGCTGCCGCCTGCGTCTGGATCTGCGGGAGCTGCGCAAGAAGTCCGGCGGCTTCTTCGGCTCCGGCGAGTCCACCGGCTCCGTGGGCGTGGTCACCATCAACATGCCCCGCATCGCCTACCTCTCCGCCAACGAGAAGGAGTTCTATGAGCGGCTGGACAACCTGATGGATCTCTCCGCCCGCAGCCTGAAGACCAAGCGCACTGTCATCACGAAGCTCCTGGAGCAGGGCCTGTATCCCTACACCAAGCGCTACCTGGGCACCTTTGACAACCACTTCTCCACCATCGGCCTCATCGGCATGAACGAAGTGGGCCTCAACGCCAAGTGGCTCCGTGCCGACCTGACCGACGAGCGGGTGCAGCGCTTCACCCGGGACGTGCTGAACCACATGCGGGAGCGCCTGTCCGATTACCAGGAGCTCTATGGCGATCTGTACAACCTGGAAGCCACCCCGGCGGAGAGCACCACTTACCGCTTTGCCAAGCACGACAAGGAGCTCTACCCCGACATCATCACCGCCAACATGAACGGCACGCCCTATTACACCAACTCCTCCCACCTGCCCGTGGGCTATACTGAGGACGTGTTCTCCGCCCTGGACATCCAGGACGATCTGCAGACCCTCTACACCTCCGGCACCGTGTTCCACGCCTTCCTGGGTGAGAAGCTGCCGGACTGGAAGGCCGCTGCCAACCTGGTCCGCAAAATCGCGGAGAATTACAAGCTGCCCTATTACACCATGTCTCCCACCTACTCCGTCTGCTCCGAGCACGGCTACCTCACCGGCGAGCAGTACACCTGCCCCCACTGCGGCAAGAAGACCGAGGTATACAGCCGCATCACCGGTTACTATCGGCCCGTGCAGAACTGGAACGACGGCAAGGCCCAGGAGTTCAAGGATCGGAAGGTCTATGACATCGGCCACAGCGTGCTGACCCACCGGGGCCCCAACCCCGCCCCTGTGGACGAGGAGATCACCCTGGACGCGCCGGAGGCCACGGTCCGCACCGCCGTTCAGGAGCGGACAGTCCTGCTCTTCAAGACCCCCACCTGCCCCAACTGCAAAGCCGCCGCGGCCCTGCTGGACAAGGCCGGCGTCAGCTATGAAGCAGTGAACGCCAACGAGTCCCCCGAGCTGGTGGAGCGCTTCGGCGTCAAGCAGGCCCCCACCCTGGTCCTGGTGGATGGCGAGAGCTTCGAGAAATATCGTGGCGTCTCTGACATCAAGGGCTGGCTCATGAATCAGTAACAACCGGAAAATGGGGCGGACAGTCCTTTGTCCGCCCCATTTCAGTATCAGGAGAGATCAATATGTATGATATCATCGTCATCGGCGGCGGCCCCGCCGGCATGACCGCCGCCCTCTATGCCCAGCGCAACGGCAAGCAGGCCCTGGTCATCGAGAAGGCCGGCTTCGGCGGTCAGATTACCCACTCCCCCAAGGTGGAGAACTTCCCCGGCAAGCTGTCCATGAGCGGAAACGAGTTTGCCGACGCCATGCTGGATCAGATCCTGGCCCAGGGGGCCGAGATCGAGATCGAAACCGTCACCGGCATCCAGGTGGAGGGTGACCGAAAAATCGTCCTCACTGAGGAGGGCGGCCGCTATGAAGCGGGCGCTGTCATCCTCGCCACCGGCGTGAAGCATCGGATGCTGGGTCTTCCCGGCGAGGCGGAGCTGGTGGGCGAGGGCGTCAGCTTCTGCGCGGTCTGCGACGGTGACTTCTACGCGGGCAAGACCGTCTGCGTGGCAGGCGGCGGCAACTCCGCCCTTCAGGAGGCCATCCTGCTCTCTGAAAAGTGCGCCCAGGTGACCCTGCTCCAGGACCTGGATCACTTCACCGGGGAGCAGCGGCTCCAGGATGTGCTGTTTGCAAAGCCAAACGTCCAGGGAAAGACCTGCGTGAAAATCACCGGCCTGCAGACACGGGACGGCAGCCTCTCCGGGGTGGAGATCCTGCAGGACGGCCAGGCACAGACCATCCCCTGCGACGGGCTCTTCGTCGCCATCGGCCTGATCCCGGAAAACGAGCCCTTTGCGGCCCTGGCAGCGCTGAATGACTATGGCTATTTCGCCTCCGGCGAGGACTGCCGCACCGCCACGCCCGGCGTCTTTGTGGCAGGCGACTGTCGCTCCAAGCAGGTCCGGCAGCTGACCACCGCCGTCTCCGACGGCGCAACGGCAGCTCTGGCCGCCTGCCGCTATCTGGACGGGTATTAAAAAAACGGCTGCTCTTCTGAGCAGCCGTTTTTCTTATAGCACATAGAAGAAAATACAGACAAATTGAAGCACGCTGCCCACCACGACAAAGATGTGGAAAACGGAGTGGACATAGCGTTTTTTCTTGCCAAGGCCATAGAGCACTGCGCCGATGGTGTAGGCTACGCCGCCTGCCAGAAGCCACAGGAAGCCCGCCAGCGGGATGGCCTTCAGCGTGATCTTCAGGGCAACGATGATGCACCAGCCCATTCCGATGTAACAGATCATGGAGAACACGGCGTACTTTTTCAGATCCACCGCCGTCAGTGTGATGGCCAGGGCGGCCAGAGCCCAGACCACGCCGAAGATCGTCCAGCCCCAGCCCGGACTGACCCGCCGGATGGCGGTCAGACAGATTGGGGTATAGCTTCCGGCGATGAGGAAATAGATGGTGCAGTGGTCCAGCACCTGCAGAACCTTCTTGGCCCTGGGCGGGCGCAGGCCGTGGTACACGGCGGAGATGGTATAGAGCATGATCAGGGACGCGCCGTAAATGGCGCTGCCCACCACGCCCCAGGGATTATGGTTCAGGGCCGAGCGGACCACACACAGCACCAGGGCGACAATGCCCAGGGCGCCGCCCACAATGTGGGTGATCATATTGAATCGCTCCTCCCCCCGGGTGTAGTCGGGAAGGACCCGGTCTGCCAGCTTTGTCCGTTTCATGGAATCACCTCGAAATAGAGTTTTCGTGACATCTAATATCGTATATTAGTTTATCTCATTTGCAACTCTATGTCAAGTGTTTTCCCGCTGTTCTGGAAAAGCCGTTAAGCTGTCTGGCCGCGGCTTCAGTAACCGCTCACTTCGCCGTGCGAAGCTGCCAGAAGGCCACCGCACTGGCCGCGGCCACATTGAGGGAGTCCACACCATGGCCCATGGGGATCCGGGCGGTGTAGTCGCACGCCGCAATGGTCTGCGTGCCCAGGCCGTCCCCCTCGGTGCCAAGGAGAATGGCAAGCCGACACTCCGCGTTCAGAGCCGGATCGTCCATGGGCACGGAGGCGTCCGTCAGGGCCATGGCCACGGTTTTGAAGCCCATCTCCCGGAGCCGGACCATGCCGGCGTCCGGCCAGTCCTCCGGCTTTTCGCCCAGATATGCCCAGGGGATCTGGAACACCGTGCCCATGCTCACCCGTACCGCCCGCCGCAGCAGCGGATCGGCGCAGCTGGGCGTCAGCAGCACTGCGTCCAGATTCAGCGCCGCGGCAGAGCGGATGATGGCTCCCACATTGGTGGTGTCCACAATGTTTTCCAGTACTGCAACCCGCCTTGCCCCGGCGCAGATTTCCTCCGGGATCCTCGGTCTGGGTCGGCGCATGGCACAGAGAATGCCCCGGGTCAGCTCATAGCCGGTGAGTTTCTGCAAAACATCCCGCTCCGCCGTATAGACGGGAATGTCCGGGCAGCGCTCCAGAAGCTCCTTCCCCTGCCCCTCCAGGTGCCTGGGCTCCATGAGCAGGGCCAGGGGCTCGATCCCGGCAGCCAGAGCCAGGCGGATGACCTTGGGGCTCTCCGCGATGAAAATTCCCTTCTCCGGCTCCCGCCGGGAACGGAGCTGGGCCTCTGTCAGCCGGGCAAAGACGTCCAGCTCCGGGGCGGAAAGGTCCGTGACCGTGATGATCCGTTCCATGGCTCAGCCCCAGGTGAAGGGGTGATCCCCGGCGCCCAGTTCAAAGTGGTACTTGACGATACCCAGATCCAGGGCCGTCAGCTTCCCTTTGGGCGCGTCCGCCCAGACCCGGTCTCCATCCAGGGTGAAGCGGAATTTCTGCTGATTCACCGCCGTAGGCGCCATCATAGCCGCCTCCACCGCCTTGCGGAACCAGTAGGGCGCAAGGCCCACGGTCTGGAGGTGCTTCTCGATGTCCTTATTCTTGTGGGGCGTGCCCTGGGTTTCGCCATAGCCCAGAGCGATGACCACATAGAGCTTCTCCCCCGCCGCGATCTTCGCAGGCACCTTGCTCTTGCGGAAGGTCAGCGCCACCCAGCAGGTGTTGAGCCCCAGGCTCTGGGCCAGGAGCACCAGCTTCTCGCCATAATAGCCGATGGCCTCATCCCGGTCCTCCGGGCCGACCGCCACGAAATAGTTTTTCACGCCACGGAAGCTGCCATAGTGGGCCAGGGGGCCCTTGAAAGCCTCCGGCTCATTCAGAACCAGCTGAAAATGCAGGCCCGCTTCCTCGTTGCCCTTCCGCATCTGAGCAAGCAGCTCGTTGATCTTCTCCTGCTCGATGGGTTTGTCCAGATACCGCCGGACGCTGTGCCGGGCGGCCATTGCCTCCAAAAGATCCATGCTTATGCTCCTTCCTCCAGCGCCCAGGTGAAGCTGGCGCTGTCCGTTCTGGAAATATCCTCCGGCACAAAGTTGTCCAGAGCTGTGGCCTTGGCCATCATGGGCCGGGAGAGGACCGTCTCGGACTCGAAAGTGACATCCAGCCAGTTGTAATCCACCCGCAGCAGCGCACCCAGACGCACCCCAGAAGCCGCGCAGAGGATTTGCGCAATCTTTCTCGCGTTCTCCGCCGCGTCTTGCAGGAGAGCCTCCCGGACAGCCTCCGGCTCCTTCACCGTAAAAGAGATTTGCAGCTCCGGCTCCGCGCCGCTCGCGGCGATGGCGGAGAGCACCTGTCCCAACCGCGCCGGATCGAAGTCGAAGCGCAGACGCAGGCCCTGGGTACAGCGATACCCGGCAAAGACGCTTTTATAGTTTCCCTGGGCATCGTGGACGCCCTCATACTCCGTGGAGACCTGAAACTGGCTGGTTTTCAGGTCTTTTTCCGTAAATCCTGCACTCTGAACAGCGCGCTCCAGCGCCTCCAGTCGGGTGCTTGCCTGGCTCACAGCGACGTCGTAGTTCCGATCCTTGGAGGAAAGCGTCAGCTCCAGCTCCACCGTATCCGGCGCCACCTGGACGCTGCCCGTGCCTCTGACTGTGATGGTTCGTTCCATGGCGATCCTTCCTTTCTCAGTCCATTGTATCATGCTTTTGATCGTTTGCAAATCGGCCCAGCCCCAGAAGCCGGTGCATCCGGTCCGGGTCCTGAAGAAACTGCCGGGTGACCTGGAAGTGCTCCGTCTGCTCATAGGGAACGCTCCGGATCCCCTGCTGCGTCAGCTCCAGCACCTCCGCGCCGGGCAGGCTCATGAGGATGGGGGAATGGGTGGAGACAATGAGCTGGCTGCCGCCCTCCGCCAGGCGCTGCATGTGGCACAGCAGGGTCATCTGCCGCACCGGGGACAGGGCCGCCTCCGGCTCGTCGAGCAGGTACAGCCCCGGCCGCTGGAAGCGGTTTTCCACCAGGGCCAGGAAGCTCTCTCCATGGGAGAGGGCATGGAGACTCACCCCGCCATAGCTGTCCAGGGCGCGGCTGTCCTGCTTTTGCAGCTCCTCCAGATAGGACGCGGCATTGTAAAAGCTCTCCGCCCGGAGAAAAAAGCCATCCTTCGGACGGCGGACGCCCCGGCCCAGGCCCAGGAATTCGTGCAGATCCGCATGGGTCCCGGCTGTCTCAAAGCGGAAATTGACCGTTCCGCCCTCCGGGTTGAAGCCCAGCTTGACCGCAATCGCCTCCAGCAGGGTGGACTTCCCCGCCCCATTTTCCCCCACCAGGAAGGTGACCGGACGTGTAAAGCGCAGCGCCCCCGCCTTCTGCAGATGCTGCACCACAGGCAGACCTGCATAGTATCGGTCCTGCGGGATTGCTTCCTGTAAAACAATGCGCTCCAGAAACAGCTCGCTCAGGGCCATCCGGCTCCCTCCCCTCTTTTTTTTCGATTGTATCACAGAAGCTGTCCAAATAGAAGGGCAGCAGAAAAACTTCAGTTTCTTCTTGACAACCGATTTGGCCTCTGGTAAAATGCAAATGTAAGATTTTCGTAAATTTTCAAATTCTTTTCGAAAGGACTGTTGGCTATGCGCACCCTCTCCATCGGTATCATCGGTGTCGGTTTTATCGGCCGTCAGCACATTGAGGCCATCAACCGCATCCCCTTCACCCAGATCATCGCCATCTCTGACGCAAACTACGCCTTCGCCCAGGATCTGGCGGAGCAGTTCCGCATTCCCCGCTGCTATGCCAGCGGCGAGGAGCTCATCGCGGATCCGGATATCGAGGTGGTGCACATCTGCACGCCCAACGCCTCCCACTATGCGCTCAACAAGCTGGCCATCGAGGCAGGCAAGCATGTCTACTCCGAAAAGCCCCTGGCTGTGGAGGGCTGGCAGGCTGCCGAGCTTGTGACCCTGGCCCGGGAGCATCAGGTAGCCAACGGCGTCAACTTCAACTATCGGCACAACATCGCCCTGCTGGAGATGCGGGAGCGGGTCCGCTCCGGCGACGCAGGCCGGGTCTTTTCCATCTATGGTCAGTATCTCCAGGACTGGCTGAACAGCGACGACGACTATGACTGGCGGGTGGATCCGGAGATCGGCGGTCACTCCCGGGCGCTGGCGGACATCGGCTCCCACTGCTTTGACTCCGCCCAGTTCGTCATGGGCCAGCGCATCCAGCGTGTCTATGCCCGGCTTATCACCGCCTACTCCCAGCGCAAGAAGCACCAGGGCGGCGAGACCTTCGGCGGCGGCAAGACCAAGGAAGGCCGCTGGGTGGACGTGCAGAACGAGGACGCAGCCTTTGTCCTGGCGGAGTTTGAGGACGGCACCCCTGCCAGCTTCTACATCTCCCAGGTGGTGGGCGGCAAGAAGAACGACCAGCGGGTCCAGATCGCCGCGGAGAACTACTCCATGGAGTGGTGCCAGGAACGGGCGGATGAGATCCAGATCGGCTACGAAAAGAAAAACAACGAGATCATCATGGCCGGCACCAACGGTCTCATGTCGGAGCTGGCCCGGCGCAGCGCCAGCCTCCCCAGCGGCCACGCCGAGGGCTGGGCCTATCCCCACAAATACGCCATCAGCCGCTTCTATGACTCCATCCGGGATGGCTCCTATCTGACCACCAAGACCCATCTCTACACCAATTTCTTTGACGCAGGACAGATCATGAAGCTGGTGGACGCGTGCCTGGAATCCTACAAGCAGGACAAGTGGGTGACCATCGACCTGTCCAATCCGTAAAACGCTGCAAAGAAGCGGCATGGCTTTTGCCATGCCGCTTCTTTCATATTCTGTCACAATCAGCGCTGCGCGCTGTCCTTGACCAGCTTCTCTGCCTCCCGGAGCGAGGCGCCCTGCTCCCGGGCGATGCGGGCCAGGTCCTCATATTCCAGCTTCTCCCGGGTGACCCCGTAGCCCTCGGAGCGCTTGATCCGCACGGGACCGTAGGGCGTGTCCAGGGTCTCGATGCTGCGCGCGAGCACGTAGCGGCTCTTGAGGCTCTCCCGGACGCCGATGGTGGTGGTATAGCGCAGAAGCAACTCCGCCATGCGCTGTCGATCCTCCGGGGAGCAGATCACCGTCAGAAGCGTCCCGGGGCGGGACTTCTTCATGGTCACGCTCTGGGCAAAGACCTCCCGGGCCCCGGCAGCGAGCAGCTGCTCCATGGCAAAACCCATGGCCTCGGCGCTCATATCGTCCACATTGCAGTCCAGCTCCGCGATCTGGTCCTGGGCGCCCTCCGTCTCGCCCAGCAGGGCGCGGACGCAGTTGGCCCGTTCAAAGTCCTTCTTGCCCATGCCATAGCCGATGGCCCGGACCCGCAGAACGGGCATCTCCCCGAAGCGGGTGACAAAATGCCGCAGCAGGGCCGCGCCGGTGGGCGTGCAGAGCTCTCCCTGGATGGCGCCGCCGTAGATGGGCACATCCCGGAGAATGTAGGCAGTTGCGGGGGCAGGCACGGGCAGGATGCCGTGGGCGCAGCGGACCTGGCCTGAGCCCACATGGACCGGGGAGGCCACAATCTCGTCCGGCGCGATCTCGTGCAGAAGCAGGCATACCGCCACCACATCCGCCACCGCGTCCATGGTGCCCACCTCATGGAAGTGGATCTCAGTCACCGGCATCCCGTGAGCATGGCTCTCCGCCTCGGCAATGAGGCCATAGACCGCCAGCACATCCTGCTCCACCTGCTCCGGCAGATGCAGATCCCAGACAATGTGCTCGATCTCGTGCATGCCGCTGTGGTGATGGTGGTGTTCGTGGTCATGGGAATGCTCATGATCGTGGTCGTGGTCATGTTCATGCTCATGCTCGTGAGGGTGCTCATGGTGTTCGTGGACATGATCGTGATGCTCATGCAGGTGCTCGTCCTCTTCCTCACCTGCCACGGTGACACGCATATGGGTTCCCTGGATGCCGCATTTCTCGGCGGTCTCCGCTGCATAGTGCACGCCGGGAATGCCCAGGGCATTCAGCTTTTCCACAAACGCTGCCCGGTCCGGCAGCAGCTCCAGCAGGGCCGCCGTGAGCATATCGCCCGCCGCGCCCATGCCAAGATCCAGATACAGGGTTTTCATGATGGGACCTCCTCCGTCGAAAAAAGGTATGCGTGCCCATTCCGGCCCGCATACCTTCCTAGTATACGTTGTTTCTTTTGCGGATGAATACGCGCTTCTGCGCTCTGTCCGGCTTCTGCCGGACAGGGATATTGTACCAGAAACCCAGGAATCTTGTCAATACAAAGGCTCAGAGATACCGGCCCGTGATGCTGTTCGGATCCTGTTTCAGCATCTCCGGCGTGCCGGACGCGACAATGGTGCCGCCCAGCTTGCCGCCGCCCGGCCCCAGATCGACGCAGTAGTCCGCGCTGCGGATCAGGTCCAGATCGTGCTCAATGACCAACACGGTGGCTCCCTGGTCAATGAGCTTCTGAAATACCTGGAGCAGCGTCTGCACATCCAGGGGATGCAGGCCGATGGTGGGCTCGTCAAAGACAAAGACCGTACCGGACTGCCTCCGGCCCATCTCACTTGCCAGCTTCAGCCGCTGAGCCTCGCCGCCGGAGAGGCTGGGCGTGGCTTCTCCAAGGGTCAGGTACCCCAGGCCCATGTCCTGCAGAAGCTGGAGCCTCGCGCGGATCAGGGGCAAATCCCGGCAGGCCTCCAGGGCCTCTTCCACGCTCATGGCCATGAGCTCCGGCAGGGAGTGACCGCTCCGACGGATTCTTTCTGCCTCCCGGCTGTAGCGGGACCCGCCGCAGTCCGGACAGGGGATCTCCACATCCGGCAGGAACTGGACGTCCAGGCTGATGACGCCGGTGCCGTCACAGCCGGGGCAGCGCAGGGATCCGGTGTTGTAGGAAAAGTCGCCCGCCTTCCAGCCCCCTGCTCTGGCCTCCTGGGTCCTGGCAAAGCCCTTGCGCAGCTCGTCGTGGACTCCTGCATAGGTTGCCACAGTGGAACGCACGTTGATGCCGATTGGGGTGGCGTCGATGAGCTTCACCTGCTCCACACCGGGCGCCTCCAGCGCCCGCACATGCTCCGGCTGGTTCTGGCCGGAGATTGCCGCCTGGAGCGCCGGGACCAGGCTCTCCAAGATCAGGGTGGTCTTTCCGGAGCCGGAGACCCCGGTGATGGCGGTGAGCCGCCCCTTCGGAAAGGCCGCTTCCAGGGGCCGCACGGTGTGGATGGGACCGGTGGAAAGGCGGATGGCGCCCAGGTCAAAGACCTGCTCCGGCAAAATGGCAGGACGCAGGCGCGCCGCTGCCTCCCGGCCAAGAAACGGGCCGATCCGGGAAATCGGATTCGCCGCAAGCTCCGGAGGGCGCCCCTGGGCGATGATGCGTCCGCCCTTGGCTCCCGCCTCCGGTCCCAGCTCAATGAGATAATCCGCGTGGGAGAGGACCTGGGTGTCGTGATCCACCAGCAGGACGGAGTTTCCGTCGGCGATCAGATCGTCCATGACGCCGGTCAGACCCACCAGATTGTGGGGATGCAGACCAATGGAGGGCTCGTCCAGTACATAAAGGACGCCGGTGGTCCGGTTCCGGACCGCCCGGGCAAGCTGGGTTCGCTGCCGCTCCCCAGTGGAGAGGGTTGCCGCCGCCCGGTCCAGGGACAGATAGTCCAGGCCCAGATCCCGCAGCCGTCGGGCCGTGTCCCGGAAGGACTCGCAGATGCGCTCTGCCATGGGCCGCATGGGCTCCGGCAGGGACGCGGGGATGCCGTCCACCCAGTCGCAAAGCTCCGCCAGGGTCATCTGGCAGGCCTCGTCCAGGCCGATGCCCCGGATCTTGGGCGCTCTTGCCCGCTCAGAGAGGCGAGTGCCCCGGCAGCAGGGGCAGGTCCCCTGCTTCAGAAACCGCTCCACCCGCTTCATGCCCTTCTCGTCCTTCACCTTGGAAAGGGCGTTTTCCACGGTGTAGACCGCGTTGTAATAGGTAAAGTCCAGCTCCGTTGCGGTGTTGGTCTTTTCATTGATATACATGATATGCTTTTTCTCCGCCGGGCCGTGGAAGACCATCTCCCGCTCCTGCTCCGTCAGATCCCGGAAGGGCACGTCCGTGCGCACGCCCATGGCCCGGGCCACATCCTTCATGAGGGACCACATGAGCGCCTGCCAGGGCGCCACAGCACCCTCGTCGATGGTCAGGGATTCATCCGGCACCAGGGACGCCTCATCCACGGTGCGGACCACGCCGGTGCCCTCGCAATTCGGGCAGGCGCCTGCGCTGTTAAAGGCCAGCTCCTCCGCGCCGGGGGCAAAAACCTCCACACCGCAGACCGGGCATCGAATGGGCTTTTCTGCCGCCACGTCCAGGGTGGGCTCCAGCGCGTGCCCATTGGGGCAGCGATGGCTTGCCAGACGGGAGAACATGAGCCGCAGACTGTTGAGCAGCTCCGTGGAGGTTTCGAAGGTGCTTCGGATCACGGGCACGCCGGGACGCTGATGCAGCGCCAGCGCCGCCGGCACATAGCGGACCTCCTCCACCTGCGCCCGGGAGGCCTGGGTCATCCGGCGGCGGGTATAGGTGGAAAGGCTCTCCAGATAGCGTCGGGAGCCCTCGGCGTAAAGTACGCCCAGAGCCAAAGAGGACTTTCCGGAGCCGGACACCCCCGCAAAGCCCACGATCTTGTGCAGAGGCACGTCCACATCCAGATTCTTCAGATTGTGCATGGAGGCACCGCGCACCTCAATATGGTCCGGCAGCTTGGGCATACGAATCCATCCTTTCTCTGCAGCCATGGCTGCAGACAGAAAAATCATACGGCACGCGCTGCCGCTTGTCAACGGAAAAAGGAGGCGGATAAGCCGCCTCCCCTTGTGTCAATAGGTGCTGGTCTCCGCGCCTGTGAGCTGCCAGCCCGCTTCCCCGCGCCGGAGGGTGAAGCGGAGCTGCAGACGCCAGGTATGCGTCCCGCCGCCGAAGACCGCCGCGCTGACCCGGCTCTGCCCGGTCAGCTCCGCCGTATCGCCCGTCACCTGGACGCGCACGGCGTCGTCGGTCTTGCCGAAGTAATTGAGGTCCCCATTTTCGATGCTGGCCAGGTACTCCCGCTTTCCCTGCCGAAGGCCGGTCATATGACGAAGCTGGAAATCCTCCCCATGGAGCTGGTCCAGAACCTGCATATCCTTCTCGATCATGGCCTGATACATGCGCTGATACAGCCCAAGGATCAGCTCCTCGTCCGTTGTTTTCACTTGAGGTTCGTTTTTGCCCATGCTTCCACCGTCTTCTGAGAAGCTGACACCTCCGCGCCGTGGACTGCCAGACCCGTGCCGACAACAGCGCCTTTGCAGTACTTTTTCAGGGCCTGGGCCGAGCCCGCCAACCCGCTGCCCTCATGGGTCATCACGGGGTAGACAGTCTTGCCAACAAAATCCAGCGCCTCCAGCTGCGTAAAGATGGCGCAGGGATAGGTGCCCCACCAGCAGGGACCCGCCACCACGATCTTGTCATAGTCTGCGACGCTGTCCAGCATGGCTTTCAGTGCGGGACGTTCGTTCTTCCGCAGCTCCTCCTTCGCCTCCTCGATGCAGGTCATGTAATCCGGGCTGTAGTCCTTCACGGTCTCCACCTGGAACAGGTCCGCGTCCACTGCCTGGGCGATGTACTCTGCCACGATCTCCGTGTTTCCCTTTTCCAGGTTCTTGAGTCCGCCGTTAACATAATTCTGCCCTTTTCTGGAGTAATAGATCACCAGGGTCTTTGCCATCGTGCATCCTACCTTTCTTGTTTTCTGTTTCCATTTTAATAGGTCCGTTTCCAGGAATCAATCCGGTAATTCTGGTAGGGGCAGCGGCATAAAAGCGCGCAGGCAGCTTGCCTGCGCGCTTTTCTCAGCTCTCCAGCTGTCTTCCCAGAAAGTTTGCCATGGTTTTGGCCAGATTCAGATCCGAATCCTCCACGTCATGGGAATTCTTGTCCAGGAGCAGCATCACGCTGCCCATCAGATCCCCCTCGGAGAGGATGGGTGCTGCAACGCCGATGGCATAGCCCTCCACGCCCTCCGCCGCCGGCAGCTTCTGATCCCCCTTGGCCTGATAGGTCTTGCGTGCACGCATCAGCTCCTCCAGATCCGGAGCCAGGCGCTTATCCAGCAGCTCCCGCCGGGGCGCGCCGGAGAGGGCGATGATGCAGTCCCGATCCGCCACAGCAGCGATGCGCCCTGTGCTCCTGCCGATGGCCTCACAGACCTGCCCGGCAAAATCCGCCAGATCCCCCATGGGGGAATACTTTTTAAATATGACCTCTCCGTCCCGCTCCGTGTAGATCTCCAGCGGGTCACCGTTGCTGACAACATTGACACGGAAAACCTTGTCCTCATGGTTTTTGTAGGACTGAATCAGCGTTTTTTCGATATTTTCCGTGCCCGAATTAAAATTTACGGCTTCCTCCAGACCGGAGCTGTGCAGAATCGAATCAATGTCCGCCTGCAGCCGGATTTCCAGATGATCCTCGAAAAC